>Ga0185299_10000950_pt1 | contig 65941 bp, 54 predicted proteins | sample PaiPotPPA55metaG_FD_128002 | JGI IMG/M metagenome (GOLD analysis project Ga0185299, IMG submission 128002) | Iron sulfur acid spring bacterial and archeal communities from Banff, Canada, to study Microbial Dark Matter (Phase II) - Paint Pots PPA... ... | reverse complement strand
GTCGCCGGTTGGGTCGCTCTCCTCGCCTGGCACCGGAGGCGACCAGGAACCTGCCGGGGGCGCAACAGGCGGCAGGGTCCGTGGATGCTGAATTCAACATTCGCCTGTTGCACCCCCGACAGAACCCCGGTAGGGCTGCGCCTACCAGGCGAGGAGAGCGACCCAACCTCAGGGAGAACTATCGGGCTGCGCCGTGGCCCGACCCCGCCATCCGGTCTCGATGTTAAATTCCGCATTCACGGGAGGGCCTGGACGGTGTCCACGGGGAAATTTCGCATCGACCCATCTCGGCCTCTACCAGCATCAACGCGATTCGATGCGATATTTCACTCTTGATTTGTCCAGCTACCATAAGAACGGATCGCCTGCGCCAGGAGTTCCCGAGATCGTCTTTTCTGTCAGTGCACTCTGGTAGATTAGAAGATAGTCGGGAGAGTTGTTCGAGCGGATGTGAAATTTAACATCGAGAATTGGGCTAACCGCATTGGGGCACAGCGCAGCGCAAATGCTTCCCTCTGAGGTTGGGTCGCTCTCCTCGCCTGGCAGGCGTAGCCCTACCGGGGTTCTGTCGGGGGTGCAACAGGCGAATGTTAAATTCAACATCCACGGACCCTGCCGCCTGTTGCGCCCCCGGCAGGTTCCTGGTCGCCTCCGGTGCCAGGCGAGGAGAGCGACCCAACCGGCGACAGCCACCACGGTTTGAACCCCAGCACGCGCCAACCCCAACCGGACCGACACCCCCCGATGCTCTCTGAGCCGGTCCGCCGGAGGCGCTTTTGATCTTGACTTTCTGTCAACCACTCGACGCAGGGAGCCGACGGCACGCCGGACACGACCCGACGCGCGCGTAGGCGCCCGAGGAACGTAGGGCTAGCCCGTAGGAGGACCCGGCACGAAGCGGAGCGCAGTGCCGGGGAAACCTACGAGGGCCGACCACAACCAGACAAGCAGACCCGAACCACGTGCAGCAGAGCCTTAGACCGCATCCTTGTCGACGGAACGCTGCGCGGCGATGGACGGCGCGACCTTCTCTCCCGCCGCAAAGGCCGCGCCGTTGTGATTAGCCGTCACCTCGGAGCCCTGACGATGGTCGGTCGTGGGGACCCCGCCGACGCTGTTGGGGCCCTTCTCGACCACGCCGTTCATGTTGTTGCGGAGGTGGTCGAACTCGTGGGCTACGGTCGCCTTGTCCTTGGCGGCGGCGGGCGGAAGGATGACGTGGTTGCCGATCGTCATGGCCTTCGCGCCCATCGCCTCGGCGGCGCGCTGGGCCACGGGGCCGGTGTGGACGCGCGCGGGAGAGAAGTCGTGGCCGCCGTAGTAGCTGGACATCTCCGAGGCCATCGCGCCTGAGGGAGCCTGGCTCGGGGAGGCCAGGACCTCGTTGATGATCTCGGGTCCACTGGCGGCCTTGGCCTTGGTCTCGCCGTGGCCGCAGCCTGCGCCGTGGACGTGCTCCTCCGGCTGCCGCTCCTGCTCCGGCCGGGCCATCCTGCGTTGGACGGCCTGGTTTCCCACGGAGCGCTGGAGCGCCAGCATCGCGGCGGGGGTCGTCGGGGCGTGGGCGGCGGCGTGCGGTGCGGCTGCGGGGGTACGCGGCGCCGGGGCTGTGGCCGGAGCCTTGCCCTTGCCTGCTGCGGACTTCCGGCCGGGCTGGTCTTCGCGTGCATGCACGGCTTCCGCCTCCACGGTGCGCTGGGGGTGACGACACTACCCTTTATAGATAGCGCATGCGGGAACGTCGCGGGGCATATGCGGGGGACGGGCTGGGGGCAGAGTTGGATGTCCGTTCGGGCAAACTCGGCCCCCGCCCCCCGGCCCCGCCCCCGTCACGAGCTGTCTGAGCGCCAGATGTAGTAGTAACCGGTGCCGTACTGGTCGCTGTTCGGGATCTTCGCGATGAGCGTGTAGCCCTTCTTCGCCATCAGCGGGCCGTCGATCGTGTTGTCCAGCGCGGCGGTCGGGCCGAAGCGCAGCACGATCAGGCCGAAGTACTGGTCCGCGATGGCCTGCTCGTACGCTGGAACACCGGTCAGCACCTTGCCCTGCTTCGTCGTGTACGTGAACGAGAAGGTGCTGTACCACTGGTACGGCTGCGTCAGGTCACTGAGATAGTAGCGCGGGACCTCGTCCTCCTCGGCCAGGATCCGGTCGGTGATCGGACGCACCTGAGTCTGAAGATCGGAGACCATCTGGCTCGAGTTGGGCCATCCGTCGTACAGCTGCGTCGATTGGACGATCGCCGCCCACGTCAGCGCCAGGCAGACCATCAGGCCCGCGAACAGCCGCCTCGGGTCACGTGCGCCCACCTGGAGCAGCGCAGCCAAGGCCACGCCCGCGACCGGGGAGGCGAAGAGCAGGCCGAAGCCGACGTGCTTCTGCAGGGACGTCGCAGTGTGCAGATGTATCTGGTACGCGGGGGCCAGCAGCGCCGTGCCCGCGAGTGCGGTGCTGAGCAGCACGCGGGTCACGACGGCAGCGCGGTTCTCGCCGTTTTTGCGGGCCAGCCTCGCATCCACCCACACGCCGACGAACGCCAGGACCGCGACTCCCGCGCCGAGTTCCGCGGCGAGCTTCAGTATGTAGCCGAGCGAGTCGCCACCGGCGGCCCGGTTCGTCGTGGTCGAGGTGATGCCGGTGACGTACGAGTGCCCGAGCAGTTTGAGCCAGCCGTAGACGAGCCCTGCGAAGGACACCGTGAACAGCAGCCCTCTGCTGATCGCCGCGATCCAGCCGCGTCGCCGCGCCTCTCCGGTCCCCTTCATCCTGCCGCCGTAGCGGCCGACGAAGACGGCGACGAGGATGATCGTCGGGACGAACATCAGGCCCGCGTATTTCGTGCCGACCGCGAGGACGGCCGGGGGCACGGCGAGCAGCACCAGCGGTCCCATGCCGCGCGCGGTCGCGACCACGATCCACAGCGAGAACGCCAGCAGGAACAACGACATCGGGTCGTACGTGGCGAGCCGGCTCAGGAACAGCGTCGGCGCGGCGACGGCGAACAGGGCCGCCGCGCAGGCCGCCGCCGGACGCCCGTACAGCCGCCGGGTCACGCCCCATACGCAGCAGGTCGCGCCGAGCATGAACAGCAGGCTGAGCAGACGTGCGCCCTCCAACCCGAACAAGCCGTCCGCGGCGGCGCCGAGGACCGGGTAGAGGAACGGCGCGCCGGAGAAGTAGGTCGAGTAGTTGTCGAAGGTCGGGGTGTGGTGCAGCAGCCAGGCGATCTCGTGATGCCCGGCGTACAGGTACAGCGCCTCGTCCTCGAACGCCGTGTTGTGCAGCCGCATCGCGAGCGCGACCTGCAGGGCGAGCACCGCGAACAGCGGCAGCCGGCCGATCAGCCAACGCCCGAAGCGGTGCGACATGAAGCGCTGCCACGGGCTCGGGCCGACATAGGAATCCGGGTCGACGGTGTGCTTGACGGTCGTCGCGCCGGGGGCGGGGGCCGTCGCGATCTCCGTCGCAGTAGCCTGCTTCGGTAGGGTGACGAGCCCGGTCGGCGCGCCGAAGGCCTCGTCCACGAGATCTGCGGCGACGAGGTCCGCGGCGACGGAGTCCGTGCCGACGGGGCCCGAACCGGTGGGGTCTGAGTCGACGGTCGCGGTCACTTGTTGTCCACCTTCCCCAGCGCGGCGGCCAGATTCTGGAACGCGGCGACGGTCTGCTTGTCCGCGGTCAGCGCCCAGGGTTTGGCGTCGGCGCCGGTCAGGTCGCTCACCGGTCCCGCCTCCTGGTAGACCACGGCGGCCACGTCGCTGCGCGCGGCCACCGCCGCCTGGAGCTTCCGCAGCCAGGCCACGCGCTGGGCCGGCGTGCCGTCCGCCGAGACCTGGAGCAGCAGCTGCTTGCCCGGATGCTCCGCCGCCGCAGCGGCAAGCGCGATGGCCGGGTCGGCCCAGGTCGTCTTCGGGAACTCGGCCATGGTCAGCGCCACAGCGTCGATCTGGTTCGCCGGCGGGCTGTAGGCCTTGTCGTCACCCGGGTCGCCGGGCGTCCAGACCCAGGAGACGTTGGTCGCGCCGGCCTGCGTGAACAGCTGCCTGATGCGCGCCCAGGCCCGCGGCACGTCCTGCGGGATGCCGCCGTCGGCCACGCCGGAGCTGGCCGCGTAGTTGCGGTCGGCCTGTGGCAGCACCGTGAGATAGAGCGGCTTGCCGTACGCGGCGACCTCGATCGCCCACCGGTTGATCGCCGCGTCGTCGCTGCCGTTCGCGATCGCGGTCAGCGACGAGTCGAGGGAGGTCTTGCCGTTGTCGGAGAAGACGACCGTGAGCCAGGGCACGCCGCCGTTCGCGGCGATCGCGTCGGCCCAGCCGTAGTCGAAGGCGTCCCCTATCTCCTGCGTACGCGCGGTGCTGCCGAACTTGACGTCGAGCTGCTTCTCGATCGTCTCGACCCCGGTGCCGCCGTACGGCGTGGCCAGCGCGCCGACGCCGATGTACGGGTGCGCGGGCAGCGCCGCCGCGGTCAGGTGCAGCGGGTCGGTCTGCGCGGCTGACGTGCTCGTGTCGAGCACGAAGAGCATCGCGGCGGCGACCGCCACCCCGGCGAGCGTGGTGCGCGGCTTGGGCAGCCGGCGCGCGGGCCGCCGCGCGCGGTGCCGACGCTGGTGCGGGTCGGGCCGCGGGATCAGCGCCTGCGCCGGGGCGATCCCGCCGAACAGCGCCAGCTCCCGGCGCTCCTTGCGAGCCTGGCGCGAGTCCAGGATCACCAGGATCATGTGCATCCCGGACATCATGCACAGGTAGAGCAGCCAGAATCCGGCCAGCCAGTACGCCGCGCCGCCCGAGCTCAGCATCAGCTTTATCAATGCCAGGATACATGCCGCGACGACGATCAGGTGCAGCTGCGCGGTCCGCCAAGGCGACATCGTGCCGCGCTTCTTCGGGGTAAGCGTGAAGTCGCCCTTGCGCCCGATCACGACCCGGAACGCCGCTTGTAAGAGTACTGGGAACGATCCGTAGTTGATGATGATGCAGCGCCAGCTCGTGATGTCCCAGGCCGCGTGCCAGAAGCCCGCGATGGACAGCGCGAAGTAGGGCACGAAGTAGAGCAGGAAGTCGGTGGCCGTGGCACCGCGTACGCCGCTGATCCCAGTCAGCACGAACAGGGTCGGCGCGATGCAGAAGATCAGGTCTCGTACACCGCACCAGTAGTGCGTGGTCGCCAGCAGGTAGTGCGCGCGCTGCTGGGCGGTCAGGCCCTTCTTGCCCTTCGGCGCGGGCAGCAGCAGGTCGCGCCAGTGGTCCCACATGATGTTGAGGGTGCCGCGCGCCCAGCGGTCCTGCTGCTTGAAGAACGAGGCCAGGTCCAGCGGCCCGAGGCCGACAGCGAGGATGCCGGTGAAGTACACCGAACGCCAATTCGCCGCCATCCGGATGGAGGCGGCGAAGTCTTCGGTGATCGACCCGGTCGGGATGCCGCCGATCGAGTCGATCGCGGTGGCGCGCATCAGGAAGTTGGTTCCGCAGATGAACGCCGAGTTGTGCGCGGCCTTGCCCGGACACAGCAGTCGGTAGAACAGCGACTGCTGGTCGTCGGCCCAGCGCGCGACGGGGTTGGTGCGGTTGCCGTAGAACTGGCCGGACTGCACCCAGCCGACGTCCGGGTCGTCGAAGGCCGGGATCAGCTTGAGGAAGAAGTCGTCGCGCGGGATCTGGTCCGCGTCGAAGATGCCCAGCAGCACGTCGCCGTCGGCGCCGACCTCGTTGCGGGCGTTGTTGACGTTGCCCGCCTTGGCGCCGCCGCCGATCGTGCGCACGATGTGCACCACGCCGAGTTCCTCGCACAGCGCGGTCATCTCGGGCACGGTGTTCTTCTTGGCCACGAAGCCGTCGTCGCAGACCACGACGGTGATCTCGGTGTACGGGTGCTGCTTCAGGTAGGCGTCGCGCGCGGCCAGGATCCCGGTGAGGGTGGGGCGCAGCACCTCCTCGCCCTCGTCCACCGTCGGCACGAAGACGTAGACCGGGTAGCGAAAGGGGTCGACGCGGCGATCCTCCGGCACGAACCGGCGGCCGTAGTAGGCCTCCGGCTCGGCGGGAGGATTGCGCGGCCACAGCCCTATGTGCAGACCCATGGTGTGGATCGCGGCGTGCATCTCCGCGAGGTACAGCGGGATCCCGATGATCCAGCCGGGCAGCGGATGGCCGCCGATCGCGATGACCGTGAACCGCCATGACAGATAATTGACACCGCTGGTGAAAACGGCCAGGGCGAAGGCGATGTTGCGCAACTGCCGGCCGCGCCAGCCGGCCACCCAGGCGAGTCCGAGCGCGAACGCGAAGGCGGCCGCCGGCAGCCAGGGGCCCGGGCGTTCCACCGCGATGACCACGGCGGTCGCGAAGAGCCCGAAGCGGCAGAGCCAGACCGCCCAGGGCGCGACCTCCTTCGCCGGCGCCGCGATCGGATCCGGCAACGGCGGTGCGGGCTTGCTGACATCCACGTCCTGATGCCCCGCTAAAAGCGGTGCCGGACGCGGCCTGTCTTCGAGTACGGTCATACCCTTCCCCACCCTTTCAAGCCCGCGTCGGCCCCCCTGGGCTTACGATGCGGCGCTTCGCCCACGACGCCACCACGTCGCGGGGTAGTGTGATCAATTGGGGTGCGTGCTCTCAACGAGTCAGGAGTCTATCCGAGTCCAATTAAGAATTGGCAAAATCCAAACATGTTTTCATCTCACAGGGTGAACGCACGCTCCCGCTGCGCTACCCAACGCACCCGTATGTCGGTATTTCCGCCCGTCAGAGCCATGTTTGCGTCAAGCAACGGTCAAGCAAGACGATAACCGAATCAAGTCGGGCAAAGCACCCGTTATTCACACGCCCAGCAGACGTCAGACCACTGACGTCTCATCCGTCGTGGACGAATCTCATGCCATTTCTGTGAAGATTACGCAACCGCGGCAGGGCTCGAAATCCCCAATACGGGGGCGGACGCGGCGTCGACGGCGCGCGGCGCGGGCAAGGGCGCGTGCCGATGCGCCAAGCGCACGAGGGCGTGCAGCGGCTCGGCTGCCGTACCCGGGCGCGTCAACCACCTGGCCTCGATGCCGACCCTGGCCAACTTCAGCGAGCACTCCGGGGCGAGTTCGAGCTCTACCAACTCGCCGTCGGCCAGCTCCCGGGTCACCACGAGCCTCGGCACCATCGTGATTCCGCGGCCGTTGGCCACGATCCGGCGCAGCATCGCCGTCGAACCGGTGATCAGACCGACCTTGGTGAACGGCGCGAGGTCGCGGCCGTACTGGTCAAGCAGGTACTGCGAGGTGCAGCCGTTGTCCGCGACCAGGAACTCGGCCCCCAGCAGCAGTTCCCGGGTCAGCGGCACGCCGGAACGGGCCAGCGGATGCTCGGGCGCGGCGACGAGCGCGACCTGGTCGTGGCCGATCGTGGCGTGCGGCAACGTGGTCGGGGTGCCGTTGTCGAAGACGAACGCGACGTCGATCCGGCCGGCTTCGAGGTCCTCCGCGATCTGCGGACGCATCCCGACCGTCAGCTCCGCCTCCATCCCCGCGCCCGGTCCGGCCGCGCCGAGTTCGAAGGCTGCCAGCAGATCCGGCAGCCACTCGGTGGCCAGCGACTCGACCACGCCGATGCGCAGCAGGGGCCTGGCACCGGAGACCTCGCGACGCAGCCGATCGTCGAGGTCCAGCCACTCGCGGGCCAACGGCGCGAGACGCTCGCCGGCCGGGGTGGGCATCGTGCCGGTGCTGGTCCGGTGCAGCACCGGCACGCCGAGCTCCTGCTCGAGTCCGCGCAACTGGTCGCTTACGCTGGACTGGGCGAAGCCGAGTCGCTGGGCGGCCGCGGCGATCCCGCCGCACTCGAGCACCGCCAGGAACGCGCGTAAGTGTCGAGTCTGCATATCGGGGATTATCGCACGGCCATCGGAAACTCCGATACCCCCTATCGGAGACAAGGCCTGTCGGCCTCGCGGCGGCCCCGGGGATCCTCGGACCATGACGACGATCTCCCCGACGAGCGTATCCTCGCCAAACGCTACGGCCGCGGTGGATCCCTTGGCCCGACGCCGTTTCTTCGGGATCACCATCGGCCTGCTGCTGGTCAACTTCGACGCCACCGTCCTCAACGTCGCCCTCCCCCGGATCGGCGCCGACCTGCACTCCTCGCCCGCCGCGCTGCCCTGGACCGCCGACTCGTACACAGTGGTCGTCAGTGGTCTGCTCTTGGCTGCCGGAGCCCTGGCCGACCGGCTCGGGTCACGCCGCGTGTTCCGCGCCGCCCTACTGACCTTCGCCGTCTTCTCAATACTCTGCGCACTCGCCCCGAACGCCGGGACGTTGATCGCGGGCCGCGCGCTGCTCGGCCTCAGTGCCGCCGGTCTGATGCCGGCGAGCCTGGCGCTGCTGCGCGTGCTCTACCCGGATCCGGCCCGGCGGGTGCGCGCGGTCGGCAGTTGGGCGGCCGTGACCACGCTCGGCCTCGCCGCGGGTCCCGGTTTCGGCGGCCTGCTGCTCGGCATCGACTCGCCGGACGCCTGGCGGCTGATCTTCCTGGTGAATCCGCCGTTCGCGCTCCTCGGCTTCATCCTCATCCGCGGCATCGGCGAGCCGGAACGCGGGCCGAGCCACCGGATCGACCTCGCCGGACTTCTGCTGTCGATCGCCGGACTCGGCTGCGCGGCCTTCGGCCTGATCGAATCGGCCTCGGCCGGCTGGACCAATCCGACGGTACTTGTCGCACTCGTCATATCGGTCGCGGCTTTCGTCGCGCTCGCCTTCGTGGAACGGCGGGCCGCTGCCCCCGCGCTGCCGCCGGTGCTGTTCTCGCTAGGCCGCGTGCGTACGGCGCTCGGCTCCGCGCTGCTGACGAATTTCCTCTGGTACGGGCTGTGGTTCCTGCTCGCCATCTGGCTTCAGTCGGTCCGCCATCTCAGCCCTCTGGAAGCAGGCCTCTTCTTCGTTCCGGCCACGCTGCCGATGTCCGGGGTGCCGCCGCTGGTCACGCGCGCCGTCGGCCGCTTCGGCGCGCGGCCGGTGATGCTCAGCGGATTCGCGACGTACGTCGTGGCCGCGATTCTGTTCGTAGCGGTCGGAACACACTCACCCCTGTGGGTGTACATCGTCGGCGCGCTGCTCTTCTCGCTCGCCGCGGTCCAAGTGGTCCCGGCAATCACCTCAGAACTCTCGCTCGCGGCCCCGGCGCGGTACGCGGCGACCGGTCAGGGCGCGCTCTACGCCGCGCGGCAGGCCGGCTCCGCGCTCGGCGTGGCCGTGGTGAGCGCGGTCGGCGTGACCAATCTGCGCGGCGCGGCCGTGGTGCTGCTCATCGGCGCCGCGCTCGCACTCGTCCTGGTCGCCTGCGGTGGTCGGGACGGCCGGGAGCGATAGCGTAAGGCCCGTGGACTACGAGCCGTCGGACATCGAGCGTTACGCGGTCGAACCGGTCAGCGGGGAGAAGCGCGGCGCGACCGACCGCACCCCCTTCCAGCGCGACCGCGCGCGGATCCTGCACAGCGCCGCGCTGCGCAGGCTCGCCGGGAAGACCCAGGTGGTCGCCCCCGGCGAGTCCGACTTCCCGCGCACCCGGCTCACCCACTCCCTCGAGGTGGCGCAGATCGGCCGGGAGCTCGCCGGGGCCTTCGGCGCCGATCCGGACCTGGTCGAGGCCGCGTGCCTGGCGCACGACCTCGGCCACCCGCCGTTCGGGCACACCGGCGAGGACGCGCTGAACGAGGTCTGCGCGCACATCGGCGGCTTCGAGGGCAACGCGCAGAACCTGCGGATCATGAGCAGGCTGGAGCCGAAGATCATCACCGCGGACGGCCGGTCCGCCGGGATCAACGCCACCCGCGCGCTGCTCGACGCGACGACGAAATACCCGTGGCGGCGACGAGACGGACTGCGCAAGTTCGGCACGTACCGCGACGACCTGCCCGTCTTCCGCTGGGTCCGGGCCGCGACGCCGCCGCAGTTCGCCGAGGCCAAGTGCTTCGAGGCGCAGATCATGGACTGGGCCGACGACGTCGCGTACTCGGTGCACGACCTCGAGGACGCTATCGTCTCCGGCCAGGTGGACCTGCGTCTGCTCACCGTCGGCGAGGAGCGCGCGGCCCTGTTCGAGCGGACCCTCGGCTACGCGCCGGACGCCCCGGTCGAGGAACTCGCCGAAGCGCTCGACCGGCTCCAGGCGCTGGAGTGGTGGCCGCAGGAGTTCGACGGCTCCTTCGCCGCGCAGGCCCGACTCAAGCGCACCTCCAGTGAGCTGATCGGCCGGTTCTGCCGACCGGTGGTGCGGGCGACGAAGGACGAGTTCGGCCCCGGACCGCACCGACGTTACGCGGCCCGGCTCGTCGTACCCCGGCAGACGCGGCTGGAATGCGAACTGCTCAAGGCCGTCGCGGCGCGCTATGTGATGGAGACCGATCGGGCGTTGACGCTGCGGCGAAAGCAGAGCGACCTGATCATCGACCTCGTCGCGAAACTGAGCGCGCGCCCGGACCTGCTCGACCCGCCGTTCGCCGCGACATACGCGAGCGCACCGGACGACGCCGCACGGCTGCGGGTTTTCGTCGATCAAGTGGCTACCTTCACCGACGTCCGCGCTTACGCGACGTATCGGACGATCCTTGTCACCCCCGCCAAGTAACATCAAGTCTTATGGCCGGGCGAATCAGGGACGAAGACGTGCGCGAGGTGCGCGACGCGTCGCAGATCGCCGATGTCATCGGCGAGTACCTGCAACTGCGTTCGGCCGGTGGCGGCAACCTCAAGGGCCTGTGCCCGTTCCATGACGAAAAGTCGCCCTCGTTCAACGTCACCCCGTCGCGCGGCATGTATTACTGCTTCGGCTGCGGCGAGGGCGGCGACGTCATCACCTTCATCACCAAGGTCGAGGGCCTGAGCTTCAACGAGGCGGTCGAGCGGCTCGCGAAGCGGGCCAGGATCGAGCTGCGGTACGCCGAGGGCGGCTTCACCAAGCGCGCGGTCAGCAGCGAGCGGGCGCGGCTGCTCGAGGCGAACCAGGTCGCCGCGCAGTATTACCGTGAGCAGCTTGCCGCGCCGGGCGCGCGCGTCGGCCGGGAACTGCTGGCCGGGCGCGGATTCGACCAGGGCGCGGCGGAGAAGTTCCGGATCGGCTACGCGCCGGAGGGCTGGGACCACCTCGTGCGCCACCTGCTCACCCGCGGCTTCACCGAGCGGGAGCTGACGGCCTCGGGCCTGGCCACGCAGGGCCAGCGCGGCCTGATCGACCGCTTCCGGAACCGGCTAATGTGGCCGATCGCGGACGTCGGCGGCGAGATCATCGGCTTCGGCGGGCGGCGGCTTACCGAGGACAAGAACAGCCCCAAGTATCTGAACACGCCCGAGACCCCGCTCTATAAGAAGTCGTCCGTGCTCTACGGTCTCGACCTGGCCAGGCGGGAGATCGTCAGCCAGCAGCGCGCGGTCGTGGTCGAGGGCTACACCGACGTCATGGCCTGCCATCTGGCCGGCGAGGGCACCGCGATCGCCACCTGCGGCACCTCCTTCGGCGAGGAGCACATCAAGATACTGCGAAGGCTGACCGGGGACCGGAACCAGTTCCTCAGCGCCAAGATCGTGTTCACCTTCGACGGCGACTCGGCCGGGCAGAAGGCGGCGCTGCGGGTGTTCAGCGAGGACCAGCAGTTCGTCACGCAGACGTTCGTGGCCGTGCAGCCGGACGGCATGGACCCGTGCGACCTGCGGATGGCCCGGGGCGACGCGGCGGTGCGCGACCTGGTCGATTCGCGGGTGCAGCTCTTCGAATTCGTGATCAAGGCGCGGCTCGCCGAGCACGACCTGAACACGCCGGAGGGCCAGGTGCAGGCGCTGCGGGCCGCGGCCCCGGTCGTCGCCGGCATCCGGGACGACGCGCTGCGCCAGGGCTACGCGCTGCGGCTGTCCGGCTGGCTGGGACTGGACGAGCAGATCGTGCGCACCGAGATCCGCCGCGCGGCGCCGCGTCGCGAACGGGCCACCGCGTCTTCCCGTGTGCCGCAACGGCAACAGGCGTCATCCGCACCCGCTGCCGCCGCCGTTCCGGCTGCGGAGGTTCCGCCGCGTGACCGGCACCGGCAGCGCGAGGCGCTCAAGGTGGCACTGCAATATCCGACCGCCGCGGGCGCGCTCTTCGACGACCTCGAACTGGAGGAGTTCACGCTGCCCGGCCACGCCCTCGTCTGGCAGGCGATCGCGGCCGCCGGGGGCTGCGCGGCGGCCAGGTCGGCGGAGGTGTTCCGGGAGCAGGTGATGGCGGCCGCGACGGACGACCGCGTACGCGGCATGATCAACGAACTGCTCGTCGAACCTCTCCAGGTGCGGCGCACGGCGAAGACGCGCGACCAGGTCGAGAAGAGCTACGTGGAGACCTGCATGAGCTCGGTGCGGCTCAGCGCGGTGGAGCGGCGGATCTCCTTGCTGCGGGCCCGGATGCTGCGCGCCGGGGCCGCGGGATCGCCGGAGAAGCAAGCAGTGCTGTTCGAACAACTTCAGCAGTACCAACAGTATGCTTCGCAACTCAAATCTCGCTACGGCCTGTAATCATCTGGCTACCCAAAGGAATCATTGCCGTGCGGTAGTGCGCAAAGAGCGCCGAGCCCGGCCCGGAATGACCCGGATTCCCCGGACCCGTACCGGTAAATAGCGCAAAGTTCCGGCCCCTGGGAGGCGCAAAGCGCGGCGCGCCGGGGTAGGGGTGTATCGCAAGGAACCCACAGCGCCGTCGGTCCCCCATCCGGTCGCCCGACGGTGCGTAGCCATGGATCGCCAGTGGCAGAGCGTGCAGCGCCAGACGCGGGGACCGCCCCGCGCACGGTACTGTCCACTGGCCGTTGATGCGGACGGAGTTCGGATGGACGGCGCGCTCGCCCGAGTGTTGACGGATCCTGATACAGCTGCTGCTCCCGCCCCAGGCGACACGCCGGCGAGGGGGCGGTCCGGGCGCATCCTCAGACTCGTGGAGCCGCCGGCCGACCCGCCGGAGCAGACTCAGCCGGAGTCCCTGATGGACGACCTGAACAAACCAGACACAGAAGCCGCGGCGGGCGGCACTGTCACGGCCGTCGCGGTGGCCGTGGAGGAGCCGGCCCCGGGCCTCGAAACCGGCGGCGAGCTGCTCGCCGAGGTGGTGCAGCTGCCGCTGGCCAGGACGGAGGCGCAGACCCGCAATCTGCGTGAGCCGGAACCGGCCGATATGGAGCAGGAGGAGCAGGAGTCCCAACCCACCGAGAAGGAAGAGGCCGCGGCCGAAGCGCACGTCACGGCGTGGGCCGACTCGGCCGGGCCCGCGGGCGACCTGTTCCGCCAATACCTGCGCGAGATCGGCCGCATCCCGCTGCTGACCGCCGTGCAGGAGGTGGAACTGGCCCGGGCCGTCGAGGCGGGCCTGTTCGCCGACGAGCGGCTGCTCACGAGCTTCGACCTGCCCGCGGAGGACCGGCGTGACCTGCACGTCCTGGTGCTGCACGGTCAGGGCGCGAAGCGCAAGCTGATCGAGGCGAACCTGCGTCTCGTGGTCTCGATCGCGAAGCGGTACATCGGGCGCGGCATGTCGATCCTGGACCTGGTCCAGGAAGGCAACCTCGGCCTGATCCGCGCGGTGGAGAAGTTCGACTACGCGCGCGGCTACAAGTTCTCGACGTACGCGACCTGGTGGATCAGGCAGGCGATGAGCCGGGCCCTGGCCGACCAGGCGCGCACGATCCGCGTCCCCGTGCACGTCGTGGAGCTGATGAACCGCGTAGTGCGCCTGCAACGAGCCCTGCTGCAAGCAAACTCGATCGAACCGACCCCCGACCAGATCGCCGACGTGCTCGGCGTACCCACCGAGCGCGTCATCGAAGTCCTCCGCCTGGCCCAGGAACCAGTCTCGCTGCACGCTCCTGTCGGCGAGGAAGACGACGTGGCCCTAGGCGACCTGATAGAAGACGCGGACGCCGAGTCGCCCGCCGACTCCGTCGCCGTCATGATGCTGCGCGAACACCTCGACACCCTGCTCTCTACCCTTGGCGAGCGCGAGAAGCGGGTCGTGCAGCTGCGCTACGGCCTGACCGACGGCGAGCCACACACGCTGGAAGAGATCGGCCGCACCTTCGGCGTGACCCGGGAACGGATCCGCCAGATCGAGGCGAAGACCCTGGCCAAGCTGCGTGGCCACTGTTACGCCGACCAGCTGAAGGACTACCTGCGTTAGCCACTTTCGCACCAACCTCCGCCGGCTCCACGCCGACGCGACGGGCCCGACTCCATTTCGATGGAGCCGGGCCCGTTTTCCGTTTGTTCTCTCTTTGTCGCCTAGCTCCGCTCCGCCTGGAACATCCACGCGTACTTCTCCAGACCGGCCGTGATCCCGATCAGCACGTCCTGGCTGACCGGGTCCGGCTCGGCCGTGTCATCCACCCGCTTACGCATCCGGACGACCACCGCCTCCAACGCCGCGATCAGCACCCTCACCACGTCAGTGTCGGAGATGTAGCCGCCCGGGAAGGTCGCGAGACCCGACTCCTTCGATACCGTAGCCGCACGTCCATCCGGGCTAACCCCGATGGCCGCAGCACGCTCGGCCACCGTGTCCGCCGCGATACGCGCCAGACTTACCACCTCATCGAGCTGCAGGTGAATCGAGCGGAACCGGGGCCCGACCACGTTCCAGTGCGCCTGCTTGGCCACCAGCGAGAGGTCGAGCAGATCGACCAGCGCACCCTGCAGCGCGTCGCCCGTCACCTGCCGAGCCTTGTCGGGGAGTGTGCTGCGCACGGGAGCGGTGTTCTTAGCCGCGGAAGACATCCATACCTCCGTTGAGTGTGCTGTTCCCTTGTGTGCCCCCTCCCCCACCCCACCCCACGGTCACCCGCTGCTACCCCCATCCACCGAGCCCTCATTCCCACCCTTCGGCTTGGCCTGCACAGACGGCGCCGAGACCCCGTTGCCGTTGACGTTGTCGTTGCCGTCGGTCCGGTGCCCCGACCGATGCCCATGCCGCAAAAACACATGCTCCTGCCCGGCGACACGCCCCCCGCCGCCATTCCGGTGACCTCTCACTCCCCCCATCAGCCGCTTCATCGTCACCCGATGCTCAACCCGAGGGTCCCCCGCCCCGTCCTCCGTCACAGACCCCGCCACCTTCCCCGCCTTCCCGCCCCCCGCGATCTTGCTCACCTTCCCGCCCCTACCACCGAGCTTCCCCACCCGCGCCTGTCCCCCGCCCTCAACCCGCCGCTCGCCATCCCCCTCAACCCCTGGACTCTCCCCATCCTCCGACGCCGCCTTCTTCCCCCGCCCCGTCACCTTGCGCGCCGCAGCCCCCGCCACCGTAGACCCGGCGCTCCCGGCCCGATGCAACGCGGCCGACGCCCCGCTCCGTACCCGCGGGTCATGCACCACCGCAGACGCAGCCGACGCCGACCGATCATAAATCCCCCGCCCCGCACGACTGCCCGCCAGCACTCCGACGGCCAACCCTGCCGCGAACCCAAGCCTCGCGCTCACCTGCGCCTCCTCGGACAGCTAGCCAATAAGTACGATTTGCCCGACCTCAACGGCCTTCGCCCCGGATACCCCACCCCGAGCCCACCAAACGCCCAGGCAAGCGACCTCCCCGACACCCCGCCGAAACCCGCACGCCCCCGCCGTTTAGCCAGTTGGCTCGCACCCCCCCGAATGCGCTAAGGTTGTCTCCGCGAGGCCGAGTGGCAAGCCAGTCGGCCGAGCTGAGGTGCACCAATCCTGCATAGCTCAATTGGCAGAGCAGCCGGCTGTTAACCGGCAGGTTATAGGTTCGAGTCCTATTGCAGGAGCGCAAGAACGTCTCCGTGGGCCCCGCCCCGGAGACGTTTTGCATCCGGTGGATGAATTGGTTGATATCGGGCAGAACCGGGCACAACCTCACCGCCGGAGCGCCAGGGGCGGTAGCTCAGCCGGTTAGAGCAGAGGACTCATAATCCTTGGGTCGTGGGTTCGAGTCCCACCCGCCCTACCGAGGTTGGACATCCAACTACGGCGATGAGCTGCATGTTTGCGTCTTCGAAGGCTGAGTTTCTCCGGCATGTCGCCGGATCCTGATTCGTGATGGGGCCATGGTGGGGCAGTTTCCGCCCCACCATACCACGCCGCATGGCGGCCCTGACCAGGCTGTTTGCGCAAATAGCCTAGAGTCGCCTTAACTCGCCAAATTACCGGTAAGCGGACGTCCGTCTGACAATCTCGCGGCCTTTCCAGCCGCCGTGGCCGCACGGTGCGCATGCCGCCGACCTGCGCAGATGGTCGATTTAGCCCTGCCAGGCGCGGCCCGGCTGCGATGTCGCCTGAAAAGCTTGTTTATTGTTTTATCAACGATGAGTGCGCGATGTCTCCGTGTCCTCACTCAGACGTGGCCGCGAAACCACCGACGCAGTCGTGATCTTGGGAAGGTTATCCCCGGGTGATTGATTGCGCATCTCGGAGGTTGCCGTGCCAGGAACTTGTCATGCTCTGCCCCCTGCACGCCGCCCGACCAGTGCTCTGAACCGGCCGGATTGCTCGCGTGCGCCTTTCGCGAGGCCGACTGGGCATCACGCCTCGCCTGACGGATCGCCGGCCACGCTAGCGCGCACCCCAGTAGCCGGGCACCGAACGAGGCGGATGGCTCAGAACTCTTATTCCGTGGGCTGATACCGAAGGTTGAGTCAGACCAGACCCTCGGAAGCTCAGATCCGCAGTCGCAGCTTCGCCAAGGCAGCAGGATCGATGACGGTGATCGCGATTCCCTGCAACGGTTGCCGGAGGGTGGGGTGGGGCACTTCGAGCCATTGGACGCCGTCGCGCTCGGTGAGGCAGTAGTGGATGTCGTCGATGTAGCGCCATCCGAACCCGATGTAGCGCGGGGTGATTTCGTCGGTGATGTCGTGGCCGTGAAGGTGCACTGCGCGCAGGCTCACGCCACAGGCTTCCAGATAGGCTGACGCGTTGTTGGCCGCGCGGCGAAGCGGGCTCGTGGCAACCCAATTCCTGTCGATGATCCGTGCTGCGCGCGCGTCCCGAACCGGGGTGTCGGGCAAGTCGACCTGATGGAGTGAAACCGCTCCTGCGTTTTCCCAGATCGTCAGGAGCGATCTGGCCGGTCGGGGGACCCACCGATCGATGCCTGCGAAGGCGGGGTGCATCTCGTCGCGCGGTGCGCGGCCCGCGTCCGGATCGAGCTTGATCGCGGCGAGCCGGTCGAGAGCGGTCTCGAGGGTATCGCCGCGTCGCCACAGCAGGGTCGTGGCGATACCGTCGGCGTGAAGGTTTTCGAGTTCCCCGAACTGGAACTGCAGGCCCCGACTTCGTCCGGCCAGGTCCGCCCGCAGGTCGGTGTTGGGGTTGCGGCTGCGGCTCATCAGCCAGATCTGCCGCCCCCGGTACTCGTCATCCGCGGAGTACTCGACGGCGAGGTCGACGTCGTGCGGCTCGAGCGCGCCGCGGGCGAACGAGCCGAAGACGTAGAGCTCGTCGACCAGGGTCAGGGGATGCTCGGCGCCCTGGGCGATGCGCTCGAGGACGTCCGCGATCAGTTGAGTCGCGCGTTCGCGTCGCACAGGGTTCCTCCCGTTGCGGGTTCGGGTTCGCCTAGCGGCATGGTAAAGCCCTCGGCCGGGTGCGGGCGGTCGTTTGCTAGCGCCGCTGCAGAAGATGTCGGGTGAACTCCTCGCGCAGGCGCGCGGCCAGTTCGGCGCGGTTGTCGGTGTACTCGGCGGTGATGCGGATGGTGTCGACGTTGCAGCGTGCCCAGTGGCGGTCCCGGTCGGCGTCGTCGGCTTTCCTGGTGGTGCCGTAGTGGTGCCGGCCGTCGATCTCGATGACCACGGCGCGTCCGTTGCCGATGACGAGGAAGTCCGGGGAGCGCACGCCGGCGTCGCGCAGTTTCACCGAGGGCAGTGGCGCGATCGCGATCGAGTGCTGCACGGGCCGTTCTCGCTGCAGTTCCTTGAGGACCTGGTAGACGGCCAGTTCCGCGCGGCTCGCGAAGACGAGGTCGTCCTCCGTCGGGTAGGTCTTCTCTGCGGCCTTCTCGCGGCGGGCCTGGTTCGAGGGTGCGGGTGATACGTCGCGTCGCCAGTCTTCGGCGGCCTCGGGTAACGGGAGCAGGGCCGGGGCGATCGCCAGCGACTGAACGTCGCCGCGCTCGTACCGGCCGAGGATCGGTCCGAGCCGCTTCCAGATCAGGCTGATCATGTCAGTGGTGAATTCGGAGGCGAGTGCCGCATCGACGGTCAGGACCGCTTCGAAGGTGTCGGACCAGTTTTGCCAGGGGGTCGGGCGGTATTGGCCGCCGTCGCGGCGCAGGCTGAGCGTCGCATCACGCAGCAGGTCGCAGGCTTGATCTTGGCCGTCGAGATCGAGCAGGCGGTGGGCCTGGCCGAGTACGAGGTCGAGTTTGCTCGCGTCGTCGTCGCGCAGCGGCAGAGGGATCGGCGGCCCGGCCGCGCTCGTGACGGGGACCGGGGTGTAGATCGGCCGTCCAGAAAGGAACTCGGACGCACGAAGCCTCCACCCGTCCGGCTCCATCAACCGGTTGAGCGCGTCGACCTGCCGAGCGGCGAGATCGGTGTCGGGCTGCACCTCGGGGTGGACCATCCGTGCCAGGAAGCGAAGCAGGATCTCGTCGGGACCGTCGAGCAGATCGAACCGCGGATCCTCCAGGATCCAGTCGTCCTGCCAGTCGTAGTTGTTCAGCCGGTGCTGGCCGATGTCCTCGCGCGCGGTCGGGTACTCGGGGCGCGAATCGGTCGAGGGCAGAGCGCTCAGGTCGTAGAGGCCTTCGAGGAACTCGATCTCGTCGAGCCGTCCATGCCATGGGCCCTCCGCCGCTCGCAGCACGTCGAAGATGTCCCGACGGGTCACGCGGGTGATCCTGCGGGTCGAGTCGGCCTGATCAGCGCGCGCGGGGCCGTAGACGCCATCCATGGTTCCAGGATGGACTGCGCCACTGACAACCGTCACTGAATCGCTCGGGTTGTGTCCGGTCAGCGGTTAGGAGTCGGTGGATCGGCGTGTTACCGGCCCGCGGCGAGCATGTGGGCGAGTGCGCTCACGCGCTCGAGCACGATCCAGTAGTAGACCCAGGTGCCGCGGCGTTCGCAGTCGATCAGGCCCGCTTCGCGCAGGACCTTGAGGTGGTGGCTGATGGTGGGCCCGGTCAGCTCGAAGCCGACGGTCAGGTCGCAAACACACGCCTCGCCGCTTTCGGCGGTGGCGATCTGGGAAAGCAGTTGCAGGCGGACCGGGTCGCCGAGCGCCTTGAACGCGGGGGCGAGGTCGCGGGCCTTTTCGGCGCTGAGCGTGGCCTCGGTCAGCGGGGTGCAGCAGGCCGCGTCCGCCATGACCGGGCCGGGTATCGTGGCCGACCTCTGCTTCGACATTCCTCTATATTGACAGATCTCAAAACAGTGGGCAAGCTGAGCCTTGCTTCGATGAGCGTCTACTCAGGCGCTTCTGGCTCGGGTGGGCCTCGACACGGTGAGGAGTGCGGTCATGCGCGAATCGGTGCAGGTCCCGGATGAGCCCTCAGGCGGAGCGGCAGCGGCCGACGGTGGTTGTTGCGCCGCCCCGGCCGAGTTGACGGCGACCGTGGTGGCCTCGCCGTGCTGCGGGAGCTCGGCGCAGGCCGCGGCGGAGGGTGCGTGCTGCGGCGCGTCCGCGAAGTCCGACGCGATCTCTGCCGGGGCGAGCTGCTGCGGCTGACGACGCAGCAACGGTGTGGGAAGGCATTGCGAGAATCATGGGAGAAGGCTGATGAGCGTGCACGAACAGGTCGAGCAGTTGCCGGTGGTCGTGATCGGAGCGGGGCCGGTGGGCCTGGCTGCCGGGGCGCACCTGGCCGAGCGCGGTGTCGCGTTCACGGTGCTGGAGTCGGGCACGGAGGCCGGGGCGGCGGTACGCGCGTGGGGGCACGTGCGGGTGTTCAGTCCGTGGCGGTACAACATCGACGCGGCGGCCAGGCGGCTGCTGGAGGGCGCGGGATGGTCAGCGCCAGAGGCTGATGAGCTGCCGACCGGGCACGAGCTGGTCGACATGTATCTGGCACCGCTGGCCAAGCACCCTGCGGTCGCGCCGCACGTGCGCTATGCGCAGCGGGTGACGGGGATCAGCAGGGTGGGTTTCGACCGGGTGCGTACCGTGGGCCGTGATGAGGCTCCGTTCGTGCTTCGGGTCGCCTCCGACGAGGGTGACGTCCGTTTGAGGGCGCGAGCGGTCATCGATGCGTCGGGGACGTGGGTGAGTCCGAACGTGCTCGGTGGCGACGGGCTCGCGGCCGACGGTGAGGCCGAGGCCCGTGCCGCGGGAGTGGTCTCTTCGGCGCTGCCCGATGTGCTCGGGGCTGAGCGTGCGGAGTACGCGGGGCGGCGGGTGCTGGTGGCCGGTGCCGGGCATTCGGCCACCAACACGCTGCTGAATCTGGCGCAGCTCGCGGAACAGGAGCCTGCGACACGTCTGGCGTGGGCGATCCGCGGCCAGGTCGGGCAGCGGGTGTTCGGCGGCGGTCAAGCGGATGAGCTTCCGGCGCGCGGCGCGCTCGGCTCGCGGTTGAAGGAGCTGGTCGATTCCGGCCGCGTGGAGCTTCTGACGGGCTTCTCGATCGAGGCCGTGCACCAGCGCGAGGACGGTGTCCGGGTGACTTCGGCTGACGGCCGGACCGTGACCGTGGACCGGATCGTCTCGGCGACCGGTTTTCGCCCGGACCACGCGCTGACCGGCGAGCTGCGGACCGATTGGGATCCGGTGCTCGGTGCGACGCGGGCGTTGGCGCCGTTGATCGACCCGAACGAGCACTCGTGTGGCACGGTGCCCCCGCACGGGCAGGAGGAGCTCGCGCACCCGGAGCCGGGGTACTACGCGGTGGGGATGAAGTCGTACGGGCGTGCCCCGACGTTCTTGATGGCCACGGGGTACGAGCAGGTCCGTTCGATCGCCGCCCATCTCGACGGTGACTTCGCGGCGGCGGCCGAGGTGCATTTGGAGCTGCCGGAGACCGGGGTGTGCTCGGCGAATCCGGATGAGTCCGCCGGCGGCGGTAGTTGCTGCGGTCCGGCGCCGGTCGCGGTCTCGATCGGTCGCGGTCTGGCGACGGGGATCGGCGGCGGGTTGCTCTCCTCACCGTTACAGCTGATCGAGTCGGGCAATGGCGGATCTGGATGCTGCTGAGGGCTTGACCTTGGAGTGCACTCCCAGGTTTAGCGTCGATCCCATGAGCAGCGTTACCCGAGACGCGGTGTGGACGGTGGCCGAAGTGGCCCGCCGGGCGCAGGTGTCCGCGGGCACGGTTCGCTACTACGAGAAGGTCGGGCTGGTGCGTTCGACGTTCCGCAGCGCGGCGGGCTACCGGCACTACGGTGCTGCCGAACTCGACCGGTTGCGTTTCATCCAGGGCGCCCAGCGTCTGGGTCTGCGGCTACGTGAGATCCGGGAGCTGCTGGAGGTACGCGATACCGGCGTGTGCCCGTGCGAACCGGCCGAGACGCTGCTCAAGCGCCGGGTCGGGGAGATCGATCAAGAGATCAGGCGTCTGTCGGTGTTGCGTGCGGACCTTGAGCGCATGCTGACCGCGATCCCTGGTCCCGCCTGCCCCGATCCGCAGCCGGGCACGTGGTGTCCGCCCGTGCTCACCGACACAAACCAAGGGAGCTAACGACCATGCTCGAGTTCTGCGACTGCTGCGATGATCCGGAGTGCACCTGCGACTGCTCTTCCGGCACCTGCTGCTGATCAAAAGCGGGGTCGACCGGTGCAATCGTCGCCGGTCGGCCCCGGCTTTCGGCTGCTACCGCCTGCGATCGGCCGCTTATTGTGGCGCGCAGTTTGAGCCTGGTCCGCGTCGGTCACGCAACTAGGGCTCTGCGACGCATCCGCAGCGGCTGAGTCTCGTAAAGGCGAGATGAACACTGGCGGCTGCCGAAGCTGCGGTGGACCGGGGGCGCGGCCGCGGCGTTAGGCTCGGGCCGTCGGTGATGAGCGGTGTGGATGGATGCGGGAGTCGTCGATGGCGGGTAGGCACGTGGTCGCGGTCGGGGGCAGCGATGCCGGGATCAGCGCTGCGCTGCGTGCGCGCGAGGCCGATCCCCGGTGCGAGGTCACGGTGGTGCTCGCTGACGGCTATCCGAACTTCTCGATCTGCGGCATCCCGTACTACGTCTCGGGTGAGGTCGAGCACTGGAGCAAGCTGGCGCACCGCAGCCTTCAGGACCTGCACGATGCGGGCCTGAACGTGCTCGCGGGAACCCGCGCCACCGTGATCGACGCCGAGACCCGACGCCTGACCGTGCGCACCGCCGCGGGGCGCGATGCACAGCTGTCCTACGACGAACTGGTGGTGGGCACCGGCGCGGTCAGCGTCGTACCGCCAATCTCCGGGCTGGCCGGTCCGGACGCGCTCGGTCCCGGTGACGGCGTGCACCTGCTGCACACGATCGGAGACGCACGGGCGCTGGTCGATGCGATCACCGAGCGCGAGCCGCGGACCGCGGTGATCGTCGGGGCCGGGTACATCGGGTTGGAGATGGCCGAGACGCTGACCCTGCGAGGCATCCGCGTCACCCAGATCGAGGCGCTGGCGCAGGTGCTGCCGACCGTGGACGCCGACCTCGGCGCCCTGGTGCACCGGGAGTTGGCCGCGCACGGCGTCGAGGTGCTCACCGGTACCAGCGTGAAAGCGATCGAGAAGTCGGGCACGCGCCTGCGGGTGAGCGCCGCAGAAGCCGACGGACAGCCAGTGAGCAGGAGCGTTGACGTGGTCCTCGTGGTCGTCGGCGTGCGCCCGGACACCGCGCTCGCCCGCACCGCCGGGGCCGGGCTCGGGGTCCGCGGGGCGGTCGAGGTGGACGAGTCGATGCGCACCGCGGTGCCGCACGTGTACGCCGCAGGGGACTGCGCCGTGACCCATCACCGGCTGCTCGGGGTGACCTGGCTGCCGTTGGGCACCACCGCGCACAAGCAAGGGCGGGTCGCCGGCGAGAACGCGGTAGGCGGGCAGCGCCGTTTCGCGGGCAGTCTCGGAACCCAGGTCGTGAAGGTCTTCGACCTCGTCGCGGCCCGGACCGGGCTGCGTGAGCACGAAGCTGCCGGGGCGGGCCACGGATGGAATCCGGTCAGCAGCACCAGCGAACCGCACGACCACAAGGCGTACTACCCCGGCGCGACGCCGATCACCGTGCGGGTCACCGGTGACGCGGAATCAGGCCTGCTGCTCGGAGCCCAGTTGATCGGGCACCTCGGCGCCGAGGTCGCCAAACGGGTCGACATCTTCGCCACCGCGCTGTTCCACGGCATGGACATCGAGGCGCTCTCCGACCTGGACCTGTCCTACACCCCGCCGCTCGGCTCCCCATGGGACGCACTGCAGGTGGCCGCGCAGAACTGGTCGCATCAGCACCGTGCGCCGGGCGTCCGCCGCGGCCTTACGCCACGGGAACGTTGAGTTCGCGCAGCAGACCCCTGACCCGGTGCTCGATCTGGTCGCGGATGGGGCGGACCTGCTCGACGTCCAGGCCGTGCGGGTCGGGTAGTTCCCAGTCGAGGTAGCGCTTGCCGGGGGAGAGCGGGCAGGCGTCGCCGCAGCCCATGGTGACCACGACGTCGGCGGCGCGGACGATCTCGTCGGTCCAGGGCTTGGGGAACTCGGTCGAGATGTCGATGCCGACGTCCTTCATCGCTGCGACCGCTGCGGGGTTGACCTCATCGCCCGGTTCGGAGCCGCCGGACCAGGCGACCGCGTTGTCACCGGCCAACTGCTGGAAGAACCCGAGGGCGATCTGGGACCGGCCGGCGTTGTGGGTGCACAGGAACAACACCACGGGCTTGCCGACGTGCATCTTCCCCTCGACCTTGGCCAGGGCCGTCAGGCGCTGGCGGGCGAAGCGCTCGGCGAGCAGCGGCAGGAAGTTCGGGATCGAGGCACGGCTGGCGAATTGGTCGTAGCTCGAGTGCAGGAACCGCTCGATCGTCTCGGTACCGAATACGCCCTCGAACTCGCGCCCGAGGTTGACGGCGGCGGTGCGCAGGGCGAACTGCTGGTCGATGCTGAGGTTAGCGGGGTGGAAGCTGTCCATCGTCGTCGACTCCTTTGTCGATACTGACGGGGTGGATGGCCGGGGCGAGCCGGTCGATGCGGCCTGAGAGTTCTTCGACCGCGGCATCGAACGCCGCGTCGGTGCCCGCGGGGGCGGGGTCCGGCACGGCCCAGTGCAGCCACGGGCCGGTGCGCGGCCCGGAGTGCTCGTGCGCGTGGTCGCACACCGCTACGACCAGGTCGCCGGGGCGGATCACCTGGTCGAGGTGACGGGTACCGGTTCCGGCGAGGTTCAGCCCGTGGCGGCGGGCGGCCTTGACGGTGCCGGGATGGACGCGGTCGGCAGGTTCGGTCCCGGCGGACGCGGTCGGGATGCTGCTGCGGCGCGACCACAGGGCCTCGGCCAGCGGGGACCGGGCCGAGTTCGCGGTGCACACGAACACCACCCGCTGCGCCTCGCGCATCCCGACCGGCATCAACCCGGTCAGCGCCTCGGGCACGAGCCGGACATAGGTGCGCCGGTGATCGGACTCCGAGCGCGCCCGCGTGATCAGCCCCGCCGACTCAAGCAGGCCGAGGTGGTGGGCGAGCAGGTTGCTCGGCAGGCCCAGCTCGCGGCCGAGTTCGGTCGGGGACGCGTCGGAGAGCACCAGGCGCTCGACGATCGCCAGCCGCGCGGGCTCGCCGAGCGCGGCGTGCCGCTTCGCCCGCGTCTCCAGATCAGTTCGCTCAGCGTTCATTGACTCAATTATTGTTGAGATATAGTCTCCAGTCAAGGTCACCGGGAACGCCTGTGGCCTGGCTGTATTAATTGTCATCGATACTTCGGCCCTGACCGTGGAGGACCGCTCGTGAACCCGCACCCAGCCCGCCGCGCGCTCGCCGAGTTCCTCGGCACCGGGCTGCTCGTCACGCTCGTCGTCGGCTCCGGGATCATGGCCCAGCGCCTGTCCCCGACCGACGTCGGGCTGCAACTGCTGGAGAACTCCACCGCCACCGCGCTCGGCCTCGCGGTACTGATCCTGATCTTCGCGCCGCTCTCCGGCGCGCACTTCAACCCCGCGGTCACCCTCGCCGACTACGTCCTGCACCGCCGCCAGCCCGGCACCCTCGACGCCCGCACCGTCGCGATCTACCTCCCCGCGCAGATAGCCGGCGGCATCGGCGGCACGATCCTCGCGAACCTGATGTTCGCCCTCCCCGCCGTGACCGCCTCTACGAAGGACCGTTCCGCCGGGCACCTGTGGCTCGGCGAGATCGTGGCCACCGCCGGACTGATCCTGCTGATTTTCTCCCTCGGACGCACCGGCCGCGGACACTACGGCCCGGCAGCGGTCGGCGCGTACATCGGCGCCGCCTACTGGTTCACCTCCTCCACCAGCTTCGCCAACCCGGCTGTAGCGATCGCGCGCGCCTTCACCGACACCTTCGCCGGGATCAAGCCGTCCTCGATGCCAGGGTTCGTCCTCGCCGAACTGGTCGGAGCGGCGATCGGCATCGGCCTGATCGTGCTGCTGTACCCGATAGACCGCGCCGAGGTGCCAGCGCCGGTCGACATCAACACCGACCCCGAAACCGCCTCCTCCGAACTGGCCGCGGCCACCAGCAATGGGAGCACGCTATGACCGTCCGCCCCGCCGACCCCGACGAACCAACCGTCGCCGACGTCCTCGACCACGCCACCGAGGACCTGGCCAAGCGCTATAACGGAATCTTCTCCACAGAATCCGTCCACGCCCTCGTCGACGAGTCCTACCACCTGCTCGCCGAAAACGCGCACATCCACCGCTACCTGCCCGTCCTCGCCGCGCGCTTCGCCTCCGATCGGCTGGCCGCAGCCGCCAAGGCCCAGGGCACCACGGACAGCGCGAACCCTGAAGTGCTGTTCGTCTGCGTCCACAACGCCGGACGCTCCCAGATAGCAGCAGCGCTCCTTGCCCACCGTTCCGCCGGAGCCATTGTCACCCGCTCCGCCGGTTCCACCCCGGCCGGCGAACTCGACCCCACCATCATCCAGGCACTGCGCGAGATCGGCATCGACCTCACCGGCGCCTACCCGAAGCCGCTGACCGACGAAGTCATCCGAGCCGCTGACGCCGTGGTCACCATGGGCTGCGGAGACGCCTGCCCGATCTATCCCGGCAAGCGCTACCTCGACTGGCACCTGCCCGACCCCGAAGGCCAGAGCATCGACGAGGTCCGCGTCATCCGCGACCAGATCGACGCACGTGTGCGCGACCTACTCGCCGAACTCGAGCCCTACCCTGCCGTCTGACCTTCCCCTCTCCCCTCCCCTGAAGGACCCGAGATCACCATGACCGAGCCGACACCCAAGCCCAGTGTGCTGTTCGTATGCGTGCACAACGCGGGACGTTCCCAGATGGCCGCAGGCTTCCTCACTCACCTCGCGGCCGGCCGCATCGAAGTCCGATCAGCCGGTTCCAACCCGGCCGATCAGGTCAACCCCGTCGCCGTCGAGGCGATGAGGGAAGTCGGCATCGATGTCTCGGTCGAGACCCCCAAGCTGCTGACCATCGACGCCGTCAAGGCCTCCGACGTGTGCATCACCATGGGCTGCGGCGACGCCTGCCCCGGCTTCCCCGGCAAGCGCTACCTCGACTGGACCCTCGACGACCCGGCCGGACAAGGCATCGAGGCGGTGCGCCCGATCCGCGACGAGATCGAACGCCGCGTGCGCGGCCTGATCGCCGAACTGCTGTCCGATGCTCCGGCCGAGGCCTAGGGCCAGTCTGGAGTTGCGATTCACCCGGCCGTGGGGTTATCGGCCGTAGCCGAGTTCGGGGTGGGTGTGGGCGATTTCGAGGAGGCGGTTGTATTTGGCGACGCGTTCGCCGCGGGCGGGGGCGCCGGTCTTGATCTGTCCGCAGCCGGAGGCGACGGCGAGGTCGGCGATGAAGGTGTCGTCGGTTTCGCCGGAGCGGTGGGAGATCATCGCCCCGTATCCGGCTTGGCGGCACACGGCGAGGGCCTCGAGGGTTTCGGTGACGGTGCCGATCTGGTTGACCTTGATCAGCGCCGCGTTTGCGATCTTGTCGTCGATGGCGGTGCGGATGACGGCGGGGTTGGTGACGAAGTTGTCGTCGCCGACGAGTTGGATCTGCTCGCCGAGGCGTTCGGTCAGGGTGATCCAGCCGTTGTGGTCGTCTTCGGCGAGGCCGTCTTCGATGCTGTAGACGGGGAATTCGGCGACGATCTGGGTGTAGCGGTCGATGAGTTGGTCGGTGGTGTGGGTTTGGCCGTTGATGAGGTAGGTGCCGTCGGGTTGGCGGAATCCGGTGGCGGCCGGGTCGAGGGCGATGGCGACGCCGCTGGTGCCGGGTTCGTAGCCTGCGTCGCGGATGGCGGAGACGAGCAGGCGCAGGGCGTATTCGGGTTCGGCGATCTCGGGGGCGAAGCCGCCTTCGTCGCCGAGGCCGGTGTTGTGGCCGGCGTCGGCGAGGTTGCGGCGCAGGGCCGTGTAGACCTCGGCTCCGGTGCGCACAGCTTCGGGCATACTCGGCGCCCCGAGTGGGGCGATCATGAATTCCTGGAAGTCGAGGCGGTTGGCGGCGTGCGCGCCGCCGTTGAGGACGTTGAAGTGCGGGACCGGCAGGCGCGGGGTGACGCCCGGCGGGGTCAGGTGCTGCCAGAGCGGGATGTCGCGGTGCAGGGCGATGGCGCGGGCGGCGGCGATGGAGACGCCGACGATCGCGTTGGCCCCGAGCCGGGCCTTGTTCGTGGTGCCGTCGAGGTCGATCAGGACTTGGTCGAGGTCGGCGAGGGTCTCGAAGGCCCGGCCGCGCAGGGCTTCGGAGATCTCGCCGTTGACGTTCCCGACGGCGCGGGTGACTCCGGCGCCGCCGTAGCGGTGCGGGTCGCCGTCGCGCAGTTCGACAGCTTCGCCTGAGCCGGTCGAGGCGCCGGAGGGCACGCCCGCTCGGGCGCGGGTGCCGTCGTCGAGGTCGAGGGTGACCGAGAGGGTGGGGCGGGCGCGGGAGTCGAGGATCTCGAGGGCTTGGATGTGGGCGATATTGAAGGGCATGGTGGCCTTTCCTGGTCGGTGGTCGGGGGCGCTAGTGCTCGGCGTCGTGGGTTTGGCAGGCTTGGATTTCGCGCAGGGCGTCGCCGCGGTCGCCTCAGCACTCGCCCTCGACGCTTTTGCCGGGTTCGAGGTCCTTGTAGACCTCGAAGAAGTGCCCGATCTCCAGGAGGTCGTATTCGGGCACGTCGTCGAGGTCCTGGAGGTGGGCGCAGCGCGGGTCGGTGGCCGGTACGCAGAGAATCTTGTCGTCTTGGCCGTGTTCGTCGCGCATGCGGAACACGCCGATCGGCCGGACCGTGATCAGGACGCCGGGGTAGGTGGGTTCGCCGGTCAGCACGAGGGCGTCGAGGGGGTCGCCGTCGGGGGCGAGGGTGTGGTCGAGGTAGCCGTAGTCGGCCGGGTAGCGGGTGGAGGTGAACAGGGTGCGGTCCAGGGGATCATGCCGCGCGCGTGGTCCATCTCGTAGTTGTTGCGCGAGCCGGCCGGGATCTCGACGATCAGGTCGAACTGCATCAGCGACCTCCGCGGGCGTCGGGGCAGGCGCGAGACGTCTGCCGGGCGTACCGGTGGGAGGTTGGTGACGGGCATGGTGCTCCTACCGGTGAAGGTAGGGACCGTTGGCAGCCGAGGCTGCGGTTGACGGCGGGCCCCTCCGCCGTGCCACGTCTTCCAGCATAGCCGCGGGTGGTGCGGGCGGGTGAAGCGCACACGGCCAGGCGGGTGGGGTGGGTGCGCCGGGGGGTCAGGACTCGGGCGCTGACCGGCTGGGTTGGAACTGGTCGGCGAACACCTCCTGGTAGAGGTCCAGGCCGTAGCTGGTGGATTGGGGCGCAGCCGCGGTCAGTCGGAAGGTGCGCCGTCCGTCGGGCAGCCGTTCGGCGCGCAGGAACAGTGCGCGCGCCGCGTCTTGACGGTGTAGCTGGTCGGCCAGTTCGTAGGAGTGGGTGACGATCAGCACGCGTAGCCCGGCGTCGAGCAGGGCGTGGATGACCGGGATGGCGACTTCGGCGCCTTCGCGTTCGTTGGTGGCGGCGAACGACTCGTTCATCACCACCAGCGCGCCGGTTGCGGCCTGTTCGACGATTTCGCGCATCCGGGCGAGCTCCTCCTCGAACTTCCCGCGGTTCATCGTGGCGTCCTCGGCGCGCCGGTAGTGGGTCAACACCGCGGAGGCCGGGCTGATGCGCAGCGCGGTGGCGGGGGCGGGCAGTCCGGCAGCTGTCGTCAGGCTGGCGAGGGCGATCGCGCGGGCGAGGGTGGATTTGCCGCCGTGGTTCGCTCCGGTGATCACGATCAGGGGTCTGGCGTCGGCGTCGAGGTCGTTGCCGACCACGTGCCCGGTACCGCGTAGCGGCAGCGTCATCTCGTACAGGCCGCGGGCGGTGAAGGCGAGTTCGGCGGGCGGGGCCGGTTCCGGCAGGCACACGGGCACGCCGGACGCGGTCAGTGCCCGGTGCAGGTTGACGGCGCCGAGGTGGAAGGCGAGTTCGGTGCGCAGTTGGGTGAAGAAGGAGGCGATGTGGTCGGCGGCTTGGGCCACGGCCTCGGCGACCGGGTTCAGGGCGCGTCCTTCGAGGTCGGCGACCTCTTGGACACCGGCGTCGTCCCGGTCGGGCACCGTGACCGTGTGGGAGGGGCCGGGTTCGGTGCCGAGCAGGGCGCGTAGCCCGTGGCGCTCGTGCGGGGTGCGCACGACGAAGTCGACGGACTTGTTTCCCTGGCCGAGGCGGGCGGAGAAGCGCATGCCTCGGCGGAAGCGCAGCTTCTCCAGGTGCGCATCGATCTCGTCGAGGTAGGCGTCGTCGAGTTCGGCGTCGATTGTGCGGAAGAACGCGGTGAAGCCGGGGGAGGTGAAGTGCGTGGCGTGCTCGTCGGCGATGGCGCGCAACTGGCGCAGCCGACCGCGCAGCAGCGTGAGGATGGTGACGGAGCTGGACAGGATGGAGGTGGGGCTGCCGTGCCAGAACCCGAAGAACGACTTCTTGCGGTCCTCGATTGCCACGACGGCCAGATCGTAGAGTTCGCGCACCACGCGCTCGTGGGCGAGGACATCGGTGAGCACCCGCTGCCGGTAGACGATCTGCTCCGGGCCGGCCGGCGGCGCGAGCAGGGCGCTGCGCGCGACCTGGCGGAAGAAGTGGTCGCCGTCGGACATGGCGGTCAGGACGGTTTCGAGCCCGAGGTCGTCGATGAGGATCTGCGCGTTCGCGGGCTCGGGGTGTGCGAGGTCGAAGTCGGTGTCGGCGAAAATCAGGTGGGCTTTCACCGTGCGAGCACCTCCATGACGTCCCGGTAGGTCAGCCGGTGTTTGGCCGCGAGCGCCACGGCGTAGGCGCGCCCGTCCGCGGGGCGCGGTTCGAGGCGGAAGGTGCGGATGGTCGGGTCGGCCGGATCGACGCCCGCGACCACGCTGGTGGTCTTCTCGTTCAGGGCGGCGAGTTCGTCGATGAAGGTGACGCACACGCACAGCGCGTCGAGCCGGGTGGCCTGCTCGAGGATGCCGGTGGACAGGGCGAGTGCGTCCTGGAGCGTGGTGGAGGTGAAGATCTCGTTGAGGATGATCAGGCTTCGGTCTCTCGCGTCGCGCAGGATGTCGTGGATCCGGATCAGGTCGTCTTGGAGTTTGCCGCGCAGGTCCGTCAGGTTCTCTCCGCGTTCGAAGTGGGTGAAGACGGTGTCGATCAGCGGTAGGCGGGCGCTGGTGCCCGGGACCGGCAGACCGAGGCGGGCCAGGTGGCACAGTTGCCCGATGGTGCGGGCGTAGGTGGTCTTGCCGCCCTGGTTCGGGCCGGTGACCACGATGATCCGTTCGTGGCCTTCCACACGGATGTCGTTGCGGACGATCGGGGTGCTGTCCTCGGTGAGTTTGGCGCACAGGGCCAGGTCGAAGGTGTCGTGCACCTCGATCTGACGTGCATCGGTCACCTGCGGGTAGCAGAAGTCGAGTCCGGCCGTGCGCAGCGGGCGCAGGTGGTCGAGGTAGGCGAGGTAGAACTGGGCTTGCCGGTCGAACAGCGCGATCGTCGGGTCGATGAAGTCCCGGTGCTCGGCGCGGAAGCGCTCAAGCGTCGCGAATTGGGCCGGGAACAGGCGAGCGATACGTTCGAGGGCCTGGGCCTCGATGTGCCCGACGGTGGTGGTGTCCCGGTACTCGACCTGGTAGGGCTTCACCTCGCCGTGCCGGAAGCGTTCGAAGGTGGCGGCCACCTGCGCGGCGTAGTCCTCCTCCTGGTCATACGGCCGTACGGTCACGCGCAGGCCTCTGATGGTCAGGCTGTAGCGCAGGCGGTCCAGTTCGCCGGTGATCTGGCGGGCTTCGGCTGCCAGGCGGGTGAAGGGCTCGGACGCGAGATAGCCGGTGAGGTAGTCGGTGAACGCGCGCAGCGCGGTCGATCGAAGGGGTGCGGCGGCCAGGTGCGCGTGCAGGTCGCGAACCGCCTCGGCGTACTCGGTGGCGCCGTCCAGCGTCCAGCGCGACGAGACCTGCGGCGCGCGGACTTCGGCGGCGTAGTTCAGGGCTCTGTGTACTGTCGCCATGCGCTGCCCGAAGCGCGCGAGGTGCCCGGCCGACGGTGTGCCGTCGAGGTCGCGGAAGACCTGCTGGCGGTAGTCGACGGCCTGCGTGGTGTGCAGCGGCGCGGAGAAGTAGGGTGCGAGCCGGTACTCGCCGCGCCGGCTGGTGAGTGACTTGACGACCTGGTCGAGCAGCAGGTCGCCGACGAACTGGGGCTGATCGTGTTCCTCGGCCCGGTCCGCCTCGGTCGGATCCGGAAACAGGATGCTCATGCCCACCCGGGCCGGTGTGTTCGGTACTCGGCCGTTCATCGCGCCTCCACCTCCACCAGCGACACGCCCCGGTCTTGGCACAGCACCGCCACCTGGTCGATCACCGTGCACAGTTGCCGGTCGTGGGCCTCGAACTCTGCGCGGCGCGAGGCCGTCTCCGCGGCGCCGAGCGAACCTGTTGTCTCGGCCGCGATGAGCGCGGCTTCAAGGCCTTGCCGGTACTGGTTATAGCGCTCGGCGAGTGCCGCGAGCAGCGCGGTGAGCGTCTTGGTCATGCGCTGTTGCAAACTCGCCCTGGCCCGTCCGGTCTGCCGGTCGAGCGCCTCGGGCACGGATGCGAGCAGGCGCCGTTGGACGCGGTGGCGCGCTGCGGGCCCGGGGATTCGTGTTCGCACGGCCGAGGCGAGCATGCCGGCCGGGCCATGCGGGTCGGGCGGGGCGTAGTGGAAGCGCGGATCGGCGGTCAGTTCGATGTCCGTGGCCGCGATCGACAGTTTGAGGCCGAGCAGGTCGCGTGCCGCCTCGCGCACTGCTGCCAGGTCCCGGGCGAATCCGTCGGCCAGACGCTCACGCAGCCCGGCCACGGCGTTGGCCAGGTGTTCGGAGCGTTCGGCGCGCCAGGCCTCGGCGGTCCGGGTGGCCCAGGCGAGGACCAGTTCGCTCCCGTGCTGCTCGCTCTGCGCGACGGGCAGCGCCGCGCCCTCGCTGGCCAACCACGCTTCCAACCGCGTGCCGGTCGGTGCACACGTGGATGCGGCCGCGCGCTGCGCGTCGAGGTTCATCTCATCGATCAGATGTCCGACCTGGGCACGGGCGAGGTCGCAAGCTTCTTCACAGCGCAAGGCCAGGTTGTCCAGGCACTCGCGGAAGGCTCGGACGCGTCCCGCCTCGGCCTCGGCGCCTAGCGCGTCGGCGCGCAGCGTCACGCGCACCTGGTCGCGTAGCGCTTCGGCGAGCTCGCGGGCGTGGCGGGCCAGGGAGCGCTCAAGGCCCGCCGCCTGGCCTTCGGCGAGGTAGGCGGTCAGATCCCCGAGGAAGACGTCCAGGCCCGGGTCGCTGCCCTCGCGTAGCGCGGTGCGCGCCGAGCACGGGTAGATCCGCAGCCCGCGGCCCAGCCGGGTTCGGATCGTGTCGGCGGTGAACGCCTCGGCCTGCGCCAGTTCGGCGGCGTCGAGCCGATCGGACTTGTTCAGCAGCACGAACGTCGCCACGCTCGCGGCGTCCACGCGCGCGATCAGCTCGAGTTCCGCCGCCGATACCGGCGGGTCGGCGCACAGCACGAACACCGCCGCGTCCATGACGCCCAATGCCCGCTCGGCCTGCTCGGTGTTGTGGGTGTGCACCGACCCGGTTCCCGGGGTGTCGATCAGCTCGATGCCGCCGGTGAGGATCGGTGAGTCGAGGTAGACCGTCACCTCGGACACGGCACGCCGGTTGCGCGGGTTGCCGGCCTCGGTGACCAGGTCAGTCAACGCGCTCAGCGGATGGGTCTCGCGCCGTCCGCCCGGCCCTACCGTCTCGACACGTTCGCGCCGCGCGTGAACGAGGGTCGTGGCCAGGGCCGTGAGCGGGACGACGCCGGTCGGCAGCACCTGCCGCCCGAGCAGCGCGTTGATCAGGGTGCTCTTGCCGCGTTTGGCCTCGCCGAGCACCGCGATCCGCAACCGGTCCGCACGAAGGCGCCGCAGCAGCTCGCCGGCCCGGGGTTCGACGGGAGTCGCGGCGGCGAGCTCGTGCAGCTCGCCGAGCACGGCATCGAGAATTTCACGGGGCATCATCGGTTCCACGCAGCCTCCTACCGCATCCGGTAGGGACCGTTGGCCGCGAACAGGTGCGGCGGCGTTTTGAGCGGCGAGCCCCACCACCGCTTCGTGAACCTGATCCCCACTTTACCAGCGGCGACGCGCGGGGCGTGAAAGATGCGACACACACAGCCGTCCGCAGGCCGATCAGATGGACGTCGGTGTGAACCGGTCGGCTAATATGGTGGCTTCGGCGGTGGGGCTCGCCGTATAACCGTCGCGATGACGCGGCCAACAGTCCCTACTCGCATCAGGCATCTTGTTTGCGACGAGTAGGAGGAGTGTGCCCGTGCACGACAGCAACACCGAGCAGGTGGTCGACGGGAAAGACCTTTTGCCCCTCGATCCGGATCTCGATCCCGCCGCCGACCAGGCCGCCCACCCCCAGCCCAAGGTTGCGCCCAGCCCGGCCGAGCACCTGCCGATCGACCCCGACGCACCTGCCGAACGTCCCTTCGTCCGCGGGCCGCGCGCCCGCAGCCTTCCGCCGTGGCGGGTGCTCGTGGTGATCGCCGTCGGCGGCTTCTTCGGCGGGCTGGCTCGCTACGAGCTGGGCCTGGCGTTCCCCGCACGCCACGGCACGTTCCCCGTCGCGACCTTCGCGATCAACGTGTCCGGGTCCTTCATCCTCGCACTGCTGATCGTGTTCGTCCTTGAAGTCTGGCCGCCGACCACGTATATCCGGCCCCTGATCGGCGTCGGGTTCTGCGGCGCCTACACCACGTTCTCCACCTGGATGGTCGGAGTCGACCAGCTCATCTCCGACGGCAAGACCGCCACAGCGCTCTGGTACCTGGCAGGTTCCCTGATCGCGGGCCTAGCTGCGACCAGCCTGGGCCTGACCAGCGGCCGGGCCGTGGTCGCCCACCGGCGCCGCACCCGCGAAACCCTCACGTTCGAGAGCCTCGAGACCGTCGAGGAGCGCCGGGCATGATCCTCGCACTGCTCGTGGGCCTGGGCGCCGCGTTCGGCGCCGTCTCGCGCTACCTGCTCGACCAGGCCGTCACCCGCAACCGCGCCTCCGCGTTCCCGGCCGGAACCTGGATCATCAACATCACCGGCTCCTTCATTCTGGGCCTGCTCACCGGGCTCGCAGCCCATCACGGGCTCGCGCCGCAGGTGGTCACGGTGGTGGGGACCGGGGTGTGCGGCGGCTACACGACATTCTCGACCTTCAGCTACGAGACGTTGCGGCTGACCGAGGACGGCGTCGGACTGGTCGCCGTCGGCAACGTCGTCGGCAGTCTCGCCGCCGGGCTGGGGGCCGCCGCCCTCGGCTTCGGCGTAGCACTGCTGTGACCGCGGGCCACCGCGCCCACCCCGACCCCGACTCACTCCACGCGCCCCCACTACGGTGCGCAAGCCCTGGCCCGACGCATCATCAGCGGCTAGCGTGGAAGAGCACGCAGGCGGTGGGACCCGCCCTACGACCGCGGACACGCCCGCCGATGGTCCCTACCTTCACGGTAGGAGGCCGACGTGTCCGAAACCCCTGACCGCGAACGCGACGCCCTAGAAGAGATCGAACGCGACCTCGCCGCCCAGGACCCCCGACTCGCCCGACTGCTCGCGCACCCAGGATGGCTGCGCGTATGGCGCTGGGGCACCCACCGCGACACGCTGACCGCCCTAATCGCCATCATCGCGCTGAGCCTGATCCCGATCGCCATCGCCCTCGCCCAATAGCCCGCGAACCACTGCGGGCAGGTGGGATACTTGCGGCCATGGCGTTTCTCGCAGACGACTTCGGCGCCTGGCTCGTGGCGCTCGCCTCCGACACCGGCCGCAAGAAGCTCGCCCGGTTCTTCACCGGCACCGACGAGCAGGGCCGGGCGCTACGCGCAGCCGCCGCCACGGCGATCCAAGCTACTGCCCAAGAGCTGCGCCCCGGCGACCCCGAGGGCGCCGAGCACCTCGCGCGCGTGATCGACGAGTTCTTCAAAACCCCCATCCGGGAGAACGCGCACAACGCCGACGCCACCGCCTCGGATGCGCTGACGGCAGCGATCGCCGCGCAGTTCGCCGTCCTCGACGACGCGAGCATGACCGGGGTGGGCCGCACGGCGGCGGACGAACTCGAGGTCTCCAGCGTCGAGTTGGCCGAGAAGCTCGACGGCCATCTGCGCCGCCAGATCGTGTTCAGCGGCTCACGCGGCGGCCCGCTCGAACCCCTGGCGAACGAGCTCAACCACGAGACCACCCACCACGCGATCAAGCAGCTGGCCAGCGCGGTCGAAGCCGGATTCGACCGGCAAGCCGCCGCCCGTCCGACCGGCCGGACCGCTCCCGCCGCCAGAATCGGCGCGCTGCACGTCGAGCACCTGCTCGCCGGCCTGCAGATCGGCGAGCACGGTAAAGCAGAGCAGCGCATGCACCAGCTCTTCCTGCCCCTGAACCGGTCAGACCAGCGCGTCATCATCGAAGCGCTGCTGCGCGAAGCAACCAAGATCGAGGATGAGGACAACGAGACGCGGTTGCTGGCCTGCTCGCTGATCGAAGCAGCCAACCGGCTCGATCCGAGCCTGATCACAGTCGAAGAGGTCGAAGAACTCGCCGCGTCAGCCGACTTCACGCTACGTAGCAGCGCGGCAGTCCTCCTATGGCATTGGGCCGAAACCCTGCCCGGCCGCGTGCCGGTGCCGTTGCTGTGCCGGCTCTCTCTGCCGAGCACAGAGGACTGGTACGTGCACGCGGCCGCCCGCGCCGGGGCGAAGACCCTGCTGCTGCACCGCGCCGCCGCCCGCGCGATCTTCGACCGGATGGCGGCGAGCCGCGACCGCGACGACCGCGACTATGCGGTTGCCGACCTCTTGGACGTCGCCGAAGTCGAGCGACGCGCCGTCCCCGTGGACCTCGCCCGCAAGCTCGCCGACGACCCCGACAAGGGCGTCGCAGCCAGGGGCGCAAAGCTCGTACGCGCCGTCTCAGTCCTCGGTGAGCACAGAGATACCGGCTTCTACTCCCAGTTCGGCATGTGACCGGATTCCACGACTTCGATGAAGGGCCGAGCCGCATCGCGGGCCCTGTGACGCCAGCGGCGCATAAAAGGGCTACGCCCCCCGGGCGAGCGCAGCGCGATCCCAGCTGCGACCACGGCTCGCTGCACTGTGACGGCCGGTCGGCCGGTGAGCAGCTCGATGTGGGTGATGCTGATCCCGCACCCGGCGTAGAGCTCGGCCAGCATCGGCCCCGTCAGCGGCACCGGTTCGGGGAAGCGCTCCCGCAGTCGACCACCGGCCGCACGCACCGGCACTCGGTGGCGTTCGAGAGCGGCAGCGACCAAGGGATCGGCGTAGAGCGCGTCGATCAGCTCGATGCTCTCCGGCCCGGAGCGCGGCGGGGGTCCTCCGACACGCACCGCCAGCCCGGTCTCGTGCGCGTTGCGCAGCACAGCGCCGCGCGAGGTCCCCAGTACCCGGCCGACCTCCTCGGCGGAGAGCTCGGCCTTCACGTAGAGGGTGTCGAGGTCCGCTTCGGCGAGTGTCTTGCGCGCACTGGGCGGCCGGTTGCCGCGGTGGCGTCGGGCGATGCCCGCTTCGGCCAGGCGCGCGCGTACCGTGCGCGGCTTCATCCCGAGCATCCGGGCTATCTCGGTCGAGGACAGGCCGCGCTGGACGTACAGCTCACGCAGCAGCCCGATCAGGTCTGCGGGCTCCTTCTCTCGGCGCCCCGGGCGACGCCCGCCCGCGCCGCGCGGACGTAGCGCGATCCCGGCGCTCGTCAGCAGCCGCGCCACCCGTTGGCGTTCGACTCCGGTCTGTCTCGCGACGGCGTAGGTGGAGCGGGCGAGGCAGACGTACAGGTGCGCCATCTCGCGCGGTGATATCGCAGCGCCCTGCACGGGCGGGGTGTCAAAGGCCTGCGACTGCGCTGATACGCGGTCGGCGAGCACGGGGCACTGCGCCGCCGAGTGGTCGGGCAAAGGGTAATCCACGCGGACCTCCGGGCACACGACAGCTCCTGACCACGTCAGGAGCCATCAGCCCGAAGGCGGTTCACCACCCGGCCTCTGCCGGTGGTCGGCGGGGTCCATCGCCGTTCCTGAGATTACACGAGGAGATCGAGTCCACGTCCTTTAGCGGAACTCCTCGATCCCCGGGTGCGCGCCGCCGACGCGCTCGTGGCCGCGCCCGACGTACTTTATTACCTCGACCTCGTCGATCATCACCAGGCCCTCAGCCACGATCTCGTCGAGCTGCGGGAGGAACGCGCGGATCCGCTCGGCGTCGTCCACGATCACGACGACCAGCGGAAGGTCCTCGGTCAGACTCAGGATCCTGGTGGTGTGGATGTGGGTGGACGCCCCGTAGCCCTCGATCCCGCGCAGGACGGTCGCCCCGGCCAGGCCCGCCTTGTGCGCACGGTGGACGATCTCGTTGTACAGCGGGCGGTGGTGGAACTGGTCGGTCTCCCCGATGAAGATGGTCACCCTGAGCGCGGGCCCGTGCAGCCTCATACGATCCTCCTGATCACGCGGTAGCCCGACGTACGCCCTGACCCGCACGGCCGAATCTGTACGCGCCCACCCCGCGCGCCGCGAGATACCCGAACGCGGCGTCCGGGGTCCGGGGCGGATCGGTGGAGACGAGCGCGGTCCGGGCAGCACGCGGCGCGCAGCAAGGCGCGCGGGATGGAAACGCCGGGAACGAGGGCGCATGCGGACACACTGCCTCCTACCATCAAGGTCACGAGGTAGGGACTGTTGGCGGCCATCCGGCCGCGGTTAACGGCGAGCCCCACCGCCGCATGCACGGGCAGCGTAGCGCGCAGAACCCCCAGGTGAAACCATCCACCTGGCGTACACGCCCGCACTCTCATCCGTCCGGGCGACAGCCGCCGGCCTGGCGCTCGGGACGGCGCGGGTGCACGATGGGAGGACGGGCGATGAGGCTCGCCCTTGAGCGCACCGGATGGTGCTGATGGCCTCTACGTGGGATCCGATCCGAAGGACTTCACGCCAGGAGGCGATCATGTCCACGATCACCGTTTCCGTGCACCGCACCGCCGGGGCGGGCCCCGGCTCCGCGCACGGCGACCTCACCCAGCGCATGTCCGGATACGCGCTGGGCTCCGGCACCATCACCGACGCACTCGGGCCCGACGGCAGACAGGTCAAAGCCCTCGTGCTGCTGCGCGAGCCGGCGCTGCCGGGCATCGAGGTCACCGCGTGCCCGGTCAAACTGCTGCACCTGCACCTCGACGGCGCCGCGCACCCGGTCGTGCTGTGCCTGCTCCCGGACCAGGACCCGGCTCCGCTCGGCGACCTCAGCCACCCGGCGGCCAATGAGCCCCTGTGCGAAGCCGTCCACCGCCTGCACGGCGAGCACGTGTGCGTCGTCCTGGACTCGCAGGACGCCGCGTGCGCCGAGGCGATCCTCGATCGGGCGCGCGCCGAGTTCCGGGCGCTGACCGGGGCCCCGGGCTGACCGGCACCGCGACACGCCAGGCGAGGCCGAACGGGCGATGTTATTGCGGAAGCGGGTGATCCGGGAGAATACTCGTAATCAGCACGAGGCGATGAGGCTCGCCGTAACCGCGGATCACGCATCCGCTGATGGCTTCTACCAACTGACTGTGTGACATGCCCTTTTCCGGGCGTGTCCGGCGGCTGGCAGAAGGAGCCCGAAAGATGACGAGCCCGCGCACCAGAGCCCGATCCGGGCCCCGCCCGCCCCTGCATAGCCCTGCGGCTGAGGAGCTCGAAGCTCCCGGCGCGAGTACCGCGGCGGCCGACCCTAGTCTCGACCGCCGCTCCACCCCCCAGCACCCGCCACTGCGATCCGCCATGCCCTCGGGCAGGTCCGTCCTGACCGCTCCTCCGGTGCGGACGGGTGGCGGGTCGCAGTGAGCGGGGTCCTTCCCGTCGCGGCGGTCGCGACCCTGCAACCGCTGACCATCCTGGCCGCGGCCCCCGGCGTCACCGGGGTCATCGCCAAGGTCGAGGCCAGGCTCCAGGGCCGGCGTGGGGTGCGGGTACTTCAGCCCTACTACGACCTGGCCAAGCTCTTCCGCAAAGAAGCCCTCGCCCCCCAGGGCGCGAGCCGGGTGTTCCTTCTCGCCCCGATCATCGCGATGACCTGCTATATGACCATCCCGCTGCTCATTCCGGTCCTGACCGACTACGGGCTGCCGCTCGGGTACATGGGCGACATCCTCGGCGGCGGGTTCCTGCTCTCCCTCGCCTCCTTCGCCATCGCGGTCGGCGCCGCCGAGACCGGCTCACCGTACGCGCAACTCGGTTCCAGCCGCGCCAAGACGTTCGCCGCGATCACCGAGCCGGTCATCCTGTTCGTGGTTTTCGCCGTTGCGCTGGTCACCGCGACCGACCTGCCCTACGCGCTGGCCGCCACCGTCCGCTCCTCGGCCGACCAGATGGTCCGGCCCGCGCACCTGCTCGCCGCGGCCGCGCTGTTCCTGGTGATCCTCTACGAGACCGGGCGCATCCCGGTCGAGACACACACCGGGACCAACGAGTTCGGGATGATCGAGGAAGCAAGGGGCTTCGAGTACTCAGGGCCCTACTTCGCCCTGCTGCGCTGGGGCTCGACCTGCAAGCAGCTGATCCTCTACACCATCTTCATCAACGTCTTCATCGCCCCGTGGGGCCTGGCCTCCACCGGCAAGGCGATCGACGTGATCTGGGCGATCGTCGCGCTCGTGCTCAAGGCGTGCGGCGTGGGCGTCGTGGTCGCGGTCATCGACGACTCGTTCGCCAAACTGCGCCTGTTCAAGATCACCGAGTTCACGGCTGCCGCGTTCGTGCTCGCCGTGCTCGGCGTGTTCACCCTCTACCTGGGAGGCGGCTGACATGACCATCCTCCCGCTCGCCGCCGCCACGAACGGTGCGGCCCCACCTCCGGGCGTGTTCGCCGGAGCCGCGACCGTCATCAGCGTCCTGGTGCTGCTGGTGGAATTCGGGATGCTGCGCGCCCCGCTGCTGCGCAGCCAGGTGCGCCTCTACGCCCTGCAATCCTTACTGGTCGCGAGCCTCGCGGTCGTCGTCGGCGCGGTACTCGACCTGCCCGAACTCTTCGCACTCGCCGCGCTCTCGGTACTGCTCAAGGCCGTGATCGTGCCCCGGTTCGTGCTGCGGCTGCTGCGCGACTCCGAAGCCGAGATCGCCGGCAGCGGCGCCCTCGGGGCGGCGAGCACCGTGCTGATCGCCCTCGGCGTCGCCGCGTTCGCCGTCTTCTCCTTCAACGCCCTGGACATCTCCTCACCCGTGCTGCCCAAAACCGCGCTCACGATTTCCGCGGCCGTCGTCCTCGTCTCGTTCGTCCTGATGATCGTGCGCGGCGACGTGGTGTCCCAGACCGTCGGGTTCTTCTCCCTGGAAAACGGCGTGTCCCTGGCCAGCCTGGTCGTCGCCTCCGGGCTGCCGCTGATCCTGGAGGTCGCGTTCCTGTTCGACCTGCTGGTCGCGGTCATGGTCTTCGGGATCTTGATGCGCGTGCACCACGCCAGATCCGGCTCGCTGACCACCGCCCAACTCACCCGGCTGCGCGGATAGAAAAGGAGGCTTCGGATATGCGTGTGCTGCTGATCCTGCTGTGCGTGCTACCGCTGGTGCCCGCCGTTCTCACCACGCTGCTCCCGGTCCGCCTTGTGCAGGGCGCGACCGTCCTGACCGGCGCCGCGTGCTTCGGCATGGCCCTCGCGCTCGTGTCCGGTGTCGCGGGCGGGTCGGTGCAGGTCGGTTTCCTGCGCGCCGATGCGCTCTCGGTGGTGTTCCTGCTCGCGATCGCGTTCCTCTACGCCACCGTCTCGCTCTACGCGATCGGCTACCTGCGCGAGTCCGAGCACACCGAGGACTTCGGCCGCTACGCCCGACGCTTCTACCTCGGATTCAACCTCTTCGCCGCAGCCATGCTCTGGGCGCCGCTGGTCGACGGCCTGGCGCTGCTGTGGATCGCCATCGAGATCACCACGATCATCTCCGCGCTGCTGGTGGCGATCGAGAACACCGACACCGCCGCCGAAGCCGCCTGGAAGTACCTGCTGATCGCCTCCGCGGGGCTCGGCATCGCGCTGTTCGCCACGATCTTCCTGTACTACGCCGGATCCACCGTCCTGGGCACCTCATACGACCTGGCCTTCACCCCGCTCCTGCACGCAGGCACCCACCTGCCGCACACCGCCGTCCGCCTCGCCTTCGTCCTCGCCGTGCTCGGCTTCGGCACCAAGGTGGGCCTGTTCCCCGTACACACGTGGCTGCCCGACGCCCACTCCGAGGCCCCGACTCCCGTCTCCGCGCTGCTGTCCGGAGCGCTGCTGGCCACCAGCTTCTACGCGATCCTGCGGTTCTACCAGGTCACCGCCGCTACCCTCGGCTCCGCCTTCCCGCGCGGGGTGCTGCTCGTCTTCGGCATCGCGTCGCTGCTGCTGGCCGCGCTCTACGTGCTGGACCAGCAGGATCTCAAACGGCTGCTGGCGTATTCGAGCGTCGAGCACATGGGCATCCTCGCGATCGGCGTCGCCTTCGGCGCGCCCATCGCGCTCGCGGGCGTCCTGCTGCACGTGCTCGCACACGCAGCGGCCAAGGGCAACGCGTTCATGGGCGCCGGAGTGTTCGTGCGCGCATTCGGAACGAAACAGATCTCGAAGATGCGCGGCGGCCTGGACCGGCTGCCGTGGAGCGCACCGATGTTCCTGTGCGCGATCGTCGCGCTGTCCGCGATGCCGCCGTTCGGCCTGTTCCGCAGCGAATTCGAGATCGTCGAAGGCGGATTCGACTCCGGGCGGTACGCCGGCGCCGCGATCCTGGTCGCGCTGGTCACCCTCGCGTTCCTCGGCCTCGCGCTCGCCGCCACCCGCATGGTCTTCGCCCCCGCTCCGCAGGGACCGGGCACGATGCGCGGACGCGGCCCGGAACCGAGCGCCTGGATGATCGCACCCGCCCTCATCGGCCTGGCCGCGCTCCTGGTGCTCGGCATCCACCCCCCGGCCGACCTGACCGCGCTGCTCACCCACGGCGCCGCCGAACTCGGAGGAGCCCCGTGACCACACAGCACACCGCGTCCCCCGCCGCACCCGCCCGAACCCGCCAAGTCGACGTGCACAACCTCAACACACAGGTCCTCGACCAGATCGCGACCGGAGCCAGATTCGCAGACCTCTACGCCACCGCCTCCCGACAGGACGAGGGCACGCGCCTGTCAGCCGTGCTCGTCCACGACGGACAGACCACGGTCCTCGACACCGAGCTGCCCGCCGACAAGAACACCTACCCCTCGCTCACCGCCGAACTGCCCGCGGCCTTCTGGTACGAACGCCAGATCCACGACCTGTTCGGCCTCACGCCCGAAGGACACCCCCGCCTCGACCCGCTCGTCCTGCCCCTTCCCGCAGGAACCAAGCGACCCAGACCGGGCTCGGACCCCGCCCCTGACCGCCTCGAACCCGACGAGCTCGCCCTGCCCCGGCGCGTGATCGGCAAGGGCATGTTCACCATCCCGCACGGCCCCGTACGCTCCGGCGTGTTCGAATCCGTCGAATACCTCGTCGAAACCCCCGGCGAAGACGTCGCCCACATCCAGGTGCGCGTCTACGCGAAACACCGCGGCATCGACAAACGCTTCGAAACCCTCGACACCGCCACCGGGATTGTGCTGGCCGAGCGCGTCGAAGGCATCGCCTCCGTCGCCCACGCCCTCGCCTACGCACACGCCGTCGAGACCATCGCCGCCCTCACGCCGCCTCCGACCGCCGCGTACGTCCGGGTCCTGCACGCGGAACTCGAACGCATCGCCAACCACCTCGACGTGACCATGCGCCTGTGCGACGCCGCGGGCCTGGCCGTGGCCACCTCCCGATTCGCCTGGCACAAGGAACGCATCCTGCGCCTGGTCGGCGCGCTGTGCGGCAGCAGGTTCGGGCGCAGAGTGATCACACCCGGCGGCATCCACCGCCTCCCGCTCATCGCTCCCGAAACAGCCCTCGCCGAACTCGCCGCAGTCGCCGAAGTCCTCACCGCGGACGCCGAACTGCTGATGACCACCTCATCATTCCTCGACCGGCTGCGCGGCACCGGCATGCTCGACCCGGCCCTCGCCGCCGCCCACGGCGCGCTCGGACCGGTCGGCCGTGCCAGCGGCGTTCACAACGACGTACGCCTCACCCGCCCCTACGACGCGTACCCCCAACTACCCATGCCGGTACCGAAACGGCACGAGACCGCGGACGCTCTGGCCCGCACCCGTATCCGCTTCGACGAGATCGACACCTCCATCGACCTCGCCCGGCGCAGCCTCGAAGCGCTCGCGAACCTCGCCGTCGACCAACCCGGCGACCTGCACGCACCGCTACCCGCCGGTCTCGACGGACGCGCACTCGCCTGGGCCGAAGCCCCCCAGGGCGAACTGCTCTACGCCCTCGAACTAGCCGACGGGCGCATCATCCGCTGCGCGCCGCGCACCGCCTCGTTCCACAACCTCGTGCTCTTCCACGAGACCTTCCACACCGACATCCTCACCGACTTCCCCTTCATCGAAGCCTCCTTCGCCCTCTCGATCGCCGGGGTGGCGAACTGACATGCCCTGGGCCATCAGAGGACTGCGCAACGGAATCCTCACCACCCGCTACCCCCGCCGACCCGACCCGTACGCCGATACCTTCCCCGCCCGCGTCACGCTCCAGCCGCACGTCGAGACCACCGACACCGCGGCGCTTCCCGAGCTGTGCCCGACCGGCGCGATCACCACCGACCGCGACGGACTACTCGTCCTCGACCAGGGCGCGTGCATCCTGTGCGGCGCCTGCGTCCGCACCCGCCCCGACCTGTTCGCCTACCAGCCGGGCGCCGAGACCGCCGCCCTCGACCGCACCGCCCTAACCGTCCCGCGGCTCGCGGAGACCGACCAGGCCATCGCCGCCGTCCGCGACCGACTCGACGTCCGTGTCAAGGCCCTGCGCCGATCCGTACACATCCGGCACGTCGACGCCGGATCCGACGGCGCCGAGGAATGGGAGATCCAGGCCCTACTCGGACCGGTCTACGACATCCACCGCCTCGGCATCTTCATCACCGCCAGCCCCCGCCACGCCGACATCCTCCTGGTCACCGGCGCGGGCTCCCACGGCATGGCCGCACCGCTGCGCCGCACCCTCGACGGCATGCCCAACCCGACCATCGTCATCGCCGCCGGCACCGATGCGATCAGCGGCGGCATCATCGCACCCTCCTACGCCGTCGAAAGCGGCATCGGCAACCTCGTCCCTGTCGACGTGTGGGTCCCCGGCTCCCCGCCGAGCCCCTTCAGCCTCCTGCACGCGATCCTGCTCGCCCTCGGCCGACTGCCCGCACATGCACATCATCCGAGCCCTGACGCACCCTCGGGACGGCCGCGATGAACTGGCTGCTGCTCACCGGCCTGCTCCTGCTCACCGCCACCGCCGCCCTCGACCTGGCCGCCGGCCGACGCGCCGCCTCGATCCCCTACTGGCTGGCCGCCGCAGCCTGCCTGTGCCTGGCCATCTGCGGCATCGGCGCACTGACCGGCCACCCCGTCGCACCTACCGCCGCATCCGTATTGGCGATGCCCGACGGCGGCTTCGGCACCGACCCGCTCACCGGCCTGTTCCTCCTGATCGCTTTCGCCATCGCCGCACCGATCTGCCTATGCCGCGCCGCCTACCCCACCTCCGAGACCACCCCGCCCGGCCGGGGACTTGCCGCAGCGCTCGCGCTCACCCTCGCCGCGCTCGCCCTCATCTTCACCGCTCGCGGCGCCTTCGGATTCCTGTTCGGGTGGGAGGGCCTGACCCTCGGGTTCTACTTCCTCACCGGCTACGAACGCCGCAAGGCCGGACGCGCCGACGCAAGCATGCTCGCCGCCGGATTCGGCAAGGCCTCCGGCGCCCTGCTCCTGCTCGGCTTCCTCATCCTGGCCGCACAGGCACGCACGCTCACCTTCGCCGGAATGGCCGCGGCCCCGCACGGCCCGGCCCGCTCCGCCGCCTACGTCCTGCTCGCCGCAGGCTTCGCGATCAAAGTCGGCCTCGTCCCACTCCAGGTCTGGCTGCCCGCCGCCTACCCCGCAGCCCCCGGCCCCGCACGAGCGATCATGGCTGGAGTCGCCGTCAACGCGGGCTTCTACGGACTCTGGCGCACCCTGGAAACCCTCGGCGCCCCACCGCACTACCTACCGATCATCCTGCTGCTGCTCGCCGCCGCATCCGCGCTGCTCGGCATCGCCCACGCCACCGTCCAAACCCGCCTGACCCGCGTCATCGCGTACTCCAGCATCGAGAACACCGGCCTGATCCTCACCGGCTACGGCATCGCCCTGATCGGCACCGACGAACGATCCAGCCTCCTGACCGCCGTCGGCCTACTCGCCGCCACCCTCCAACTCGTCGCGCACGCCATCGCCAAATCCCTGCTATTCGCCGCCACCGCCGTCATCCAAGCCCGCTACCAGACCGACGAACTCGACGACCTACGCGGCGTCGCCCGCCGCCTCCCGTTCGCGGGAGCCGCATTCACCGCAGGCTCCCTCACCCTCGCCGGGCTGCCCCCCACCATCGGCTTCGTCTCCGAATGGTTCCTACTCGAAGCGCTCCTGCAGCAGTTCCGCCTCCCCGGCCTGCCCTTCAAACTCACCCTCGCCCTGACCGGCGCCGCCGTCGCCCTGACCGCAGGATTCGCCGGCGTCGCCTTCGCCCGCCTGATCGGCCTGACCATCCTCGGCGACCCCGGCCCCCACCGCCGCCCACCAGGACCCGACCGCATCCTCGCCACCACCGGCCGCGCCGCCCTCGCCATCCTCACCGCAGGATGCCTCGCCCTGGCGATCCTCACCCCGCTCGAGATCCGCGTCATCGCCCGCGGCCTGGCCGGCATCGTCCCGACAGCCTCCGTACACGGCGCGCTCAAGGGCCCCTGGGTCCTACAACCCGTCTACCCGAACTTCTCCATCCTCGCCCCCACCTGGCTATGGATCACCATGCCCGCCCTCGCCCTCGGCATCACCGCCATCCTGCTCATCGGCGCCTCCCACGGACGAGCCCTACACGTACGCCGCGTACCCGCCTGGCGCTCAGCCACCGAAGGAGTCGAAGGAGAGGACTGCTACACCTCCTTCGGCTACGCCAACCCCACCCGCCGCATCCTCGCCAACGTCCTACTCACCCACACCGAACTACGCCGCATCCAGGACGAGAACACACCCCGCGACACCGGATACCCCGGGCTGCACGCCCCCGACTCGACCCTCGGCTACACCTCCGACGTCGTCGAAGTCGTCGACACCTACCTCTACCGTCCACTTCGCAGACCACTGGCCGCCATCGTCGCCGCGGCCAAGCGCCTCCAGTCTGGCCGTCTCGACGTCTATATCGCCTACATGCTCATCGCCCTGGTCGCCGTCATCGCGCTCGTCGTCGGCCTGAAGTAGTTTCTCGCTGACATGTCGTAGGCGATACCGAACAGTGACCGCGGGTGGCCGGGGAGGGCTCGGCCATACTGGAGAGCAGGTCTGCCAGGCTCGGCCTGGTGGGGAAAGAGCGGGCGCGGATGTGGCAGGCGGATCTGCTCGGCCTGGGGGCCGGGGCGCTGATCGCGCTGGCGACCACCCCGGTCGGGGTGTCCGGCGCGGTCTTCCTGCTGCCGGTGCAGTTGAGCGTCCTAAACGTCCCGAGCCCCGCGGTCACCCCGACGAACCTGCTGTTCAACGTGGTGGCCGTGCCAGGCGCGCTGGCGCGCTACCGGCGGGCCGGGCAGCTGAACACACCCTTGGCGCGGCGGATGGCGGCCGGCACGGTGCCCGGGGTGGTACTCGGCGCACTCGTGCGAGTCTTCGCCGTGCCCGGGGCGCGGGTCTTCCACCTGCTGATGGCCGTGGTGCTGCTGCCGCTGGGCGTCTGGCTGTGCGCACGCAGCCTGCGCGGCGCGTCCAACACGCAGGACACCCCGGCCGACGAGCCATCCGGACCGGTGGTCACCGCCCTGGCCCTGGGGGTGGGGGTGGTCGGCGGGATCTACGGGATCGGCGGCGGCTCGCTGCTCGGTCCCATCCTGGTCGGTCGCGGCCTGCCGGTGGCCAGGGTTGCTCCCGCGGCCCTGGCCTCGACGTTCCTGACCTCGCTCGTCGGCGCGCTCACGTACGCGCTGCTCGCGCTGACCGGCCGCGGGAACATCGCCCCGGACTGGCCGCTCGGGGCGGCGTGCGGCATCGGCGGCCTGCTCGGCGGCTACGTCGGCGCGCGGCTCCAGCCCCGCCTGCCCGAGCGGGCGCTTCGGCTGCTGCTCGGCACGGTCGCCCTCGCGCTGGCCGCGCTCTACCTCATCCAGGCCATGACGTAACCGGGCGGGCTCGGCGCTCACAGCACCCTGCTGACCGGCCGGAACGCAACAGATCGGCGCGTTGGACCATCCACGCGCCACCGATCTCCAGGTCCGCGGCGAGCAGCAACAGCGCGACGGAGCGTACAACGGTCACACCCGTAACCCCTACGCGGTATGGCTGGCGTGACGGCGGCGCTGTGTCACGCGGCTCGGCTCGGGAACGGCAGCGGGCACGCGGGTTGCGCGGCGCACGCGGCGAGGTCGTCGCAGCCCGCCTCGATCGCGGCAGCAAGAGCCTGACGACGGGCGGCCAGTTCCGCGACGTGCTGATCGATCTCGGCGAGCTTCGCGCTCGCCCGCCCGGAAAGCCCGCCCCGGCCGCGCCCGGTCGGCGCGAGCAGGTCGGCGATCTCTCGAGGGTGAAGCCGAGCTGTTGGGCAGCCTTGATCGCCCTGAGGGTGGTCACAGCCTGCGGCGGGTACTGTCGGTAGCCGCCGAGGCTGCGCTCAGGCCGGGGCAGCAGCCCGCGCCGCTCGTAGTAGCGCAGGGTCTGCGGGTTGACTCCCGCCTGCTCGGCGCACTCGCCGCTGCGCAGCGAGTGCGCACTCATCCCCGCTGCCCGCGCCCGCAGAGCCGAACGCGCTCGCTCGGCGAGCGCGTCCAGCACGGCACGGTGCGCTTCGGGCACGGCCACCTCCATCACCGCCCGATCGCCTTCACCGCGATCGAAGGTGAAGGAGAAGAACGCGCAGCACTCGCTCTCCCGCGCGGCCAACTCCCGCGCACGTTGATCGGCCGCGGGCTCAAGGGCCAGGCGCAGCACGGTCGGCGCGGCGCGCTCCACGCCAAGCAGTGCGTCGGCGAACAGTTGGTCGAACTCGGCTACGCGCAGCGGCTGCTCCACGGTCGGCAGCGCGCAACTCTCGGGAACCCAGGTCACGAATCAACCCTCCAGCATCGGGGCCGCTCCTGGCCCAGGTTAAGCCTGTACCCCGGTACCGGTTGCAACCCAGCCTCACGGCCCTGCGGAACGTTCGCGACGCCATGGCATGATCTGCCGGTGACCACTTCCCCCGACCTGCCCCGCACCGCCCTGCTCAAGCGGGGCCTCGCCCTGGAATACACCACCCTGGGCTGGAACGTGGTGGGCGTGGTGATCCTCGCGATCGCGGCGGTTAGCGCCCGCTCGGTGGCGCTGGCGGGCTTCGGCCTGGACTCGCTGGTGGAGATCGGTGCCTCCACCGTGGTCATCTGGGAGCTGGCCGATACCGATCAGGAGCGGCAGCACCGGGCGCTGCGCCTGATCGGTGCCGCGTTCACCGCCCTCGCGTTGTATCTGCTAGTGCAGTCCACGCTCGTGCTCGCGCTCGGCTACCACCCCAAGCACTCGGTCCTCGGCATCGCATGGACCGCAGCGACCGCGGCTGCGATGTTCGCGCTCGCGGCGGGCAAGGCACGCACCGGCACCGCCCTCAACAACCCGGTGCTCACGACCGAGGGCAAAGTCACGCTCGTCGACGCGATCCTCGCAACCGCCGTGCTCGCCGGGCTGGTCCTCAACGCCGGCCTGGGCTGGTGGTGGGCCGACCCACTGACCGGATACGTGCTGGTCTACTACGCGGCGCGCGAAGCCCGGCACATCTTCACCGAGCGCTAAAGACGCAACCCCGACGCGCGACCTCTCGTCCGGCGAGGCCCGCGTCCTCCCCACAACCAGCGTGCCACCAGGATCTGACGTTTTCCTAGTCGCGTGAGCCCAGCTCGCCACGTGCCGGACAGCGCCAGTGCGCGCGCGGTTCTGGTTCTACTGTGTCGTGTCCGGTACGCGCAGCGTTTTGATTCCCTCGCGGATGAGGAACGCGGCGATGAGGACGGCGGCTACGGGGTTCGCCCACCACCAACCCCACCAGGCCTGCGCGCCAGCTCCGGCAAGCGCGATCAGGGCGAGTGCGGCACCGGCGGCACTGAGCACCCCGTCTCCCCGCAACGCCGTGCTCCCCAGGCCCCTCGCCAAGCGAAGCTTGATCAAACCGAGGCCGGGAAGCACGAGAACGGAGACGCTCAGCAACACGAGCGCGACAGGGACAATGCGCGTCGCCGTCCCGGCGGCGAGAACACGAATCCCTTGGACCACGACGTATACGGCGGCAGCGATCATCGCGACCCCCACTGCTTTGGCCGCAACCCGTTCGACCCTGGCAGCCGTGTCGGCGGCAACCGACGCTCGACGTTCAGTGCGCAAGCGCCAGACCAGCACCGCAGAGGCAGACCCGTCGATCACCGAATCCAGGCCGAATGCGACCAGCGCGAGCGCCCCGGTCATCAGGCCTGCGACCACCGAAACGAGACCTGCGAGAACTGCCCAGGCCACCGACAGCACGCAGGCCACAACGGCGCGGCGCATCACGGCGTCTCGGTTCAGCATCGTGGCACTCATGAGGCACAAGCATACGAAGCGGCAAGAACATACTTACTGAACGGTCGGGCAGATGCACCGAGACGAAGACAGCACGAACCCGTCCCGCTATCTGCCCCGCGCAGGCCACCGGACGGCGCCGCCGCAGCCCTCGACGCCGAACGCCACCTCGCCGCGCTCGAACACGCTGCCACTTGAGCAGGTCCGTCCGGCTCGTCGCGGCGCGCGCGTGCCCCGTGATCACCGGTAGGGTACTCGCCGCCGCGAACCCCGCCGACCACCTGGGCCTCCCACCTCGGTCCGTCGTGTCGGCGCGAGCCCGTACGCTCATATCAGCGTCGCCGCCGCGCCTGTAGCCGAGCGCGGCGCATCGGCAACGTCGACGGCATTCGCCGACGCCCCACCGCGTTGACCGGGCCCTTCGCGATGGTGACGCTCGGCGCGAGGACTGGTGGTCTTGTTGGCACGAGGAAAGCGCCGGGTACTTGTCCCGGTGGTGATCGCGACGGTGGGCGTGCTGATCTCCATCCTGCTCGCACTGGCCGTGAACGAGGTGAGCACACTGGAGCGCTGGCCCGGCTGGCTCGACCTGATCAGGCGGCATCCGGTCCGGGCCGTCGTGCTCATCTTGGCCGCCACGTGCGGGCTGACCGTGATCAGCATTCTCATTGATCGGCGCGGACCCGAGCCGGCGTCGAGCGTGGACGTCCTCGACTCGGAGGAGCGCATCAAGGACCACATCAGCGAACGCACGCAGTCGACGCGCGAGCAAAGCGGTCTGATCGAGCGGCTCCCGCCCTACCCGCGCGAGATCATCGCCGCCTCGGGCGACGACCAGGCCGTGATCTTGCGGGTGGTCAAGGCCTTCGCCGATCCTGCGATCGACCCGTACGCATTGGCCCGTGAGTGGGGCGCGTCCGCTCCGCAGGCGCTCGAGGATCTCCCCGTCGCCGGCCGGCTCGCCGTGGCCGAACTGCTGCACGCCTACGGCGAGCCCGCCGCCGCAATCGCCCAGATCCGCGCGGCGGTGCGGATGGGCGTCACCCCGCGCGCCTACTGGCTGGTGCGAGCCGCGCAGTTCGCGGCACTGGTCTTCGGCGAGGACGCGCAGCAGGTGCAGGAACTGCTGGATGAGGCGGAAGCCGTCGATGCCAACTACCCGCTGCTGATCGGGCTTCGCCACGCGCTCGCGGAACGCTGGCAAGCTGCTGAGGATGCGCTCGCGCCGTGGAATCCCGCCTCGGCCTGGGAGCGCGACGCCCGCGCCAACCTCCGCGGCGTCGTGCTGGCGAGATCCGGCCAGCTCGACCAGGCGATCGCCGTGCTCCAAGGCGCCGGTGCGCACGCGCGCACCGCGGGCATGCTCATTCTCTGGGCGAAGCTCCTGCTGGAGCGCGCGGCGCGCGGTTCCGGCGATAGTCGGTGGGCCGACGCGCTGGGCGCGATCGAGGCCGCGCTCCTCGCCCGCAACCAGCGGCGCGCATGGCGCGGGGAGAGCGCGGAGGCGGTCGCGGTCGCCGCGGAAGCGGCGCTGGCAGCCGACGACCCGCAACAGGCCTGGACGATCACCCGGCCTTCGCCACAGGGCGACGCGAGCGAGCAGGAGGCCGCCGACGGCCGAGTCCTGCTCACGGCAGCAGTGGCCGCCGCGCTGACCGGACGAACCGACCAAGCCCGGGAACTCGTTACCGAGACCGACGATGCGTATCAGAGGGCACGCATCGAAGCCGAGCTCGCCAGCGCCGAACACGGCGGGCAGACAGCGATCGCTGCGTGGCGGCGGACCTTCCGGGCCTGTACGAGCGACGATCAAAGGCTCCACGCGCTCGACCGGCTAGCGAAGGAGGGCTTCCTCGACCACGAGGCGCTCGGGGCTCTGCGCGCGCATTACCCGGAAGCCGTCGGCGACATCGAACTCGACCATGCGGTCATGTCGGCTACCGGGCCCGAGGCAGACGAGCAGCTGCGGGCCTGGGAAGCGCGCAGCCCTTTGGCATCGGTGCGCCGCGCCGAGCTTGCCCGCGAGGACGATCCGCGTAAGGCAGCGGAGATCCTCACCGACGCCACCGCGCGGCACAACGATCCCCGCCTGCTGCGGCTGGCGATCGACTGCTACACCGAGGCCGGGGAGTGGAAACTGGCCGAAGAACTCGCCGAGCAGGCGCTCGCCGACGGCGGAACACTGTGGCCGGGACGCGCGGACGTGCTGCGCCGCCTACTGCTGATCACCTGGGCGCTGCGGGCGTGGCCGAAGGTGGCGAGCACCAGCCGAAGCCTGCTGGAGATCGACGCTGATGACGACGACGCCCGATGGGCCCTGGCCACCGCCCAGGTCCATACCGGCGAGCTCGAACAAGCCTGGCACACCCTGGGCCGTGCCGGCACCGTCTTCCGGGCCACCACCCCCGGACGCTGCCAGTACCTGCTCGAGCTCACCCGCAGATTCGCCGATGTCGAAAACGTCGCTCGCACCGCGCTCGAGGCGATCAAAACGTTTCCGGACGACCACGAGGTACAGGCGGCAGCGCTCAATGCCCTAACGCTCGGTCCGGACCTCTCCGGCCTCACCGAGGAAGTCAGCGGCGAGATCACCGCGGCGTGGAGCTCCTTTTTCGAGCGCTATCCGGACAGCCGGTACTTCTCCGCCTTCGCACTGCGCGAAGGAGAGAACCCCCTCGCGGACATCGAGGAAATGATGCGGGCCCACGCCCGCGGCTACGAAGAGGTACTCGCGACGATCCGCGACCAGCAGCTCCCCCTCGGCGCCCTCAAGCGCTTCAGCGGCAAGCCCTACGCCGCCACCTTCCTCTACCGCCCCCTCGGATACCACCCCGCCGGCTCCTCGGCGCCCCCGGACATCGACTACGAACTCGCCGTCGCCCGCGAGGCGCGCGACCACGCCGTCCTCGTCGACGCCAGCGCTCTCTACACCCTCGCGCTCCTTCCGCAGATCGCGAGCGCGCTGATCGCCCTGACCCACCGGCCCGCCGTCATCGACGCGGCCTTCATGGACCTGATCGCCTCCGACGACCACTTCAACACGCCGTCGAACTGGACGATGGACTTCGACCACACCCGCGACCGGGTGGTTGTCACCGAGCACCCTCAGGAGATGATCGATCGCCAGCGCGCCCTGATCCGCTTGATGCTCGAAACGGCCCGCACCCTGCGCCGCGTCGCGCACCCGGCACTCGTGCACCTCACCTCGCCCGACCCCGAGAAAGACTCGCCCTGGAACCTGACCCTGGACGCGGCGAAGGAGTCTGGAGCCATCTTGTGGACCGACGATGTCGGCCTGCGTCGCCTCGCCCACGGCGAAGGGGTCAAGGCCTTCGGCACCCTCTCGCTGCTCACCCTGGCCCGCGAGCGCGGTCGCATCGACGAGAACGAGGCCGGCCGAATCACCAGGTCCCTGATCAGCGAATTCGTCGTCGACCTGCCCTTCGACCTAGCCGCGCTCGAGGCGGTCGCCACCGCAGACAACTGGGCGCCCAACGGTCCCGCGACCGTCCTGAGCAGAGCTCACACATGGAACGGCCATCTCGGCGCGGCCGAGTCCATGCTGCACCACGCCCTGCTCCACGCTCCCCCGGCGCATTATTCTCAATGGTCGTACGCCGCCATGGCGGGACTGACCGCATCGGCACCGGCGAATCAGGACGGCAACATGACCGCGCTGATCACCCGGATCCTGTGCGCGCGATGGAGCCGGCCAGAGCATGCCGAAGCCCTCGCAGCCGCCCTTACTGCGCTGGTACCGGACCACGCCACCGCGATCATGCGCTCGGCTCTCGACAGCACGTGGCGAGACCTACGCCGCAACCACGGTCACGATGCCGGGGCCATCGTCTTCCGCCACCTGATCAGCCGCCTCGACGAGGGCCACCGGGCACACGGGGCAGACCTGATCGCGGCCTCCGCAGCCTGAGCCGCCGTGCTGGCGGGCATAGTGCCCGCCGGCACGGCGGTATGGCTAAGCGAAGAGCGCAGTGGCCGCATCCTCGTCATCATCGTCGAGCGGGATCGGGGCATCGAAGACGTCGACGACGAACGTCGAGCCCCCGGAGCTCTCGAGGTCCTCGTCGTCGCTCTGGTAGACGGTGTGCACCCGCACCCACTGGCCGGTCCTGCCTGCGGCATCGGCGAGCGCCAGCGCCTCATGCACCACGTTTCGCTCCGCTTCCGCGCCGATCCAGGTACGCGCCACCTTCACCGCCTCCGGCAGCGCCCAGCCACGAAGCTCTGCGCTCGCCGGAAGCATCACCTCGTCGCTCAGCAGCTGGATTGTCCAGCTCACGCGGCCATCCTCGCGCTGTTCGTTGGTGATCCGGATACCCAGCCCGATCATGTAGGCGCCGCTGACGTACTCCTCGAACTCGTCATCGACGCCGCCGAAGTACGCCTCGCGCACCACCTCCAGCGGTCCGTAGAGGTTGAACGCCCCCGGCTGCGGCGCGCAGCGGCCGGCGAGGAACTGGTTGACGGCCATCCGAACCGGGTTCGGCAACGCATCGAGCACAGCAGCGAGTTCGGCTTCGTTACGGGTGGCCAGGAAGTCGTTGAGCTCGAGGACGAGCTTGTCGGTCAGATGCAGATCCTCCGCGCCCAGACTGGTTACGGCCTCGAGACAGTCGGGCGAGCCGTCGGCCAGAGCGAAGATCCTGCTCTTGCCGGGGCTGGTGTGCGCTATGAACTTGCGGATCACGGTAGTCCTCTATCAATGTTTTGAGGCACGCCGACGGTCGTCCCGTCGGCGATGCCGAGCTTTGGGGAAGGTCACGCGGGGAGGTATCGCTCGGAATACGGTTCCGAACGCGTGATCCACCGGGTGGCCGCTGTCAGGCCCGGCACTTAAGCCCAAACCCGCATGGCGCCGCCCACGGTACCCGTCTCAAGGCGTGCCCGGCTAGCCCATTTGAGTGACGGGTCGACCACCGCATTCGGCATCGCCGCAGGTCAACGCACCGTGCTCGTCATCACCCACTTGGCGCAGTCGGATATCCCGACCTGTCGCTCCCGCCACATGATCCAAGAAACAAAGACGGCTACGGAGGTGCGGTCATGAACAGCAGCGGAAGCGTCTATCGGCGTTGTGGGTGCCGGGACACGGCCACGGGAGCGCAGCTCGGGGCGGGGTGTCCGCACCTCGCCGACCCCGGGCACGGCTCGTGGTACTTCGCGATCGAGATCCCCGTCTACCCGGACGGGTGCGAGCGGCACCGGGTCCGGCGCGGCGGATACCCGACCGAAGAGGCCGCTGCGGCGGCACTCGCCGAACTGCGCCGCCCGGACCTGCGCACGGGCGAAGCGGTGACCATGTCCACCGGCGCGTGGTTGCGCACCTGGATCGACTCCCGCACCACCCTCGCCCCGATCTCCCGAGAAGGCTACGAGATCCACATCCGGCTCTACCTCGAACCCATCCTCGGACGCATCCCGCTCACCGAACTGCGCCGAGCCCACATCCAGCAGATGTTCGAACACCTCGCCCAACGCGGCGCCGGCGGAATACCGCTCTCGGCCAACACCCTCACCCGCATCCGCGCCACCCTTCGAGCGGCGCTCAACGTCGCGATCCGCGAAGGCCTGATCGACCGCAACCCCGCCTGCGGGCTCGCCCTCCCCACCCCGCGCCGCAAGCGCGCGGTCATCTGGACCGAGGAACAAGTCGCCCAATGGCAGATCACCGGCCAACGCCCGAAGGTCGCCGTGTGGACCGCCACCCAGACTGCGCGGTTCCTGCACGCCTCACGTGACCACCGCCTCTACGCGGCCTTCCACCTGATCGCCCTACGAGGGCTTCGCCGCGCCGAAGCCGCCGGGCTGCGCTGGTGCGACATCGACCTCGACCACCGCATCCTGCTAATCAACCACACCATCCAACGCGTCGGCGGCCACCTCACCCTGTGCCCACCCAAATCCGAGACCAGCAACCGCATGGTCACCCTCGACCGCACCAGCGTCAAAGAACTCCGCCGCCACCGCGAACGCCAACTGGTCGAAGCCGAGAAACTCGGCATCGACCCGAGCGGGTTCGTCTTCACCAACCGCCGCGGACAACCCCTCAACCCCGACCACCTCTACCGCGAGTTCATCAAAGCAGCCGCCGCAGCCGGATGTCCCCCGATCCGCCTGCACGACCTACGCCACGGCGCCGGCAGCCTCGCCCTCCAGGCCGGCAACGACCTGAAAGTCATCCAGGAAAAGCTCGGGCACTCCAGCATCGTGCTCACTGCCGACACCTACGTCAGCGTCGAACCCGAACTCGCCCGCCAAGAGGCCGAATCCACCGCCCGCCTCGTCCTCGACGCAGCCCGCAGCGGACCTCGCAGCCTGCGCCACCGCCGACGCACCGGCATCTCCGCGACCGGCGCGAGCAAGCACAAACCTGCCGTGCACACCGCAGGACACCCCCACCTCCGGGGGCAGCAGGCCGCCGCACAGTAAACGACCACCTACTCGAGCGCGCAGGCCGATCCCGCGCCGCGTTTTCTCAGTAGTCCCAGCCGGGGTCGGGACCACAGAGAAAACGCCGACCACCCTGCCGAGGAATACGACTCTCACTATTGAGACGAACTACTAAACCAACGGAGTTTCGCCATGACTATCACACCGCATACGAACCCGCAGACGCAGCACAATTCGCGCAGTCGTCCACCGCGCACGATCCCTCTCCCACCGAGCGTGCTCACCCTCGCCGAGATGAACGCGGCCATCGGAACCGGCGAAGTCTCATCGCCGCTCTTCCGCCAAGACCTCATGCGCTACCGCGACCGCTGGTGGGAACTCACCCGCGACCTTCGCTGGATGGAGGTCACCCACGCTCCCGCGATCGCCTCGTACGACGTGGCCGCGGCCAACATGACGCCCGAGGTCGGCCACGGACTACGCACCGCCAACATCCGCGCCGCAATGCACGCCACCGAACCGTGATGCGCGCCGCCACACGAGTAATCACCACCACGCCGACGCAGCCCCCGCCGCGGATGCGCCGGCAACACAGGGTGACAATGCGGACACGGACGAAACGGCACTCGACGGCACCGCCCGGCAGGCGACGAACTCGGATGACACTCACCGTACTTGCGGTGCGCACCAGGCCGCCCGGCACCATTCAGTGCCAGTCAGTGTCAGATCGTGCCAACCCGTGCCAGGGACTCGGCGGCACTGGCCGACACTCGATGACACGATCCGGCACGATCCGCACCCGCGCGGACTCATCCGGACGCATACGGACGATCTCTCGCGAGAAGGCTGACGACCCAACAGAAAACCATGACAGCCCACCAAGAAAACCACCCCTCCAGCAGCCCACTGATGGCAGGTACCCCTCACCTAGCGCCCGATTTGTCCCGCCAGGAGCGCCGGATCGATGGCGAGCGAATGGCGAGCGGGCACCCCGCGGACGATCTGACACCCGTCGGCACGATCCGAATTTGTGCGGACGGTGGCGGACTCGGGCCATCTGGGGCGGGCGGACGATCCGGCACTGGGCGACACGGAACGGTACAGATCGGCATAGAATGACACTGATATAAGGGGACTCATAATCCTTGGGTCGTGGGTTCGAGTCCCACCCGCCCTACCGAGGTTGGACATCCGACCACACGGTTGACCTGCGCATACGGGTGATTTCTTCCCTCATGGTTTAGACCATCTGACGGCCTTTCGGCCCAAGGTGGGAGGGAAGTGGGAGGGGCCCGGAACGATCTTGGGCCCGGCGAAGATGAACAAAAGGCCCGTGGGAATCGACGGGAAAATCCGTGGGACACCCGTGATTCGAAAATACCTCCGCGCTACCATCCGGTCACTGTAGGTAGTCCTTTCGGGCTTTAATCTCCTATCCTGATGTGCAGCGTGTCCTCCTGATTATGCGAGGCTTGCGGTGATGGGGGGTGGTGGATCAAGGCGGGTCACATGCTCTTGCTCAGTTCGACATGGAAGCCGAGGCGTCGGAGTTGGGCGACGGCTTTGCGGCGGGTGGCATCGGGGTCCTTCCGGTCGTAGTAGTCGCCGCCAGGATCCCGGTAGGGCTGGTCGTGTCTGAGCATGTGCCAGACGGCGGTGAGGATGTCGTGTTGCAGGGCGACGTTCGCGCGCTGGCCGCCGATCCGCGGAGCAAGCATGCGGTACCTCGCCCCGAGATACGTGTGCTTCGAGCGTCCAGCCGAGAGCGCGGCCAGGCCTAGGGCGGCCGCCAGCCACCGGTTGCCCGGGCCGGTCCGGCTCGAGGCTTCCCTGCCGGCGGATCGGTAGTGCCCGGGTGTTGCTCCGGCCCAGGAGGCGAGTTGGCCCGGGGTGGGGAACTGCTCCATCACCGCGCCGGGCTCCGCGACGATCGTCTCGGCGCTCGCTCGCCCGACTCCGGGTATGGTCTGCAACAGGTCGATCTGGCGTTCCCAGGGACGCATCGCGTCCCCGATCCGCCGGGCGAGATCGTCGAGCAACACGGTGAGCTCGTCGAACAGGCGCAGATGCTGCCCGCACAGAAACGCGTGGTGCTCACCGAAGCGGCCATCGAGTGCGTCGGTCAGCTCGGGGATCCGGGCCCGCGAGCGCCCCTTGGCCAGGTTCGCGAGCACGCCCGGGTCGCGCTCTCCGCCGATCAGCGCGTCGATCATCGCCCGCCCCGACGCCCCGAGCAGGTCGGTGAGAACAGACGAGATCTTGATCTGGGCGTCCTCCAACGTCTTCTCCAGCCGCTGGGCCGACCGGGTGCGCTCGCCCAGCAGCACACTGCGGTGCCGGGTCAGATCCCGCAACTGCCGGACCGGGGCCGGCGGCACGAAGGAGGGCTTGACCAAACCGCACTCGGCCAGTCGGCATAACCAGACCGCGTCCAGGACATCAGTCTTGCGCCCCGGCAGGCCCTTGACGTGCGCGGGATTGACCAGGATTGTCTCCATGGCCTCTTCTAGCAGGTAGAACGCGCCGCGCCAATACTGGCCCGTCGCCTCCATCACGACGATTGAGACCTGCTCGCCGATCAGATAGTCGCGCAACTGCAGCAGGTTCCTCGTGGTCGTGCCGAAGGTGCGCACCTCCTGGAGGCGCTCGCCGCCGTCGCCGGCCGGTGGAAGCCGGACGCAGACGACCAGCTCCTTCTTCCCGACGTCGATCGCCGCGACCCGCCCGTGCAGCACGTCCATCCGAACCCACTCCCGTCGAGCCGGCGACCGGCCGCAGCCTGCATGACGTGTCCGTGCGACGGGAGCTGCGGGATAGGGTGAAGTGTGATTCACGCGCTCGCAGGCGGCATTCGATAGCTCCCGTGGCATGCTCCCCGCGCCACTGCTGACAACGAGCTCGAGGTCCGCATCATGAGTGATCTCGGCGTCGACGCACGGACACGAACGCCCAGTATGCCGCCCGACCACCCGGAACATCAAACCACAGACACGCCGAACCCGAGATCACACCCTACAAAACCGAGGCGACGACGAGCACCCAACTCGATCACAGGTTGCAATCAGGCGAACGCGCGGAGGTATTTTCGAATCACGGCAACGCTGACGGCAACAGGGGCGCACAACCGCGCATGTTATGCCCGTATTGTTCAACTCTGCGACGCAGCAGCATTTGACAACCCGCAGCAGTTCAACGAACACTTCTCCCATCGAAGATCGTCAACCTAGTAGGCACGTCTCGGAATTCGGCAAAGTCAACAAAATGCGGTTTCATCGCGCCTTCGGCAAAGTCTGCGCCGCAGACGAACCGGACTCCCGGAGACTTCCAAAATAGATAGTCCAGATTCTCGAGACCATCTTTCAACTCGCAGTAGACGCCAGGCTGATCTGGGGCAAAAAGTATCAAGAGATGCGAGTGCGAGGCGATAGGCAAGCCACGCGACATCTCGTAGGCCATTTCGTCAGCTATAGCCCCCAAATCCAGCGTGACATTGGGAAGATCTCTCCAGTCGACGCCGCTCCCAACCCACTGTAGCGTGAGCAAGTATTCATGGAACCGGTAGCAATCGCACTGCGGAGCCACGGTCGCCCGACCAGCATAGACCCATGCCTGGAGATGATCTGCGTCAATGTAGTTCATCTGATATCACGTCCTCGGGAAGCCATTGAGGATCCCGAGGTAGCCACCTTCGGTGTATCCGTCGATGACGACAGCACCCGTGAGCCAGCCTGACCCACGCTTCGGTCCACTTGACTTATCCCACCAGTTAACGTGCACTCCCTTATCTGAGTTTGGATCAAAGTCCAACCTCCAACCCCTCGTGCCATCGGGGCTCTGCATTCCTGAGTACACCTGACCACCCGCTGGCCCAAGCTTCTGCTCAAACGGAACAGCATCATCACCAAGACCTGCAAGCTGCCGGGCAGTGTCCCGCGCAGCATTCAACGAATCGACATGAACATGTGTCTCATCAATGCTATCGCAATTGTGAACCAGGACCGGCGTGTCGCCGGCCACCACGTAGTACGTGTGGCGCGGGCAGCCTCGTCACCAGGGTATTTACGTCACTGAGCTGCTCCTTCGCGTCCGCCGGAGTTCACTGGCGGCCGCCATCGTATAGGGACGTTGCCGTCGCGATCCACCGTCAAGGTGCCCGATTGGCCTAGACCATCAATTGGAATTCGCAATTCGCTGACCTGCGGGAACGATACCGGAATTGGCCATTCTTGTGCGGCCGCGCGCGCAGTCGCCTCGGGTCCGGGGCCGTAGGGCCGGGTTCGGTCCAGGCTCGGCCGCAGGCCGACCGCGCAGCGGCCGAAGGGCCTTGACCGGTTCCGGCCCGCCCCGGACCATCGGGCGCGCGGGAGGCCTACGGCGCTGGCGCGGACCACCGGGCATGACCTACACTTGCTACAGATAAAATATAGCCAGGAGGTCGCCATGCCCCGCAACGCCGTCCTCACCCACGCCACGCGCGTCGGCCCCGAGGAAACCGACCGCGCATTCCTCACCGCCCTCGACGATGACGAACACCCCATGCGGCTGATCGCGCGCACCAGCGACGGGCGCGAGATCGAACTGCCCGAAGCGCTCGCCCGCATGCTACGTGCCGCCGCCCACGATCTGCTCGACGGCAACACGGTCCTGGCTCTACCCCTGGAGACCCGGCTCACTCCCAACGAGGCGGCCGAACTGCTCGGCATCTCCCGCCCCTTCCTCCTCGAACTGATCGCCGCCGGCCGCATCCCCGCCGAACCCCTGCCCGACTCGCGCCACCGCCTCCTACGCCTCGCCGACGTCCTAGCCTTCCAAGCCGAACGGGAACAGCGAGGCGCGACCCGACGCGCCATCATGCAAATCGTCGAAGACGAGAACCTGCCCTACTGACCCGTCACGAAGGCCAGCACCATGCCGCGCGTCCTGCCGGACACCAACGTCCTGTTCCCCTTCTCCCTCATGGACCTGCTCTTAGCCATGGCCGAGGACTCCCTCATCGAGCTGGTCCTAACCGACCGGCTCCTCGGCGAATGGGAACGCGTCATCGTCCGCGAACACCACCGCACCCCCGAGGCCGCCAAGAAGATCGCCGACCTGATCCGCACCGGCTTCGCCACCTCCCTCGTCCCGGAGTACGCCTACCAGCAAGAGATGACCGGACTCGACGGACCCGACCCCGACGACGTACACCACATGGCCGCCGCCATCCACGCCCGCGCCGACACAGTGATCACCTGGAACATCGCCGACTTCCCCGCCACCACACTCGCCCCGCACGGCATCGCCGTCACCCCGCCCGACCCCTACCTGTGCACCTTGCTCGAACGCTACCCCGACCAAATCCTACGCACCGTCACACGCATGGCCTCAGAGAAGAAGCGACCCCCGATGACAACCCTCGACCTGATCGCGAAAATCGAACACGCCGGCGTGCCCACCTTCGCCGGACGCCTGCGCCGCCTGGCAGCCCATCCAGCGGCCTGAACCTGTGACGCCTGCCAAGAGCGATCCGGATCACCGGCCCAGCCATGATGATCACGATCACAGAGACCCTGGACCAGGCACTGGCCGATGAACTGGCAGACCCCTGAGACTTGCATGGTCTGACTCCGCTCGGCGAGTTCCGGCCTCCCGGCTGGCTGTTTCGAGGCGGGGTACAGGGCCGGGCGGTCATGGCGGCGAAGACGAGGAGTGACCGATCCGGCCCACCTCGCCGCGCTGCACGCCCGCAGGGCGTGCCTTGAACCATGTAGAGAGAAGTTCAACCAGGCCCGTTTCTGGGGGTGCTGCACGTGCTGACCGGCCCCGAGCACTGACCCAGCGGTCGCTGGTGAACGTGCCCGTCGTGGCGAGGCCGGGGTGGAGTCCGTACGGTTTTCAACACACCCTCGATGAGCATGGTGGTTGTCATGCTTGCCCTGAGGAAATCTCCGCAGGCGTTGCGGTCCGCATCAGGGCACGATTCGGCAACATCACCCCAAGGCCCAGTAGTGATACAGCAGGGTTTCCAGTCATGCGCCGTCGACCCGATCACCACGAACTCGCTGCCGCGAACGCCCGACTACGCAACGAGCTAAACCAGTATCGCCGCGGGCTCGAGAGGCTTCGCGAGGAGAACGAGATCCTGCGTCAGGCCGCAGAGCCGTTGATCCACCGCGCTCCAGCGCGCGAGCGCTTCGCCTTCATCCACCGCCTGCGCGGCAAGTTCAGCATCAAGCGGATGTGCCGGACACTCGTGACCGACCGGAGCAACTTCTACGCCTGGGTTCGCGCCCAAGCCCTCCGGGACCAACGCGCACACGACGAGCAGGAGCTCATCGAGCTGATCATGGAGATCCACACCGCGCATCCAGCCTACGGGGCCGAGCGCATCACCCGCGAACTGAAACGGCAGGGCGTCGAGGTCGGCTGTCGCCGAGTGACACGACTCATGCGTGAACACGGCATCGCCGGGATTACCCGACGCAAGCGCCGCAATCTGACGAGGCCCGACGCCAGCGCATCCGCGGTCCCCGACCTGATCCGGCGCGATTTCACCGCGCCAATGCCCGGACTGAAGCTGGTCGGGGATATCAGCTGCTTTCCGACCAGCGAGGGCTGGCTCTACCTCGCGACCACGCTGGATTTGTGCAGCAAAGAACTGATCGGATACGCGATCGCCCCGCACATGCGCGCCAGCCTGGCCATCGACGCGATCAGCGCGGCGCACCGGACCGGGCTGGCGGCCGGCAACGCGATCATGCACACCGACAGAGGGTCCCAATACCACTCACGGTCCTATCGGAACACGCTACGGCGCCTGGAGATCCGCCAGAGCACCAGCCGCACCGGCTCCTGTCTCGACAGCGCCGCCGCCGAATCATTCTTCGCCACGATCAAGGCAGAGATCGGCGTCGAATCCTGGCCCGACCGTGCCAGTGCCCACCGCGACATCGAGAACTGGATTAAGTCGTACAACGAGCGGCGGCTACATTCCGCCGTTGACTACAAGACTCCAACCGAGACGCGACGCGCCCGGCAAGACCGCATGACAACAGCCGCATAGACCAGGGGTGTGTCGAAAACAGTAGGGACTCCAAGTTCGGTGAACATCGTGGGCTCCTTCAAGGCGGCGGGCGGTTCCTGCCAACACCTCTACTTTCGCCGCACAGCCCAGAACCCGGATCGCCCCACGGGCTGGCCCCCGGTATGAACCCGCCAGGCCCCCAGACTGGTCCGGTACTAGTACCGGACCCATGCACCTCATACCGGCCACCGCAGGCTTATGCCGTCATGATCCACGGGCGCAGGCCGAGCCTCCAATGCACCGCGCGACGCCCCGACTGCGCGTCGACGCCGCAGGCCGACTCCGTGAAGTCGATGGCAGGTCAGGAGCACAGGAGGCGGGTGTGGGCAAAAGACGCACCACGACGCCGGACTCGCAGGCTCATCCCGGCTCGCGCAGCATGAGCCCGCAGGCAGTTTATGCACCAGCAGCACTGCTAGCCTCTCGCCGAAGTCTCCGTTCCTTCGTTTCTCCCGTCAGCTCGCACCAGCCGGATCGCTGTCATCAGCGGACGCCGGTGTCGCGGACGATTCAGGTTCTGTGGTGGGAGACTGCGCCGGTGCTGGCGTGGCCGGGCTTGGATGACGGTATTTGATTGGCGGGGTGCGAGGGCCGGCGGCCCTGGCGTAGGGGTCCAGTCCGAGCAGAGGCATGAGTCGGGAGTTCAGATCGCGTTCCGCGAGGACGTCGTCTGGTAGTTCCAGGCGCATCTGCTCGTAGAACGTAAACCTGTTGAGGTCGAGAAGTACGGCGAGCGACATGCCGTACTCGTGCGCGACGCGGACTGCTCCGCGGTAGGCGGCGAACGCAAGGACGCCGGGAATCAGGGTGAGTAGCAGCCACAGGCCGTGACTCCACATGTAGGCGACGGTCAGCCCGGTAGCGGCGAGGCTCAGAGTCGCGGTCCGTACTGCCAGATCGAGCTGCGTACGCTGGTTCTGCACATAGTCGATGTCCCTCTGGTCGGCCCGCTGCATGATTCGGGGCAGCACAGTCAGGCAGTTCAGCCCATAGGCCTTGCCGGCCTCGAGTTCGTAGCGGCGCAGGACGTTGCCGAGCATCGTCGGCATGATCATTTCTAGTTCGGCAGGATAGAAAGTCGTCTGTCTACCGCTTTCCGAAGCGCGTACAAGTTCGGCTACCACGCCTCGATGCGCGCTGGCGATGGACGCACGGCGCCTGACGTCCGGCGCGTGCTGGCTCGAGGTGCCGAGTCGCCACGCCTCATCGGTCAGTTTGCTCTGCCTACGGCGGTGCCGCTGGATGCACGAGGTCGCGACATACGTGGCAGCGCGGGAGCTCCCCCAATAGCCTTCGAAGAATTGGACGAGGGCGAACTGCAGTGGGTGCAGCGCCATAGCCAGGGCCAGGCTGCCGACGGCGAGCACGACGGCGTCCGTCGCGTCAGGGCCCACCACGGCCTGTCCCATGGAGACAGCGCCGTTCCACGCCCCGCTCTTCTGGAGTAGAAGAGCGTAGGCGACAAAGGGCACTGATGGTAGGAAGCTGACGACGGTGAAGTAGCGGCCGATGGTCTTAGCACCGCTGAAGGTACTGAGGATGTCCGGATTCACGCTGGTCATCGACAGTCAGCAATCAGCTGTGGTCGCATCCGGCGTCGCAGGTATATGCATCCCGAACACCTCCAAGCACGTCATGCCCGCATTCTGCACAGGTCAGATGTCCCTGCGAGCATCTGTACACGTTGCTCCCGAGGCTGCGCGAAGACGCCCCGCAGCCCTCGTGCGTGCAGGTCGATGTTTCGCCGACATTGCCGTCGTAGCCAGGTGCGCTATGCGGTGGAATGGTCACAGCCCCTCCCCGGGTCGCCGCTTTGCGGGAATCGCCCCTCGATTGGAGGTTAGGTCCGAACCCTGTGACCGTCGATAGGCAAAGGCGAGCCAAGCGGCGTGAGGCAGACGCGGAGTCCACGCCGATTTCGCCACGCTCGCCCGCCGGGCAGCTACTGAAGGATCCTGCTGGTTAATTGGTCAGGGCGGTGTGGAGCCTGAGCAGGCGGCCGGTGGGGCGTATCAGAGTAGGCGTGTTGTCCAATATGTCGTGGTTTGGTGGCGGGGCCTGGCGTTATCTGGTGTTCGATTGGGCGGTGGGGTGATCGCGTCATGGTGATCCGTAGGGGTTCGTGATCTACG
>Ga0185299_10000949_pt1 | contig 65978 bp, 66 predicted proteins | sample PaiPotPPA55metaG_FD_128002 | JGI IMG/M metagenome (GOLD analysis project Ga0185299, IMG submission 128002) | Iron sulfur acid spring bacterial and archeal communities from Banff, Canada, to study Microbial Dark Matter (Phase II) - Paint Pots PPA... ... | reverse complement strand
CGCGGCGCTGGCCAAGACCCTGAAGAAGGCCGGTTTCGCGTTCGTCGGCCCGACCACCGCGTACGCCCTCATGCAGGCCTGCGGCTTAGTCGACGATCACCTGGTGGACTGTCAGGCTACTGAAAAATAACAGGCCCACCACTGCCAAACGGACCAAAAGGGCAGCTCGGTAAACAGCCCAACCCTGCGGTCTCAAACCAAAACTATAAGGCCTACGACTCAACACACTAACGGGCGTCGCGCGTCCGGCATTCTCTGGAGGTTCGATCTATGGCAAGCAACTGGTGGAGCGTCGTCGTGGACTGCGCCGATCCACGTACGTTGGGTCGCTGGTGGGCCGAGGCGCTCGGCTACACGGTGACCTACGACGAGCCGGACGAGGTCGCCATCATGGGCGGGACCGAGGAGGCACCGCAGTGGCCGGGGCTGGTGTTCGTGCAGGTGCCCGAGGACAAGTCGGTGAAGAATCGGCTGCACATCGATCTGAATCCCGATGACCAGGACGCCGAGGTGGCCCGCCTCGAAGCCCTGGGCGCTCGGCGGGTGGACGTCGGGCAGAAGGACGTGCGCTGGGTGGTGCTGGCCGATCCGGCGGGCAACGAGTTCTGCGTGCTGAGGGCGCGTCCGCAGAAGTAGGTCTCAGAGCCAGCCGCGTTCGTCGGCGACCCGGAGGGCTTCCATGCGGTTCTGCGTGTGGGTCTTGGCGATGGCCGAGGAGAGGTAGTTCCGCACGGTTCCCTCGGACAGGTAGAGCTTTCCAGCGATCTCGGCGACGGAGGCTCCGGAGCGGGTGGCGTTGAGGACGTCGCGTTCGCGGGCGGTGAGCGGGGATTCGCCGGCCGCGAGGGTGGCCGCGGCCAGGGTCGGGTCGACGACGCGCTCGCCCCGGTGGACGCGGCGGATGGCGTCGGCAAGGGTTTCGGCGGGGACGTCCTTGACGACGAAGCCGAGGGCTCCGGACTCCATGGCGCGGCGCAGGTATCCGGCGCGGCCGAAGGTGGTCAGGATGATGACTCGGCAGTCGGGCGCCTGCTGCTTGAGCACGGCGGCGGCCGCGAGGCCGTCCAGGCCGGGCATCTCGATGTCGAGGAGCGCGACGTCGGGGCGGTGTTCGCGCGCGGCGTCGGCGACGTGGTCGCCCTGGCCGACGGAGGCGACGACGGTGAAGTCCTCCTCGAGTTCGAGCAGCGCGGCCAGGGCGGTGCGGACGAGTTCCTGGTCGTCAGCGAGCAGGAGCCGGATCGGGTCGGCCGTCGGGGTCGTCATGCGCTGGCCTTGTCCTGTGCGTTGTCTGCGGGCGTGGGGGGAAGGCTGGCGCGCAGGCTCCAGCCGCTGGGCTGCACTGGCGTGGCGTCGATTATGCCGCCGAGGGTGGTGACCCGCTCACGCAGGCCCTTGAGTCCATTCCCAGTTGCGGCCCCGTTTGTCTGCTGGTCGCCGCCGGTGCCGTTGTCGCGGATTTCCAGTGTGCTGCTGGTCAGGCTGACGGTGCACTGGGTTGCCTGGGAGTGGCGTACGACGTTCGTGAGTCCTTCGCGGAGTAGCCAGCCGAACAGTTCGCGGTAGGCGGGGTGGACGGCGTCGGCCGCGGTGGGTAGGTCGGCGATGATGCCGGAGGCTCGGAGCAGTTCGCGGCCTTGGGCGAGTTCTCCGGTGAGGGTGACTTCGCGGTATCCGCTGACTGCGGCGCGTACGTCGGTCAGGGCTTGGCGGCTGAGCTGTTCGACTTCGGTGATTTCTTGGATGGAGCGGTCCGGGTCGGTGGCGTGGGCGCGGCGGGCGAGGCCGGATTTGAGGGTGATGACGGTCAGTGAGTGGCCGAGTAGGTCGTGTAGGTCGCGGGCGATGCGGTTGCGTTCTGCTTCAGAGGCGAGGCGGGCGATTTCGGTGCGGGCTTCGACGAGTTCTTTGTTGATGGCCGCGAGTTCGCTGAACGAGTAGACGGTGATCGCGGTGAACAGTGTGGCGATGGCGGGGAAGATCGCGGGGTCTTCGTGCAGTGGGCGGTAGGCCCAGGGGATCAGAAGCGCGGCCAGGGTGCCGGTGCCGATGATGCGCATGGACTGGCGCCGGCTGACGAAGGCTGCGGCGAGTGCGACGGGGACGGCCAGCAGGTAGCAGGCGGTCTCGTGGGCAAATGGGAGTAGTCCTAGGTAGAGCGCGGTGAGGCTGATGGTCAGGGCGAGGATTCGGCGGGGTGCGGGTCGTTGGGCCGCGGCCGTGATCGCGAGGATGTAGGCTGCGGCGTACGCGAGGAGCAGTCCGTAGCCGAGGACGGTCGTGGCCCCGGTGGTGTATTGGTGGATCCCGGTGGCGGCGACGGCCGGGTAGGCGAGGAGGCCTGCGGCGAGGGCGATGCGTCGCCAGCCGATGACCCAGGGGTGGGGGTCGGTGGTGCGCATGGCGGCCAGGTTAGCATTCGGCGAATCGGGTGCGGATGGTTCGGGTGTTGGTGATGAGGATGACGGCGAGGAGCAGGATTCCGCAGGCTCCTTGTTCGATTTTCATCCAGGTCGGGAAGTCGCCGGGGAGTGCGTCGATGACGGCGATGGCGATGAGCATGACGGCGGAGATGATGCGGACTCGCCGGTAGGCGCCGCGGTGGCCGTGGGCGGCGCGGAGGCTGATGGCGAAGGTGAGGGTCGCGCTGGCGGCGACGATGATGGCGTGGATCCAGGTTTGTGTGTCGGCTTGGGTGTGGTGGTCGGCGAGGCGGGCGGTGGCGCCGAGACTCAGCAGGCTGATGGCGAGGTAGAGGCCGAGGATTCGGGTGACGGGGCGGAATTCCGGAATGGTGGTTTTGGCCTGGGTATTCGTGTTCGTCTTCATGTCTGAAACGGTATTGAGCGGCGGGTTCGGGCCGTAGTGCGATGGCCCACGAGGCCGTACTGACAAATGTCAGTGGAGTGGGCGGGCGTGCGCGGTCCAGAGGGTGAAGGGGTCGCCGCCGTGGGCGGGTAGCGGCATGGGGCTGATGGCGTCGAGGCGGAAGCCGGCGCGGTCGAGGAGTTCGGCCAGGAGTTGCGGCGGGTGGTGGTATGCGGTGGTGCGCAGGCGGGAGCCGTCGGTGAGGGTGTAGTCGATGGGGTAGGTCTGGCCGGGTTCGAGTTCGTCCGCCGCCGTCCGGTCGGGGTCGCCGTAGCGCAGGAGTTGGAAGTCGCGGCGGAATTCGCCGGGTTCGACGATGGCGAGGGGTGCTTCGGGGCGTAGGACGCGGCGGGCCTCGGTGAGTAGGGCGAGGATGTGGGCAGGGTGTCGGATATGGCAGAGGAGCAGGTGGGCGAGGGCGGCGGTGCATTGGCAGCGGCGCAGCGGGAGACTACCGTCTCGATGCGGGAGGGTGCGATGGATCCAGGCGTCGCGGACGTGTGCGGCTCCGTGGCGGTGGATGGCTGGTGAGATGTCGACGGCGTAGGTGGCGGTCCAATGGTGTTCCGCGAGGTGACGTGCGTAGTGGCCGGTGCCGCTGCCGAGTTCGAGGACGGTGGCGTCGGGTCGGCCGAGGCCGTGGTGCGGCTCTGGGCGGGTGAGCAGCGGGGTCAGCAGGGGCCAGGCGGCTTCGCGGTCGAGGTGGTCGAGTCGGGTGGCGTAGGCGGCGGCCAGGCGCGGGTCGGTCCAGCGGGTGGGTCGCATGGGGGTAGTGCAGCAGGGGGCGGTCGGGTGCGTGCGGTGTCCGGATCGTGTCGCCGGGTTGCCACTCGAACGAGGGGACCCCGTATCCTTCGTTACCGTCGCGTCCGCGATGGTGCGGCGGGCTGTAGCGGTTCGGAGAGAGGCGAAGCGTGATCTACGCGGTGCTGAAGGTCTTGATCAGGCGGTTGGCTCTGACGATTTGGCGGCCCCAGGTCGAGGGTTTGGAGAATCTCCCGAAGACTGGTCCGGTGATCGTGGCGTCGAATCATCTGTCGTTCATCGACTCGATCTTGATTCCGTTGATCTGCCCGCGTCGGGTGGCGTTCCTGGCGAAGGAGGAGTACTGGACGACGCCGGGGCTCAGGGGCCGGTTCATGAAGGGTTTCTTCACGGAGATCGGTGCGGTTCCGGTGCGGCGGGGTGATCATCGGGCGGCGCAGGAGGCGCTGGATACGGCGTTGCACGTGGTGGAGTCGGGGGTGGCGTTCGGGATCTACCCGGAGGGCACGCGGTCGCGGGACGGTCGGCTGTACCGGGCGAAGGTGGGTGTGGGCTGGTTGGCGCTGAAGTCGAAGGCGCCGATCGTGCCGGTGGGTGTGGTCGGTACGAACGAGGTGCTGCCGGTGGGTGCGAAGTTCCCGCGGTTCAGGAAGATAATCGTCCGGTTCGGGACGCCGATCGTGGCTGCGGAGGTGAGTTTCCCGGGCGAGGCGGTGGCGGAGAACTCGCGGGCGCGGCGTGCGGTGGCGGATGTGGTGGGTGCGGAGATCGGGAAGCTGTCGGGGCAGGAGTATTCGGGGATCTACAACGAGCGCCCGGCGGAGGTCTGATCCGACCGACCGCCGGGCGCCCGCGACCCGGCTTACCAGCTCTTGCCGGCCTGTTCGCGGATGGTGCGGTTGATCCGGTTGAAGGCCCGCGGGGAGCAACGGAACGAAAAGTCACGCTAAGCCGGTGAGTTGATCTTCCTTAGCGTGACTTCCCGGTCCAAAGCTCCCGGCAGGGCTATCCTCCGAGGCCACGGCAGGTGTGGCGTGGCGTTGCCGCTCCCCGTCCGGTTCGTCCTGCTCGCCGCGCACCCCGAACGGTCCGCGGCGTCTGGTCACGGTGACGCCGAGCAGCAGTGCGCCGCCCTTCATGCGGTGGGGGCCGGGGATCACCGCTGCGCCTGCCCGTCGATCTGCCTGGGGTGCCTGCGGCGCGCAGCTCTTTCAGGTCGGGGATGTGGTTGTAGAGCGTGCCGGGGGAAACGCCGAGGAGCTTGGCGATGGTGGTGATGGAGGTCTCGGGGTTCGGGAGCATGTCGCGGGCGGCGCGGATGATGTCGGGGTTGACCACGGTGGGCCGGCCCCCGACCCGGCCGCGGGCGCGGGCGGCGGCCAGGCCCTCGTTGGTGCCGATCACGATGAGCTCTCTGATGAACTCGGCCAGGGCGGCGAAGACGTGGAAGACCAGCCTGCCGCCGGGGGTGGTGGTGTCGAGCTTCTCGTGCAGCGAGGTGAACCCGATCTCCCGGCGGCGTAGCTCGCCGACCATGGTGATCAGATCCTGGAGGGAGCGGCCGTAGCGGTCGAGGGAGGGCACGACGAGGGTGTCGCCGGACTGGAGGAAGGCGTGGCAGGCCGTCAGCTCGGGGCGGGCGGCGTTCTTCCCGCTCTTCTTGTCCGCGAAGACCCGCCGGCACCCGGCCAGCGTGAGGGCGTCGGTCTGCCGGTCGAGGTTCTGCTCGCGGGTCGAGACCCGGGCGTAGCCGATCCGGATCTCACTCGCGCGGGCCGGGAGGGGCGGTCACGCCGCCAATCATGTCAGAAAACGGTGATGCCGAGGTTGTTGACGCTCCGGCCTGTTTCGTCTCGCCGAGGATGGCCCCGCCGGGTCGATCCGCTCCGGCATGAGACGACCTTCTCCAGCTGCTCGATTCCAACCTTTCGACCGGCGCGAACGTCGTGGCCGCGAGCAGTAGCGAGTTGTACGCGACGGTGTCGGTGTCGTTGCTCAGGGTCCGCCGCCGGAAGAAGTCGAGCAGATCGAGCCGGGTTTTGGGAGTGTTGGTGCTGTTCGGAGCGCGCCGCGGGGCGGGCGGTCCGGCCAGGGCGGGGCGTCCGCACACCAGTCCCGCAAGAAGTCAACGGCCTGATGCCGCCGGTCGAGCTCGATGATCCGCCACATCGAGTTCGTCCTGACCGCTTGAACGGGTACCGGTGTGCGGCGAGGTGAAGATTCCAGTCAGGGGATCACGAGGTAGAAGGGCATGTCCACCGACGTCCGGGCGGTTCACCGCCGCGACGCCCATGACGATCGAATCAGAGCTGTGATTTGTGGTTCTCGGCGGCCGGTGTCGACGCGCCACCGGCCAGCGACACGTCGCGCAGCGACTCCGAGCGAGCGGGCGCTTGTGGAGTGTGACGCGTGCCACAGGCGGGCTCTTGTTGACGGCAAGCCTTGCGTCGCGCAAGTATTAGTGTTGTGAATAGCTTGGTTTCGCAGACTCCCCGGACGGTGCCGCGTGCGGACGTGGCCGCGTTCGAGTTCCTGACCCAGGCGCTGGTGGGTATCACCGCGCAGAGCCTCGACGCGTTGGACGGGGCGGTGACGGTCTCCCAGTTCCGGCTGCTGCGCACTCTCGACGGGCTGGGCCGGGTCTCGTGTTCGGCGTTGGCCGCGGCCCTGGGCACGGCGGCGTCCTCGGTCACCCGGCTGGTGGACAGGCTGGAGGCGGCGGGGCTGGTCGAGCGCGGCGCGGACGCGCACAGTCGCGTGATTGTCACGGTTCAGGTGACCGGGGCGGGGCGCGAGGTGGTCGGCGCGGTTCTCGCGCGCCGGCACGCGCTGATCGAGGCCGTGCTCGACACCATGACCTCCGGCGAGCGGGAACGGGCCGTCATCGCGGCCGAGCGGTTCGCCCTGCTCGCCGGAGCCGCAGTGGCCGCCGGGGCGAAGGGCCCGGTGGCGCTGTGAGCACGGGTACCGGCGGGGCCGAGTGCGCCGCGCAGGAGCAGGAGCACACCGCCCTGCCGCCGCACCTCGGGGATTTCGCCCTCGACGCCCGGGTATTGCCGATCACCGGGCTCGCCCTCGTGGTCGGTGCGGCCGGGGCCGGCGCGGCGTACGTGCTGCTGCGCCTGATCGGCCTGATCACGAACCTCGTATTCTACCAGCGCATCTCCACCGCCCTGATCGCGCCCGGGGCGGTGCGCCACGACGCCGTGCTGGTCCTGCTCGCCCCCCTGGCCGGCGGGCTGGTCGTCGGGTTGATGGCGAGGTTCGGCTCGGAGAAGATCCGCGGGCACGGCATGCCCGAGGCCATCGAGGCGATCTTGACCGGCGGCAGCCGGATCCAGCCGCGGGTCGCGCTGCTCAAGCCGATCTCCGCAGCGATCAGCATCGGTTCTGGCGGCCCGTTCGGCGCCGAGGGCCCGATCATCATGACCGGCGGCGCGATCGGCTCCATCCTCGCCCAGGCGCTGAAACTCACCGCGGATGAACGCAAGACCCTGCTGGTGGCCGGAGCCGCGGCCGGCATGGCCGCGACGTTCAACGCGCCGCTCGCCTCCGTGCTGCTCGCCGTCGAACTGCTGCTGTTCGAGTGGCGCCCGCGCAGCCTGATACCGGTGGGCGCGGCGGTGACCGTCGCCGTCATATGCCGCGGCTGGCTGCTCGGCACCAACCCGATCTTCCCGGTCACCGACCTGGTCCACCCGGGCCCCGCCGCGATCTCGCTCGCGCTGATCCCCGGGATCACCGGCGGCCTGCTCGCGATCGGCGCGACCGGACTGGTCTACCTGGCCGAGGACGCGTTCAAGAAGCTGCCGTTCCACTGGATGTGGTGGCCCGCGATCGGCGGCGCGATCATCGGCATCGGCGGCCTGATCGAACCGCGCGCCCTCGGCGTCGGATACGACGTCATCGACCAACTGCTCACCGGCCGGGCCGGACTCTCCCTGATCCTCGGCATCCTCATCGTTAAAACCCTCATCTGGTCGCTCTCACTCGGCTCCGGCACCTCCGGCGGCGTCCTCGCCCCGGTATTCATGATCGGCGGCGCGCTCGGCGCCCTGGAGGGCGAGGTGCTCCCGCACGTCTTCCCCGGCTTCTGGGCGATGGCGGGCCTGGCGGCCGTGGTCGGCGGGGTCATGCGCTCGCCCCTGACCGGCATCGTGTTCACCCTGGAACTCACCCACGCCTGGAACGACCTGATGCCGCTGCTGGTCGCCTCCATCAGCGCGTACCTGCTCTCGGTCCTGCTGCTCAAGCGCTCCGTGCTCACCGAGAAGATCGCCCGCCGCGGCCTGCACCTGACCCGCGAATACTCCACCGACCCGCTCGAGACCTTCTTCGCCCGCGAGGTCATGACCGAGCAACCCGTCACCCTCGCGGCCGCCGACCTGCTCGACGACGTGCTGCGCCGCCGCGCCCGGGCCACCCGCATCCCCCACCACAACCCCGCGCTCTACCCGGTCCTGGACTCCGCGGGAGCACTGACCGGGATACTGACCCACCGCGAACTGCTCAAAGCCGCAGCCGGCCCACCCGGCGGGCGCACCATCGGGCAGCTGGCACGCCCGGTCCGCACCCTCGTCTACGCCGACCAAACCCTGCGCGAGGTCGCCAACGCCTTCGCGATCGCCTCGACCACCCGCGCACCGGTGGTCGAGCGCAATGACCCGACCCGGCTCCTGGGCATGGTGGACCTCGCCCAACTCCTGCACGCCCGGCGCAAAGACCACGTCGAGGAACACCACCGGCAACGCCACCTGCCACTACGCGCCTCGAGCACCGCCCCCACACCCAAACGGCCCGCCCCGCCGCCGAACCCGGCCCACCCAGGAGACCAGCCGCGCACGGCACACCCGCGCCGGCCAACCACCACACCGAGCGAGAAACCATGACCCAGCACAACGCCCCACTCCCGCACCTGTCGGCGGACCTCGATTGGTGCCTGACCCAGACCGGCGAGAGCGCAGCCGGCGCGGTATGGCGCCTTACCGAACCAGACCGGCAACTCGACGCGAACCTCATCCGCCTGCCCCCCGACCACCGGATCGAACTGCACCGGGAACCCGACCTCGACGTCCTGCTCCTACCGATCGCCGGCCACGGAACCCTGGAGACCGACGAGGGCCCGCTCCCACTGACCGCGCACGCCCTGATGTGGCTGCCCCGCACCTCCCACCGCGCGATCACCGCGGGACCCGAGGGCATCACCTACCTGACCGTCCACCAGAAACGCGCAGGACTACGCATCCGCCTTCCCGAAGGCCCCGAAACACGCCGCCTGCTCGAAGCCCGCGAACACGAGTCGGAGGGGGGTGAGGCGGCCTGCATGCTGCCGAGGCTGTGCCCCAAATGCGGGGCGCCCGGCGAAGCAGCGGTCAACCACACCTGCACCAACTGCGGCACCGTACTCACCCACTAAGGGAAGACCCCCGCGCGAAGGAGTAGCGCCTTGACCTCGACCAGTTTCGAGCTTCGAGACGAACGCGAGCAGCGCGCCCGCTACGCCGCCTACCTCGGCCAGGCGCGGGTAGGCTGCGTCAGCTGGATCCTGGTACGCAAGACCGTGCTGCTCGCCCACATCGAGGTCGACCCGGTCAAGCACGACCTGGGCATCGGTTCCCTACTCACCCGCCGCGCCTTCGACGACGCCCGCACCGAGGGCCACAGCGTCCTGGCCCTGTGCCCGTACGTGCGACGCTGGGCCCAGTTGCACCCCGCCTACCGCGACATCGCCCGCAAACCCGCCGCCGGCGAACTCGCCGCGCTCAGCGCGCTGCTCGCCGCCGAGAAAACCATGCGCCTGCTCCACCAGGACCGAGACAACACCCGATGAGCCACGCGCCGCGCCGGCGGGAGGCGTCCATGCCCAAGCTGTCCAGGCACGAGCGCACCGCGTCCAGGAAGATCGCCTTCGGGCCGTCCCCGGTCGTCCGCGAGCGCGCGTCCACCCACTCGCGCAGCTCCTTCTCCTTCGCCTCGAAGTCGACCAAACCGAACTTCGCCTTGATCTCATCGGCGTGCTCGAACTTGGTGGTCCGCCGCTCGGTGTAGCGCCCTACGCACTCGGGATCGGAGATCTCCAGCTGTTCGGCGAGGTAGGCCACCACCTCGGCAGGCACGGCAAGCGGATCCGGAAGGAACAGGCCCAGGTAGCGCACCGTGGTCAGTTGCAGGGAGAAGCCGAGGCGGCTGTGATCGCCGCGCCGCTTCGCGATCAACTGCTTGTCCTCGGCGTCGAGGAAGAACAGCTTCTCCATCTCCGCCCTCGACGGAACACCCTGGTAAGAGCCGTACGCGGCGGCTTCCTCATCGGTCAGGAATTCAACAGGCATGCCCCCGCACCCTACGCGGGCGTATCACAGGGCACTGCCGGAACAGTCGAACCGTTACCCGCCGGAGGGCTTTGGACCGGGAAGTCACTCTAAGGAAGATCAACTCACCGGCTTAGCGTGACTTTTCGTTCCGTTGCTCCCCGCGGGCCGTCTTGCCCTTGATGCGTGCTTCCATCGGTCGTGCTCCTTTGGGGGTGGTTTCCTCGGTTACCTGGGCCGCTTCCGGCCCGTCATCACCCATGACGGAGCGCTTCGGAGGAAGGTAACAACATGTCCGACACGAATCCGGTGGCCCGGGCGGATCCGCTGGCCGCGGTGTTCGAGGTTCAGCGCGATCGGCTGCGGCAGATCGCTTACCGGGTGCTCGGATCGCATGCCGACGCCGAGGATGTGGTTCAGGAGGCCTGGCTGCGCCTGTCTCGCCAGGACCTGCGGACCATTCACAATCTCGCCGGCTGGCTGACGACGGTGGTGGGTCGGATCAGCCTAGATGTCCTGCGGTCGCGCCGTGCCCGCCCCGAGGCGTCGTTCGACGAGCAGCTGTCTGAGCTGAGCGTGACGCTCGACGAGGCGCCCACGCCGGAGGAGGACGTGGCGCTGGCTGACGCGGTCGGGCTCGCGCTGCTGGTCGTGCTCGATTCGCTCGGGCCGAACGAGCGGCTGGCGTTTGTGCTGCACGACCTGTTCGCGGTGCCGTTCGAGGAGATCGGCAAGATTCTCGAGAGGTCGGCCGACGCGTCGAAGATGCTCGCGAGCCGGGCTCGCAGGAAGGTGCAGGCGGCCGAGCGGCCGAATCCGGCGGCGGCCGGGCAGCGTGTGGTGGTTCGGGCTTTTCTGGCCGCTTCCCGGGATGGGGATTTCGAGGCGCTGCTGCGTGTGCTCGACCCCGATGTGAAGCTGACGGCCGACACGGCCGGCGGCGAGACCGTCGTCCTCGGCGCCACCGCGGTCGCGACGGGTGCGCGGTTGGCCGCCGGCGCCGCCGCGCGCGGGCGGATCGTGCTGGTCAACGGCCTTCCGGGGATCCTCTCGTGGCACGAGGACGGCACGGTGCTGTCGTTGCTCGCGTTCAGCGTCGTCGACGGCCGGATCGTCGCCATCCGGGTGGTGTCCAACCCGGCGACGCTCGCCGGGTTGGACCTGCCGGATCGCGGTGACTGCCTGGGCCGCTAGGCCGTGTGCCGGTCCGCGGTGAGGTGGGAGGCGTCGTTGGCGTGGGTGAGTCGGAGGTGGCTGGGCCAGGCGTCGGGGTCGGCTTCCCAGCGGGTGACGGCGCAGTTGGTGACGGCGCCGTGGCGGGCCCACAGGTCGAGGAACGCGGCTTCGTCGAGCGGGTCGAGGATCATCCGGAGCATCAGGACGACGGCGTCGTGCGCGACGATCAGCAGGTGGCGTCCGGCGGCGGCGGGCAGGGCTTCGGCGAGGACGGAGCGGATGCGCAGTTGGACGTCGGGGAAGTTCTCGCCGCAGGGCGGGCGGAAGTAGTAGTGGCCGACGTGTTCGCGGCGGGCGATGTCTTCGGGGTATTTGCGGCGTAGCGCGGCTTCGGTGAGCATTTCCCAGGCGCCGGTCTCGCGGTCGCGCAGCCGTTCGTCGTGCAGGACGGGGATGGCGGAGGGGCGGGGGCCGCCGTGGTCGTGCGCGGCGGCGAGGGCGATCGTGAGGGTTTCCCGGGTGCGCAGGTAGGGGGAGCAGTAGACGAGCTGCGGGGGGTGGGCGGCGAGGCGTCGGCCGAGGTCGGCTGCCTGGGCGCGGCCGAGGTCGGTTAGCGGCAGGTCGGCGTCGCGTTCGGTGATCGGCACGGTGAGCGCGCCGGTGGCGTTCGCGTGGGCGAAGGCGGCGTTGGCGGTGGACTGTCCGTGGCGGACGGCGGTGAGGGCCGTTGGGGTGACGGATGCTGCGGGGATCACGATGGGCGGCATGCTCTCGTCCCCTCCTCGATGCTGGCGGCGCCTTTTGTCGGCAGTGTCCTCGAGTGTCGGATCTGTCGCAGACTTCTACTTTATCGGTGGATGAGACGCAGTGGGGCGGCGTGGTGGTGCGCGGGGGGGCGCCCTCTCGGCCGTGGGGCGCGCCCCGGATGCATATGCAGGTTCAGCATGCACCTAGGGATGGACGGAGTCTACGAGGTGGGCGATGGTGGAGTCCAGGGAGTTGATCTGGGTGGCGACGGCGGTGGAGGCCAGGTAGAAGCCGAAGAACGCCGCGACGAGCGCGTGCGAGATCTTCATGCCGCCCTTGCGGATCAGCAGGATCATCAGGACGCCGAAGAGCAGGACCACCGGAAGGGAGAGGATCACTTCTTGCTTCTTCCCGTGCGGGAGTATTTGCTCTTAGATTCTCCCCTTTTGTCAGGGAATGCATGGTAATGGTCGCCCATTCGGCCCAAGCAGGGGGTGGCGCAGGGTGGCGCGACGCTTCGTCGAGCGGGTCCGCCGGCTGACGGGTCGGCTAGCCGAGGGCGGCGGCGACGAGGTGGGCCGGGTCGCGGTCCAGGCGTCGGGCGGAGCGCTGGTAGCGGCGGGTGGTGCGCGGGTCGGCATGGCCCATGGCGTCCTGCAGGTCGTCGAGGTCGGCGCCGCGCTCGGTGGCGAGGGTCGCGAAGGTGTGGCGCAGCGAGTGCGGGGTGATCGACTCGGGGTGCGGCAGGTCCGCTTCGCGGGCGAGGCGGCGGACGAGTTTGAACAGGTGGGTGCGGTCGACCGGGCGTCCGGACTCGGTGGTGAACAGCGGTCGTGGCGGGGCGGTGGTCGGCCCGGCGCCCGGGGTGGCCGAGACAGTGGCTGTCGCCGCGTGTGCGTGCGCGTCGCGGGCGGCGAGGTAGCGGTCGAGGGCCGCTCCGGCGGAGGGCGGCAGGGCGCGGACGACGCGTTTGCCGCCCTTGCCGTGGATGGTGACGGTGCGCTGGCCGCCGGCGGCGCCGAGGGAGTCGACGGTCAGGGCGCAGGCCTCGGTGACGCGGACGCCGAGTTGCAGCATGAGCCGGACCATCGCGGCGTCGCGCAGGCCGGTGACGCCGCGGTGGGCTTCGGCGGCGAGGATCAGCCGTTTGGCGGAGGGTTCGTCGAGGAAGGCGGTGGCGCTGTAGTCGCGGTCGACGCGGGGGCGTTCGGCGGCGCTGAAGGGGTTGCGTTCGTGCAGGTCGCAGGCGACGAGGTAGCGGTACCAGGAGGAGACGGCGGCCATCCGGCGGGCGGCGGAGGTGGCGGTCAGCCGGGGGCCCGCGGGGTCTTGGAGCCAGGCGCCGAACAGGTCGGCGTCGGGTTTGCGGGCGAGCAGCGGGTGCTGTCCGCGCTGGTCGCAGAAGCGGGCCCAGGATTGCAGGTCGCGGCGGTAGGCGTCGCGGGTGGTGGGTTTCTTCGCGGCGAGCCAGGCGGCGGTGGCCTCGGCCAGCGGGTCGGCGGGGCCGGGGGGTCCGGGCTGGGCGGGGACGGCGTGGGCTGCGAGCTGAAGGTCCGTCACAAGCGGAATCGTAGCGGGGCGCGGGGTGGACGGGGCGGATTCAAGTGGGACGCGAGATCGTGAGAGAAACTCTCCGATCGGGGGTATATGGGCGGGTATGTGTTGGAGTCCTACGGCGGATGCGGTCGCCGGCGCGGTCATCGGGTCGATCGGTGTGGTGGCGTTCGTGGGTGCGCGGCGGGGGCGCGACCGGGTGCTCGGGGCGCTGCCGTTGGTGCTGGGTGCGCATCAGCTGGTCGAGTCGGTGGTGTGGTTGGAGACGCAGGGCCGTGTTTCGGCCGGTATCGGGCGGGCCGCGGTGACGGTGTGGGCGGTGATCGCGTTCGCGGTGCTGCCGACGCTGGTGCCGCTCGGCGTGCTGGTGTCCGCCTGGCCTCGAGATATCGGCCGGGTGCGGCTGGCGGCGTGTCTCGCGATCGGGATGGCGGTCACGGGGGTGTTCGCGGCGGATGTGGCCGACCAGCAGGTGACGGCGACGGCCCGCGGGCACGTGCTCGACTACGGGCTCGGGATCAATGCGGGCTGGTTGCTGATCGGCGGGTATCTGCTGTCCACGCTGGGCGCGCCGCTGCTGAGCCCGGACCGGTACGTGCGCTGGTTCGGGCTCGCGGCGATGATCGGTGCGGCCGGGTGCGCGGCGGCCTGGCGGCTGGCGTTCGCCTCGACGTGGTGCGCGTACGCGGCGGTGCTCAGCGTGATGCTGCTCGTGTGGGTGCGCAGGCCGGAGCCGGACGGGACCGGTTCACGCGGCTTGCTGAGCCGCGATCACCGGGAGCGGCGCGCCGATGTTCACGCCGGGTAGGGCGCTCACGCCGGGTAGAAGGTCAGGTCGGTTTCGGGGGTCTCGGCGTCCTGGTCCTGGCGTACGCGGCTCCACAGGGCGTTGAAGCCGCCGAGCGCCTCTATGGTGTCGTGCATCAGGCCGGGGCTGATCCCGAGCTCGTTGGCGAGCTTGAGGAGGTTCGGCTGGGTCTGGGTGTTCGCGGCGGCCGCGGCGGCCATGGCCTTGGTGATGCGGTCGGCGAGGCGCTGGTCGAGCAGCGGCCTGCGGACGGCCGCGGGGGGCCGCTGCACGGCGGGTACGGGCTCGGGCTCCGGCTCGTAGACCGGCTCGGGTGCGGGTGCGGGTGCGGGTGCGGGCTCCGGTTCCGGCTCGTAGGCGGGGTACGCGTAGGTCGGCGGTGCGGGTTCGGGGTCCGGTTCGGGCAGCGGGGCGGCGACGAAGCGGGCCGGCTCGACCGGGATCTGCGCGCGGGCGGAGGCGGCGGCGCGGTTGCCGTTCGAGGCTGCGGGGACTGAGGGCGCCGCGGGGGCGTTCGTCGCGCCGTTGGCGGGTTGCTGGCCGTTGGCGGCGTGGTTGTTGGCCGGGGGCGCGGCGTGCTGGCGGTGGCGGGCGGCGGGGATGTGGATCCCCGGCGCGGCACCGTTCGTGGCGTCCGCGACCTGGACGGGCTGGGCGGGGAGCTGCAGCGGCAGCTCGTCCTGACGCGGCGTGGGCTGGGCTGTGGGCTGGGCCGTGGTCTGCGCGTCCTGGACGGCTTCGGGGGCGGCGACCGCGACCTGCTCGGGCGGCTGTATGACGATCGGGTCGACCGGCGCGGGCCGGGCCGGGGCCGCGGGAGCGGTGGCTGACGCGGCGTCATCCGCCGTTCCCGCCGGCGCGGGCCCCGTCGTCACTGTCGCCGACGCCGTCGCGGCCTTGTCGGGTGTCGCGGCGATGGCGTCGGCGAGGATGTGCTGCATCTGGCGGGCGCGCTCGCGGTCTATCACCGCGTCGTCGCCGCCGAGCCGGGCCAGGACGTCGAGGATGGCCTGGCGGCCGAGGTGGGCGTAGAGGGCGCGCGGGTCGGCCTGCATGCGGGCCTGCTCCATGAGGCGGGCGTGGGCGCGGTCGCGGCGTCTGCCGGAGTGGCGGCGGGTGAGCCAGCCGGCGCGCTGGGCGCGGTTGTCGGCGCGTACGAAGCGGTCGATGCGGCGGTTGGCGTCCTCGGTCTCCAGGTCGGCGCCGAGGGCGGTGGCCAGGCCAAGGCGGACCGCGATGCGTTTGACGGAGAACAGCCAGCGCACCGCGGCCTCGGCGGTGCCCTGGGCGGCCTTCTGGGCGCGGCGCTCGGGGACCATGCTGCGTTCCCAGAGCCAGGCCGCGACGAGCGGGGCGCCGAGCCGGACGAGGGCTTCCTGGAAGGACGAGGCCTCGGAGGCGGACATGAGCCCGGAGGCGCTGGTCAGTACCCAGACGGCGAGCCCGTCGGCGCCGGCGTTGCCGTCGCGGGCGACGTTGGCGCGGGCGCGCAGCGCGGAGGCCAGGACGCTGATCTCCATGAACGCGAACAGCACCGCCTGGATCCAGACGGGCAGGTGCATGGTGCGGCTGAAGAAGTGCCACATGCCGGTGGCGGCGACCGAGGAGGCCATGGCCGCGGCGACGACGGTGAGGGCGTCGGCGGCCTTCTTGCCGCGCAGGGCCCGTCGTAGCGCGCGCCAGAGGATGAAGGCGAGGGCGATCAGGGCGAGGGCGGCGGCGAGGATGGTGAGTGACTGGGCGGTGTGCCCGGCCTTGTCGAACCAGGTGCGCAGTCCGGATGTCACGCTGGGGTCTCCTCGTCGGGGCGGCGCGGCGGACGGGGCGTCGGGGGCGAGGATACCGGTCCGGGGTCACGCCGTGGGGCGGGTGCGGTTCCCTAGCGTACAAATGTTCGTGGGCGTAGTCTTCCGGTTCATGGCGACGATCTTCGATGATTTCCTGGCGGCGTCGGATGCCGCGATCGGTTTGCTGGAATCGGGCGAGGTGACGGGGCGTTGGGGCGAGCCCAGCGCGTGTGCTGGTTTTACGGTCGGCGGGCTCGCGGCGCATCTGGGTTGGCAGGTGCAGTCGGCGGGTTGGGCGGTGGAAAGCGCGCGTCCGGCGTCGGATGCCGCCGTGACGGAGTTGCTCGCGCATTACGGGCAGGCGGCGTGGATCGCGGCGGATCTGGATTCGCCGGTGAACGCGGGGATCCGGGACACCGGGGAGAAGCGCGCCGAGGCGGGCGCCGGGGAGGTGCTGCGGCTGACCCGGGAGGCGCGCGCGTACCTGGCGAAGGAGTTCGGGTCGCTGGCGCCGCGGGACGTGATCGCGATGCCGTGGATCGAGGGGCGCGCGATGACGCTCGGGGATGTGCTCACGACGCGCGTGCTGGAGTTGGTGATCCACAGCGACGACCTGGCGGTGAGCGTCGGGATCGAGACGCCGCTCGCGCCGGATTCAGCCTATGCGCGCGTGATCGGGTTGCTGGCGCCGCTGGCGGTGCGCCGGCACGGGCCGCTCGCGGTGCTGCGCGCGCTGTCGAGGGCGGAGCGGGCACCGGGGTCGATCGCGGCGCTCTGAGTCGGTCTGGCTGTTTATGACGTAGGGAGCCGACGCGGCGTCAGACACCACCCGACGTGCGCGTGGAGGACGACCGGAGGGAGGACGACGGCAGTCGCCCGTAGGAGCGGAGCGACGAGGGCGGTCCCACCGCGCGACGCCAGCACCAGCGCCAGCGTGGCCGTACGAGGTCCGGCGTGGAGCGCAGCGGAACACCGGAACGTAGGAAGGCCGACCACCAACCGTCAACCGGCCCGGCCGACCTCAGCGCCGTGGCGCACGTTCCTCGCGGGCGATGATCGCGCGCATGCGGTCCATTTCGGTTTCGGTATGGTTCGGGTCGCTTAGTTTGGAGCGTGCGGCGTCGGCCATGCGCGGGCCGGGGTCGGTGGCGCTGGCTCGGGCCAGGGCGCGCAGGAACAGGCCGCGGGCGGCCTTCGACAGGCCGGCGGGGAGGTCGGCGGTGCCCATGGTGACGATGGTGCGGGCGAGGTCGAAGGCGGGGTCGCCGGCCGCGGCGTTCGTCCAGTCGATCACGACGGGGCCGCGGTCCGGGGTGACGATGACGTTCATCAGGTGCAGGTCCTGGTGCAGCACGGAACGGGCGTCGCCCGGCGCGCGGTCGCTGTCGCCGGGGCCGCGTTGGTCCGGCAGCCAGTCGGGGGCGGGTACGGTGGCGAGCCGGTCGTGCAGGGCGGCGAGTTCGCGAGCGTAGAGGGTGATGCGCCAGGGCTGGTGCTCCCAGGCCTGCATGAGGGTCGGGCCTTCGAGGCGTTCCATGACGAGGTCGGTGTCGGTGGCGTCGTATACCTGCGGGACCGGGTAGCCGCGGGAGGCGACGTACTGCATGACGCGCGCCTCGGTGTGCGTGTCGATGTGCAAAGGATTCCGGTAGCGGCGCAGCACACGGGCGTCGTCGAGGGCGAAGACGTCGGCGTCGCGGCCCTGGGCCAGTAGTCGCATCCCCGTCACCGTCATGCACGGAGTCTGCCACGTGCGCGCCGGCTTCCGCTCTCAGCCGAACGCCGCGGTCATCTCGTCGAACAGAACTTGCGGCACGGATCCGCCGTGGCGTGCGACGATCGCCTCCCAATGCCTGCGGCCCTCGGCCACCGCGACCGACAGTGCTCTGCGAAGGCCGGCCTCGTCCGCGCCGCTCGCCGCCGCCGTCAGGCCGGCGAGCGTGGCCGGGGACAGTTCGCGTTCGGCGGCGCGGGAGGGGGTGAGCCAGTGGGCGGTCGAGTCCTCGGCGAGCCGGGCCATCCAGAGCAGGTGGCGCTGGGCGTGGCCGAGGGCGTCCCAGGCGCGCAGCAGTTCCCCGCGTTCGACCAGATGCCAGGCGAGGACCAGCCAGTTGGGCAGCGGCTCGCAGTGTTCGACGAGGACGGTCTCGGGTTTCCACGCGTCCGCGCGCTCCGGCATCGCCCGCAGGACCGGTTCGAGCCGTCCTGAACGGTCGAGGATGAGCATCCGTTCGACCGGCGCGCCGCGTTCCGGCCACAGTTTGACCGCGGGGATGTGGGCGGTGGTCGCGAAGTGGAACTCGCCGCGGATCAGGCCGGGGAAGAACGCGACGTGCGACCCGAACTCGCTCAGCAGCACGTGGCTGACCGGGGCGACGCGGGCGCACCACGCGGCCGGGTCGAGCCGCTTGCGCGCGGCTTCGGTGAAGAACAGCCAGAACTCGATGTCGCTGTGCTCGTCGGCCTCGTCCTTGGCGAACGAGCCGTACATCAGGGCCGCATCCAGTCCTGGCTCGTCGGCGCACAGTGCCCGGACGCGTTCGATCAGTTCGTGTTGTCGCAGCGTGTTCACGATCCGACTGTATGTCGGAGGCGGCTGCTAGCGTGGCGCACGTCCGTGATCGTAAGCAGCGAGGGAAGGGGCCGGGGATGACCGTGGCACCGCCGCGCAGCGGCGCCGAGCGCAAGGCGCACGTGCTGGAACTGCTGGAGTCCGAGAACGACGTGTGGGTGGCGACCGCCAGCGCGCGGGGCGAGGTGTGCCAGATCCCGCTGTCCTTCGCGTGGGACGGGACGGTGCTCGTCCTGTCGACGCCCGCTGAGAGCGTGACCGGCCGCAACCTCGCCGCGAGCGGGACGGTGCGCATCGCGCTCGGCGGGACCCGCGACGTCGTGCTGATCGAGGGCGGCGTCGTCACGTACAGCGGCGCGCAGATCCCGGCCGGGCCGGCGGACGCGTTCGCCGCCAAGCACGTGTGGGACCCGCGCAAGGAGTCCGGCGGCCGGTACGCGTTCTTCCTGGTTTCCCCGGTCAAGATCCAGTCCTGGCGCGAGGAGAACGAACTCAAGGGCAGGACCCTGCTGCGTGACGGGCAGTGGCTTGTCTGAGGCCGGGACCGAGCCCGACTTCCTGGCCGCGACCCGCACCGCGTACGACACGGTGGCGGCGAGCTACGCGGACCTGCTCGCCGACAGCCTCGCCCGGCATCCGTTCGACCGGTCCGTGCTCGCCCTTTACGCCGAACTGGTGCACGCCGCGGCCGGAGTGTCGGACACGAAGCCGCAGGTGGTGGAGGTCGGGTGCGGCCCGGGACGGATCACCGCGCACCTGGCGGGTCTCGGCCTGGACGCGTCCGGCATCGACCTGTCCCCGGCGATGATCGACGAGGCCCGGCAGCGGCACCCCGGTTTGAGGTTCACTGTCGGGTCGATGACCGCGCTCGACGAACTGCCGCCGTCCCCGCTGGACGGGCTGGATGGCCTGGACGGCCTAGATGGGCTGGTCGCCTGGTACTCCGTCATTCACGTCCCGCCCGCCCGGCACCCGGCCGTCTACGCCGGGTTTCGCCGCGTGCTGAGAACCGGCGGTCACCTGCTGCTCGCCTTCCAGCGCGGCGACGTGAAGCGCGAGATCACCGAGGCCTACGGGAAACAAGGACTGCGGCTCGACGCCTACCGGCTCCAGCCCGACCAAGTCGAGGCCGAGCTCGCCGAAGCCGGGTTCGCGCACGTCGCCCGGCTCACCAGAGCCCCGCTCGGCGCCGAGAAGACCCCGCAGGCGTACGTCATCGCCCGCGCCGAGTAAGCAAGACCGCAGAAGAGAAGAGAAAAGCGTGTGCGCCGGGGTCCCCCGCACGGGACTCCGGCACACACGCTCGCGGCTGACGCCCGACGCCGCGCCCATGAAACCGACGCGGCGTCAGTGGGCCGTCGTCAGCCGCCCGAGGTGAACGAGACGACCTGCTGGTAGGTCGGCCTGTTCTGCCAGGCGGTCAGGGCGTGCGTGATCCCGCCGAGCGGGCTCTGCACGATGCTGTCCGCGCACCACTGGTCGCCCGCCGAGCAGTACGTGTCCGCCGGGTAGACCGTGGCCGCCGACTCTTGGGACGCCGCGACCAGCGAGTTCAGCAGATCCGTACGACACGCGCTCAAACTGCCGCTACCGCAGTACTGCACGGGCAGCGGGTCGGTGACGCTCTGGCCGAGGACGCTGCGCAGGTCCTTGCTGACGTAGCCCCACCAGCCGAACTGGAACGACGAGCCCTTGTGGGTCTGCGCCGCGTTGTCCGAGGGGATCACGCCGGACACGGCGATCTGCTGGCCGCCCGAGGGCGAGTCGTTGGTCTGCATGTCGGCCACGAGCGCGTCGAACAGGCCGGTGCCCAGGCCCGGTTGGAATTCGGCCTGCAGGAGCAGCGGCCACCAGGCGTCCATCAGCTGGATCGCCGCCGAGTCCTGGAAGGTTTCGGCGCCGGCCGCGGTCGGCAGGATCCTGCTTCCCGAGTCCATCCACGACGTCAGCTCGGACACGAGCGTTTCCTGGGTCGAGTCCGTCACCGGGGAACTGTCGATCACCTGCAGCAGCAGCGGCAGTACCTCGGAGCCGCGCAGGTCGGTGGTCGCGGCGGTCTCCATCACCTGGATCAGCGAGGTCTCGGTGAATTTCGCCCCGGTGGCCAGGTAGTTCTTGATCCCGGTGTTGAGCAGGTCGACGCGTTGGACCGGGCCCCAGCTGTAGTTGCCGTCCGCGGCGCTGTAGTCGAGGGCCTGTTTGTTGTTCCAGCTGACGTAGTAGTCCTGGTCCTGCGAGTTCGGGTGCGCGGAGGCCGGGGTGTCGGACTCGGTGTAGGCGGTCGGGCTCCAGTCGGTCCACTCGTCCGCGCTCGTGCCCCACAGCGGCAGGTTCGGGTCGGTTCCCGAGGCCCGCTGCGGGTTCATGCCCGAGTTGAAGTACGCGGTGTGCGCCGAGTTGACGTAGAACCAGTTGAAGTCGAAGTCGACGTTCGACGCGGCCGACTGGAAGCCGCTCGCGGTGGCCATGATGCTCGGGTTGTTGAACATCATGAACCCGATCGCCGAGTCCGCCTCGTGCATGTACGTCGATCTCTGCACCGTGTACGCGACCGGTTTCCCGCCGATCGTGGCCGTGTAGTCGACCAGGCCGAAGTTCGTCCGGTACATCACCAGGTCGTAGGATCCGGCCGCGGTCTCGTCGGCGAGGGTCGGGTTCCACGAGTCGGCCTGCTCGATCTCGGTCATCGGGGTGCACACGCCGTTGTCCATGTACGCGGTCGAACTCGTCGTCGGGGTCGAGCCGTCGGTGTTGCACAGCTGCACGGCGAACGTGTCGGACGTTCCCTGCTCGCCGGAGGTCGCGGACCACGCGTAGCTCGGGCCGCGGCCCATCTCGACGTAGAAGTTCAGGCCGGAGAACGCCACGCCGCGCGCGCTGATCCCGGGGCCTTCGACCTCTTCGAGCATGAGCAGTTGCGGGGCGAAGTAGCCGGTCTGCGGGCCGAACACGGCGACCGGGTTTCCGGAGGCGGTGTCCTGGCCGGAGACGACCAGCGCGTTCGACATGCCGGGGTGCTGCTGGCCGGGCGAGGGCACGTCCACGCCGGGCATCGCGCCCTTGTCGAACATCCCGACGATGCTCGACGCCTTGGATTTCAGCGAAGCCGGCAGGTCCTTGGCCGCCTTCGCCAACTGCGCGGAGGTCGCCTTCACCGTCGGCTTCGCGGGGATCGAGGCGGCGGTCGAAGCCTTAGCCAGGGTCGATGCCTCAGATGTCGATGCCGCGGATTTCGCGCTCGTCTTCGCGGAGGCAGCGGCAGTCGAGGCGGACGAGGTGACGCCGGTCCCGGTGGCGTTCTGCACGATGTTCACGGCCTGCGCCGAGCCCGCGTCCGGCATCGCGAGGCCGTTCTCGCCGGTCGCCTCGCCGTAGGGGAAGGTCTGGCCGTCGTGCAGGGTCATGGTGGCTTCGGTGTCGTTCTGCTCGCGCAGCGCGCTCCACACCTCGTCGCCCTCGGTCGTGCCGTACTCGGCCTCGGAGGCCTGCTTGACGAGCGCGGACTGCAACTGCTCGCCGCCGCCGTTGCCGAACAGCGCGCCGACCACGTCGGCGATCGCGATCAGGTCCTGGTCGGTGAACGGCTGGATCGACTGGTCGGCGAGGTCGTATTCGCCGGGGAAGTCGTCGGCCGCCTCGACCGCGGAGATGTACCCGTTGACGCCGGCGAGGTAGTTGTCGATGTCGGACTTGACCTGCGCGCCGTTGGTGCCGTCGTTCTCCAGCGCGGTGACCTGCGCGGTGAGGTCGGCTTCGGTGTAGGGGGCGCCGCGCCACAGGTTCTGCTCGAGCGCCTGGTTCCCGGCGTCGCCGCCCGCGAACGAGGTGAGCTCGCCGCGGCCGAGGTGCCGCATCAGGTCCATGACCCACAGCCGCTCCTGGGCGCCGGCGTATCCGGCCCCGTATTCGGTCGAGGCGCGGGTGGTGCCGGTGATGTGCGGGATCCCGGAGTCGTCGATCTGGATGGTGACGCCGGTCTCCGGGGTCTCGGTGCTCTGCACGTCCGAGGACGGCACGCCGAGCGAGGAGGAGTTGTAGAACTGGTTGATCTGCGAGGACGTCAGCCCGGTGGAGGCGGTCACCAGGTTCTGGTAGGGGCCGAGCTGGTCGTCGGCGTTCGACGGGTCGGTGCCGAACAGCTTGAACAGGATGATCTGGGCGAGCGTCTCGCTGCCGTTCTCGCCGGGCGGCAGGATGTCGTAGCACTGGCCCCCGCAGTCGTCCACGACCTGCAGGGAGGACGCCCGGGGGCTGGAGCCGGAGGAGGTGGCGGACGCCGCGCCCGCGGCCGTCGTCGCGAACAGCGCGGCGGCGGCCAGCATCGCGGTCAGCAGACGCGACCGTCTGCCGGACGGGAGCGTGGTGAAGGTGGAGTGTCGACGGTCGTGAGGCACGGGTGTCCCTCCCGGGGCATGTGGGAGTGCACGGGAAGTTACGAGGAGCTGGCGATCCGTCAACTTACTGCTCGGTAAGGTCAAATGTCTGCCAAGCCGGATGCCGCTCCCGGCAAAATATGAACGCGAGTCATGGTTCGTACTTCTGCGCCGTGCCGGATTCTCCGCGTCAGACCTGAGCCGCCGGGCCCGCGCCCGTGGCACGCTGAGAGCACGCCGCGGCCGGCCTGTGAGCGTAGGAGGTTCACAGGCCGGCCGCGGTTCGTCAGTGGTGCCAAACGCTGGCAATCGGTCGCCGCTCCAGGCGGCTTGGTCAGGGGACTTACAGGCAGAGCAGCAGGCTGGTCTCGCTGTTCGTCGAGATGCACAGCAGCAGGCTGGTCGCGCTGTTCGCGCCGCCGTCCCAGCGGGTCTCCTGGGCCGGGGTCTCCATCGCCTGAAGGTCGAGCAGGGCCATGATGTCCTCCATAGGTGGTAGCCGGGCCGCGGCGGACGCCGCGACTGCCGGTCAGTGCCTTCGGTACAGGTACAGCGGTGGTGCGACTTACCTTCCAACCCCCGGTTCTCGCCGGGGGCGGTCTGTGGGCGGCGCCGAATACGACGCCGCGGAGGGAGCCGAGCGGCTCTAGGCGGCGGCGCCGCGCGCCGCCGGTGGCGGGCTCAGGAACGGCAGCTGCACCGGGGTCTCGTGCAGCACCGCGCCGAGCGCGAGCAGCACCCCGGCGCTTCCGGTCGCCAGGTCCGTCGACAGCCGGTGCAGCTGGTCGCCGGGGAACGCGAGCCCGCCGCGGTATCCGACGGCGTGCCAGGTCAGCCGGCGCAGCTGGTCCAGCGCGTCCTGCCCGCCGCGCGCCGGCGGCTCGAGCAGACCGGTGGGCTGCGCGGGACGGGTGCGCGCGGCGGGATACGTCGCCGGGCCGGCCAGCGTGCCACGGCGCGGGGGCAGGCCGGGTCCCGCGTCAGGTAATCCGGGCACAGCGGGCCCTGAGCCAGCCGCCGACCACGCGTCGGCGTCGGCGAGTGCGAGGATCAGCCCGGCGCGCCCGTTGAACAGGCCCGACTGCGCGTAGAAGCGGGACAGGGACGCCTTGCGGATCGCGCCGAGGGCGGTTCGGAACTGCTCGTCCTCGCGGTGCGCGAGGTAGCGCCGCAGCACCAGGCCGATGCCCGCGCTGCCCTGCGCGAGATACGGCAGCGCGCGCCAGCCCTCGCTGACCCGCAGCGACCCGTCCGTCTCCGAGACGGTGCACCGCGCCAGGTCCATCCGCAGCGCCGCCCGGGCCCTGGCGAGCCAGTCGTCGTCTCCGGTGCGCTCGTAGAGGTGCAGGAACAGCAGCGCCGGACCGCTGGCCCCGCGCAGCAGTCCCGCGTGACCGCCGGCCCCGCCGGAAACCGCGGACTCGGCCCCCGTCTCGGCGCGCGCGGCGTCTTCCTGGGCGAGCAGTTCCACCGCGAGCCGGCCCGCTTCCAGGGCCGCGCCGTAGAGGGCGGCGTCATCGGTGCGGGCGGAGAAGTGCAGCAGGTTCAGCCCGATCCCGGCCAGGCCCTCGGCCAGGTCAGGGCCGAGGCGCTGCCAGCGTTCGTCGAGCGCCATGCCGATCAGCCGGTGCGCGGCGTCCCGGTGCCCGAGCAGGTCCAGGACGTACGCGATGCCGTGTACGCCGTCGTAGAAGCCGAGGCGGGTGTCGGCCGGCGGGTCGTCGGTCTGGCGCAGCAGCCAGTGCTCGTATTCGTCGGGGACCGGCGCGCCGCCGGTGTGCAGCGCGTAGAGCACGCCGGCGGCGCCGTACGCGAGGCCGAGGCCGGCGCCGGGGTTCGCGAACTGGCGGATGTCGCCGGGAAAGAGCCGGTCGGTGCGGTCCGGGGTCGCGCCGGCCGCGATCGACCCGGCGATCGAGGTGCGCAGCGCGTCCCACTCGGCGCAGGCGAGTGGCGCGTCGAGCTCGGCGGCGGGGGACGGGGCGGCCGGTATTCGAAGGCTGCCCTGCCCGGTGTGCGAGATCTTCTGGACCGCCTCGTCGAGGAACTCGTACGGCACGCCCGGGAACTCGCCGCGGATCGCGTCGGCCAGCGCCCTGGCCCGGCCGCGGTCGAGCGGCAGCAGCCCGGTCAGCGGCAGGAACAGGGACAGGCGCAGGCAGGCGAGCGTGTATTCGTCCACGGCGAAGCCGGACAGCTCGCGCGGCGCCTGGAACGCGCGGGCCGCGAGGATCTGCCGCTCGGCCGTCTCGACGGGGGCCGCGACCTCGAAGTCGATCAGGGTCACCGAGTCGTCCGGGCGGACCATGATGTTGAACAGGTGCAGGTCGTTGAACACCACGCCGCGCTCGTGCAGCGCGGCGACCGCCCGCTCGACCTTGACCTGCATCCCGAGCGCCCACGCCGTGTACTCGCGCACCGCGGCCGGGTCCGGGTTCTGCCCGATCAGCGGGTACTTCTCGCTGAACAGGGTGTTGAGGGGGCTGCCCTCGACGAACTCGAGCACCAGGAACCGGTGCTCGCCGAGCTCGAACCAGTCCAGCACCTCCGGGCCCGCGCCGCTGCCGGCCGCCAGGCGCAGCATGTCGCGCTCCCGCTCGAGCCTGACCACCGCGTCCCGGCCGTCGCCGAGCAGGCCCGCGTGCGGACGGGCCTCCTTGAGCACGACCTTGCGCCCGGTGCGGGTGTCCGTGCCCTGGTACACGCCGCCGCCGTTGGAGAAGTGCAGCGCCCGCTCTATTCGGTACGGCAGGTCGGCGACCGAAGAGGCCGTGCGCGCTTCGAGGTGCGGGGCGAGGAAGTCCGGCAGCCCGACCCAGGGCGGCGGGGCGAACACGGGGCCGCGCACGTCGGGCACGAGCCGGCCGTCCGGGTCCTCGATCGCGGGCACCGACTCGCCGGACGCGTCCTGGCAGCGGCGCGGGGTGAACCCGCCGTAGCGCACGTAGAGCGGGCCGGCGCCGTAGCGCAGATCACTGAGGACGTACGGGCCCGGGCGGCCGGCGAGCACGTCGTCGAGCTGCTTGAGGGTGCGCTCGAGCTCCGCCTCGTCGGCCGGGTAGAGCGTGGCGAACTTCCCGGAGGAGCCGCGCTCGGCGTATTTGGAGTTGCGCAGGAACAGCAGGCCCGCGGAGCGCAGGAACTTGAACGACAGCTTCGCGGGTATGCAGTGCTCCCACAGCACGTCCAGCACCGACATAGCCGTGCCGGGCGTCGCGGAGACGTGGATCTTCCAGCCCTGATCCGGCAGCCGGTGCGCGTCCGGCATCAGGTTCCACCAGTCGCCGCTCGCCGCCGCCGTCCATCCCGCCGGGGCCGCGCGGCGGGCGTGTTCGAAGGCGGGGGACAGGTCGTCTCGTAAGGCGGGATGGTCGTAGAAGAGCGGATCGGCCAGACAGTACGCCTCGTAGCGTTTGTCCACCAGTTCGTCCTCCCCTTCTGCTCGCGACGCGTCCGGCGCGGCGCGCCACCGGCGCCGACCGCGGCGGGTGCCCATGCATCGTGACCCCGCCCGGCGCCAGTTATCTCAGTTCGCGACGACGGCCAGCAAGGCAGCGCGCGGGCCCGGAACGCGCCCCTTTCGCCCCGTATGGCCGCCCGGTGGCGTGAACGCCCGGAGAACGCCGCCGCACGGTTCGCAGCCGCGCGGCCTCGCGACCAGCACCGCTGTGGTACCACACGCTTTCGGCCGCGTCGCACGGGTGTTCCAGCGGGCGGCGCCCGAAAGAACCACCCGGCCCGCGGCGCCCGGCCATTCGGCGCGCGGGCCCCGTCCCCGCGATCGGCTGGCGCCGTAGCGCACGCGGCACGCCCCCGCCCGGCGCCTCGCCCCGCAGGCCGACGCCCCGTCAGGCCCCGCCCGCCGGGTAACGTGCGCCGATGGCTGGAACACGAGGACTGATGCAGAGGTCGAACAAGCCGATGACGCCGGGGTCGGGACGAAGGTCGCGTCTTCCTGAGTTTTCGAGAAAGAACCAAGCCGCCGCCGCGGCGGCGTCACCCCGCTGTGGGACGATGAGGCGCCATGTCAGAGGAAGGCCTGTGTCCGCGCGCACTGCGCGCCGCCGTGTTCGCGGCGGCGTGCGTCCTGCTGTCCGCGGTCACCTTCGCGGTCGCCGGCGGCGGCGCGGCCCCGCTGTGGGCGGTGCTCATCGCACTCGCCGCGGTCTACCCGCTCGCCTGGGCCGGCAGTTCCCGGGCCCGCGGCCTCGGCACGATCTGCGCGCTGGCCGCGCTCGTGCAACTCGGCCTGGACTACTGGTTCTCCCTCGCGCAGGTCGATGAGACCGTCGTGCGCGGCTGCGGACTGTTCCAGGCGCTGCCGCCGATGGGCGAGACCATCACCTGCGCCCGCACCGCCTCGCCCGTCCCGGCGACGCTCAGCGTCGACGGGGCGCTGCACGTCGGCGCCGTGCTGCTGCTCGTGCAACTGCTCGTCGCGCTCGTCAGCGCGGTGTGCCTGGCCAGCGGCGAGCACGCGCAGCTGAACCTGGGCGAACGGCTCGCGGCCCACGGCGTGGACATCCGCCGCTGGTGGCCGGTCCTCGCCCTCGCGCTCACCCGCCTGGCCGCGCCGACCGGCCCCGAGCCCGTCGTCCCGGCGCCGGCCAGCGGCCGGATCCGCCGGAAGCGCCTGGACCTGCGCTACGCGCTCGTACGCCGCGGCCCGCCCGCAAACTCCCGCACCGCGCTCGGTTAGGCCCGCACCCCACGCCGTGAGGTGACGGCGACCTGACCGCCTGTCACCTTGCCCGCGCATCGCCCGGCCCCCATCACCTTGCACGACTTTCATGACTTCACGCGCAGTCAGGAGCAATCCGTGAGCACCCCTCACCCCGCCGCGCCCGGACGCGGCAGCGCGGTGGCCCGCCGCCGCGTCGCCCAGCAGCAGGCGACCGCCGTCAAACGCCGCCACCAGCGCAACACCGCGTACACCGCCATCGCCCTGGTCATCGCCCTGTTCGCGGCCCTGGTCATCGCCAAGGCCGCCACCGGCCACCACAGCACTACAGCGAGCGCGAGCAGCACCACGACGAGCCCGGCCGCCACCGCGGGCATCGTCCGCCAGGCCACGACCGTGCCCGCGAGCGTGTACGCCGCGATCGGCACCGGAGGCACCGCCGCACAGGCCGAACCCGTCCCCAGCGGCCAGCAGGCCATGACCGAGAACGGCAAGCCCGAAGTCCTCTACCTCGGAGCCGAATACTGCCCGTACTGCGCCGCCCAACGCTGGCCGCTCGTGCTCGCCCTGAGCCGCTTCGGCACGTTCACGGGTCTCGGCCTGACCGAGTCCAGCTCCACCGACGTGTACCCGAACACGAACACCTTCACGTTCCTGGACGCGAAATACACCAGCAGCTACCTGGCCTTCACCCCCGTCGAGCTCTACGACCGCAACGACAACCCGCTGCAGACCCCGACCGACGCCGAGCAGCAGCTGCTGCAGACCGACGGCCAGGGCGGCATCCCGTTCATCGACCTCGGCGGCGCCGTCATGCTGCGCAGCTCCGGCTACAGCCCGCAGGTGCTGTCCGGCATGACCTGGACCCGGATCGCCGCCGCGCTCACCGACACGACGAGCCCCGCCACCCGGGCGATCGTCGGCACCGCCAACCGCATCACCGGCCAGCTGTGCGGCCTGACGCACGACCAGCCGGCCGCCGTCTGCCAGGCCCCCGAGATCCGCGCCCTGGAAGGAACCCCGGCCTCATGACCACCGCCGACCCCCGCCCCGCCCGCGGCCCGCGCACCGGCCCCGGCGCCCGCGCCTCTTCCACCGCGCCCGCCGACGCGCGCCCGGACACGCCGCGCTGGATCGTCCCGGCCACGCTCGGCGCCGCGGCCGCAGGCCTTGCCGTCTCGGTGTATCTGACGATCGCCCACTACACCCAGTCCGTCACCCTCGCCTGCCCCGCCACCGGCGCGATCGACTGCCAGAAGGTCACCACCAGCCCCGAATCGATGCTCCTCGGCATCCCCGTCGCGGTCCTCGGACTCGTGTTCTTCGCCGCGATGGGCGTACTCGGCCTGCCCGCGGCCTGGCACGCGCGCGCACCCTGGCTGCGCACCGCGCGGCTGCTGCTGGCCGTCGCCGGAGTCTGCTTCGTCGCACGGCTCGTGTACGCGGAACTGTTCGAGATCGACGCGATCTGCCTGTGGTGCACGGTCGTCCACGTGCTCACCATCGCGCTGTTCGCGATCACGGCGCTCGCCACGGCCGCCACCGCGACCCTGGCCGAACCGGCGTAGCACCACGCGCGGTTGACGGCCGACTGTCACCAGCCGGCCGTCAACCGCGCGGGTCAAGCCACGCTCTCCGCGTTCCACTGCACCCGCGGCGGCACCAGGCGCGCGCACACCGGATGCCCCTTCTCGTCCGACATCGTCAGCCGGGCCCGCAACTGGCCGCGCTCGACCGCCTCGGCCAGCACCGTCGGCGTCACCGCGCTCAGCAGCAGCTTCCCGCGCCGGAACATCGTCGGCACCCCGCGCGCGTCCAGATTGACCCAGGACACGTACACGAACCGGCCGCCGAGCCGGTTCTGGATATAAGGCCCGCCCAGCACGAGCCCCTCGGCCGAGGTCGTCGACGCGGTGCACGGCAGCGACCAGGACACGCGCTCGGCGTCGGCGGGCTGGAGGTCGAGCAGCTCCGACGGGGTGTCCTTGCGCTGCACCGCGACGTGCACGTTGTCATAGCCGGGGAAGTCCCCGCCCGGCGGGCACACGCGCCCGGGCAGGTCGGTCCCGATGATGCGCAGCACCACGCCGCCGATACTGCCGTCACTACTGCCGCTGCTGCCCCGACTCGCCATCCGCGTGCTCCTCATCACCCGGCCCGACGCCGCTCCGGGCCCGTTCCTCGATGCTAACCGCGGCCCGCGCCTTTCGGCGGACGAGGAACGAACGCCGGCATCGTCACCCGCCCACCGCTCTCAGTCCTCCGTCGCCGTTCATTCGACACGCCGCACGACCCGGATTGCTCCGGCCTGCACCCATACGGGTGAGAAAATCGGCCGCCGCCCGGAGCAATCCGGAGCACGTCCCACTCCGAATGGACGACGTGACACCCACAGTGCGCAGCGCGCCGGAGCCCGACCCGCAGCCGCCAGGCCGCGAACCCGGCTCCGACCGGCCACCACGCCCGGACGACCTCGAAGCCCGGCTCAAGCAGGTGGCCAAGGGGGACCGCGGCGCGTTCGACCATGTGTACCGGGAGATGGCGGGCAGCGTGTACGGCCTGGCCCGCAGGGTGCTGCGCGATCCGGCGCAGGCGGAGGAGGTGGCTCAGGAGGTGCTGGTCGAGGTGTGGCGCACCGCCAGCCGCTTCGACGCGGACCGGGGCTCGGCGAGGGCGTGGATGCTGACGATCGCGCACCGCCGCGCCGTGGACCGCGTGCGGGCCGAGCAGGCGGCGCACGAGCGGGAGGCGCGGGTCGCCGCGAGCTCGCAGGAGGTCGAGTTCGACCAGGTCGTCGAGGCCGTCGAGACGCGGCTCGAGGCGCAGCGCGTGCGGCACTGCATGGAGGTGCTCACCGACCTGCAGCGCGAGTCGGTGACGCTCGCCTACTACGGAGGCTATACGTACCCTGAGGTCGCCACGCTGCTCGGCGCCCCGCTCGGGACGGTCAAGACCCGCCTGCGCGACGGCCTCGGCAGGCTGCGCGACTGCCTGGGAGTGGGACGATGGTGACTGCGACAACGGTGAACAGCACGACGGGCCCCGAAGTTCACGCCCTGACCGGCGCCTATGTCTGCGACGCGCTCGGCGCCGAGGAGCGCGCGGCGTTCGAGGAGCACCTCGCGCAGTGCGAGGCGTGCACCCAGGAGGTCGCGGAGCTCAGCGAGACCGCGGCCGTCCTCGCCATGGCCACGGCCCTGGCCCCGCCCGAGCGTCTCCACGCGGCCGTGACCGCCCGCATCGAGATCACCCGCCAGCTCCCCCCGCTCCCCGCGCCGGCTCCCGACGTCGCGACCCCCGGCTCCGGCTCCGCCCCCGAGGCCGCCCCGGACACGCCCGCCGCGCCCGCGTCCCCCGCCGACGGTCCTCCCGCCACCCCCGACGCGACCAACGCCGCCGACTCCACCAACGACCCGTCGCAGTCATCCGGCCCCGGCCCCGGCACCGCCGCCGGTGACAACAACGTCGTCGACATCTCCCAGGCCCGCAGCCGCCGCCTGGGCCGCTTCAGCCGGGCCGCCGTCGCGGGCTGGACCGCGGCCGCCGTGCTCGCGGGCGTCGCCGCGGGACTCGGCGTCCAGGATCTGTCGCAGCGTCACCAGATCAGCCAGTCCGAGTCCCACGCGCAGCAGTTGGCGGCGCTTCTCGCGGCCCCCGACGTGCACGTCGGCGTCGGAAAGGTGCACGGCGGCGGCACCGTGACGATCGTCGAGTCCCGCGAGCTCAACCAGGTCGCCGTCACCCTGGCCGACATGCCGACGCTGCCGGCGGGCAAGGCGTATCAGCTGTGGATGATCGGCCCCGGCGGCATCCGCTCCAGCGGCGTCGTGACGAAGGCGGAGACCAACTCCTCCACCCCGATCCTCGCCGGCGCCCTCGGCACTGCCGTCACCCTGGGCATGACCGTCGAGCCCGCGCACGGCTCGGCCCAGCCGACCACCACCCCCATCCTGCTCCTGTCCATGCCCGCTTAGCCGTCGGACTGCCCGTTCACCAGGGCAGCACGCCGTCCTTGCTGAAGTAACCGCCCGTAGGCCCGTCCCCGGCGACCAGGGCCATCCGCACGATGATCTCCGCCCCCTGCTCGACGGTCTGCGTGCCCGCGCGCCCGTTCAGGTCGGTCGCCGTGTACCCGGGCTCGACGGCGTTGATCCGCATAGCCGGGAACGCCTTCGCGAACTGAACGGTGACCATGTTCACGGCCGCCTTCGATGCCGGGTAGGCCACGCCCGGGTACGCGTACGTCGGCGTGCCCGGCTCCGTGACCTTCGCGAGCGAGGCCAGGCCGCTGCTGACGTTCACGATGACCGGCGCGTCCGAGCGCTCGAGCAGCGGCAGGAACGCGTGCGTGACCTGGACCAGCCCGAACACGTTCGTCTCGAACGTCGCGCGCATCAGCTCCCCGGTCACGTCCCGAGCGCCGATGACGGCGTTGCCCGCCGCCCGCTCCTCAACGCCCGCGTTGTTCACCAGCACATCCAGCCCGCCCGCGGCCCCGATCGTCTTCGCCGCGGCAGCGACGGACTCCTCGTCGGTCACATCCAGCACCACCAGCCGCGCCCCCAACCGCTCCGCGGCAACCCGCCCCCGCTCCGCGTCCCGGCTCCCGATGTACACCTCGTGCCCCGCCGAGATAAGCCGCCGGGCCGTCTCGTACCCGAGCCCCTTGTTCGCCCCAGTGATCAATGTCGTCGTCATGCCCCCAGCATCCGCCCACCCGCCCCCGGCAGCCACCGCCCCCGCGCTCCTAGGACTCCCAGCCCCACACACGCTCACTATTGCCGTAATGCCGATAACGGTAATCCCGTAATAGCGAGAAGATGGTGCGCGAGACGCCGCGATGAAGAGTCCACATAATCCCGGTTATGTTGTGCGCCCTTCCGGGCGCGGCATCGAGAGCCAGAGACCGGGTCTTCGCGTCCGACGCGAAGTGCGAGGCCGCACGAAGTTGACGGTGCCGGAACCGCACGAGTTGTCAATGCGCAGGTCAGCGGCGCGCAGGGGCAAAACGGGATAGATCGCCGACCTCGGGGAACCGCACAAAACTGTCAGTGGCAAACCGCACCGACTGACAACGCCCAGCTCAAAGCCTCGCGAACCGCACTAAGCCGTCAGCGGACCCGCGTGAAATTGTCAACCTGCAGGTCAGAGCCCTGAAATGACGCGGTTTGCCGCCCCGTGGAGCCCGGGAGCCGCACGAAACCGTCAGCGAGGCCGCGCGAAACTGTCACGGCGATCCCGCATCGACTGACAATGCCCAGTTCAGAGCCATACTGAGCCGCACAAAACTGTCAGTGGGCCCGCACCAGCCTGTCAATCCGCAGGTCATAGCCTTCCACGTCCGCCCCGCCGTTCACCGCTGTGGCGCCTTGTCCCAGCGTCCACGAGCGCTCGGCCTGCGCTTTCATCCCCGCCGTCCGCGGCGTCAGATCCCGCCTCAGCCAAGAGTATTCCCGGCGTCCGGAGGCTCCACGGGCCGTCCCGCGCGGCACGCGATCCGCGATCCTGGGTTCGTATACTCTCCTCATATACGAACCCAGGATTTCGAGGAGGCCCCCCGTGCACGACGGCGCGGTCTACAGCGGCCCGACGGCCGAGAGACCGGGGCGGCTCTCGAAGCTGACCCACCCGGTGCCGGTCGGCACCGAGCTCGAACTACCACCCGAGACCATCGCCCGGATCGCCGCCGCAGTCCCGGCCAACACCCGCCGCAACTGGGAGTCACGCTGGCGTGCCTTCGCCCTCTGGTGTCTGCTGACCGAACGCAGCCCGCTGCCGACCTCGGCCGAAGCTCTCGCCGCGTACCTGGACGCGCGCACTCAAGATATGCCGGTGCCCTCCCACCTGCGCCACGCCGTCGGCCGGAAATCCTATGAGCCGCTAAGCCCGTCGAGTATGGCCGCGCACCTCGGCAGCCTGCGCGCCGCGCACCGGATGGCCGGATATGCCAGCCCCGACCCGTACCTGGCCAACCTCGTGATCAAGGCGCACTCCGCGCAACGTGCGGCTGACCCGGAGCTCGAGGTCGGTGTCCAGCAGGCCACCCCGCTGCGCGGACGCCAACTCGCCACGGTCATCGACCAGATCGACACCACCACCCCGGCCGGGCTGCGCGACCGGGCCCTGCTGCTAGTGCTGTACAAGACCGGACGGCGCGGACGCGAGGTCGCGGGGCTGAACCTCGCCGACGTACGCGACGCGGCCAGCCCCGATCCGGAGACCCCGCCACTCGGACTGCGGGTGACGTTCCGTACCTCGAAGACCAACCCTCACGGACTGCGCCGCGACGACGTTGTCAAGATCAAGCGGACCGGCGGTGACTACTGTCCCTATGGAGCTGTGCGCGCCTGGCGGCTCTACTTGGCCGGGCGGGGCTACAGCAGCGGAGTGCTCTTCCCTCGCATCGACCGGCACGGACACCTCGGAACCCTGGCCGCCAGCCGCGCCGGGGACGTCGACGGACGGATCACCCCGAAAACCGTGCACACGATCGTCCATAACCGTGCCGCTGCGGCCGGATTGGTGCCCGAATCCGGATACCGCGAAGGCAGCGATGGCCTGCCGGTCCTGGTACGAATCACCGCGCACTCGACCCGCCGCGGCTTCGTCACCGACGCATTCACCCGCCCCGACGCGGATCCTGAGAAAATCGGCCGACACGCCGGATTCGCTCCCGGCTCCCGCACTCTCTACCGTTACCGCGACCTCGAACTCGGTTGGGACGACGACCCCACCGGGGGCCTTTTACCAGCTTAGGGGTGCCAATGCTATCCACCCGTATGGCCTCGCCCGGATGTGAAACCCTGCGGTAGGCAGTCACGATTCCTCCATGGCAACGCACTCTCGGCTAACCCGTCCACCTCGGGAGTCGGCCAGAGGCGCTGGGTTGACCATCGACGTTGCCCTTGAGGTTCTTAACGAGGAGCGGGCAAACCAGGGAGCGTTCCGTGATGCACTCAACATCCAGGCTGCGGCGCTTCTAGGCTTCAGTTCCGTCTTGGTCCCTGTAGTTATCAACTCAGGTCTCCAGTCGGTCTCTCGTAAGGGCTGTATAGCGGCCCTTCTCTTAGCAATGGTCTTTCTAGTGCTGTGCCTACTTGACTGGCGCTTCGAATACGACGCATACCCCAAGGTCAAGGCAGGTATTGAGAGAGCGAGATCAGTCTGGAGGGCAGTTACTGCCTGCCGTACCGCCAGGTGGTGCAATGTGCACTATCCGATCAAGAGGCACCGTCCCGAAGGGATCGACCCTTGGCAACTGCGCGGATTGATCACCGTAGACCCGCTGAGTCCGGCCGTCGATCTCTACGACGCTGTTGCCCAGACGCTGTCGTGGGATAATGTTCGTGTGATCAAGCCCAAGCGGACGAAGTTGGGCATCGCTGTCTTCCTCCTGGCGGTAGCGGGCATCTTCGCCGCAGTCGGTGCTTGGTCGTGAGGAGGTGGGTCCCGTGAAGATGCCGCAAGCGAAGCGCTCGGTAAAACAGCGGGCGGCAGTTCCGAAGCGTGGCACGGCCGCTTCGGTGGCGCGGAGGCTTTCTGACGTGCCCGTACGGGTGGACAAGAGCTTGATCATCCCTATCGATGCTGGCACGCTGAAAATCACCGGTGAGCGGCGCGCGAACTGCAAATGACGCCGCTGAGGTGGTCGACCTAGACGCTACCGGGAGGTCGAGCGGCGCCCTGAACCCTTTCACCGATCCCGAACCGTGACCAGCCGAGCTCGGTGCCGCCCCGGCCGGGCCCCTATCAGCGTTGCGTCATGTCCAAGGCCGGAGTGGCGTCGAGGAATGCGGCACCGTCGTCAGTGTACGGCTGGCTGCTCGACCTCGGTGATCGTGAACCGCGTCCTAGCCTCTGCCAGCGAGCGGCGCGCGATGCCGCGGCGTCGCCAGGCAGTTGCGGTCCAGATATGGGCGACTGACTCGTAGTCGCCATCCGCGCCGCGGTCGTGCAGGATCACGAATCCGGTCAGGTGCCCGGTGTAGTGCCACTGCCCGTCACTGCCACCGATCGCCCTGACCGGGGCGAGCATCATCAGCCAGACGCTCGTCTCATCCGGGGCGAAGTCCCATCCGGCCTCCCGCGCATACGCCCGGGCGGCGCGGTCGAGGGCCGCGCCATGCCAATGGCCGAGCTCACCTTCGAACACGGCGTCGTCGAGGTCGGCCTCGCCGAGGTCGAGTGCGTCGCTGTCCAGGTCGACGCCCGCGAAAATCGGTTCCCAGTCATCCTGGCCTGGCGCGTGCCAGGAAATGAAAGGGCCGAACGCTGCGGCGGCGGCCATCTGGGCTCAGTCGAGTACGGACGGGAACTTGGAGAGCACCTCGGCGAACTCCAGGTTGTTCTCCGGTGCGATGGTGCCCGGCGCGCACGCAGCCTCGAGTGCGCGGTGCGCGGCACGGAACGCGGTCTCGATCTCGGCCGCCCGCGGGAATTCGTGGTTTCCCATCCGATGTCCTTCTCAACTCGATCCGCAGCTTGAATCGCCATTGCGGCGCTGCCTGCCCGGCCGTTATCGTCGAATGCCCCCATGCCAGCCCGCTCTAGGGAATCTTCGGGATCTGATCTGCCATGCCCAAGAGGGGTTAGATGCGGGTGGCCTGGAGATTTGAATCGCGATCACGGCACGAGCACGGCTAAGCACACGTGTCGCAGATACCAGAAGCCGGAAGTTGGATGAAGCAGGTCGCACAGGTAGGCGGGGGCGCCGCAGTCTCGCGCACCTTCGCGCGGGATCTGGCCTCGGCCAGGGGTGGGGTGAGGACCGCGACTCCGCCGTCCGGCGGCATCGACAGGCAGAACTGCTGGTAGCAGCGGTAGCGCGCGAACTTGGCGTGGTCCTCGCGTACGACGTCGTCCTCGATGACGGGCTGGCCGGCGACTTTGAGGATGAGGTCATAGCCGCTGCCGACCCTGCCGGTTCTATCAACGGCGAGCGCGGTCAGCGGGGCATCGCCGCAGCGGTGGGCTTCGTGCACGACGTGCGCAAGGACGATGCCGATCCAGTGCGTAAGCAGTTGACGGGTGCGGATCCCCGTCTCGCGCTGGACTCTCTCGCCGAGATCGCCGTAGGTGATCCATCCGTGGTACTGGCTCGCTACCTCGGTCAGTACCGGGTACGCGGCCTGCCCCCATGCCGCGTAGGCCTCCGCGGCTGGCACGGGGGTTCCATCGGCCACCCGCCAGAAGCCGGGGCTCGTCGTGGACTGCATTGCTCCACCATACGGTCCGGGCGGTACAGCACCAGGGCGAATCGTGGAAGTCGGACTTGACCGTGCGTCGGGTGTTTGCCGCGGGCGTCGGGCGCCGTCACATAAAAGGGTGTGGCGCTGGGTTATGGAATACGCAACGGCCCGCTGTGATGGTTCCAGTAGGGGTGGCGCGCGACCGTCCACCCCTGCTTCCGAATCCGGACGCAGCTGGATCCTGGCGCCCTGCAGCGTCCGCGCTCGGAGTGCGGGCGCCTGCCGTCAACGGAGAGCGCAGCCCGGCCGGGTCGCGGGCCGAGGATGGCGGGCGAATCACCCTGTCCCGGCTCAGTGGATCTGACGCAGGCTCACCCAATCTGATGCGGACGTCCTCAGGTGCGCCGTCCACACCTACGTTGCGGCAAATGCTGGTCGCCGCGGTGTTTTCGGCTCGGTGGCGGCGATGTGCGAACAATCCGGGCTCGGGATCGTCGAGGAATCTGAGGCTGACCAGGTGTTTAAGCTTGGCATGGGTGCTTCGGTGTGATTGGGCAGCAGTGGAAGAAGGGCTCGGGGTTCCGGCGTGGGATAGCGGAGCCAGTACTTTTCCAGCACGATGACTATCATGCTGGAAGCAGGTGACCCGGACGCGGTACTCGCCCGGTGCGTGTTCTCTGTAAACGCATCAGGTGCCCTCGGAGGCACCGGGTTGCTGCTCGCGCCGGGCCTCCTCGTCACGTGTGCACACGTCGTTGCCGGGGCGGACGGCGGACTGGTGGAGGTCCGCCGTGTCGGAGAGCGGACCACGGGAACGGTCAACGCGCTCCACCCGCCGTTCGCTGATCCACAGCAGTCGCTGTACCCGTTCCCCGATCTTGCGCTTATCGGAATCGCCGGCGATGTCGACGGACTGTGCGCGCCGTTGGAAGAAGCGGTCCCGCGCCTCGGCGACCGGCTGCACTGCCTCGGTTTCAGCACCACCCTCGGATCCTCTGGCAGCGCCGAGCCGGCGACATTCGTCTTCGAAGGTCTTCACGAGGTCGACGGCGGACGTCTGTTCAAGCTCGCGGCTGGCGCCACCGCTGTGCCCGGAATGAGTGGAGCACCACTTGTGAACCTCCGGACCGGCCGGGTCTGCGGCTTGTTGAAGACGAGTCGCGACCCTCATCAGCCGCATGGCGGCTGGGGTATCCCGATCGCCGCATTGCGCAACTGCACACCCGTCGCGCCTGGCTCGGATGCAAACGCTGGGGTGGATCCGGTCTGGTCGGCAGCATTCCCGGCGACCGGCGATATCCTGCCGCGCGAGATCGCCGAACTGCTCCCAGAGCCACTTCGCAATCTGCTTGCCCGATCCGCGGAATGCCTCGACGCGGCCGTGGCCCTTGTGCGCGACGCGATGAGGTCGCCTGGTGCCGCGCTCGTGACGGGCTCGTTCCGCCACACGCTTGCGCTTGTCGTCGCGGTCGCCGAGCCGGAGGCGTTGCGCTCGCTCTCGCCGCGCGACGCGCTGCTGTTGTGCGCGGCAGTCCGATTCGTCGTGGCCGACCGTACTGGCCTGCCAGCTCTGCGGGCGACGATCCGGGACGATCTGGAGCTACGACGGGCCTGGATTGCGTACGTGCATGCCGTCGATGCGATGTCGCTCGATGCGTGGCGGGAACGTGTCGGTGATGCCAGCCCGGACGGCCCTCAGTTGCAGGATCTCGAGGCGCTCCCCGACGACCTCGGCGCCGCCGAGTTCCTTGGCGTTCAGCTTTTTGCGGAGCAGTACCGCGTGCAGTTGACCGCAGCGACGGCCCGAACTGCGCTCGGCGGCACCGTTCTCAGTGCGGCCGCCAGTGCCTTTCCAGAGTTCCCAGCAGTGCTCGATGCGCTATTGACCACGCTCGACGAGCCTCCGGACGCGTTCGCCGTGCGCTGCATGGACCTGCTCGGCGGTGTGAAGTCTGTCGCCGGTTGTCGGGTGCTGTATGTTGGCATCCTGCTGCGCGCCGCACTCGGCCTCCAGCGCCTCATAGAAGTCGCCGCCGACGGGACATTGACCCCGACGCGGGCGCCCGCAGGGGTGGACCGTCACCTGTCGCAGCTTCAGCAGCAGGTGAATGACGTCCGGCCGCAGAGTGAGGAGCAGGGCGAGGCGCTGCACCTGGTCTGCAGTCCGGCGACTCCGCGCCTGCTAGAGGATCTCCGGGTCGAGATCGGCGCGCTTCGCGATGCGGTGGCAGCCTGCGCGGCCGTACTCGCACGAAGCTACCGGCTCGGCGGGGAGGCCGTGTTCCGGCTGCGGTATGAGCTCGTGCGCAGCAACGTCGACGATGCCGGCCGGTACGTCGAGGAGGCTGGCCTGCCGTTCGAACCGGAACTCGGCCGGCTCGCGCTTCGTGCGTCGGGCGTGCTGCCACTGTTCGTGCGGCCCTTGTACGGTCACCGCCCCGAAGTTGGTGTGCGAGAGCTACTACAGAACGGTCTCGATGCGGTCTGGGCGCGACGCGCGATCGAGCATGCCGAGGGCCGGACCGAGCAGGAATACACCGAGCGGGTCCTCGTTGCCCTAAGTGACCGGAGCGGGTCGGCGACGACGCTGCTGCGCTCCACGGTGCCGCCCCCGCCGGAGTGGCACCACTGGATTGAAGTACGCGACCCAGGCGTCGGGATGACCCCTGAGGTTGTCCGGGAGCACTTCCTCACCGTTGGCGGTAGCTTCGACCCAGCTGAGGATCTCACCCGCCGAGCAGGGCCGGGGCGTCCGCGCCGCCAGCGCATCGGCCGGTTCGGCATCGGCGTGTGCGCGGCGTTTCTGCTCGGCACCGAGGTGCAGGTAATCACTCGGCACCTGACCGCACCCGGCGATCGAGCGGTCTGCTTTCGCTTTGTCGAACGGGATGACACGACCGAGATGTACCGGTGCGCGGCACCGATCGGGACCACTGTCCGCGTCCGACTCAGTGAGGAGGCGTACCAGCTTCTGACAGACGACCCGGATCTGTGGGACTGGTTCGCCCGGTCCAGCCCGCAGGTCGTCCGCGTGTCGGTTCGTGACGGCGAGGTCTACTCCATCGAGTCCATTTTGCAGGAGCTCATCGGCCGCGGCGAGGTGCGGGAACTGTCCGTGCCGCCGTACGGCGCCGTGCGATGGACGCCGTCGCCCGAGTCGTTCAAGTCGCACATCTTCGTCAACGGGGTCCGGGTCGTCTCGCTGCACCGAAACTTCGACCGGAACGTTCTCTCCCCGGTCGGCCAGCTCAAACAGCCCGTCATCGACATCGACGACGCCACAGGCGCGACAGATCTGCTGCTGACCCGCGACGGTTTCGCTGGCTTGCCGGATCCGGTCTTCGCGGCGGTCCGCCGTGATGCTGTCGCCGATCATGTGGCCTGGACGGTTCGTGTCGCGGCGGCTGGCCCGGACCGGCCGCTGCCATGGGAGTCTCGGCTTTGGGAGGAGGAGCACTACTCGAATGGTCAGGGCGACGGCGTGATCCATGCGATGCCGTTCGTCATCACAGGCGCCGGGTTAGTGCCGCTCGACTCCGGGCTGCTCGCACGGGCCGGGATCACTGAGGTGACCTTCCTGCTGGTACACGGCAGTGTGGTCACCGTCGGCGAGTCGAGGGACTTCAGCCGTATGCCGCCCTTGCTTACTGCGGCCGATCTGCTCGCAGCGGCACGGCCCGCGGCCGGGGCGGCGGTCGGTGTCATGCAGGTCGACATGTTCGGCGGTTTCGGCTACAGCACGATTGCGGCCGGCATCGCCGAGACGTTTTACTACGGCGGTCGGCTCGGCGCGACGACGCAGGTGCAACTGGTCACGTCGGCGCGCGGCGACGCCTACGCGAAGATGCATGACACCGACGTCGTCGCCCGCTGGAGCGACGGTTTCCTGTTTCGCCGGACCGAGGGTGGCACTTACATCTACACGTCCGAGCACGAACTCGACGAGCAGCGCCGCGCCGCTCATGAGGTGCGCCGCCGCAACGACATCCGCATCGGCAGGCTGGTCGCCACACTCGATGAGCCCGGTGGCCAGACCACTGGCGACCTGCTGCGTCGGGTCATTGCCGTAGGAGGCTACGGCGTGCTGCACGCATGGTTCGCCGGGCCGGACGACGAGCCTGCGCCGCCGCCGGAGCGCTCCGAGGTAGAAGAAGCCTGGCGGCTGTACCGCCTGCCGCCCGCCCTGGCGTTCGCCGCCCGAGTTTATGCCGACGCTACACCGCTAGCGGCGGATCTGCGGTTGCGCATGGAACGTGTCAGCCGGGAGGACGCGGCGGTGGCCCAGAGCACAGACCAGCAGGTACCCGGCCGCAACATCTCCACCCCGCAATGGCGGGCGCACAATTGGAAGTGACCCGCACCCTCTGTACGAAAGAACGATTCCGAAAGGACGTGAGCGGCATCGTGTCCGAAGTGATACCAGTGACGCTGCCCAGCGGTCAGACGATTCTGGCCCGGGTGCAGGTCGAAGGACCGGTCGACGTCGGCGCAGGTGCAGTCCTGCGCAGGCTCGCGATTGCCGACCTCCGCGAGACGGTCGAGGGGGTTACGCAGAGCGTCGCGCAAGCGCTGCGGCGTGTTAGGCCCAACGAGGTCAGCGTCGAGTTCGGCGTCGAACTCGCGGTCAAGACCGGCAAGCTCACCAGCGTGCTGGCGGAGGGGTCCAGCAACACGAGCATCAAGCTCACGCTCACATGGAACAGCGGCGACGCGCTACGCACGAGTGCGACTGCAGCCGAGGACGGTGAGGACAGCGGCGGCGAAGAACCTGGTCCCGCCCCAAGCTCGGTTCCGTCTGGAGGGCAAGCAACAGCGGAAGCTGAAACGGCCAGTGCCTCGCCGGTAGGACCGCCGCAGCCGAGCCAATGACTGCGCTGTGCCGGGACGTCGAACCGGACTGCCGCGTTCACCAAGTCCGCAGCCGCGGGCATGATCCCGAGCGGGGATGTTGAGCAGTGCCGAGATGTCGAGGCGGTTCACAGATTGAGTTATACGCATCGCGGCCGCATCGTTCATAAGTAAATTCAGTGATTCGCGGCTTTTCTCGCCCGTTGCGCTTGGAGGAGAACCCCACTGGTGTTGAGGCGAAAGCGGGCCATATCGCAGCTCACCTGATAGCGTTCCGCGATTACTTCGACGGAAGTTCCCTGCATCGCCTCGTTTAATAGGAGTTGGCGCGGGAGTAAGAGGCATCCCGCTAGCCAGTTAGCCTCTTCCTCCTGTTCGGGGTTGCAGGTAAGGAAGGTGTGCCCGGCGAGCCTCTGGATCTCGCGAACGTCGTGTCCGAGCAGGAGGTGCGCCACCTCGTGGCTGATATCGCTGTTGGTGCGCTTCGGGCTGCTGAAGGGATTGAAGACCGCTACTGTCCGCCCGTCCGGCAGATGAAAGGTCGCAGCCGAGAAGGCTCCCGGCTGGATATCTTCAAGCTGTTGGAGCTGTAACCGGTCGACGAGTCGATCAGCTGGTACGACTTCCACATTGACATGGCTGGCGAGGGCTTCTACCTGAAGCCTGTCACGTGACCGCAAACCCATTTGGGCGCGGGTGCGCTCGGCGATACGTTCCGCCTCAGCTTTGAAACCTCGTCGCACCTGTTTTCCCGTGGGGTATCTAGTCGGTGTTGTCCGTGCCGGACATTAATTTGCGTTGCATCGTCTCCAGCAGTTCGCCGAGGAGCGTCGATGCTTCGGGCATAAACGTGGCTGCGGCGCGCAGGTGGACTTGAACCTCTTGCTGGGTCTGAGCGAGATTGGTGTAGAGGTCCCGGACCAGGGAGGCAATCTTCTCCGCGGCCGCATCGGAAAGGTTCGGGTCGCGCGTGAGGTGGTGCGCGATGAGGTCGGGGGTGCTCTCGGTTCGAATCCGGGGCGGTTGGAAGAACTGCTCCGGCGCCAGTCCCAGCCACATCACGATCCGTCGGAAGTTCGCGAGATCGGGTAAGTGCCCCTTTTCGACGCGGGCCAACGTGTTGAACGGCACGTCGGCTTCCTCGGCCGCGGCGCGCAGGCTCAAGCCCAACTCCGCCCTGCGTCGTCTGATGCGGGCTTGCAGGGTCTCGATGTCTACGGGGTCGTCCATTCTCGCCTCCCTTCCCGAGTGGTGCTCGTGAGATTCCTGAGGGGCAAGGTAGCGCGTGGACGGCGCGCAGTGATCGCCGGGGGGCCGAAAACGGGGTTGTACCTCGATTAGTACATGACGTAGGATTCGTCATCAAGTTGATCGTAGCTCCGCCACGGAACCGCGTCGACCCACCTGCTGAACTGCACTATTCGATGCGCGACCAAGGTGGTACTACGTGACGAGCTTGACCGCCGACCCCGAGACTCGGCAGCGGCTTCCCATCTGCGAGATCCCCGGGATCGCCGACGCCCGCCGACTGCCGGACGGCGACTTCACCGCCGAGTGGGACTCGATCATCCTGCCCGCCGACATGAAGCACCGCCTGGTCCGCACGGCGGTCGCCGGGTTCCAGCTGCGCGAGAAGGTCACCTTCTCCGCGCTCCCTCTGCACGGGGTGGTCCTGCTCGTCGGCCCGCCGGGCGTGGGCAAGACCACGCTCGCGCGCGGCCTGGCGGACAAGGTCGCCCGCGTCGCAACCGGGCGGCAGTGGACGTTCGTCGAGATCGACCCCCACGGGCTGACCGGCTCCATGCTCGGCCGCAGCCAGCGCAGCGTGGACCAGCTTTTCAACACCGTGCTGGCGGAGCAGGCGGCGGCCGGCCCGTTGATCGTGTTGTTCGACGAGGTCGAGACGGTGTTCACCAACCGCGGCGCGCTGTCGATGGACACCAACCCCATCGACGTGCACCGCGCGGTCGACGCCGCGCTGGTCGGGATCGACCGGCTTGCACGCGAGCACTCGAACGTCCTGGTCATCGCGACGAGCAACTTCGCCGACGCTATCGACCCGGCGCTGGCCTCCCGCGCCGACCAGGTCATCACGGTGCCGCTGCCCGACGCCGACGCGCGGCGCCAGATCCTCCAGCACACCCTGCTCGCGGTGGCCGAAGCGTTCCCCGGTGCCCGGCGCGTGCTGGCCGCGGACGTGCTCGACCAGGCGGCCTACGTGTCGGACGGCCTGGATGGGCGCCGGCTGCGCAAGGCGGTCGCGGCGGCGTGCGCGATGACACCCGGATCCAATGGCGATCCGGACCAGATCACCGGCGCGGCCCTGATGGCCGCGCTCGAGGAATTCAGGGAGCAGCGATGAGCGTGATGGTCCGAAGCATCGCGTCCGTGCCGGTGCGCACCTCGACGGAGACTTGGCGGGCGATCGTTGACCTGCTCGCCCGCGCCGCGTCGCCCGGCCGCGATCGGCTGCTAGCGGTGACCAACGTTGCGGCCATCTTGATTGCCGAGGAGTACACCCAGCAGGCGCCGATCGTCGTGACCCCGGCCGCAGGGGCGAGGGTGCGCGTACGCACCGTGCACGGCACGGACGCCGTGGACGCCCAGACGGACGAGATTCCTTTGGCGGTGAGCCCGTGCGCCGGTACAGCCTGGACCATGTCGCTGCCCTGCGGCATCGACGACATCGAGGAGATCCGCGCCAGCCTGAGCACCCATTCCTGGATCACCGTGCGCGACGTCACCGACGGCATCACGGCCGATCCGTCCGAGCCCAGCACGAAGAGCGCCGGGTCGCTCGTCATCAACTACGAGGAGATGGGCCGCTAAATGGGCACCACCGTTCAGGTCAACACCGCGGTCTACGCGACCACGCACGTCGCCACCAACCTGCTGCGCAGCGTGCGCGCCATCATCAAGGGCTGCGGCCTGGACACCTCCAGGATTAGAGACCAGTGGGAGGTGTTGGAGTTGGGCGTGTCCACCTGGCTGGCCTCCGGGCACCTGAGGGCCCTGACGCTGGAGGTCTTCGACCCGCGTCGGCGCGCCGGCGACGATCTGGTGGGCCGGTTCGACTTCACCATCGACTACGGCTACTACCCGGACGGGGACGGCGACCTGTGGTTCGACCCGGACGCCGTCGCCTACGCAATCCGCAAGCAGGGGTCGATCCCGTCGGAGTGCGACTACCGGCTCATCACCGACAACGCTCCGGGCCGTCCTGCCGTCTCGGGCTGGTCCTCGACCACCTACCGATCGACCGCCGGGTTCACCCGCCACGCGATCGGCACCACGACCGGCGGCGGCGCTCTCGGGGCGAACCTCGCGTACTACACCCGGAGGAACTCGTGACCACGGTCAGCGAAGCGTTCTGGACGTTCCGCACCCGGCTGGAAACCACCGACACCGAGGACGCGACCGCGAGCCGACGTCAGCAGCGCCTGCGCAAGCTGCTCGACGCGGCGTTCTCGATCACCGACGATTTCCTGACCGGGTCGTACCGGCGCGAGACCAAGACCAAGCCGCTGCGCGACGTCGACATCATGATCGTCTTGTCGGACACCTCCTACCTCGACCTGCACCCCCGCGAGATCCTCGAGGCGATCCGCGAAGTCCTGGCCGCGTACTACGGTGCCGACCGGGTGTGTACCGACCGGCGCGCTGTGCGCGTCGACTTCGGTGCTGTGCACGTGGGCGAACTGGACGGCGAGGTCATCTCCTTCGACGTCGTGCCCGCCTTCCAGGACGGCGATCGCTATCTGATCCCCGACGACGTGCTGGGCGAATGGGTACCGACCAACCCCAAGGTCCACGCCGAGCTGGCCACCGCCGCGAACAAGGCGTTCAGCGACCAGTGGAAGCCCCTCGTCAAGATGATCAAGCGGTGGAACCAGACCGCCGGCAGCCCGATCGAGCCCTCCTTCCTGATCGAGGTCATGGCGCTCGACCTGCTCGACGCCCCCTGGTCCGGCCACCACGCCTACGAGATCCGCCAGTTCTTCGCCAGCGCCGCGGACCGGATCGCCGGCCGGTGGCCCGACCCCGCCCATGTCGGACCCGACGTGTCCGACGTCCTGGACGGCGACCCGGTCAAGATGGCGCGGGCGCGTGCCGCCCTACTCAGCGCGGAGGCGACCGCCACCCGCGCCATCCAGGTCGAGCGGCAGGGCAGGACTGGCGAGGCGCTGAAGATCTGGCGCTCTTTGTTCGGAGAGTCGTTCCCGACCTCATGACCGCGACCGAACCGTCGATCCCGCCGGCGGCGTCCTCCGGCATCGCCGAACGCCAGAACCAGCCCGCGCACATGCAGCGGCTGCTCGCCTACAGCCACCTGTACGCCGTCGCCCAGCGTTCGCGCCGCGCCCGGGCTTTCGGCACCCTACTGCTGGCCGCGGTCGCGCCCATCGTGGTCATCTTCCTGCCCTCGGCGAGCGACCTGCTCGCGGCCATCAGCGCCGGCTGGCTCGTACTCGGCCGCACCGTCCTTGCCTGGCTCGAAGAGCACGCGGTCCTCGAAGCCGTGCGCGTACACGAGCTCTATGACACCAGGCTCTTCCGCATCCCCTGGAACGCTGCGATCGCGGGCCGCGAACCCGCGCCCGAGGACGTCGCGGACGCGGCCGCCCACATTACCGACGACGCACCCTACCGCGACTGGTACAGCATCGACCTTGGCACTACCCCGTGGCCCGCTGACGTCCTGCTGTGCCAGCGGCAGAGCATGATCTGGAGTCGCAGCGACCATCGCGCGTACGGCCGCACAATCCTGATCACCGGGCTGCTCTGGTTGCTCATCGGCATCGCAGTGGGTCTCGCCAAAGACCTGAGTCTCGCCGACTACCTGATCAAGATCTTCCTGCCCAGCTCCCCGGCCCTGCTCGACTCGACGGAGCTTGCCCGCGCCCACTGGCAGCACGCCACCAAACGTAAGCAGGCCGAGCAGGACATCCAAGACCTCTGGGACGCGCACCGCACCGCGCCGGAAACCCTCGCCCCCGCCGACTGCCGCAGAATCCAGGACGCCGCCTACCTCCTGCGCCGCGACGGACCCCGCGTCCCCAGCTTCTTCTACAAGCTTCGCAGAAACCGCACCGCAGCCAGCACCGCAGCCGGAGCCGCAGCCGTCCTGGCCGGAAGCGAAGACTGAGTGCCCGCACCACCTCCGCCAGGCGGTCGCACAAGCTCAACCGTGCTGCCTCGCCCATCAGTTCGCCGGCCGCATCGCCTTTTGGAACCGGTGCGGGCGGCGCGATGCGGGCGCCGGTGGCGTGCTGATGGGCGCGCACGATAGTGGAGTCCACCGAGATGTCCCAGTCGACCTCACCATCCACGTCGGCGGCTTGGATCTGCTGGAGCAGGTACTCCCAGGTACCGTCCGCCGACCATAAGCGATAGCGCTCGTACACGGTCTTCCATGGGCCGAACCACTCGGGAAGATCGCGCCAGTGCGCCCCAGTGCGGATCCGGTGGAGAATCCCGTCAATCACCTGTCGGTGATCGCGCCACCGTCCGCACCGTCCATTGCTGACCGGCAGAAACGGCCGCAACCGTTCCCATTCGGCATCCGTCAGATCACCCCGCCCCATGCCGGGAACAACGAGCGGGACCGCCCGAAGTCACATGATCGACCGGACAGGTTCTAAGCGCCACCACCCACGACCTAGTGTCGCCCGGGCCACGTACCGCCACCCGGGCCGTCGGCGGTTCACCGTCCCCCTCTGGTACTGCCACCGCCACGGGCTGTGATCAATGGTCGGGACACGCGTCGGCGTCGTGGCACGCGCAGGGCCGTGCGCGCCGGCTGGCCGCGATCATCGATCCCGGACACATCGCCGCGCCCGCGGCCGCATTCATCGACGTCTTGCTCAGCGTCCCGGTCCCGATACACGGGCAGGCAGCGCCCGCAGCGCTGGCACCAACAGGCTCATGACACGCGACGGATCGCGGCGGTTCGGTCCTGTGTGCACGTACTCGAACCGCCGCTTTGCCCCCCACAGCGCACACGGCGCGTCGTGGATCCAGACAGGAGCGTATGGGGCGCACTGGTTTGCATCAGTCTCGTTCGTCACCTCCCGTGTGTCAGGATCAGCGCTCGCATACGCGTCACAGGACCATGCGAAAGGGGATCGGAAGTGATCGAACGTTGGCGAGCGAACGGAGCGGAGCAGGCGATGCTGCGCGCCGCCGCCATCCGCAGGCTCGCCCGCCTGCAGGCCGCTGGTCAGCTCAACGGCGACCAGGTCGACCTTGTCGCCGAGGTGCTCGGCGCGAGCCCGCGTACGGTGTGGCGGTGGCTGGCCGAACACACCGGCACCGGGCGAACCGGGCGCAAGCCGCGCGCCCGGTTCGCGTTGACCGACGAGCTGCGCGAGCGCCTGGCCTTCCACCGCGGGAACGTCGCGCGGCTGCACCAGGAGCTCGCGGACGAGGCGCGCAAGGCGGGGGGCACGACGGTGAGCGTGGACACCCTCGAGCGAGCCGTCAACCGCGCCCTGACACCGGGCGATCGGGCCGGTCTGCGCAAGGGGGAGCGGGCCAGGCGCAAGCACGACGTGTACCTGCGCCGCCCGGCTGTGCACCGCAACGCGGTGTGGGAGGGTGACCATGTCGAGGCTTCGGTGCGCGTGGATGTCGACGGCGAGCTGCGCAAGCCGTGGATCACCTGGTTCGTGGACACCGGGACGAACGCGATCTGCGGGGTGGCTATCACCCCGTCCTACCCTTCGCGTGAGTCCGTGCTGGTCGCGCTGCGCGTGTGCATCTCGCGGCGTGGCTCCTTCGGGCCGATCGGCGGGGTGCCCGGGGCGATCAGGGTGGACCGCGGCAAGGACTTCCTCTCCCGCGCGGTGCGCTCGGCGATGGCGGTGTTCGGCGTGGAGATGATCGACCTGCCCGGGTACATGCCACACCTGAAGGGCCGGATTGAGGCGGTCAACGGCGCGATCAAGCAACAGCGCTTCGCGCAGCTGCCCGGCTACACCGAGGCCCAGACCCTCGCCAACGGCAAGCCGGCCGACCCGAACGCCCCGCCGCTGTCGTTCGAGGCGTTCGTCGCCGAGGTCTTCGACTGGATCGGGTGGTGGAACACCGAGCACGAGATGCCCGCGCTCGGCGGGCGCACCCCGCTTGAGGCATGGGAGGCCGACCCCACCCCGATCGAGGAGGTCGAGGAGGAGGACCTCGCGCTGTTCACGCTGGAAGACGACGAGAAGACCCACCTGATCACCACGAACGGGGTCGCCTTCCACTCCCGGCAGTACGTGGGCGAGTGCATGGTCGGGCGCGCAGGGGACCGGGTGCGCATCAGGTGGCTGCCGAACCACCCCGAGATCATCGAGGTCTTCGACGGCGACACCGGTCGCCACCTCGGCTCGGCCTACCCGTCGGACGAGGCCGACCCCGACCAGCGCAAGCGGCTGTACGCGGCCCGCGCCCGCAAATCCCGCGAACTGCAGTCCGCTTTCCGCGCCGCCGAGGCCAAGCGGCGGGTGCGCTACGCGGCCGTGACCACCGCCGCACCGCCCGAGGCGCTCGGCTCGGTCAGCCAGCTCGAGGCCGAGGTCGAACTCGCCGAGGAACGCGACGCGGGTCCTGAGACCGCGGCGCGCCCCGACCTGTTCGCCAGGCGCCCGGCCGCCTCCGGCTGGGCGCTGCCGAGCCCGGCGCAGGCCGCTGGCTCGAACCCGGACGCCGAGCCCGAGAACGATGAGGAGAACGACGATGAGCCTGGCGACTGAAACCCCGGCGGACGAGCCCGGGCCGGCGCCAGCCGCCCGCTCGACCTGGCTGACCGAGGCCGAGCAGACCGACCACTACCTGCACCTGGACGATGCGAAGATCGTCGCCACCCGGGCCCTTCTGGCCTGCCAGGACAACATCTACGACGTCATCGAGACCGAGGCGATGGCCTGCGTCCACGGCAGCGCCGGGTTCGGCAAGTCGCTGTCGGTCAACGCCACGCTGCGCGAGGTGGCCCCGGACAACACCCTGCGGGTCGTGTTCCGCTCCCGGCCGACCACCCGCGACATCCGCCACGCCCTGTTCCACTCCCTGCACCTGCCCGGCAAGCCGCCGGGCCACCCGATCGAGTTCGACGCCCTGCTCAAGGCGTCGCTCTCGGAGCAGTTCCGGGTCCTGGTGTGCGACGAGGCCCAGTGGATGTCGCGGGAGTGCTTCGAGTACTGGCGCCACCTGTGGGACGACCGCGATACCCGGATCTCGGTGCTGTTCGTCGGCGGCGGCGACTGCTACAAGGTCCTGAGCCAGGAGCCGATGCTCGAATCGCGCATCTACCTGTGGCAGAAGTTCCGCCGCATGGAGCGCGAGGAGGTCCTGCAGGTGATCCCAGTCTTCCACCCGATCTGGTCGAGCGCGCCGCTGGACCTGGTCGACTACACCGACCTGCACGCCGGACACGGCAACTTCCGCAACTGGGCCCGACTGACCCGGCACGTGCAGCAGGGCCTTAAGCGCCGCCCGGACGAAGGAGTGACCCGCAACCTGCTCGAATGGGTCTTCTCCCGGATCGGCGGCGGCAAGTGACCCGCTACGGCGCCGGGGTGATCACCGTGATCCACGACCCGGCCGACGACCCGGAGATCACCCACACCGCGCTCGCCGCCCACGACCCGGGCCGGGGGCAGATCACCGTACACCCGACCGTTGGCACCGACTCGGCCGTCGCGTTCGCCTTCGACATTCTCGCGGCCCTCGGCGCGCGCATCACCGACGCCACCGCTTCCCAGCAGCATCTCGGCGCCGCCAACCGCGCGTTCGGGGCCGCCGCGGCGTGGCTGCGGGCCGAACGAATCGAGGTGGTGATCGTGCTGCGCGGGCACCTGTTGTCCGCAACGGCGCGCCAGTGGCTCGGCAAGCTCGCCGAAGCCGCCAAGATACGCGTGATCGTCATCTGGCACGCACGACGCCGCGGAAAGTGGGCCGAGGCCTTCCGCCACCCGCCGAACCTGGTGCGCGAGCACGACGATATCGACGCGGTACTCGCCGGAGCCCCGCCCCGCGCCCCGCGCCCAGCGGCCCGCGCCGGCCGAGCGCGAGGCGCTGCCCACCTCCGCCGCGCTGCCGACCTGCGGGCTGGCGCACTTTCGCGCCGAGGCCCGCCGCACGCTGCCGGGCGCGCAGTTCGCCGCGGTCGACGCGCACTACCGGCACGGCCTGCAAAGCGCCTGCCGGTGGATCACAGGCCACCGCCTGACCCGGGCACTGGCCGCGCCGCCGGAGCCCGCGGGCGTGCACGGGCCCTGCCTCGGACAGAGCCTCGGGCGCGGCCGGGACTACCCACTGGCCTTCGCCGACCTGCCCGGCCTGCAGAACTTCCTGTCGGGCCTTGCCGCCAGCGCGCCCGCCCGCGCGGCTGCGGTCGCGCGGGTGCGCGGGGCGCAGGCCGGGCTGCTGCTGCACGGGATATCCCTGCAGGTGCCCCTCGAGCTGGCCGAGCAGCGCGGCCCCGGGCTGACCGGGGCGCCGCTCGACGCGCAGGCGGCCGACGCGATCCGGCGCGAGGCCGCCAACCCGCTGATCGCGTTCGCGCTCGCGCTGACCGCGGTCACCGGACTGGCCATCGAGGAGGTGCTCGACAAAAAGCGGGCCGAACCGCTTTCGCACAGCTGCGAGGTGTACGCCAGCGGCGGAGGCGCGCTCGACCCGCCCGCGCACTACACCATCCCGCCTGCTGCCCGCCCGATCCTTGCAGCCGCGGTCTTCTTCCAGCGCCAGACCTGCCAGCCGACCAGCGACCTGATCGCCGGGGTCACCGTCGAGCAGGTGCACCGCGCCGCACAGCTGGCCGGCATCGAGCTACCAGGCCCGGACAAGGGCGCGCCGCCTGTCTGGCACACCCTGGCCCGCGCCTGGTACGTCGCCGACCCGCTGCACCACGGCGACGTACCAGGCTCCGGCACGCATGTGGCGGTGCTGTGACCGGGATCAACAAGAACCTCATCGACACCCGCGCCTACCACTTCGGGATCAGCCACGAGCAGATCGACGAGGTGCTCGGACGCGACGACACCGCGATCGAGCAGGGGCTGGGCCCGGACCCGGAGCAGATCAGCCTCGCACAACTCGGGCGCCTGGCCGAACTGCTCCACCTGCACCCGGCCGACCTGATCCACGACGGACCAGGACCCGCCGACTGGGAGCAGGACTACACCGACGGGATGCTCGCGGAGTTCGCCCTCGCGGGCGCCGGCGGAGACGTCGCCGGAACAGTGACCATGCTCGGCTGGAGCCCGTCCCGGCTCGAGTCGGCCACTTCCACCGTCTACCACTCGCCGCAGTGGTCGATGGGCGTGGCCGACGCCCTGGCCCTGGCCGCGCAGGAACACGGCGCCGCCCGCGCCGACGGGCACGAGCCGGGCGGGTACCGGGCGTACTTCGCCAAGCGCACCGCCCCGGACCCGTTCGACGCCGGCGCGCTGCTGCGCGTGCTGCACACCGCCGCGCCCGGACAGAGCGCCACCGCGACCGGGTACGCCGACCCTGCTCAAGCCCGACGGCTCGCGGCGCACGCGCTCGCCGTGATCGACGCACCGCACGGCGCCGATCCCGGTCCGTTCACCGACTCCGGATTCGACACCCGGGTCGCGGTGCACCCGGACCTGCTCTACGCCCTCGACCTGGCCGCCGCGCCCGGCCCGTCCCCGGCCGACGCCCCCGAACCGACCTTCAGGAACGACGTGTGAACACGAACGAGGACGACCTGCTCGCCTCCCTGGCCGCCGACAGCTGGCTGCTCGACCCCGACCTGCTCGACGCCGACCGGCTCAGGCCCCTAGTGGTCGACTGGCTGCGCCGCTACCGGAAACCGAACACCCGCACCGAATACCTGCGCGATCTCGGACGCGCCTACGCCTGGTTCACCGCGCAGAACATCGTCCTGCTGGACGCCGCCCGCCCGCAGTTGGCGCACTGGGCCGAGCAGCTGCGCGCGGGCCTGGACCCGGGATCGCGCGGCCCGGCCTCCGAGGCCACCGTCGCCCGGCGCCTGTCCACCCTCAGCTCGTTCTTCTCCTTCGTCGTCGAACTGCGCGAAGAACTCACCGACCAGCACCTGCGCGCCGCGCTGCCCGGCCACAACCCCGCAGCGAACCTGCGCCGGCCCGATCTGAGCGCGCACAAGTACGGCCTGTACGGGGCGTGGCTGGACGCTGCGCAAACCCTGACGCTGCTGCGCGCCGCACGCGCGGATACCCCGCGCTCGTTCGCGCTGGTCGCCACGATGCTCAGCACCGCCGCACGCACCGGGGAGATCCTGCGTGCCGACGTCACCGACATCGGCTACCTGGGCCAGGCAAGGGTGCTTTCCGTACCGCGGGAGATCGGGCTGCAGTACCTGCCGATCGACCAGGTAGCGTCCGCCGCGCTCGACAGCTACCTCGGCGCGCGCGCCGACGGGCCGCTACTGCGCACCGAACCGGTCCGCGGGCACCTCGGCGGCCAGCGCCTGGACGATGCCTACGTGCTCGACCTGCTGCGCCGGCTGGCCACCGAAGCAGGGCTTCCCGAAGAGATCCGCCGGGGGATGCAACCGCACGCACTGCGCCGCGCCGCCCTGACCCAGGCCGCCGGGCAGGGGATGAGCGACGAGCACCTCCAGACGCTGGCAGGGTTCGCCGATGTCCGCTCCACCCGCCGCTACGTCCACGCCGCGCACAGCCAGGACGGCAGCAACGCCGTGTGACTCGCGCACCCCGACCGAGCCCTGTGTGCGCGGCCCGCGACCATCGTCGAGTTCAAACAGATGAAGATCGCGGGGCTTGCCGGCCGTCGCCGGGCCCCGCCTCCTCGATGCTCACCGGCACGAGGATGCGCAGCGGCCGCGGGGCACGCGCGAGGAGTCGTTCGTCGTCCGCGGTCAGCGCCAGCACGCGGGCATCGCCGCGGCCGAACGGCGTGAACGCGCCCCGATTCGCCTCGCGGTCACCCTCGTGCGCCATGCGCACCATCCTAAGCCGCGCAGCACGCGCACACCCGTCGCAGCGGGCGCCTATGATGGCGCACTGTGCGCGACGAAAACGTGTTCGAGCCCGGGCCCGAACCGGCGGCCCGGCACCCGGTTTTGGTGCGCGTTGAGCCGGACAGCGATCCGGCCCGGCCCATGCCGCTGGCCTGGGAGCAATACTCGGCCCAGGTGCTGCGGGAATGGCGGGCGCTACTCGACCGCAAGCCCGAGGAGCGCGAAGTGCAGGCGTTCCTCGAACTGCATCCGGCGATGATCCCCGGAGGCTGCGGCGACATCGGCCCCGGCGGGCACCACGGATCGGCGATGGGCGCTGTCTTCCGCGAGCCGCAACTGGCCGGCGCGGGCCGCTCGTTCAAGCCCGACTTCATGTGGGTCACCCGGTCCACCAGCATGTTCACCCCGATCCTGATCGAGATCGAAAAACCATCGAAGCCGTGGTTCACCAAGGACGGGCGGCCCTCGGCCAGCTTCACCCAGGCACGCGACCAGCTCAACGACTGGCGTTCCTGGTTCGATCAGGACGGGAACAAAGCCCTGTTCCGCGACCGGTTCCTGTTCCTGCCCGACCCGTTCAACAACCGGCCCCTGCGCCCGCAGTTCCTGCTGATCTACGGCCGCCGCTCGGAGTTCGAAGTCGGTGGAGGCCATGAGAATCCCGACGAGCTGCGGTTTAAGCGCGACCTGCAGCGCGCCCAGGACGAGTTCTACATGACATTCGACTCGCTCAGCCCGTGCTACAGATGCCAGGACTCGATGACGCTCACCATGACGACCGCCGGCCCGCGGGTCCATGCGTTCTCACCGGTGTACCGGACCGGAACCCTGATCGGCGAAGGCGCGCTGGTGCTGGGAGATCCGGCGGCCGCGCTCGAATGCTCCGCGATGATGGCCGACGAGCGGCGCGCCTACCTGGCCGGGCGCTGGACGCACTGGCAGGACCATCAGCGGCGGCGGGCCGCGATGCGCGACTACACCGGCTCCTACGCAACCGGCCGCGAGTAAGCCGCGCGCGTGCCCCGCCGCGGGTGCGCCGACCGCGGGCGTGGACGATCAATGGGCCGGCCCGGGCGGGGGAGCGGGCGGGCCACCGTGCAGCGAGGGCGCCGAGTCAAGTCCGTTCGCGGCCCGAATGTAGTCAACCACGGCCGCGACGCGCTCGCGCAGATCCAGGACGTCCCACACCACGCCATCGGCGCCTGCGATTGCCTCGGCGGCGATGGACACCTTGTTCAGCGCGGTCGGTACCCGCTCGGCCAGGTCTTCGTACCGTTCGCCCGGCGGGTCGAGCTTGACCGTGCTGCGGGAGTGGACCTTCGCGGCGGCGGAGGTGAACACCGCGATCGGCAGGTAGTTCTCGACCTCTCGCCCGGCCGTGATCCAGGCTAGGCCGCCGCCCGTCTTGAACTCGTCGGCCACGCGTACCTTCGTGGCCGCCAGCGGCGCCTCGGCGCGGGGCTTGTCGGAGTCGATCATCATAATCATTCTGCGGTTGATGCGCAGCAGGGAGACGAACTGCTCGCCGCGCGGATCGCCGGTGTCCGGCTCGCGGGCGGTGAGGTGGGCGATCAGGTCGCCGCCGTAGAACATGACGGTGTAGTGCACGCCCTCGGTCAGCAGCGGATCGGTGGCGCTGATCCAGTGGTTGAGGTAGATGCGGTCCGACGGTCCTTCCACCCAGATCACCGCGTTGGACTGGATCAGGTCCGAGGGCCGGTAGCCCAGGTGCCGGGCCAGCTCCGCGCGGCCGGAGGCGGTGCTGGCCAGGGACACCTCGGTGCCCTGCTGCGGATCGTGGACGGTGCGGAACAGGGTCACCTGCGGGCTGTCGAGCATGTGCGCCGAGTGCGTGCTGATCAAGTACTGGTTGCCGGTGTGCTCGAGCAGGTAGTTCAGTGAGCGTCCCCCGGGTTGCGGGGTGATCGGACCCGTGTCGTGATTGATCACGAGAAGGGAGTCGGTCTGATGGCTGGTCAAAGAAGGTATCCGCCCGAGTTGCGGGAGCGGGCGGTGGCGATGTACCGCGCTGCGGAGCCGAAGCCGGTGGTGCGGGCGTTGGCCCGTCAGCTGGGGGTTCACCCGGAAGCGCTGCGGACGTGGATCCGGGCGGATGAGGGTCGTCCGGTGGACAAGCACCCGGCACGCTCCCGGTCGCGTGCCGTGGGTGCGGGGGCGGCGGTGGCCCCGGAGCTTCCGGCGGACGTGCGGGCGGAGTTGGACGATCTGCGGGTGGAGGTGATGGAGCTGCGGCGGGCGAACGAGATCCTGCGCGCCGCGAGTGCGTATTTCGCGGCGACGCTCGACCAGACCGGCCGGCCGTCCTGGAGCTCGTCGAGGAGCACCGGGACGCGTTCGGGGTCGAGCCGGTACTCCGGGAACTGAACATCCCCAAGCAGACCTTCGACCGGTGGCGCCACCGCGCGGCCAACCCCAGTGCGCGGCAGGTGCGCGACGGCGAGTTGCTTGCGCGCATCTGCGAGGTCCACGAGGCCTCCGGCGGGGTCTACGGCTCCCCGCGCATCCACGCGGTGCTGCGTCGCGAGGGCGAGGCGGTCTCGCGCAAGCGGGTCGAGCGGCTGATGCGCGAGGCGGGCATCGCCGGCGTCGCCCCGGCCCGCAAGATCCGCACCACGGTGCCCAATCCCGCCGATCGGCTCTCGGACGACCTGGTCAAGCGCAACTTCACCGCCGAGGGGCCCGACCGTTTGTGGGTCACCGACCTCACGGTGATCCCGACCGGCGAGGGGCCGTTGTGGCTCGCCTCGATCCGCGACGCGTTCTCCCGCAGGGTCATCGCCTGGGAGACGAGCGATATCGCGGACGCGGACCTGGTGTGCGCGGTCCTGGAGTACGCGTTGCGCTCCCGCCGGCCGCCAGCGGACAATACACTGATACACCATGCGGACCACGGATCGCAGTACACGTCGATCAAGCTGACCACCCGGCTGATCCGGTCCGGGATCAGGGCGAGCATGGGAACGGTCGGAGATTCGTATGACAACGCGCTGGCCGAGAACCTCTGGAGCGTGATCAAAACCGAGTGCGTGCGCCGTACCGAGTTCGCCACCCGCGCCGAGGCGAACCAGGCCCTGTTCGCCTACCTGGACGGGTTCTACAACACCCGCCGGATCCAGAAGGGCCTGGGCTGGCGCAGCCCGGACGAGTTCGAGGCCGCCCACCACGCAGGCGCGCTGACCGGGCAGGACCTCGCGCGCCTGGCCGAGACGGCCCAGCGTCGCCGCGCTCGGCGCGAGGCCGCGCATCCCGACCCCCGCGCCGACGCGGCCGGGACCACCTCCCCGGCGGCCGGATCGACCCCCGCCACGCCGACCAGCCCCCGGCGAAGCGACCGAGAAGAGCCCCGGGGCCCAAGACAGCGCCCCAGCAGCACCGCCAAACGGGTACACCCATCCAGGCGAACCCTGACAACAACGAGAAAGAGCAGATCAGCGGGTTAAGACACCCCAGAAACCCTCGGGAAGCTCAACCGCGTCCAAGCCATGGGAACCCAGGCGACCTAGGCCGACCAATCCCGTACGAACCTTTCGGGGTGTCTGCCTCGACCTCGCCTACCTCATCCCAGACCGACTGGCCCGGATTCACCAGCCCGGCGAACACCCGCAGGTGACCGAGGCGACGTTCCGGGCCGCGGCCGAGGCGGCGCCGCTGGTGCTCAAGGAACTGGGTTTGTCCCCGCCGCGCGACTAGCGGCAGCGGCGCGGCAGGGTTCTACCGTCGGGCGGAGCGTGACGGGACTGTAGTTCAGCACCCGGCGCGCCGGGAGCCGGGCGCCTGCTTCGAGGCTCTGATCCGTTCGTCCAGCTGGCGAGCCTCGGCAATGGACTCGGCCAGCAGGCCCCGGCGCCCGGCCAGCAGGGTCACGAACCCGTTTAGCAACTGGCGGTAACCTTCCTCTTCGTCGGGCGGCGCCGCGAACATCCGGTCCCCGCTGGAAGCGGCGTGCAACTCCGGTCGCACCTGCTGGTACCGGGCCCATTCAGCGACGTGTTCGGCCCGGGCCTCGGCCAACTCCTGCTCGGTGACCTGCTCGCCGCGTAGCACGACGCTCATGCGCAGCCTCGCGACCCAGCTTCCGAACAACTGGGCGAGCACGAACGGGGCCTGCGGCGGGCCGAGGCCGCGTTCGAATCCCGACAGGCGCAGGTCGACGTCGTGGGTGAGGTCGAGCAGGAGTGAGTAGAGCCGCTCCTTGTCGGCGGCCTCGATTCGGCGCGTGGTGTACGCGGCCTTCTCCACGTGCGCGAGCAGTTGTTCGGCCGCACGGCGCAGCGCCGGGACCGTTTCGGCGTGGGCGATCTGGTCAACCACCGCCCTGGCTGCGGCTTTGCGGGCCGAGGCGGGCAGGCGTCCCATGCCGTGGGCGTATGTACGGAGGGCACGGCGCGCCTGCTGATCGGTCACGACCGTGTTGTCCGCGAGCCATAAGTAGAGCACCGGCTCGATCAGCCGGTCGGCCCTGATCCGCTTGTGCGGCGAGCGTGCACGGACCCGGAGCAGTTCGGTGAACAGCCGCCGCTGATCCGCGCTGAATACACGCGGGTCGCTGCCTCGCTGGGTGGACTTCTGGAAGGCCGGGGAGCCGAGCAGCCCGGATTCGACCCAATCGTCGATGGTGCGCGCGGTGAAGGTCAAGCCGAGATCGGCGGCGTCCGCGATCAGGTCCTCGGCCGTGCCCGCCTCCCAACGACGCTGCTCGGCGGCTCCGGCCTCGGTCTCGGTCATGGCGTGGAACTTACACCGATTTCCGTGGCTGCCGAGCGGACGCGACCGCATGCGGTGGCGCACCCTCGTGGGTGTCCGGCCGCCGCGAGCGCGGCGGTACCGAACCGAGATCACGCGGGAGCATGACATGTCGTCAGGTAAGAGCAGCAAGAAGGCGGACGCCCCCCTGCCGACACGAGACCGGCCTGGAAGAACACCGCAGGATCGGCCGTTACGGCAGGCGGTCTTGACTGCTGCGGCAGCGAGCGCGTCGGGCACGCTGGTGGCCCTGCTGCTCCAGGCGCTCGCTCACCACCCGTGGTGACGCGGAATCCGCACCGACCCCGTGCGCCGCGGTGCTCGGCGGCACCTCGCTGCCGCGGCTGGGGCGGATCGGACCACCCCGGTGTCGAGGCGGATGAATCCAGCACAAAACTGTCACTGTAATCCCGCATCTGCTGACAATGACCAGCTCACAGCCTTCCGAGCCGCACCAAACCGTCAGCAGACCCGCAAGAAAAGGTCAATATGCGGGCCAGTGCACTCTAAATGCGCGGTTTGTCGCCCTGCAGAGCCGGGAAACCGCACGAAACTGTCGTAGGAATCCCGCATCGGCTGACAACACCCAGCTCAGAGCCGCATCGAGCCGCACGAAACTATCACGAACCCGCATGAAGTTGTCAGTGGTTACCCGGGAGGTCGCTCGATCGGTGATGCGCCGCGATGGAGTCGCACTAGGCTGATGCCGCTCGGAAGCGCGCATGGCCTCTGATTCGATGCTCGCAGGCCGTTAGAGGCCCTCAAGTATGGGCGCTGACCTGCTTACTGACATCTCGTGCGGGTCCACTGACATCTTCGCGCGGTTTCCGCAGGTCAAGTTCGTGCGGGATCGCATACCGCCTCGACACGGATTCGAGAGCTCGCAGCGCAGGTCGGAGACTACGCAACGCAGTACCTGACCTTGTCGCTAACTGAGATGTTCCACTCCTATGGACCGTTCGACGATGGCGAGGTTCCCGATCTGGAGGAGTTCCTGCAGGAGGCCGAGCCCGAGGGTGCCGTGGTGATGCACGCCGACGCCTTGCTCGCCGTGTCCGAGGCGGCGACCGTGTGCGCCGGCGGGCCTTGGGACGGCGCGTTGCGCTGCTTGCAAACGACGGGGATGGCAGGACGGCAGCATGATCCCGCGAGTCCGGGCCCGGGTTCCGAGGCGCGGCGGCAACGCAGCGATCTCGCGGCGGTCTCGGCGGAGGGTGTCGATGTTCGCCGACTGGTCGCCGACCTGCGTGCCGATGCGCAAAGGGAGAAGGCCGGTTGGAGGCAGGCCGCCGAGCAGCTCGCTCTGTTGCGGGACTGAGGGACCGCCGCACGCCGGCGCACAGCATCGTGCGCTGACCACTTCGGCGCGCGCCAGATGCGGTGAGCCCACGACACGCGGGGCAGACTGGCCGTATCTTGCGCCGTACAGTTCACAACATGATCAGGCGCCAGATTCCCTGAGTCCGGACAACTACTGCTTGCGGAAGTCGGCGGGGGCGCGGTCCTCGACGATCCGGCCGTCGGCGAGGACGAGCACGCGATCGGCGATCTGGAGGGTGGACAGGCGGTGAGCGATGATCAGCGCCGTCCGTCCGTGCAGGAGTGCGCGCATCGATTCGTGCAGGGCGCGCTCTGTGGGGATGTCGATCGCGGAGGTGGCCTCGTCGAGCACGATGATCGACGGGTTCACCAGGAACACCCGGGCCAGGGCGATCAGCTGCCGCTGGCCGGCGGAGAAGCGGTCGCCGCGGCTGCCCACGTCGGCCTGATAGCCGTCCCGCAGTTCGTTGATGAACTGATGGGTCCCGGCCGCGACGGACGCGCGCCGGATCTCCTCGGGCGATGCGTCGGGGCGGGTGAGCGCGATGTTCTCGGCGACGGTGCCGGAGAACAGGAAGCCCTCCTGCGGCACCATCACCATGGCCTCGCGCAGCTCGTCGTTCGCGACGGACCGCAGGTCGACCCCGTCGAGCAGGATTCGCCCGGCGGTCGGGTCGCAGAGCCGCGCGAGCAGCTTGGCCAGGGTGGACTTGCCGCTGCCGGACGTTCCGATCAGGGCGACGGTCTGTCCCGCCGGGATCTCGAGTTCGAACCTTGAGAGCACCTCGTTCCCGCCCCGATAGGCGAACGCCACGCCCTGGTAGCTGACGCGGCGCCCGACGGAGTTCTCGGCGAGTGCGGGCAACGGCGTCGGCCGGTCGGGCTCGACGACGCTCGGCTCGATCGACAACAGCACGGCGATCTTCCCGAGCGAGGCGATGGCGGACTGGTACGTGTCGAGGACGCCGCCGAGTTGGAGCGGGCTGTCGTAGAGGTCGCGGAGGTAGAGCGCGACGCCGGCGAAGCTGCCGAGCCCCAGCGTCCCGGACGCGACACGGTAGCCGCCCCACAGGACCAGGGCCGCGACGGCGGTGTTCGCGACGAGCCGGGACGAGGTGACATACCGCGCCATCTCCAGCCCGGCCTGCTGGTTTTCCGCACGATGGCGTCGGTTGAGCACAGCGAAGCGCCGGTCGTTGGCGCTCTCGCGCCCAAACGCCTGGACCGTGCGGATTCCGGCGAACGTCTCGTTCATGTCCCCGGCCACCGCGGCCGCGGCCGCGGAGCGCCGCTGGTAGACCGGCAGCGAGCGCTTGCGGAACACCCGCATCGTCCACGCGATCGGGAGCATGGCGAGCAGGGCCGCAATGCCGAGTTGCCAGTCGAGCGCGAGCACGACGGCCGAGATGTAGACCAGCGACACCCCCGCCGTGACGATCTGGTTGATCCCGCTTTCGAACAGCTCCCGCACGGCTTCCACGTCGCCGGTCGCCCGGGAGGTCACCGCTCCGGCGGCGTGCGACTCGTGGAACTCGATGCCCTGCGCCTGGATGTGCCGGAACAGCCGCGACCTGAGCTCGGTGAGCACGTTCTGCCCGAGCTCGACCGAGAGCCGGACGAAGAGGTTCTGCAATACGCCGGCGGCGACCATGCAGAGCGCATAGCCGACGGTGACGGCGACGAGCGGGGTGGCGTCGTCCCTGCGGCTGAGTGCGGGGAGCGCCCAGTTGATGGTGACGGCGACGAGCAGGGGCCCGGCCAGCGCGGCGGCCTGTTGCAGCAGAGCGAGCAGCACCGCGAGACACAGGCGACGCGTGTCCGGGCCGAGCACCGTACGCAGCAGCCGTCCGGCCGCGCCCTTCGGCGCCGGCGCCTCGACGGGGTCGAGGAGGCCAAGGGGGTCGAGGGGATCGGCGCACGTGCCGGGCGCAGCATCCTGCTTCTCCGCGTCGGCACCGGGTTCGACCCGGGTGGGCGTCGCATCGGGAGCCGCGGTGTGGGGAGAAGCGCTCACCTTTCCTCCTCGCGGCTCGACGTCGGCGCGAGCGGCGTCATCAGCTGCGCGTACTCGGGCCTGGTCGACAGCAGCTCCTCGTGGGTGCCGACCGCGATGACCCTGCCGCCGGCCAGCATCGCGACCCGGTCGGCCAGCTGTACGGTCGCCGGCCGGTGTGCGACGACCAACGCGGTCGTCGTGGCGAGCACCTCGCGCAGGGCGTCGTGGATCTGCGCCTCGGTCTCGACGTCCAACGCGGACAACGGATCGTCGAGTACGACGACTCTCGGCCGCCGGACCATGATCCGCGCCAGCGCGACCCGTTGGCGCTGCCCGCCGGACAGGGACATCCCGTTCTCGCCCACGACGGTGCGGGCGCCGTCGGGCAGGCTGCGCACGAAGTCGTCCGCCTGGACCGCCCGCAGCGCCTGATCGAGCCGCGCGTCGTCGGTCTCGGCTCCCAGCAGGACGTTCTCCGCGATCGTGCCGGAGAACAGCACGGGTTGGTCGAACGCCACCGACACCTGGGATCGCAGTTCACCGCGAGAGAGCTCCGCGATGTCGACCCCGTCGAGCATGATTCGTCCTTCGCCGGGTTCGTACAGGCGCGCGATGAGCGAGGCGAGGGTGGTCTTGCCGCTGCCGGTGGCCCCCACCACCGCCAACGTCTCGCCCGGCCTGATGCGCAGGCTCACGTCCCGCAGCGCGGGCGGGTCGTCGGGGCCGGCGTCGTGGTAGCGGAATCCGACGCCTTCGAGCACGAGCTCCGCGGGACCGCGCCGGTCGGTCTCGGGCCGCGGGCCGGCCCGGAGCTCGTCCTCGCCCGCCGCCGGCTCGTCGAGCACCTCGAAGAATCGATTCGCCGAGGCGGCGGCGTCGTGGCAGCCGGCCAGCATCGTCCCGGGCGCCGAGACGGACGGTCCGAGCGCCGCGATGGTGCCGAGGAACGCCAGCAGCGTTCCCGTCGAGAGCCGTCCGCGCTCGTCCTCGACCGCGCCGAGCACCAGCGCGCCCGTGGTCGCCAGCCCCGGCAGCGCCGTGACGAGGGCCGAGATCCCGCCGAGCAGCCCCGCTTTGCGCATCTCGGCCTCGCGCAGCCGCTGGACCTGCCCCTGGAACCGGGCATACCGGTCCCCTCCGGATCGCAAGCCCTTCACGACGCGGATTCCCGTGACGGACTCCAGGATGACCGTGGTCAGATCCCCGGACAGGTCCTGCGCCGTGCGTGTCGCGTGCCCGTATCTGGACTCGAACCGGTAGGACCGCAGGATCAGGACCGGAATGGGCGCGAGCACGATCAGCGCGAGCAGCCATTGCTCGGTCAGCAAGATCACCGCGCCGACCGTCAGAGTCGCGGCGAAGACGGGCAGGAAGGTGAACGGTCCGGCCACGAACAGCCGCAGCACCTGCAGGTCGGTGGTGCCGCGGGAGAGCAGTTGGCCGCCGGCCCACCGGTTGTGCGCCTCGATCGGCAGCCGCTGCGCGTGCCGGTGCAGGTCGGCGCGCATCTGCGCCTCGATTCCGGAGAGCGGGACGGCCATCAGCCGACGCCGGACGCCGAAGATCGAAGCCTCGCCCGCCCCCAGCAGCAGCAGCGCGAGCCCGCCGAGGGTCACCTCGCCGGGCTGGTGGTGGGCCACGGGGCCGTCCACGATCCAGCGCAGGACCTGCGGCATCGCGAGCGCGAGGAGGGAGGCGAGCGCTGCGAGCGCCGTCGCCGCCCGCAGCTTCCTGCGGTATGGCAGTAGATAGGGCCGCATCCGCCGGAGCGAACGGAGGGTCGAGGTCCCGATCGTTATCGTTCGCCCCCTGATATTGGATCATTGGACGGCCTCACGCTATCTTCTGCGCCTGGCGGGTTCCACCGGTTATCGTGCTCCGCTCAGCTGTCGGAGCCCCGATCTAGCCTTGATGCCATGACTGTTCCCGATGCCCCCGTTACCGCTGCCGCGCCGCCCTTCACCGCCGAGGCGGTCCGCGCTGCCTACGACGGTGCGGCCGCCCGGTACGCGGAGCTTTTCGCCGACTCGCTGCGCGACTATCCGGTCGAGCGCGGCCTGCTGGCGGCGTTCGCCGAACTCGTGCGCGCGAACGGTGGCGGGCCGGTGGCGGCCCGACCACATCAGCGCCCTGCTGTTGGAGGCGGGGCTCGTCGAGCGCAGCCGGATGTCGACCCGCCCTGAGCAGGACGCGAAGCGGCAGTTCTCGTCGGTCCAACTGCTGGCCCGCAAGGCCGCGACTCAACCCATCACCTGTTTGCGTGAGTGAACTTCACCTGATCACCTGCCGATACTGGCCACATGACCGAGACGATCCGCGCCGTGCGTTATACCTGCACCCGATTCACCATCGACACAGGCGAGGACCCGGAGTCCTTTCGGGCGCGGTACGAGCAGGCCGTCCCACCGCTCCCCAAGGGGCAAGTCGCTGAACTGGCCCGCCGTCAGGCGCCGTGGTCGGAGATGCTTGAGCTGATCGCATCGGCGGCGCCTCTCGGCTTCCTCATCTACTTCCGCAACGACTCCGACCCGATCTTCCCGCTGGCCGGCGACACGGCGGTCTGCACCAGCTACCTGATGGGCAATCACACCATCGCAGAGCGCATGTACCGGTTCGAGCCGTCGATCCTGCTCTACGCACCGCTGCACACGGCGATCTGGGGCCAGCCGGAGGGACCGGCGTATTTCACGTTCGACCGGCCCAGCGATCAGTTCGGGAGCTACGACCATCCCGAGATCACCGCGGTCGGCCGCGAACTCGATCTCAAGCTCGCGGCCCTGCTCGACCACCTCGGCCTGCCGGTCCCGCCCGAACTGACCTCGAACTGACTTCGTCAGCCGCGCTTGGCGACCGCCTGCCTGGCTCCGTACCAGAGCACTCGCGGATTGTCCCGGTCCCCGTGCAAAGTCAGCATGGCGACGACGATGTCTTCCACGGTCTCGCGCTCGTCCACGATGCGGCTGAAGTCGCGCAGGTACTGTCGGCTCTGCTCGATGGTCTCGGGTGAGTCGGGCGCGCCGACCCGCTTGTGGCCGGAGACGACGGTGACGGGGTTGAGCGCGGCGACGGTGTCGAGGCTGGCGATCCACGCGTCGCGGGAGGCGGCGTCGGTCTCGGCGGTCATCATGTGGACCTGGTTGTAGACCACGTCGCCGGCGACGACCGCGCCGATCGACGGGGCGTACACGAGTGAGGAGTGCTCGGTGTCGCCCTGGCCGACGTCGATGATCTGGAGCTCGTGACCGTCGAGCTCGAGCTTGCCGTCGTCCTCGACCAGGTCCGGGAGCACCGGGCTGTCCGGGATCTCGCCGGGGAAGCAGCCGTGCCAGTACTTCTGCAGGCCCTCGTCAGTCGCCTCGAAGCGGGCGCGGGCGAGCACCTTGGCGGTAGCTAGGCCGCGCGCGTCCGGGAAACGCTCGAGCAGCCGGGCGAGTCCGATCCAGTGGTCGGAGTGGCCGTGGGTGATCAGGATCGCGGTGATGCGCTTGCCGTGGCTCTCGGCCCAGTCGGCCAGCGCGTCCACCTGGTCGAAGGTGATGAGCGTGTCGACCAGCACCGCGTCGCGCTCCCCGGCGATGAGCGAGCTGCTCATCGGCGACCACAGGGGCTGGTCGCCCGCTGCCTGCGACGCGGCGCCGACGAACGGGCGCATGGGCGCCACGTGGACGTCGATGCCGAGCCCGGATGCGGAAGATGCAGAAGCAGTCATGGCGAAACTCCCTCTCAGCCCAGAGCCTTCTTGATGAAGTTCGCGGCGGCGACCGGCACGTCGGCGCAGAACGTCTCCCGGAACTGCTCCTTGGCGATGTACAAATCCGGGCCCTCGGGCGCGCCGGGAGCCGCGTACCGGGTCGGGTACGGGCCCGGGACGCTCGCGCAGCTCTCGCCGACGTCCAGCCCGAAGGCCGCCAGGTAGACCAGGGCCGTGACGTTGCCCAGGCCGACGCTCGCCTGGCTGATCACGGCGCCGCCGTACGAGTGCCCGACCAGGACGACTGTCGGTGAGTTCGAACTGCTCATAGTCTCGTCCTCCTTCGTCACCGCTCAGGCTCACAGAGGATGCCGGGATCCGTCCCTCACCTATTCGCGTGAGCGACGGTGCGACAACGCCACTGGCGCGCAAGGGGATGTGTGCCCCTGCCCATCTGACGATGTGTGAAGATTGCGGCGAGCAATTGAGCAGACGGAGAGGGTCAGACATGCCCGGTTACGCAGTGTTCGATATCGAGACCACCGGGTTCAGACCGCA
>Ga0185299_10000948_pt1 | contig 66025 bp, 65 predicted proteins | sample PaiPotPPA55metaG_FD_128002 | JGI IMG/M metagenome (GOLD analysis project Ga0185299, IMG submission 128002) | Iron sulfur acid spring bacterial and archeal communities from Banff, Canada, to study Microbial Dark Matter (Phase II) - Paint Pots PPA... ... | reverse complement strand
GCTGAAGCTCGCAACATGGTCGGAGGCGGCGCACGGAAAATGATCGAACGTGCTCTTGCCGCGGAGCGGAGTGGCCTTCCTGCCGCAGAGATAGACCGGTTGGTACGAGATTTCATCACGCATTACGCCGACCACATTGCAGACCGCTCGCGACCGTTCGAGGGGCTTGAAGCCGCGCTCGACCAATTGTCGCACCGCGGCTGTCGTTTGGCGGTATGCACCAACAAGCTGGAATGGCTCGCGCGACGCCTGCTGGACGCGTTGGGTCTGAGCACCCGTTTTGTTGTCATCTGCGGGGCGGACACCTTCGGCGTGCAGAAGCCGGATCCGGAGCTGCTGCGGCGTACCCTGAAACTGGCAGGCGAGTGCGTGGAAGACGCCATAATGGTGGGTGACTCCATAAACGATGTCGCCATGGCAAAAAGTCTGGGCGTTGCGGTGATCGCGGTAGATTACGGTTACACCGAGACGCCGGTGCTCCAGCTAGGCGCAGATCGCATCATCAGTGACCCCGTCGAGCTTCCCAAGGTTGTTTTTGAGCTCGCGGGGGCATCCGACCAGGCAACTTAATCGCCATTTTACCTTATCACCGCCACACTTTAGGCCGACCCATGCGCTTGTTTTGTGTGGCGGGACCCTTGGCGTGCGGGTTCTGCACGGTGGCGTTTGTGGGGTAAGCTGTGTTGCCGCCAAGAGTGGGCAAGAGTGGGGTGGGGGTGATCATGAGCCGAGTCATTGCCGTCATGGCATGTGGCTTTACGGTTGCGGCGTGTTCCGCATCAGTACCAAGCCTGAATTTCTTGAATTCATCGCCCCCGACCGCGGCAGTGCGGTTCGAATCCGAACCGGCGGGTGCGGAGGTGAAGACCTCCTCCAGCCAGAGCTGCCATACCCCCTGCGAGCTGACCATCCAGGTCGTTCCCGAGCTTTCGGCAACGTTTGCGCTCGCCGGCTATCAGCCCGAGACCGTGGCGGTGCGCTCGGAGGAGGGTTCGTTTTTCTCCTCGGCGAAGCTAACGCCAAATCCCGTCCACGTCGAGCTTCACGCGATGCCGGCTGCGCCTGCCAAGAAGATCAGGAAACACCCCGCCGAGGCATCGGCCGCCAAGCGAGCAAAGCCCCCGGTCGCATCGGCTTCGGCTGCGCCGCCGGCGGCGTCCGCGCCTTCCTCCAACGAGCCGGCAGCCTCCGCCACGAACTATCCGTGGCCGGATCCCCCTGCCAAGCAATAGCTCGCAGCAGACGAGAGGCTTGCGGGACGGCTTTACCATCTGGCCGTTATCGCTCAGAATTCCCACATATAGGACGGCGCGGGCGCCGGGAGGCCGGCGCGTAGGCTTGCAATAGCTCGCCCGACAGGCGACATCGGAGCCGACTGGGCCGCGCAGATGTGCGTGGGACGGCTGAGAAACGGATTATGAGCGCATGATGGAAGGCGCTGAATTCATATCGTATCCGCGAGAAGAGAGCTTGGTGGATCCATTTGGACGCGCCATTACCTACCTGCGCGTTTCGGTGACCGACCGGTGCGACTTCCGCTGCGTGTACTGCATGTCGGAGCACATGAGCTTCCTTCCGAAGGCCGACCTTCTCACCCTGGAGGAGCTCGACCGGCTGTGCAGCGCGTTCGTCGCCCGGGGCGTGAAAAAGTTGCGCCTGACTGGGGGTGAACCCCTGGTTCGTCGGGGCATCATGACGCTCTTCAGCTCCCTATCCCGTCACCTCCGCTCAGGCGCTCTCGACGAGCTCACCCTGACCACAAACGGCTCGCAGCTGCCGAAATTTGCGCCCGAGCTGGCAAGCCTCGGGGTGCGCCGCATCAACGTCTCGCTCGATACGCTCGACCCTGACAAGTTCCGCACCATCACTCGCTGGGGAGAGCTCGACAAGGTGCGGGCGGGCATCGACGCCGCACTGGCTGCCGGGCTCAAGGTGAAAATCAATGCCGTCGCACTCAAAGGCGTGAACGAGGACGAGTTCCCGGCACTCATCGAGTGGGCGCACGGGCAGGGCATGGATCTCACGCTTATCGAGGTGATGCCGCTTGGCGACGTGGGAGAGGGGCGCCTCGACCAATATCTTCCTCTCTCTATTGTGCGGGCGCGTCTTGGCGAGCGCTTCACCCTCGACGATATCGATTATCGCACCGGCGGGCCTGCTCGCTATGTCCGGGTAGCCGAGACCGGCGGCCGGCTCGGGTTCATCACGCCGCTCACGCACAATTTCTGCGAGTCTTGCAACCGCGTCCGCGTCACCTGCACAGGCACGCTCTACATGTGCCTGGGCCAGGAGGATGCAGCGGACCTGCGAACTCCGCTACGCGCATCGTGCGGGAACGAGCTCCTGCACGCGTCCATCGAGGAAGCGATCTCCCGTAAGCCGAAAGGGCATGACTTCGTCATCGACCGGCGGCATCGACGGCCCGCATTGTCGCGCCATATGAGCGTGACCGGCGGCTAAAATATCAGCAGGTGCCCGCGCGACCGCCAAGCTTAGCGCGGTCAGGTGCGATTGCGATTGCGCACCAGATAGGTATCGAAAGTAAGCTCCGCGACCTGCCACCACAGATATTGGTCGTTGCGAAAAGCGAGCACCGCTTCCCAGACTTTCTTGAAGTTGGGATTGGTCGCTGAAACCTCCGCATAGAGATCCAGGGCCGCTCGCAAGGAAGCGTCCATGATCGCCTGGGAAAACGGCCGCAGCTGCGCCCCGCCTGCCACCAGCCGCTTGAGGGCCGCCGGATTGCCGGCATCGTATCTTGCCTGCATCCATTCGTTGGCCATGGAGGAGGCAGTACGGATGATGGATCTGTACGCCGGCGGCAGCTCGTTCCACTTTTCGAGATTGATGAAATTGTGGATCATGGGCCCGCCTTCCCACCATCCCGGGTAGTAATAGTACTGCGCGACCTTGTGGAAGCCGAGCTTCTCGTCGTCATAAGGGCCGACCCATTCGCAGGCGTCGAGAGTGCCCTTCTCCAGCGCTGGATAAATATCGCCCCCGGCTATCTGTTGAGGTACCACGCCGAGCTTGGAGATGACCCTGCCAGCAAAGCCGCCGATCCGCATCTTGAGCCCGTTGAGATCGGAAACTTCCTTGATCTCCTTGCGGAACCAGCCGCCCATCTGGGCGCCGGTATTGCCGGCCGGAATCCCATAGATGTTGAATTTCTGGTAGAACTCGTTCATCAGCTCCATGCCGCCGCCGAAATACATCCACGCCGTCTGCATGCGGCTGTTCAGCCCGAACGGCACGCAAGTGCCGAAGGCGAACGTCGGATCCTTGCCGAAATAATAATATGAGGAGGTGTGGCTCATCTCGACCGTGCCGCTCTGCACGGCGTCCGCTGCCTGCAGGCCGGGGACGATCTCGCCCCCGGCAAAGACCTGGATCTGAAACTTGTTGTCGGTTGCCTCGGCCACTGCCTTGGCAAAAGCCTCGGAAGCGCCATAGATGGTGTCAAGCGACTTGGGAAAGCTCGAGGTCAGCCGCCATTTCAGCTGCGGCATGGATTGCGCGACGGCGGGCTTGGCCAGGGCAGTCGAGGCGGCAGCAAGCGCTGCCGCCTGCAGCAAGTCCCGGCGTTTCATCTCGCTTACACCCGAGTGCCAGTGCGGATCATGAAGTTGTCGTAGCTGAACTCGGCAACCTGCCACCACAGGTACTCATCGTTTCGAAATGCCTGGATGGAATCCCAGACCTTCTTGTAATCCGGGTTCGCGGCGGAGGTCTCGGCGTTGACCTCATGCGAAGCCTTGAGACAAGCTTCCATGATCGCCTGCGAGAATGGGCGCAGCTGCGTGCCCGATGCGACCAGGCGCTTGAGCGCGGCCGGGTTGCGGGCATCGTATCTGGCGGTCTGCTCCACATTGGAGAGTCCGGCCGCCGCCGCGACAACGGCTTGATAGTTCTTTGGCAGCTCGTTCCATTTCGCCAGGTTGATCATGAAATGGTTGGCAGTACCGCCTTCCCACCACCCGGGATAATAGTAGTACTGCGCCACCTTGTAGAAGCCGAGCTTCTCATCGTCATAGGGGCCGACCCACTCGGCCGCGTCAATCGTGCCTTTCTCCAGTGCCGGATAGATGTCGCCCCCGGCGATCTGCTGCGGCACCACGCCAAGTTTTTGCAATGTCTTTCCGGCCCAGCCTCCGATGCGGAATTTGAGCCCCTTGAGATCATCGACGGTCTTGATCTCCTTGCGGAACCAGCCGCCCATTTGCGCGCCGGTATTCCCGCCCACCAGCGAGTAGACGTTGAACTTCTGCCCAAACTCGTTCATCAGCTTGAGGCCGTCGCCGTCGTAGTACCAGGCGTTCTGCTGGCGGGTGTTGAGGCTGAAGGGCACGGCACAGAACAACGCCCAGGTCGGATCCTTGCCGAGAAAATAATAGGTGGCGGTATGGCACGCCTCGACGGTGCCGTTTTGCACGGCATCAAGCGCCTGCAGCCCGGGCACGATCTCGCCGGCGGCAAACGATTGCACCTGGAACTTGTTGTCCGTCGCTTCCGCGACATACTTCGAAAAAGTCTCGCAGGAGCCGTAGAGCGTATCGAGCGATTTCGGCCAGCTCGCGGTCAACCTCCATTTGACCTCCGGCATGGATTGGGCGACGGCTGGCGCGGCCACTGCGGATGCGGCCAGACCGATGCCCGCGACCTTGAGAAATTCGCGACGTTTCATTGGGCTGTTCCTCCCTGCACGCGTGACGCGTTGAATGCCATGATAGCACCTGTGCCACGTTCCGGACGGCTACATTGTCCGGTGGAGCGATTTGGCGCAAGAGGAATGCCTGCGGCAGATCCATGCGCACACAGCGTGCGGCTACGATGGATCCGCGGCCCGCTGGATCGGCACGGATGAGGTCCTGCTGTTACGCTTCAGGCTTCAATGACGATCCTCGGCGCGGCTCGCCCGCCCACCTTGAGCTGATCGCGGACCGCGACAGCGATGCTGCGGTAAGCGGCCGCATGAGGTCCGTCCGGCTCGGTTGCGACCACCGGCAAACCCGCGTCGGACTTTTCCCTGATCGCCATGTGCAGGGGCACTTCGCCCAGAAACGGCACACCCTGCCGTTGCGCCTCGTCCCGCGCGCCGCCATGGCCGAAAACATCGGAGCGCGTGCCGCACTGCGGACACTGGAAATAGCTCATGTTCTCCACGATCCCGAGCACCGGGACATTGACACGCTTGAACATGGAAATCCCGCGCCGGGCATCGATGAGGGCCAGATCCTGCGGCGTCGATACGATCACGGCACCTTTGAGCGGCACCTGCTGCGCCATTGTCAGCTGGGCATCGCCGGTCCCCGGCGGCATATCCACCACCATGACGTCCAGTGTCCCCCACTCGACCTCCCGCAACATCTGGGTGAGCGCTGAGATCACCATCGGACCTCGCCAGATCATCGGTGTTTCCTCGTCGATGAGGAAGCCGATGGACATCACCGAGAGTCCATAGCGCGTGATCGGTTTAAGCCGGGTGCCACCAATGGTTTGCGGGCGCTCCCTGATGGCAAGAAGCTTGGGCATGGAAGGTCCATAGATATCGGCATCGAGGATCCCGACCCGCAGTCCCAGGACGCTCAGCCCGAGCGCCAGATTGACCGCAGTGGTCGACTTGCCCACTCCGCCTTTGCCCGAAGCCACGGCGATTATCGCCTCCACGCCGGGTATGCCCTGCACGGGTTCGTTGCGTCCCGCGGCACGGGGAGGCGGGGGGGCATGCGGAGCCGGGGCGGCGCGCGGCGCCGGACGAGGGCCAGCAGCGCCGCCCTTACGCTCCGCGGTAAGCGCTACCAGGGCGGATTGCACGCCCGGCAACGCTCGCACCGCTGCCTCCGCTCGCGTGCGTATCGCCTCCCATGCCTGGACCGCATCGGCATCGACCGTGATCGAGAAAAACACCTTGCCCTCGCCGGCGACGACTTCGGAGAGGGTGCCGCTGCGGGGGAGCGGCATGCCGTCAGGAGACTTTACGCCCTCGAGCGCGGCGAGCACCTGCTCCTTTGAAACCGACATGAGACCCTCGCGAGATAGTTGACAGTCCGCGCCGCGGCGTCGCAATCACACGGGATATAGGCATGGAGAGCAGAAATGGCGAAGGTGGCGTTTCTCGGCCTCGGCGTGATGGGCTATCCCATGGCAGGGCACCTCAAGAACAAAGGCGGCCATGAGGTCACGGTATTCAACCGCACTGCGGCGAAGGCCGAGAAATGGGTTTCCCAGTACGGCGGACACGCGGCCCCGACTCCCAAAACCGCATCCGAGGGGCAGGACTTCGTTCTATGTTGCGTTGGCAACGACAACGATCTGCGCGAAGTGACTCTCGGACCGAACGGAGCTTATCAAGGCACAGCGAGGGGCGCGGTGCTCATCGACCACACCACGGCCTCGGCGGAGATTGCACGCGAGCTTCATGCCGAAGCAAAGAAGCGCGGCTTCGATTTCATCGACGCACCTGTCTCAGGCGGACAGGCCGGTGCCGAGAACGGTGTCTTGACCGTCATGTGCGGCGGTGATGCCGCCCCCTATGCTCGCGCCGAGAAGGTGATCGCCGCCTATGCGCGCATGTGCAAGCTCCTCGGGGGCGCCGGTGCCGGCCAGCTCACAAAGATGGTGAACCAGATTTGTATCGCGGGGCTGGTGCAGGGTCTCTCCGAGGCAATTCATTTTGCAAAAAGAGCGGGGCTCGACGTCGATATGGTGGTCGAGACGATATCGAAGGGCGCCGCCCAGTCCTGGCAAATGGAGAACCGCTACAAGACGATGGCGGCGGGGAAGTTCGATTTCGGCTTTGCCGTCGACTGGATGCGCAAGGACCTTTCCATTTGCCTGAGCGAAGCGCGCAAGAATGGTGCGAGCCTGCCGGTGGCGGCGCTGGTCGATCAATTCTATGCCGAGGTGCAGAAAATGGGCGGCAGGCGCTGGGATACGTCCAGCTTGATCGCCCGGCTGGAGCGGTAGTCGGTTTCAAAACTCCACGATGGCGCCGTCGGCAGCGGCGAGCAGGCCATGAGCGCGCACTTCGTCCAATCGCGCCAGCATGGTGGGATTCATGTGGGTGAGCATGATCCGGTGCGCATTCAGCCTGCCGAGTTGCTGCTTGAGAATCGTCCAGGTCATGTGGCCGCTCGCAGGTCCTGAGTCAGCGTAGCATTCCAGAATAAAGAGATCGGCTCCTTTGGCGATCAGGCTCAACGCATCTACCCATTCGGTATCGCCGGAATAAGCGAACACCTTTTTACCGTCCGAGATGCGGACAGCGGTCGAGGGAGCGCCGGAGAAATGCGACACCTCGGCCGTAGTTACCGAATGATCCACAAACTCGCTCGATGCACCTACGGGCAATTCGATCACGGACCAGGAAAACCGCCACTTATTGAGGGTGGACAGCGGAAAGAACACCTCGCAGGCCTGATCGAGCCGCGCCCGGGTTCCGGGCGGCCCGGCAATCAGCAGTGGCCGCTCGCGTCGGGTGAGGAATTGAGCGTCGAGCAGCAGGAACGGCAGCCCGCCAAAATGATCCCCATGCAGGTGCGAGAGCAGGATACCATCGATCTGGTTCGGATCGAGGTTATGCAGCTTGAGCGCGACCAGGGATGATGCGCCGAAATCAACGACCAGGTTTCCTTTTGCTGTCTCGAGGAAGAAACAGGTGTTGAAGCGTCCTCCCGAGCCGAAGGCATCCCCCGATCCGAGGATGGTAAGCCGCATGAAGTCAGGCTGCAGCGCTGGGGCGAGCCGAAAGCTCGGCATGCCAGCGCCTGAGCTGCTTGAGCTCGTCCGGGACCGTGAGCTTTGCGGGTTTCATGAAGTCGAGAGCGATGAGCCCGGTAATATCGGCAACGCTCAAGGCGTCGCCCGCGATGAATGGGCGCTGCGCGAGCTCAGTATCGAGCAAGGCGATGAATTCGAGGATCCGCGGCTTGTTCGCTTCCGCCCATTCCGGGATCTGCGGTACCTCCATCGCTTGCATCGCCGGATGGGTGTGTCGAAACACATGGGAGACGGGGAATAGGAGGTGCAGCTCAATCCGCCGATTCCACATCTCGATGCGTGCGATTTCAAGGGGGGTACGGCCGAACAGAGGGGGATCGGGCTGCAGCGCCTCGAAATAGCGACAGATAGCAATGGATTCCGTGATGACGCTGCCGTCGTCGAGGACTAGCGCAGGAACGCGCTTCAAGGGATTGATAGCGGCATAGGCCGCCGACATGTGCTCCAGCGCCCCGAGATCGACCTGCTGGAGCGGCAGCTTGATCCCTTTTTCCGCGAGGAAAACCCGGGTCCGCCGAGGATTGGGCGCGCGCCCGCCATCGTACAATTTCATGCCTTGTCGCTCCCGCCGGCGTTGATGGGGAAAGTGCAGACGCGGTCACATCAAGCGCCGGATCGCCGTTTCGTGCAAGCGATCGTTAGCCACTCCATGGATTCGCGGCCTTAAGCCTGCCCTTAAGCTTTTTGCGAGAGCTTGGCCCGAATTGTCCGGAGCATGTTCTGCAGGAATGGGAGCCGGTTTGCGAAAGGACATGCTCGACAGACGGACAGAGCAGGATAACGATCGAAGCAGAGCAGTCGCGCGCTCGCGCGATGAGCATGATCCTATGCCGGTTGCGAGCGATCCGCGCGAGCAGGCGGCGGGCTCGAAAAGATCACCGACGAGGCCCCCGCGCCAAGCCGCGCAGCACGTTCGCGAGCTGCGCGACCGGCTGAACTCGTCGACCGGCATCCGACCCGCTTTTCGATTACGAGTTGCTGCGCCTGTTTGCGCAGAACCGGCTCTCCGCGTCTCTCGTCGTCCTCCTGCTCGTCGGCACGGTCGGCGTCCTGTCGAGCGTGTGGACCGGAGCACTGAAGGCGGGCACCTGGACGAGCGCGGTGCTGATGATTCACGCGATCATCGTCAACAAGTGCGTGCTCGCCTCGTTCGGTCAGGGCTCGAATGCCATCAAGTCCGCGGAGCAGGGCGCAGGGCTTGGGCTGCCGATCGCAAAGAGCCTGGTCGATCTGCACGGAGGGACGTTTACGCTGAAATCGAAGCTGCGCATCGGCACGGAGGTGATCGTCACGTTCCCGCCGGAACGCGTTATGTCGGCGCTTGCTCCGCTTGCAGAGCCCGCCCCCTCGATTGAGCCGGCAGCCGGCGCCGCCGAGGCACCCAGTGCTCCGGCAGACGTCAAGTCCAGCACGCTGCGCGGATTGCTGTTCGGATAACGGTAAGACATACAGGCCTCGTGCGCCGCCTGCTCTCACTTCTGCTGACGCTTGCCGCGATTGTGCTCTTCGTCCTGCTGCTTCGGCAGCATGAAGGGGCCTGGGCCGAGCTCATCCGCTGGGATGAGTCATCCATCGATACCAAGATCATGGCGCTCGCGCTTGCCGTTATCGTGGCGGTTGGGCTTTATCGCTATCGGTTTTCGCACCCGCTGCGGTCCGCCATTCTGTGGGTCTTGCTCGCGAGCGCGCTGGCGCTCGGCTATACCTATCGCACCGAGTTGCGCGGCGTAGCCGATCAGGTGCTCGCGGAGTTCCTGCCCGGCCGCGCGGTGACCAAGGGCCGCACCGTCCAGATTGCCCGCGGCTCAGGCGGCAGCTTCTCCGTCGTGGGGCAGGTCAACGGCGCACGCATCAATATGGTGCTCGATACGGGAGCGAGTGCCGTCGTGCTTACCCATGAGGCGGCGCGCGCAGCCGGCCTGCCGCTCGAAGTGCTCAAATACTCCGTCACCGTCGATACTGCGAACGGGTTGGCGCGCGCGGCCCCCGTCACGCTGGACCGGGTTTCGATCGGCGGGCTTACCGAGCGGTCGGTGCCGGCGCTGGTGGCCTCGCCCGGCGCGCTGCGCACAAGTCTTCTCGGGATGAGCTTTCTCAACCGGCTGGAAAGCTGGGAGGTGCGCGGCGACCGGCTGCTGCTGCGAGGGTATCCATAGGCTGCGAGCTGGTGGAACGTTCTTCGTAGGGGCGAGGCATTGCCTGGCCCGTTCTCAACGCGCAACGCGGGCGAGCAAAAGCCTGAGCTGACCCATCATCCGACCAGGCTCACGAGGAAGCGCGTGCAGGCCAGCAGGAGAAAGCAGCCGAAGGCGATCTCCAGCCGACGCTTGGACAAAGCGTGCGCAAGGCGGACACCGTAAGGCGCGGTGAAGCTCGAGATCGGCGCCATCAGCGCAAATCCGATGAGCGACACAAAGCCGATCGAAAGAGGCGGCATAAGCGCCTGCTGCGGGAGACCGGCAAGCACATAGCCGACCGTGCCGGCAATGGAGATCGGAACCCCCAGCCCGGAGGAGGTCGCCACCGCCTTGTGCATCGACATTCCATGCAGGGTCAGGATCATGTTGGAAATCGATCCGCCGCTGATACCCATCAGCGAGGAGCACAGGCCGACGCAGAAGCCGTAGCCGATCATGCCGATACGGCCAGGAAGTGAGCTCGACAGTTGCCAGCTCTCGCGCCCCAGCAGAAGCTTGGTTGCGATCACGCTCGCAATCAGAACGAAGGCGAGCTTGAGCACCGCGCCGGGCGCGAACGCAGCAATGGCCGAACCGGCGGCAACGCCCGCGATCGCCGGCACGGTCCAGGTACGCACCACTTCCATCACCACGGCGCCGCGCTCACGATGGGCGCGAAAGGACAGCACGTTCGTCGGCACAATGATGGCAAGCGACGTGCCGACGCAAAGTTGAAAACGCACCTCGTCGGTCACGCCGAGGGCACCGAACACTTCGTAGAGAACGGGGACAATAAGGGCTCCCCCACCGATTCCGAACAATCCCGCCAGCAGCCCTGTGACCAGCCCACCAGCGACAATCAATGCTGCAAGCAGCAGAAGCTCGCCTATCGGCGTACCGAAAATCACCTCGCGCTCCCAATCCAGCGTCCGAGCAGCAGGGTCAGACCGCTTGTTTGTGCGCTGGTCGGTTGTCTGGGGCGAGCGTGCGACCGCGCTCGCCATGCCGCTGGGCGCTGCGGCAGCCAAACCGAGCAAGACAGCGGTCGGACCGGCGCCGCTCCCCGGCCCTCACTCCGCCACCGGAGGCGCGGTGCCTTCCACCTGGACCCGATATCCGGACCTCACGTTGGGCCAATAGTCCCAGATCGCCTTGTGATGGGTGCAGCGGTTATCCCAGAAGGCGATGGAGTGAGGACGCCATCGGAACCGGAAGACCCACTCGTCGCAAGCGCAGTGGTCGTAAAGGAATTGCAGGATGCGGTCGCCCTCGGCGCGCGGGAGCTCGTTGATGTGTGACGTGAAATCCGTGTTGACGTAAATCAGCTTCTTGCCGCTGACGGGATGACGCACGATCACCGGGTGCACGGAAATCGGGGTACCCGGCCCGAACACGCGCGTGCCGTCGTGCGTCGCTGTCAAGCCCTCGAGATAGCTCTTCATGCGCGCAGAGAGCGCATCATAGGCAGCATACATGCTGGCGAACATGGTATCGCCGCCGCCGTTCGGGGGGACGGTGTGGTTGTAGAGCATGCTGCCAAGGGGCGGGATGACCGCGCAGGATTGATCGCTGTGCCAGTTGTCGCCGGAAATTTTTTTCGAGGTCTCATCGTAGTGGAACTTGCGCACGAACGGATTGTCGGTCGTCTTGCTGATAGTGCTCGCGCCGACATGGCGGCCAAGGGGGCCGAAATACGCAGCTGTCCTGATCTGATCATCGAAGCTGATCTTCTGGTCGCGGAAGAAAATGACCAAGTGATCCGTGAAGGCTTGATGCAGCTCCGAGACTTGCTGGTTGGACAACGATCTTGTCAGGTCGATGTCCCCGATTTCGGCCCCTATGTGCGGAGAGCAAGGCGTTACGCTGATGGCGTGATAGGTCATGACGGCTCCATCACTGTGGATGCATGTTAGGTCCAGGGCATTACTCGGCGCTGGCTCCGGAGCGCTGGACTGCCACAGTCCAATTCGCGATGTCCTTGGCCATGAACGCGCCAAGCCCTTCCGGAGTCGAGGAGGCGACGTCGGTTCCGAGCGTCTTCAGCTGATCGAGATAGTCGGGGTTGCTTGCGATGCGGACCGTCTCCGCGTTCAAGCGCCCGACGATTGGCCGAGGCGTGCCGGCGGGAACGAACAAGCCTGTCCATGAGCTTACGTCAAAGTTCTGAAGGCCTGCCTCCGCAAAGGTCGGCAGGTCGGGGGCGGCGGAGGATCGGATGGGCGTGGTCACCGCCAGTGCGCGCACCATTCCGCTGCGCACCACGGGCAAGGCGTTGGGAATCGTCTCGATCATCATCGACACTCGTCCCGACAACAAGTCGGGCAGGGCGGCGCCTCCGCCCTTATACGGCACGTGAACAATATCGATATTTGCCGCAGCTTTCAGCAACTCTCCGGCCAGATGCGATGCAGATCCTACGCCTGCCGAGGCGAAGGTAAGCTGCCCCGGTCGGCGGCGAGCATAGTCGATCAACTCAGCCAGGTTCGCGACGGGAATGGAAGGATGGACGATGAGCACATTCGGGAGCTTGTGCAGAAGGCCCACGGGCGCGAGATCGTGCACCGGGTCGTATTTGAGATTCTTGTAGAGCGCCGGTCCGATGGCCAATGTTCCGTTGGTCCCGAACAGCGCGATGTAACCATCGGGTTCGGCGCGCGCCACGGCTTGAGCAGCGATATTGCCCCCGGCGCCAGGCCGGTTCTCCACAACAACCGGTTGCCCGAGCCCTTCCGATAGGGCCTTGGCTACGGAACGAGCAAGCACGTCCGAGGAGCCCCCGGCAGCAAACCCCACGAGCAAGCGGATCGGGCCGTTCGGATAATCCTGCGCAGAAGCGCCCGAGGCGAAGGTGAGCACGCCGCACGTGGCGAAGATCAGCGCACGGCGTCTATGCATCATCGCAATTCCGCTCCGGTTGCTGTCAGGCCGCCGCACTGTGCGGCAACGGCACATGGGCGTCCACAACAAAGCGCAACGCGGCGAGGAAGGTGGCGATGGCTGCGCCCGGTTTGACCGCTTCGATCGCAAGATGGCGGCGAAACGCACGCGCGCCGGGGACACCCCGAAATAGCCCGAGCACATGGCGCGTCATCGCGCTCAGGCGCGTGCCACGCGCAAGCTCGCGCTCGATATACGGGATCAGGGCCTCTGCTGCCGCGTGCGGAGATGCAAACGGACTCGGCTCCCCGAACAACACGTGATCGACCTCCAATAATCGCCACGGCTCCTGGTAGGCGGAGCGCCCCATCATGACCCCATCGACGCGCGCGAGGTGATCGCTCGCCTGAGCGAGATCTGCGATGCCGCCATTGAGCACGACTGGCAGGTTGGGATGGGTCCGCTTGAGACGATAGACGCGATCGTAATCGAGCGGCGGAACCTCCCGGTTCTGGCGCGGAGAGAGCCCAGCAAGCCAGGCCTTGCGGGCGTGCACGATCAGCGCTGCCACACCCGCTTGCTCCAGCGCGCAGGTCAGCGCTTCCAACGCCTCCTCGGGATCCTGCTCGTCGATCCCCAAGCGGCATTTGACGGTGACCGGCATTCTCGCCTTCGCTCGCATGGCGGCGACGCAGTCGCCCACGAGGACCGGCTCCGCCATCAGGCAGGCGCCGAAGCGGCCCTCCTGCACCCGGTCGGAGGGGCAGCCGACATTGAGATTGATCTCATCGTAGCCGAAATCGGCTGCGATCTCCGCGCAATGCGCGAGCTCGCTCGGATGCGAGCCACCGAGCTGAAGCGCGAGCGGATGCTCCGCCGGATCATAGGCAAGGAGCCGTGCACGGTCGCCGTGGAGCACCGCGGCGGTGGTGATCATCTCCGTATAGATGCGCGCGCGCCGCGTGAGCAGGCGGTGGAAGAAACGGCAATGCCGGTCGGTCCATTCCATCATCGGGGCGATGGAAAAACGTCGGTCTAACATATTGTTTTTATTCACTCTTTTGAAACTTGCATCGAAAGATCGGCGACCTTTGGCGTCGATAGCGTATTCTGGAGTGAAGCGCCACGGACGACGAAGATGGCGCACTACGTGTTCGCCGTGGCGCTATGATGCCAGAGCCCTGCCGCGCTCTCCAATCGCCGAACCCGCGATAGCACGCGATTTTTCACCATCGGCGGCAGTCTTCTGACATCGCCAATCCATGTCAGCTCCCTTGAAGCTTCGCCTCGCTTCATGTTTACGAAAGCACGGAATCCAAGGACGCAGATCCGGCACTCTGAAGGAGTCTCGTCAGAACTTCCGCTCATCTCCAGTTCAACAGCGCAGTCCCTTCACCGGCGACAGAACCGCAGTCATTCGCCGGCTTTGCGCGCAGTCAGGCTCAGGAACAGTATGGCTCCGTAAAACGTGGCGTTCGCAACACGGCGACGCGCCTCCCGGTCGTAGCTGTCAACCAGCTCTTGACCGATCTCCCCGGCCTGGACGGCGGCTTTAGTGCCGCGCGAGAGCAGCGTGAGCAGATAGTTGGGGGACGTCGTCTGCACGTAGCCGTGCGGCTCGACCGATTGCACGCTGAAGCCCGATGCGGTGACGAGAGCGGGAAGCCGCCGCATGATGTACGGTGCGTGCACCAAATTACGCAGCACCGCGCCTGCGACTGTCTGCAGCGGATCGCCATCGAATAGTGCGACGGTGAGAGTTGCGAAATCACCATCGAAAATAACGAGCTGCCCGCCCGGCCTGAGAACCCGGCTAGCCTCGGCCAGCGCTCCCTCTGGATTGGCGAGATGCGAGTACACCGTATGCGCGATAACAAGATCAAAGAAAGCGTCCGCCTGCCCAGTCGCCACGGCGTCGCCTATCGCGAATGACACGCGCGGTTCGCCCGCGAATGTCGCGACCGCCATGTCGATGAACACGGGAGACGGGTCGATCCCTACAAGTTGCGCCGGACTGACGTGCTGCATGATGAGCTTTGTCGCCGCTCCGTTCCCGCAGCCAACCTCGAGTACCCGAGCGCCCTCGGGTAGAGTGATCTGCGCCATATAGCGCGCGCAGATTGCCTGCATGGCCGGCTCTGATGCTCGAACGTCCATCGACTTGGCAATGGCATCCAACACCTCGCGCGGCTGCTCTCTGATGCGTGTGAGAAGACCGGCCACGGCGACATCACCCCTTAGCAATCCAATCTACGTGTGTCTGACACTTCGAATTGTCAGACCCTCGGTTGCGCTCAGCTCCAGCGCAGCAGATATCTTTCCAGCCTTCCCGCAACCGCAAAAATCAGCAGGACCACCACGAGGATCAGAAGAATGAGCGCGAACATCAGGGCGGCGTTGTAGGTGCTCTGCGCAAACGACAAGAGATAGCCGAGGCCGCGCGTTGCCGCCACGAACTCTCCCACGCAGGCGCCGGTGAAGGCAAAGCCGACTGCGATTTTCAGATTGCCGAGCACCCAGGCCGCGACCGACGGCAGGTAGACGTGGCGCACAAGCGCCCAGCGATCGCCGCCGAGCGTGACGACGCGTTCGACAAGCCTGAGGTCCACCTGCCGAATTCCGGTGAAAACAGTGGAGAAGATCAGCACAGCCACGAGAATGAAGGACAGTGCGACCTTGGAGGCCAGCCCGATACCGAGCCAGATCACAAAGAGCGGCGCGAGGATCACGCGCGGGATGGCGTTGAGAACGGTCATCAGCGGCTCGAGCAACTCTGCGATTAAGCGGACAAGGGCCGCCGCGACCCCGAGCAAAATGCCGACGACGATGCCGAGTGCAAGACCGCCAAGCGCAGCGGTGAAGGTTGCGTCGAGATGTGGCCAGATGCGACCGTCTGAGAACAATTCGACAAGCGCTGCGCCGATCCTGCTCGGGTTCGGCACATACAATGGATTGAGCAGGCCGGCGCGGCCGGCCGCTTCCCATACCGCGAGCAGGACCGCAAATGCGGCAAGCTGGCGTATCCACGCATGGCGCGGATGAAGAAACATCATGCCGCCTCCGCCCGATGATCGACTTCGCGAGAAAGGTCTGCCCACAGCCTTTCGTAGAGCGGCGAGAAGGCTGGATGCAGACGCGAATGGACAGGATCGCGTGGCCGCGGAATTGGCACAGGGTATTGCTGGATAATGTGCGCGCGCGGCCCCTGCGACAGCAGATAAACTTCGTCGGAAAGGCTGAGCGCCTCTTCGAGATCGTGGGTGACCAGGAGAACGCTGATCTTCTCGCGCTCGACCAGCGCGATGACGTCCCTCACCACGCGGGCGCGCACGATCGCATCGAGCGAAGCGAACGGCTCGTCCATCAGGATAAGCTTCGGCTTCATGGCCAGCGCCTGCGCAAGCGCAACGCGCTTGCGCTGTCCGCCGCTGAGGTGACGGGGAAAGCGATCGCCGAAGCCCACAAGATCCAGGCGCTCAAGCCAGGCCTCCGCCTCGGCGAGCGCCTTCTTGCGCCCGATTCCGTTGAATGTGAGGCCCAGCGCGACGTTGTCGCGCGCCGTCTTCCAGGGCAGCAGGGCATCGTCCTGGAACAGGATGCCGAGCTGCGAACGCGCAAGGTGCGTCTCGACCGTGCCTGAAAGCGGTTGCTGCAACCCAATCACAGCGCGCAACAGGCTCGACTTGCCCGAGCCAGAAGGCCCTACGAGACTCACGAACCGACCCTCGTCAACCGCGAGGTTCACGGCTTCGAGGACCGGCTCCCCGCCATAGGAAATGGTCAGATCGCGGACGCGCAATTCAGCCCCCTACGATGGTCGTATCGTGCAGCCCGAATATGCTCGCATCGGACTTGATGAGGCCGCCGGCGATCAGGCTCTGCTCGACGCGCTTGGCTGAATCGAGGTCGATGTTCACCGTCTCGGGGTAGAGAGAGTCGCGGTGGTGCACGATTATGTCGCCAAACTCCTTGAGGTCGAGCCCGGTGGTCATCTCCTTGGGCAGGGCCGCGACCAGCTGCTCGCCAGTCATCGCGCGCAGCGCCTTGAGTGCATCCCCCAGCGCCTTGGTCAGCGCAACCATTTCCGGCCTGCGCTGCTCGATCTCCTTGGCGCGCACCGCGACGCCCATGAATTCAAAGGAACCGCCGAGATAGTGCTTGGCGTCCTCAAGGTCCATTCCGTTCATGAGCACGCGAGCGCCTGCGCGCCGCAACAGCGTCAGAGCCGGCTCCTGCACGACGCCGACGTCGATCTGATCCTGGCGCAACGCTTCCAGCAAATTGACACCCATGGTCGCGAACTGGACTTTCTGGGCATCGGCGCCGGCCTGCTTCAGGAGAAATAGCGTCAGCGAATGGTCGGCATTGCCGAGCGCGGAGACGCCAACTGTTCTTCCCTCCAGATCTTTGATCGATTGAATCTGGCTGGCACTCCTCGGCGCGGTGACAACGGCGAACAGAGGGAGGCGTCCCGTGACCGCGAAGCGGCGGATGTCTGCGCCGACATTGGCATAAGCTTGGATGGCGACGTCCAACGCGGTGGCAGCGTAGTCGACGGCGCCGCCGACCAGCGCCTGCATCGCGGCGTTGCCGCCGCGGGTATAGACGAGTTGCACATAAAGTCCGTGACTTTTGAAGTAACCGGCCGATCGCGCGACCTCGTACGGAATGCCGCACAGAAGCTGGCTGCAATAGGCCAGCTTGATCTGTTTGCCCTGCGCCCCGGAGCGGGTGGGTCGCGCCGCCGGGATGACGCTTGCGACCAGTGCGGCGCCCTTGAACATCGCGCGCCGAGACACGTCTATATCGGGGACGCGGGCGGTGGTTTCATCGCAGCAGCTCATGGGAACCTCCAAACTTTGCCGCTAGGTGCGATCTGCCTCGTTTCCTCCATTCGAGACTCTTCGCGCCGCGGCGCGTCTCGATGCCGCGAACGCATATGGCGTTATTCGTTGCGGCGATCGTCGCCAGGACCGTCACCCTCGGATCGACTTGTCCTCGCTGGCGGCCCTTGACCGACGCTTGCGTGGAGGATATGCCTCGGGTCAATCTGATGTCTAATGCATAATTCTTCTAGCATTTTATGCCGGTCCGACATACATTGAAGCGTGGACCTGAGGCGCCTGCGAACGTTCGTTGCCGTGGCCGAGCTGGGCACGGTTTCGAAAGCAGCGCTGCGCCTGCGTATTACGCAACCTGCCCTTTCGCGGCAAATCAGGGATCTCCAGCAAGAGCTCGGGCTTAGGCTATTTGACCGCGTTGGGCGCGGTCTCGTCCTGACCGCACAAGGCGAGCAGTTCCTAGGGGATTGCCGCGGCGCATTAGGCCATATCGACTCGCTCGCCGAGCGGGTGGAACTGCTCCGGCGTGGAGACAAGGGGGTGCTGAAGATTGCCGCCCCGCCGCAGACGATCGAAAGTGTCTTATCGACATTCCTGCCGCGATACGGCGAACGCTTTCCCAACGTGAATGTGAAACTGACCGAGGCTCTTGGTCGCGAGCAGACTGCGATACTGGAACGCGGCGAGGTTCACATCGGCATCAGACACGATCAAGGCGATCGGCGCTTCGAGAGTCGCATGTTGCCACCGGATGAGGTCTTGGCCGCCTGCACCACATCGCGAGATCTTGGCCACGCCGGCGTGATTGATATCAACCGGCTCGCCTCCTATCCGTTGCTGCTGCCGGAAGCGGGTTACTCGATTCGGCGGCTGTTCGACGCGGCATGCCGTCTCGCAGACGTCGAGCCCAATATTCTGCTCGAGAGCCGCGCGCCGCACACCCTGCTCGCGCTCGCCGAGGCCGGGCAAGGGGTAGCGATCATTCCGTCGCTCCTACGAACGGATCGCTACATGTTGAGAATCATCCGCGTAACACATCGGCGCAAGCCAATTCGTGAGCGATATGCCATTCAGTGGGACAAGCGGCGCCCAATGCCGCCCTATGCCGAGAGCTTTTGCGAGGCGCTTGCCGAGTACATGCGCGAGGTGCTCCCGATCACACGGCCATCGGTAGGCAGGTCGGACACTCGTCGCCGCTTCAAGCGCAAAATCGGCGGTCCTTGGCGTCGGTAGCGTATTCCGAAGTGGCGCGCCACGGTCGATGAAGGTGGGCACTACTCGTTCGCCGTGGCGCATGATGCCGCAATCCGCCACGCGCTCCAATCGGCTAATCTGCGGCGGCCTGCGATTTTGCACTACGCCTCATCGGCGGCTGTGTCCCCGATTTCGCAGGGTGGTCCGGTTACCCTTCGATAGCGGTCCTGTCGCTCAATCCCGGGATCGACGTGATGTGCCAAACGCTTCACTTCGCACTGCAAGAAAAACAGCAACCTTTCTCGCGAGATGACGCTTCGCTCAGCCTAAGCTGTCAGCCGTCGTGGGTCGCATAATCGACAGGTTAGCACGCCCTCGTTGTTAGTCTCGATCTGGAAGGTTTCGGACAAGCCCGCCTTTCCAGACGACGTTAGTTGGAGTGCACGGCTGTCCGACACGCATTTGAGCCATCCGAGCTCCAATAGACGGTCCAGAATCCGAACTCCGACGAGTCCCTTGAGGTGATAACGACGCTCGCTCCAGTCGAGACAAGGCTGGCAGAAAATCCGCCGAGTCCGCGGCCTCAGATCAACGCCGAACGCGGAAAGGAAACGCCCGCCCGAAGACGTGACCTCACCGCCTTCATCGGTGAGCACGATGTGCCCCATGGCCACAAGGGCATCGGTGACAACGACTCCTACCTGGCCAGCCAGATGATCGTAGCAACTTCGGGCAAAACGGAGTGCGTCGTCGTTTGCTGACCGCGGCTGACGGCGGGGTGGCACCTCTATGGCGGCGACGACCTTCATGCTCTCCAGCATTGTCGCGACCAGCGGGGACGCGATCCGATAATAGCTGAAGCGGCGGTCGCGAATGACAGTCAAAAGCCGCGCGGCAACCAGCTTGCTCAGGTGACCGCTCGCCGTGGAGCGAGAGACATGGGCGCAGTAAGCAAGGTCAGTGGCCGTCAGCGACTGGCCGCCCATAAGGGCGTTAAGCATCGTCGCTCGCGCAGTGTCACCCACGAGAGCGGCCACCTCCACCAGATTTGCCGCCGCGACCATCCCTAACCCTATCGCTGATACCGGAAGCATATCAATCGAAGACAGTTCGGCATGGGCCAAACTGTTCGCGCGAGACAATTGCGAACCCCGCAGCAAGAATGGCTGTAACAGGAGGAACGCATCATGGGAATGGCGGCGGTAATCTACAAGAAAGGCGCACCCGACAACTTCGTGTGGGAGGAGATCAAGGTCGGGTCTCCCGGGCGCGGCCAGGTACGTCTTCGCAGCACGGCCGTCGGCGTGAATTTCGCTGACACGTACCATCGAGCAGGTGTCCCGCACCCGATGATCGTGGGCGATCCGCCGGTTGTCGTCGGTTTCGAAGGAGTTGGCGAGATCGAGGAGTTGGGTCCTAGCGTCACCGGGTTCTCTGTCGGCGAACGAGTTTGCACCTGCCTTCCCCCACTCGGCGCCTATAGTCAGGAGCGCCTTTACCCGGCTGACAAGTTGATCAAGGTTCCAAAGGACTTGCCATTGGATGACGTTCAACTGGCAGGACTAATCCTGAAGGGCATGACCGCGCAATATCTCCTGCATCGAACGCACAAGGTGCAACCGGGAGATTATGTTCTGATCCACGCGGCTGCTGGCGGCATGGGCCATATCCTTTGTCCTTGGGCGCGGCATCTCGGAGCCACTGTGATCGGTACCGTTAGTACCGACGCGAAGGCCGAGATCGCTCGAAATCTCGGTTGTCATTACGTTATCAATTACTCGACCGAAGACTTCGTAGCTGTCACCCGTAAGATTACGGACGGAAAAGGCGTAGACGTTGTCTATGAGTCGATCGGTAAGGACACGCTGCAAAGGTCACTCGACTGCCTGCGGCGGGTCGGTATATGCGCAGCTTACGGCCAGGCGTCAGGCGTTCCCGATCCGATCAACCTCATCGAAGATCTGGGCGTTCGCGGGTCACTTTTTATCACCCGACCCGTGCTTTCGCATTACATGTCGAACCGAAGCGAAATCGACGCCGGAGCAAAATCGCTGTTCGATGCCGTCGCACAGGGGGTGGTAGCGAGCAACGTTGTCAAAACCTTTCCGCTTCGGGAGGCTGCAGCCGCGCACAAATTCATCGGCGGACGCAAGACAACGGGCTCAATCGTCATGCTTCCATTCGAGTAAGCGGCCCCAAAAAGGCCGGCGAAACGCCTTCAGCCGCTTTGGTGATGACGTCACGACCGCCACCCGAGGCACTCAATCCACAGAAAGGGGAATATCGACGTCCCGAACTTGCGCGTGGAGTTCAATCGGGAAGAGCCACCGGGTGTCAACACCGGCTTCTGGCGCGGCGTCGGCTCAAACAACAACGTGTTCGCCATTGAGAGCTTCATCGAGGGGCTGGCACACAAGGCAGGCAAGGACTCGATCGCATTTCGGCGCGCCCATCTGGACAAGACTCCCCGTTTGCAAGCAGCGCTCGACCTCGTGCGCGAGAAGTCAGGGTGGGGCACACCCCTGCCGGCGCGCTGCGGCCGTGGGGTCGCCGCACAGATATCGTTTGCCAGCTTCATCGCAACGGTCGTCGAGGTGGAGGTCGACGACAAGGGTGAGGTCTATCTGCTCCGCGTGACCTCGGCGGTCGACACCGGCATCGCCGTCAATCCCGATACGATCGTGGCGCAGCTGCAAGGCGGGCTGATCTTCGGGCTCACGGCGGCGCTTTACGGCGAGGTCACCATCTACAAGGGACGGGTCCAACAATCCAATTTCAACGACTACCGGATGCTGCGCATCGATCAGGTGCCGAACATCGAGGTGCACGTCATCAAGAGCGGCGAGGATCCAGGCGGCATCGGCGAGACCGGCGTGACGGCCGGCCCGCCGGCGCTACGCAACGCGATCTACACGGCGACCGGCGTGCCGCTGCGCCGGCTGCCGATCGACCGGCAGGCGCTTGCGGTCAAGGCGTGAGTGTAATGCGCAGACGCATCGTCCTTGTAGTCCTCGTTGTCCTGATAGCCGCGGCCGTGTTGGTGCTCCGCACGCTCACCCAGGGGCCGCTAGCCTTCGCCGGCGGCCACATGGTAGCACTCGCGGATTACCGCGAGGCCGACCCGACAGGCGTCCCCCAAAATCTCGCCAAGGCCGATCAGGTCAAGCGCGGCGAATATCTTGCGCGCGCCGCCGATTGCCTGGTTTGTCACACCGCGCCGGCCGGCGCGGATTATGCCGGGGGCCTGGCGATTCCGCTGCCGTTCGGGACGCTCTACACGACCAACATCACGCCCGACAAAGACACCGGCATCGGCAATTACAGCGACCAGGATTTTCTCGATGCCTTGCGCCGCGGCAAGCGGCGCGATGGCACCCATCTTTATCCGGCGATGCCCTACACGTCCTATACCTACATGACCGACGCTGACGGCCTGGCGATCAAAGCTTATCTTTTCAGTCTGCCGGCCGTGCATGCGACGGCGCCGGACAACACGTTTGCATTTCCGTTCAATCAGCGTTGGCTGATGGTGTTCTGGTCGACGCTGTTCAACGCCGATGCCCGCTTCGCGCCCAATAGCGATCGAAGCCCGGAATGGAACAGAGGCGCCTACATCGCCGAAGCGCTCGCCCATTGCGGTGAGTGCCACACGCCGAGGAACCTCGCCTTGGCGCTCGACAACGGCAAAAAGTTCGCCGGTGCGGTGACGGCAGGCTGGCACGCCTTCAACATCACCTCCGACCAGGGCTCCGGCATCGGCGGCTGGAGCGACGATGAGGTGTTCGCCTATCTGGCAACCGGGCACGCGCAGGGCCGCGGCACGGCGGCGGGCCCGATGGGCGAAGCCGTCGATCAAAGTTTCAGCCAGATGGCGCCGTCCGATATTCGCGCGCTGGTCAGCTATGTGCGCAGCGTTCCGCCGATCGCCTCGCCCGACCTGCCGGCGACGCTGGCGCCGCCGGCCCCGGCTTCGCCGAAGCAGGGTGGCGCAACGCCGGATGCGCTCGGCAAAAAGGTCTTCGAAGGGGCTTGCGTGAGCTGCCACGACTGGACCGGCGTGAGCGCGATCACCCCTTACGCGACAGTAGCGGGCACCCGCGCGGTCAACGATCGCACCGCCACCAATGTCGCTCAGATCGTGATTTCCGGAACGATGCGGCACACGCCTGCAGGCGTTGTGTCGATGCCGGCCTTCGGCGGCACGCATTCGGACACCGAGATAGCCGCGGTGAGCAACTATGTGACGGCACGGTTCGGCAGCGCGCGATCCAGCCTCACCGACAAGAATGTGGCAGGGCTGCGAAGTCAGACGGCCCGATGATGTGATGGTGGATGCCGTGGCTTAGGCGGGTCGTCGCCGAGCAGCTTGGCCGCGACCCCACCGCTAGGAGAACGACCATGTTTGATACCGCGTCCGCTTCGAACGGCGTGAAGCTTGCGCTGTTGGAAGGCCAACTGCTCAACCAGGAAATCAACCGCGCGACTTTCGTCAAGCGTGCCGCAAACCTAGGCCTCCCCGCCCTGGCTATCGGCGATGCCGCTGACAAGTTCATGGCCATCGCCGCCAACCAAGCGGCTCGGCGCGCCACCCTGAGGTCCAGCTATGACTATATCGTCATTGGTTCCGGCGCCTCCGGCTCGGTTGTGGCGGGACGCCTAGCTGAAAACCAGGATGCGCAAGTGCTTCTGCTCGAAGCGGGCGGTGAGGATCTGAAGCCCGGCATCCTGATCCCCGAAACTTGGTTCTTCAATCAGGGCGGCGAATTTGACTGGAACTTCGCCGCCGCACGCAGCCCGAGCGTCAACAACCGCTCGATCGCGCAGGCCACGGCAAGGCCATCGGAGGAGGTACCAGCATCAACGGGATGGTCTGGGCTCGCGGTCACAAGAACGACTTCGACCACTGGGCCAAGGAAGTCGGCGATGACGCGTGGAATTACCGGCACGTACTCGACATCTACCGGCGCATCGAGGACTGGCACGGCGTTCCGGATCCACAACGACGCGGTAGCGGCGGCGAGGTCTTTGTTCAGCCCGCTCCCAATCCAAGCTCCATCGCGCCGGCCTTCCTCAGGGCCGCAGAGTCCCTGGGCATCCCGACCTTCGCCGACCAGAACGGCGTCATGCAGGAAGGTTCGGGCGGCGCGGCGATCACCAATGTGCGTATCCGCAACGGCCGCCGGCTGAACATTCCCTCGAGCTACCTCTATCCGGTGATGGATCAGGCCAACCTGACCGTGTTGACTGGCGCCTATGTTAATCGCTTGACCATCGAGGGCAACGTCGTCACTGGCGTAGAGTTCGAGTGGCAGAATGAATCCGCAGGATCAAAGCCGCGAGCGAGGTTGTGCTGTCGGTCGGTGCGATCCAGACCCCGAAGACCCTGATGCTTTCGGGAATAGGCGACCGCGCGGAGCTCGACCGGTTCGGCATTGCCACCGTGTCGCACCTGCCGGGCGTCGGTCGGAATTTCCAGGATCATCCGATCATCGGTGGCGGACTCTGGGAAGCCCCTGGGCCGCTCCCCACGCGCAACAACGCCTCAGAGGCCAACCTCTTCGTAAAGAGCCGTCCGGAACTCAACACGCCTGACCTCCACATCTGGCACGTCGAGGCGCCCTACCTCTCCGAAGTTACCGGGCGATACGCCGTTGAGAATGTTTGGTCCATCAGTCCGGGCCTAGCGCGGCCGGAAAGCCGAGGCTTCCTACGGCTGAAGTCGGCAAGCCCACAAGAGGCGATGGAGATCCACGCCAACATGCTGACTGATCCCCGCGACTTGGCGGCGTTGCGCAGGAGCATGGAGATCACCCGCGAGCTCGGAAATTCCGAGGTCATGAAGTCCTTCGTCAAGCGCGAGATCCTGCCTGGAGATCTCGAGGGCGAGGCACTCGACAACCTGATTCGGGACGGGGCCATGTCGATGCACCATCCGACCTGCACCGCCAAGATGGGGCAGGACGACCTCTCGGTCGTTGACGCACAGCTACGGGTCTACGGCGTGAAAAAACTCCGCATCGCCGACGGCTCGATCATGCCGACCATCACGACGGGCAACACCCATGCGCCGTGCGTGATCATCGGCGAGCGCTTGGCCGAAATCCTCGACGCTGATCCTACCGACCCGCGAGGCGCCGCCCGGCAACGACGACATCTCGCGTTTCCCCAGAAGGAGATCCTCCAATGACCCAACGCTTGGATTACACAGCCATCGCCCCGGCCGGCATAAAGGCGCTCGGCAGTGTTTATGGCTACATCATGCAGTCGGGCCTGCCCAGGCTGCTGGTGAATCTGGTTTATCTGCGCGTCTCGCAGATCAACGGTTGCGCCTATTGCATCGATATGCACTCGCGTGACCTGATTAAGGAGGGCCTCGCCGTCGAAAAGCTGGTGTTGGTCCAGGCGTGGCGCGAGGCCGGCAGCCTATTTGACACGCGCGAACGCTCCGCTCTTGCCTGGGCCGAAACCGTCACTTGCGTCGCCGACACCGCCGTGCCGGAGCCCGATTTCCAGGCCGCTTCGGCCGTGTTCTCCGAGAAGGAACTGGCCGATCTGACGATCGCGATCGGCCTGATGAACGCCTTCAACCGGCTAGCCATCGGATTTCGGGTTCCGCCGAAAGCCGCACTTGCTGAGCAGCAGGGTTAGATTGTCGCGACCAATACCGCATCGCTCGACACTCGGATGTTGGTCGCGCTCCATTCCATCACCGGCCGCGATGCAGAAACGATGGGGGTGATACGTCATGCCGGGGCCGCAGCTGCTTCCGCGGCCTTTATCTTGCGCGCCAAGCGCCATTCCTCGAACCGGCGCACCATGACAAAAAACGACGGCACGAACAGAACTGCCAGGCAAGTCGAAGCAATCATCCCGCTGAAGACTGCAATGCCGATTGATTTGCGCGAATTGGCGCCGGCACCGGTTGCGAGCACCAGCGGTAGCACGCCGAGAATAAACGCGAACGAGGTCATCAGGATGGGACGAAAGCGTGCGCGCGCCGCCTCGAGCGCCGCCTCTATGATCGGCTTGCCATCGAAGATGCGCCGCTCGCGCGCGACCTCGACGATCAGAATCGCATTCTTGGCCGACAGCGCAATCAGCAGCACCAAACCGATTTGTGTATAGAGGTTGTTGGCGATGCCCAGGCCCTTGAGCGCAGCAACCGGTCCAACCAAAGAGAGCGGAACCGCAAGCAGCACCGCGACCGGCATGAACCAGCTCTCGTACTGGCCGGCGAGCACCAGATACACCAGCAGCATCGCGAGCGCGAAGATGTAGTAGAGCTGGTTGCCGACCAGCTGCTCCTGGTACGACATCGCAGTCCATTCGTAACCGATGCCGGGCGGCGAGGCCTTGTCGGCGATCTGCTGCATGAGCGACATCGCCTCGCCGGAACTGAAGCCGGTGGCGGGCAGCCCCAACACCGTTGAAGACGGATAGAAGTTGTAGAGGCTGAGCAATGACGGGCCGACCGTCGGGGTGATGCGAATCATCGTGCCGAGCGGAATGATGGCGCCCTGCTTATTGCGGACCGGAAGCTGCTCGATATCCTGCGGACGCAGGCGGAACTTCGAATCCGCCTGCACATAGACCTGGAAGACGCGGCCGAACTTGTTGAATTGGTCGACATAACTCGATCCCAGATAAGCGCCGAGCGTCGAGAACACGTCGTCGATCGACACCTGCAGCGTCTCGGCCTTGGCACGGTCCACGTCCACCTTGAGCTGCGGCACGGTGGAGCGGAATGAGCTCGTCACCCGCTGCAATCCGCTCTGCGTTTGGGCGTCCTTTACCACGGTATTGGTCGTTGTCTGCAACTTGGCGAGATCGAAGCTGCCGTCGCGCAACTCGAGCTGCATGGCAAAGCCGCCGGCATTGCCGATGCCCTGGATCGGCGGCGGCGGAAAAACAACGATGCGCGCCTGCTCTATCGCAGCGAAGTCGCGATTGAACTGTTGGAACAACGACAGCAAGTCTTCACCCTTGCCGCGCACGCTCCAATCCTTGAGCACGACATAGGCGACGCCGGCATTGGCCAGCGTCGAATTATTGTCGAGCGCGGAAACACCGGAAATCGCGATCACGTTGGCGACCGCGGGATTTTTCCCGGCGATTTGGCTCACCTGATCGAGCATGTGCTTGGTGCGCAGAAGGGAAGCGCCGTCCGGCAATTGCGCCGTCACCAGAACATAGCCCTGATCTTCGATCGGGAGAAACCCGGTCGCAACGCGAGAAAGGCCGTAGCCGGCACCGCCGATCACGATCAGCGCGATCACGCACATGAGCCCGCTGCGCGCGACCATGCCGCCGATCAGCCGCGCATAAGCCCGCTCGAAACGGTCGTAGACGGCGTTGAACGCACGGAAGAACAGGTTGCGCTCACTCGGAGGCACGGGGCGCCGCAGCCATAGCGCGCATTGCGTCGGCTTCAACGTGGCGGCGTTGATGGCGCTGAGCAAAGCGGTGGCGGCAATCACCAGCGCGAATTGCGCGAACATCTTTCCGCTGAGGCCCGGAATGAAGGCGGCAGGCAGGAACACCGACATCAGCACCAGCGTGATGCCTATGATCGGACCGAACAGCTCGTTCATGGCTTGGATCGCGGCGTCCTTTGGCGGCAAACCCCGCTCGATGTGATGCGCCGCACCTTCGACCACCACGATGGCATCATCGACGACGATGCCGATCGCCAGCACGATCGCGAACAGCGTCGACAGGTTGACGGTGAAATTGAGCGCAGCCATGCCGGCAAACGCGCCGATGATGGTGACCGGCACCGTGGTCATGGGCACCAGCATGGCGCGCCAGTCCTGCAGGAACACCAGGATCACGATCAGCACCAGGATCGCCGCCTCGAACAGCGTCTTCCACACCTCGTTGATTGACTCGCGCACGAACGTGGTGGTGTCGAACGGAATAGTGTAGGTCAGCCCGGGCGGAAAGCTCTTCTCGAGCTGGCGCATCTTCTTGGCGACTTCGCCGGCCACGTCGAGCGCGTTCGCCTCCAGCGTCTGAAAGATGCCGATGCCGGCTGCCGGCTTGCCGTTGAGGGTAAAGACCTGGCTATAGGTCTGCGCGCCGAGCTCGACGCGGCCGATGTCGCGCACGTGGACCATCTGCCCGTTCTGCTCGGTCTTGACCACGATGTTTTCGAACTGGCTGACGTCGTCGAAGCGGGTGGCGATGTCGAGCGTATATTGGAAGGCTTGCGTGTTCGGCGCCGGCGGCATGCCGAGCTGTCCGGCCGTGACCTGTTGGTTCTGGCCTTTGAGGGCGTTGACGACATCTTCGGTCGTCAGCGAGAAGGCATAGAGCTTGTCGGGGTCGAGCCAGATGCGCATCGAATACTGGCCGGCCCCGAAGATATTGACTTGGCCCACGCCCGGCAGGCGCGCAAGCTCCGGCTGCAGCGAGATGGTCGCGTAATTGGCAAGGAAAAGGCTGTCGTAGCTATCGTCCGGCGAGGTTAAAGTGACGAACTGCAGAATGGCCGTCGATTTCTGTTGGACGGTTACGCCCTGGGCTTGCACCGCCTGCGGCAACTGCGCGAGCGCGCTGGAGACCCGATTCTGCACCAGCACCTGCGCGAAGTTGATGTCCATCCCGATCTTGAACGTGACGATGAGCGTATAACTGCCGTCCGCGGCGCTGTAGGACTGCATGTAGATCATGCCGTCAACGCCATTGACCTGCTGCTCGATCGGCAGCGCGACGGTGTCGACCACGGCGCGAGCGCTAGCGCCGGGGTAGCGCGTGGTGACCGAGATGGTCGGAGGCACCACGTTGGGATACTGCGCAACCGCCAACCGAAACAGCGCGACGGCGCCGATCACGACCATCAGGATGGCGAGCACGTTCGCCAGCACCGGCCGGTCAATGAAGAATTTCGAGATCATGACGCGCCGTTACTTCGACCCGGTCTCCGCCGCCGCGGATTTGGGCGAGGGCAGCTGCGGATCGACCTTCTGCCCAGGGACGGCGTCGAGGATCCCGGCCACGACTACCCGCTCGTCCGGCTTCAATCCGCTCTCGACTAGGCGAAGCTCGCCAAAGCTCTGGCCGAGCTGCACCCGGCGCTGCTCGACGGTGTTGTCGGCGTTGACGGTCAGGACGTAGCGGCCGGCTTGATCGCTGCCGATCGCCACCTCCGGGACCAGCAGCCCCGGGATCGGACGCCTCGGCACGCGCACGCGCACGAAATAACCCGGCAGCAAGGCGCCATCGGTGTTCTCGAAAATGCCACGCGCCTGCAGGGTGCCGGTTGACTGGTTGACGTTCGGGTCGGCGTAATCGATCAGACCCCTGTGGGGGTACCCGCTATCGGTCTGCAGGCCGACCTCGATCGGAATCTTGAGGTCGGCGATATTCCCGCCCCGCGCACCGACGGCCGCGCGTATCTGCTGCACGTCCCGCTCGCTCACATTGAACCACACCCAGAGCGGCTTGAGCTGGACAATGCTCGCCAGCTCGGTCGGCTGATCGCCACCGACCAGCTCGCCGACAAAGACCTTGTGCGCGGTAACGACCCCGTCGAACGGAGCGGACACCGTCGTATAGCTGAGGTTGATCTCGGCGCTCTGCGTATTGGCCTGCGCAGACAGCACGTTGGCGTGGTCGGTATCGCGATTGGCGCGCGCCCTGTCCAGGTTGGCCTGGCTCGATACGTCCTTCGCCTGCAGCTGCTGCTGGCGCTGGAATTCGGCTTCCGCGTTGATCAGGGCGGCCTTGGCCCCCTCCTCTGCCGCTTGCGCCTGCTCCAGCTTCACCTTGTACGGCTGGGGTTCGATGACGAACAACGGCGTGCCCTTCTTCACCGTGGCGCCGTCCTGGTAGTCGATCTCCTGGAGGTAGCCCTGCACCCGTGCCACGAGCTTCACGGTGTTCACCGAAGCAGCGTTACCGGTGGCTTCCAGGTAAGGCGTAACCGTCTGCTGTACCGGCAATTGCACCGTCACCTTCGGCGGTGGCGGCGCAATAAAACGATTCTCCTGCCCGCACGCGGCTGTCATGGCGGCTGATGCCAAAGCTGCCAGCAGAGGCAGGCTACGGCCCTTCGCAATTATTGATCTCAAGCAAACCGCTGGCCCAGGCACAACGAGGATCCTCCGCAAACGCCGAATCATACCAGCAGCAGGAACGACCGGAAATGGCATGTTCGCGGTCGTTCACTATGCTATGAGCTGCCGATTCTGCCAATTTCAATCATGACTCGGTTCGCTTATTGTCGAGCAGTCATGGCTGCAAGGAGGTAAAGAGATGCCGACGCGTCGTCCCGGCAACGTTGGAGGAATACATCTGCTGCTCTCAGTCGGCGCTTTTGTATCGATCGCCTCGCCAGCAGACGCGCAATATGCCTGCACGACAAACTACTGCATCAAGAGCCAGAGCATCTCCTTCCAGATTCCACCGGGCTGGCCGGCCGTTACCATAGAGCCCTGCTGCCACACCCGCTGGGGCGCGCTGCCGGGCGGCATGGATTGGAACAACGGTGCACCCATCATGATCTGCTCCGCGAACGAGGAATACGCTGCGGCGTACCCGAATTGCGGAGATCCACAGAACATCTCACAGGACTTCCCCCTCGCATACGACAAACCCAAGATCGGCATTGGGGTCGCATGGCCGAACGGCAAAGACTATCGCTATGAGGTGGAAAGCATTCCGATGATCGACGGAAGCGACGGAACGTGCGCCCGGTATTCGAGCACGCCGGGAAGGGTGGCCTCCTGGTGGGTCTACGAGCTCAAGGAGCCCCAGCTCGGATCGTACGTCTTTACGGCAAGCTTGAGCTTTCGCCAGGGCGACAAGGGCTATTATGCCGTTCTCGACACTTGCAAGCTCGCACTGCCTCTGCCGAATACGCAAAGCGGGAATACTTCGCTCAACCCACAACATTGAATGGTCGAGCTGTCGAATCTGAGGATCGGCCTACGAGGCTCCGCAGACCTGCTCGTCGCCGCTGAGCATACTGCCCCGCGTGTCGGGAGCGGGCGTGTTCCCGTGCTGGCCACCCCGGTGATGATCAACCTGATGGAGGCGGCAGCGCTCGCCGCCGTGGAGCATCTGCTGCCGAGCGGTCACCAAAGTCTCGGGATCCAACTCGACATACGCCATTTCGCCGCGACGCCGGTCGGGATGCGGGTTTGGGCAAACTGCGAATTGACCGAGATCGACGGCCGCACACTCGTGTTCGCCGCCGAAGCCCATGACGAGAAGGAGCCGATCGGCGGCGGAACGCACCAGCGGGTCGTTGTCGACATCGCGCGTTTTGATCAGCGCGTGCAAAGAAAGCTGAGCAAGACATTCCCTGCCTAATGCATCGGCCATATCGAGGCCACGGTTTGCTCCAGACCGGTGCGCCGGATCAACGACCTCGCCCGATCCTGCGCTTCCCCGTACAAATCGTGCTCGTCGAGCGTGAGCACCTTCCCGGCGCGCATGAGAATTTTGCCATCGACGATGACGGTGTCGGCGCAGCCGCCGTGAGCGCAATAAACGAGGTTTGCAATCGGATTGTGAATCGGTTGCCACTCCGGGCGCATGATGTCGAGCAGCGTGACATCGGCTTTCTTGCCGACTTCGAGCGAGCCGAGATCGTTCTCCCACTGCATGCAGCGGGCGCCATTGATCGTCAGCATCTCTACGGCCGTCTCGGGACGCAGCACCTTGGGATCGAGACGCGCTTCGTGCAACCCGCCAACGATGAGAAAGGCTTGCCGAATAGCATCCAGGTAGTTGCTCGACATGGCCGAATCCGACCCCAGCGACACGCAAAGTCCCAGCTCCAGCATTTCGGGCGTCTTCCCGTGGCTGATATTGCCCATGGCCTGATGCATGGAGGCGCTTGGCGCGAGCGATATCTTCACATCCCGCTGCTTGAGCATGTGCAGCTCCTTTGCATCAACCCATCCCATGTGGAGCAGCAGCATATTGGGTGCGAGCAGCCCCAGCTTTTCCAGCCGGGCGACATCGCCCATCCCGTATTTGAGATGCGAGGCGACGGTTTCATCGCGGTTCTCGCAGGCATGGCCGATGATGCCGACACCGCGCTGCGCAGCAAGCCTGCCCAGTCGGCGCAACAGGTCGTCGGAACATGCGACTGGTACCCGAATCGAGAACCAGGCCTTCAGGCGGCCCTCCAATGAGCCGTCGAGCTCGGCGACCATCTCGTCGGCGCGCGTGAGCGCCTCCTCGGTCGGCTCGAAGAAGCCCCGCGGAAGATTGCCCATCGTGGTTTGACCCATGTCGAAAACGGTGCGCGCGATCAGCCCGCGCATGCCGCTTTCTTTCACAGCCTGTGCCGTTTCGGCGGTGAAATAGCTGCCGGGATCGGCAAAGCACGTGGTGCCGGCGCGGATCATCTCAACCTGGGCTAGCCGCGCCGCGCACCGTGCATCTCCCTTGTCCATGTGCGCCTCGACCGGCCATAGACGTCGGAACAGCCGCTCCGGCCCCGAATATGCTTCGTCGCCGCAGCTACGCCCGAGCTGCTGGGCATTGTGAACATGGGTGTCAAAGATCCCAGGCAAAGCGAGCTTTCCGCGCCCGTCGATCACGTCGTCGCCCGGATCGGGCGGAAATTGATTGCTCTTGCCGACGGCGACAATGCGATCGTCCTGCATGATGAGCGCCCCGTGGCGAATGATGCGGCGGCTCGGATCAACGGTGACGAGATAGTCGATGTTGGTAATGACCAGACGAGGCATTTACGACCAGGCTCCCGAACAGCTTCCCCCGCAATGATAGATCTATCTCGCGCGCTGGCTACAGGTGTAGTAGTCAGACCCCGGCTGGATATCTGAGCGTCTTGCGTGAGCATTGCGCAAAAGTCCGAGGGAGATCCATGAAGCTTGCCCGTCGTCGCGTTCTGCAATTGGCAGCGAGTGCTGCCGCACTGCCGGCATTTTCTCGCCTTGGACGAGCGGAAACCTATCCATCGCGGCCGGTGCGTCTGCTCGTCGGGTATGCCGCCGGCGGGGTGAATGACATAGTGGCACGGCTGACCGGACAATGGCTCTCGCAGCGGCTCGCCCAGCAATTCATCATCGAGGACCGCCCCGGCGCCGGCAGCAATATCGCCACCGAAATGGTCGTTCGCGCGAACCCCGACGGCTACACGCTGCTTGAGGCTTCCACCTCGAACGCGTGGAACGCGACGATCTATCAGAATCTGAGTTTCGATTTCATCCGGGACGTCGCGCCGGTCGCGAGCACGGTGCAAACCTACAATGTCCTGGTCACGAATCTCTCATTCCCGGCCAAGACCGTTCCCGAGCTCATCGCCTACGCCAAGGCGAATCCCGGCAAGATCAACATGGGCTCGGCCGGTCCGGGAAGCTCGCCGCACCTCTACGGCGAGCTTTTCAAGTCCATGGCGGGGGTCAATCTGGTCACGGTGCATTATCGCGGCGACGGCCCTGCAATACCCGACCTCATCGGCGGACAGATTGAGGTCATGTTCGGCTCAGTCGTGACCTGGATCGAGCAGATCAGGTCCGGCAAGGTGCGGGCGTTGGCGGTGACCAGCGCCGCGCGCACTCAGCTGTTGCCGGACCTTCCGCCCGTCGGCGAGTTCGTGCCCGACTATGAAGGCACGGGGTGGCAGGGGATCGGTGCGCCAAAGAGCACGCCGGCAGACATCATCGACAAGCTCAACAGCGAGATCAACGCCGGCCTTGCCGATCCCAAGCTCAAGTCGCAATTCGCCAATCTCGGCGCCGAGACCTTTCCGAACTCGCCCGCTGGGTTCGGCAAATTCATCGTCGACTATACGGAGAAATGGGCAAAGGTCATCCGCGCGGCCGGCGTGAAGGTCGAATAGTGCGGAGTTGCTCCGGCAATAGCGCGCGCTGAAGTGCGCGCGCTGAACTGATTGGGTTACCGTTCCTTGCGCGGATAATCGGCAAAAATAATGGAGGATCGCCCATGAACGAACGCGTCAATCCAAGCGTGGCAAGGCCAGTCCTTTCACAACGCTCCGGGGTGACGGTCCGGCGCGTAGGGGTGAACCTGGGGGCGGAGATCTCCGGCGTCGATCTGCGCTATCCGCTCACGGACGCGCAATTCCAGGCGATTGAAGCCGCCCTCCTTGAGAACGAGCTGCTCATCTTTCGCGAGCAGGAGATCACGTCGGAGCAATTGATGGCGTTCGGCCGCCGGTTCGGCGAGCTGACCGTTCACCCGTTCGCGCCTAACGAAGGCAAGAATGCACCGGAGCTGATCAAATTCCGCAATGACGAGACCACGCCTCCGTTCGGAACCGACGTGTGGCACTCGGATGAGACCTTCCGGGCCGAGCCGCCGATGGCGACCATCCTGTGCGCGAAGGAGGTGCCCGCGGTCGGAGGCGACACCATGTTCGTCAGCATGTCGGCCGCGTTCGACGGCTTGAGCGACCGCATGCAGCAATACGTCTGCGGCCTCGTCGCCATTCACGACATGAAGCCGTTCCGTCCGCTGTTCGGTCAAAGCCTGGAAGACCGCACGAAGCTGCAGCAGTTTGAATTGATGTATCCGCCGCAGTTTCACCCGGTGGTGCGGGTGCATCCGGTCTCAGGGCGAAAGGTGCTGTTCGTCAATCCGCAGTTCACAATCGCCATAGACGGGATGGAGGAGCGCGAGAGCGGCGCCCTCCTTGATACGCTCTTCCATCAGGCGCTGGTCCCCGAATATCAGTTCCGGCTGCATTGGGAGCCGCATACCATCGCCATGTGGGACAACCGTTCCACGCAGCATTATGCTGTCCACGACTACTATCCCCAGCGTCGCTACATGGAGCGGGTCACCATCCGCGGCGACGCGGTAATCGGGATCGAGCGCGCGGATCCGATGACCGTGCGCAGGGCGAAATACGTGGCGCCAAAGAATGTCGACGTCCACGGCGGACATAAGCCGCACTGACCCGGACGGCGTGCAGGCGCCGGCATCGTGATGATCCCGAGCTTGCCCCTCATCGCGGCTCCTCGCTCGCCGCCGCGGCATCGCCCTGCTCTTCCCGGACTTCAAGGTGCCCCTCCCCTTTCATTGTGGTGAGGTCGATGCGCGCGACACAGGTGACGGCGACATAATCGAGGGTCAGATCTCCAACCAGCCTTATCTCGGAAGGCCCGTTGCTGCTCTCCAGCGCGCGCAGATCGGAACGATTGGGGTCGACTGGAATGCCGATCTCGGTCCCGCCCCTGGTATCGGTGAACATCACCAGAACTTGACCGAGCGCGACAGATTCCTTGACGCCTTCACGCGTCTTGTCGCGCGAGCTTAGTTCGACCGGATGATCGCCTGTGCAGAGAAATTTCACCAGCTCGTTCATTCCGCCTCTCGTTTCTGACAGTGTCCTGGGGAGACAATATTGAAGCAGCGGGCCGCGTCAACGTATGGTCGGCAGCTCGCGCGGGACCCGGGGAGGGCCGATGGGCGACTGGATCGCCTTCTGGAATTCCAATCATCCAATCTACGTCAGTCCGCGCCACCGCGATGTGCATTATCGCACCGTCGCGCAGGATATTCTCGCGCGTGTGCGCCCGGGCGCGCGCGTCCTCGACTACGGCTGCGGCGAGGCGCTGCACGCGGACCTGATCGCGGCATCCGCGGCCGAGGTTACCCTGTGCGAGACCGCGCAGTCGGTACGCGCCTCCCTCGCCCGCCGCTTCGCAGGAGACACACGCATTTTCGTGCGCTGTCCCGAAGAGCTGGCGGCCCTGCCCGCGAGCTCCTTCGACGTGGTAGTGATGCATTCGGTTGCGCAATACCTGAGCGCGAAAGAGCTTGATGCCGCGCTCGCGGTCTTCCATCGGGTGCTTGCACGCGATGGCCTGCTCATTGTCGGCGACATCTTGCCGCCGCACGTCACCCTCGCAATGGATGCGATCGCGTTGCTGCGCTTCGGGCTTGCGCATGGTTTCCTGGGCGCAGCCCTGATCGGCCTCGCACGCACGGTCGCTTCCGACTACTGGCGACTGCGCTCCCGGCTCGGCCTGACGCGCTACAGCGAAGCCGCAATGATCGAGAAGCTTGCGCGTGCCGGGTTTTCCGCGCGCCGCGACCCCGCCAATATCGGGCATAACCCGGCGCGCATGACTTTCCTGGCCCGTCCGGCATGATACACCCGTCAATCCATGCCGAAGCGGACAGACATTCATTCGATCCTCATCATCGGGGCGGGACCCATCGTCATCGGTCAAGCCTGCGAGTTCGACTATTCCGGAACCCAGGCATGCAAGGCGCTGAAAGCCGAGGGCTATCGGATCGTGCTCGTCAATTCCAACCCCGCGACCATCATGACCGACCCCGACATGGCCGACGCCACCTATGTCGAGCCGATCACGCCGGAGATTGTCGCCAAGATCATCGAGAAGGAAAGGCCGGATGCGCTGCTTCCCACCATGGGAGGCCAGACCGCCCTCAACACCGCCTTGTCCCTCAACAAGATGGGCGTGCTCGAGCGGTTCAATGTCGCGATGATCGGCGCCAGCGCCCATGCCATCGACAAGGCGGAGGATCGCAAGCTGTTTCGCGAGGCGATGCAGCGCATCGGGCTGGAGACACCGCGCTCGACGCAGGTGAAAAGCCTGATTGCGGCCTTGCAGGCGCTCGACGAGATCGGGCTTCCCGCGATCATCCGGCCCTCGTTCACGCTCGGCGGGACCGGGGGAGGGGTTGCTTACAACAAGGCCGAGTTCATCGAGATCGTCGAGCGCGGCATCGACGCCTCCCCTACCAACGAGGTGCTGATCGAGGAGTCGGTGCTGGGGTGGAAGGAATTCGAGATGGAGGTGGTGCGCGACCGCAACGACAACTGCATCATCATCTGCTCGATCGAGAATCTCGATCCGATGGGGGTTCACACCGGCGATTCGATCACCATCGCGCCCGCGCTTACCCTGACCGACAAGGAATATCAGCGCATGCGGGATGCCTCCATCGCGGTCCTGCGCGAGATCGGGATCGAGACCGGAGGCTCGAACGTCCAGTTCGCCGTCAACCCGCAGGACGGTCGCCTCGTCATCATCGAGATGAATCCGCGCGTGTCGCGCTCCTCCGCGCTTGCCTCCAAGGCGACCGGCTTTCCCATCGCCAAGGTCGCGGCCAAGCTTGCGGTCGGCTACACGCTCGACGAGGTCGCCAATGAGATCACCGGAGGCGCAACTCCCGCCTCCTTCGAGCCGACCATCGATTATGTGGTCACCAAGGTGCCACGGTTTGCATTCGAGAAGTTCCCCGGTGCCGAGCCGATCCTGACGACGTCCATGAAGTCGGTGGGAGAGGCCATGGCCATCGGGCGGAGCTTCCAGGAGAGCTTGCAGAAAGCGCTGCGCTCGCTCGAGAACGGATTCACCGGGCTCGACGAGATCGCGATCGAAGGGGTTGGCCAGGGGGACGACAAGAATGCGGTGCGGGCTGCGCTCGGCACGCCCACGCCCGACCGCCTGCTCACGGTGGCGCAGGCGATGCGGCTCGGCTTCTCCGACGAGGAGATCCACACCTCGTGCAGGATCGACCGGTGGTTTCTGGCGCAGCTGCGCGAGCTCGTGCATGCGGAGGAAGCCGTGCGGGCGAACGGGCTGCCTGCGAGCGCGGGAGCCTTGCGCGCGCTCAAAGCCATGGGCTTTTCCGATGCCCGGCTCGGCGCGCTTGCCGGCATGAGCGCGGAGGCCGTCACCAAGCGGCGGCGCGCGCTCGGCGTGCGCCCCGTGTTCAAGCGCATCGACACCTGCGCCGCCGAGTTCGCCACGCCGACCGCGTATATGTACTCGACCTACGCGGCGCCGTTCGCAGGCGCGCCGGTGTGCGAAGCTTCGCCTTCGGAGCGCGGCAAGATCGTGATCCTCGGCGGCGGGCCCAACCGCATCGGGCAAGGCATCGAGTTCGACTACTGCTGCTGCCACGCCGCCTTTGCCCTGAAGGAAGCCGGCTACGAGACCATCATGATCAACTGCAACCCGGAAACGGTCTCGACCGACTATGATACTTCCGATCGGCTGTATTTCGAGCCCCTGACCAGCGAGGACGTGCTCGAGATCATCGACGTCGAGCGCTCGCGCGGGAATCTCCATGGCGTGATTGTGCAATTCGGCGGGCAGACCCCGCTCAAGCTTGCCCATCCGCTGGAGCAGGCGCGGGTGCCGATACTCGGCACCTCTCCCGACATGATCGACCTCGCCGAGGACCGCGACCGATTCAAGCAGCTGCTCGACAAGCTCGGGCTGCGCCAGCCCATGAGCGGCATCGCCGGCTCGCCCAAGGCGGCGCGTGCCATCGCCGAGAAGGTCGGCTACCCGCTGGTGATACGGCCCTCCTATGTGCTCGGCGGGCGGGCGATGGAGATCGTGCTGGATGCTGCCCAGCTCGATGCCTACATCGCGCGGCTTGCGGGCGATCTCGATCGCCCCTCCGAGCTGGTGGTTTCGCAGAAGCGGCCGCTGCTCATCGATCGCTACCTCTCGGACGCGATCGAGATCGACGTGGATTGCCTCGCCGACCGCACCGACGCGGCGATCGTGGGAGTGATGGAGCACATCGAGGAGGCCGGCATCCATTCCGGCGACAGCGCGTGCTCGCTGCCGCCGCATTCGCTGGCTCCTGCGGCGATCGCGGAGCTGGAGCGCCAGACGCGGGCGCTGGCTCTGGCGCTTGGCGTCGGCGGGCTGATGAACGTGCAATACGCCATCAAGGACGGCGAGGTCTATGTCCTCGAGGTCAATCCGCGCGCCTCGCGCACCGTTCCCTTCGTGGCCAAGGTGATCGGGGTTCCGGTCGCCAAGATTGCGGCCCGGATCATGGCCGGCGAGAAGCTCGCAAGCTTCGATCTCAAGCCTAATGCTCTTGCCCATGTCGGGGTCAAGGAGGCGGTGTTCCCGTTCGCCCGCTTCCCCGGCGTCGATACTGTGCTCGGGCCCGAGATGAAGTCGACGGGCGAGGTCATGGGCATCGACCGGGATTTCGCCATCGCCTTTGCCAAGAGCCAGATCGGAGGCGGCTCGCGCCTGCCCCGCGCGGGGACCGTTTTTGTCTCGGTCAAGGACAGCGACAAGCCGCGCGTGATCGAGGCGGTTCGGCTCCTCCTCGGCCTTGGCTTTCGCATCATCGCCACCTCAGGGACGCAGCGCTATCTGGCGGAGCAAGGGGTGCCCGCCGCCAAGATCAACAAGGTGCTGGAAGGGCGCCCGCACATCGTGGACGCCATCAAGAACGGCGAGGTTCAGCTCGTATTCAACACCACCGAGGGGGCCACGGCGCTTGCCGACAGCCGCCCGCTCCGGCGGGCGGCCCTCTTGCATAAAGTGCCCTACTACACCACTCTCTCAGGGGCCGTTGCGGCCGCGCAGGGAATAAAGGCCTATCTCGGGGGCGACCTCGACGTGCGTGCGCTGCAAAGCTACTTCGGCGGCAAGGGCTGATCCCGGGGAACCCGGGAAGTGGCCCCCGGTAGGGATTTGGGACAGAGGTTCGGATCGCGTGGCCGGAAGGCAACTTCGGCCCGCGATTGGGCTTATTGTCCCTTGGGTCAGGATGTCCGGCGAGCTGAAATTCTGCGAAGCGACATGCTCGACAAAAGCGGGACATGCTCAACAAAAGCATAGAGCGGGATGACGATTCGAGAAAAGTCATCCCGTCTTGAGTCGGAGGTTTAAGGAAAAATGGACAAGATTCCGATGACGGCGGAGGGCTATGCGGCCCTGGAGAGCGAACTCAAGCATCGCCAGCAGGTTGAGCGTCACAAGATCCTCCAGCTCATTACCGATGCGCGCACCCACGGCGACCTGTCCGAGAATGCCGAGTATCACGCCGCCAAGGAATCCCAGTCGCACAACGAGGGGCGGATCGCCGAACTCGAGGACAAGCTTGCGCGCGCCGAGGTGATCGACGTGTCCAAGCTCTCCGGCGAGACCATCAAGTTCGGAGCTACGGTGACGCTGGTGGACGAGGACACCGCGAAGAAGCAGGTGTGGCAGCTGGTCGGGGAGCCCGAGGCGGATGCGAAAAAGGGCAAGATCTCGATCACCTCCCCGCTCGCGCGTGCTCTCATCGGCAAGGCCAAGGGGACGAGCGTCGAGGTGGTGACCCCGAGCGGCGCCAAGGCCTATGAGATCAAGAAGGTGGAGTTTCGCTGACCCTCCCCGCGCCCAGTACCTACGCAAACGGCCCGAAAAAATTGTTGCGGAAAACCGGTCTTCACGGTCTGGCCTCGGCTGGAGCTCTGTGCTCTGCATCCCTTGCATAGCTGACCGGAACTCATAGATCAGGTCGTTGTGCGTTGCCGCGCTCTCCGCGGCGACGGGGCGAGTTTTACGACCGGCTCTCCTTCCCTGGGAAGCTTCGAATGACGAACGGCGTCAATGGCTAAGTGCTTCAATGGCTGAGACTATCCGCGCCAGGGTGGTGATCGTCGGGTCCGGGCCGGCCGGCTATACGGCGGCGGTCTATGCCGCCCGCGCCATGCTCGACCCGGTGCTGATCCAGGGGATCGAGCCCGGCGGTCAGCTCACCATTACCACCGACGTGGAGAACTATCCCGGCTTCGCCGAGGTCATCCAGGGCCCCTGGCTGATGGAGCAGATGGCGAAGCAGGCCGAGCATGTCGGCACCAGGCTTGTTGCCGACCATGTCATCGGGGTCGATCTGCGCGCGCGCCCGTTCGTGCTCGATTGCGACAGCGGCGACCGCTACCTGAGCGATGCCCTGATCATTGCCACCGGGGCGCAGGCGCGCTGGCTTGAATTGCCGTCCGAGCAGAAGTTCAAAGGCTATGGCGTCTCGGCTTGCGCCACCTGCGACGGCTTCTTCTATCGCGGCAAGGAGGTTCTGGTCATTGGCGGCGGCAATACCGCGGTCGAGGAGGCGCTTTTCCTCACCAATTTCGCCACCCATGTCACGCTCGTGCACCGGCGGGACCAGCTTCGGGCGGAGAAAATTCTGCAGGACCGGCTGTTTCGCCATCCGAAGATTTCCGTCCGCTGGAACAGCGTGCTCGAGGAGGTGCTGGGCGAGGAGAGACCGCTCAAGGTCAAGGGGGTGGTGCTGCGCGATGCCAGGACCGGCGCATTGAGCGAGCGGCACGCGGACGGGGTGTTCATTGCCATCGGCCACACCCCCGCTTCCGCGCTGTTTGCCGGCCAGCTGGAGATGAAGGGCTCGGGCTACATCAGGACGGCGCCGCATTCGACTGCGACCTCGGTGCCCGGCGTTTTTGCCGCCGGGGACGTGACCGACGACGTCTATCGCCAGGCGGTGACCGCGGCCGGGCAGGGCTGCATGGCGGCGCTCGAAGCGGAGCGGTTTCTCGCCGCGCAAGGAAAAGTCGAAGGAACGGCCGAAGGCGAGGCCGAGCCCAGAGCTTTGTCAGTGATGGCGGCGGAGTGACAGCGACGTGACCACAGGCGGCATGGACTGGGACAAGCTGAAGGTGTTTCACGCCGCTGCCGAGGCGGGCAGCTTCACCCATGCCGGCGAGCAGCTCGGGCTTTCCCAATCGGCCGTGTCCCGGCAGGTGTCCGCGCTCGAGCAGGAGCTCGGCGTCTCGCTGTTCCACCGCCACGCCCGCGGACTCATCCTCACCGAGCAGGGCGAGCTGCTGCATCATACCGCCCATGACGTGTTCATGAAGCTCGAGGCGGCGCGGGCCAAGCTCACCGACAGTCGCGAGCGGCCCAACGGCGAGTTGCGGGTTACCACGACCCCCGGCATCGGGGTGCACTGGCTCACCCCGCGGCTGGGCGAGTTCGTGGAGCTTTATCCGGATGTGCATCTCACGCTCTTGACCACCGACGAGGAGCTCGACCTTGCGATGCGCGCGGCCGATGTGGCGATCCGCCTGCGCCAGCCGACCCAGCCGGATCTGATCCAGCGCAAGCTGTTCTCGGTCCGGTTCCACGCCTATGCCTCGCCCGATTATGTGAAGCGGTTCGGCACCCCGCGCGCGCACGACGATCTCGACAAGCACCGCATCATCCTGCTTGGCGGCAACACGGTGCCGAATTACCTGGAGAACCGGCGCTGGCTGATCGAGGTTGGGAGGAACGGCAAGGGGGCGCGCACCCCGGTGCTGACCATCAACACGATCTTGGGGGTTGTGCGCGCCTGCCAGCGAGGAATGGGGGTTGCGCTGCTGCCCGATTACCTGGTGGAGGAGAATGGCGGGCTGGTCCAGCTGTTCGGCGAATCGGAGACGATCGCGCTTGATGCCTATTTTGTTTATCCGGAGGAGTTGAAGTCGGTTGCGCGGGTTCAGGTGTTTCGCGATTTTCTGGTAGCGAAGGCGCAGCGCTGGCATTTCTGATACCTGGTGGGGCAAGTGCTCTGCGTGCCGGAAGGGCTCGCCGCGTCATCTGAGGCGCGAGCGAGCATCGGCGAGCGAGCCTCGAAGGATGCGCGCCAAGCGTCTCACTCCACGGCTGCGTCCCTTGGTAGCCTGCATGAACGAAGCGGTATGCGGGGCCACACCGCCCTGTCGCATGGCAGACATGCGCAGTCTTCTGTTTTCGGACCAACGTGGGAGGCCTAAAGTGCGGCTACTGGCAGCGGAAGGTTGTGTCTTTTTATGCAACTGAGGAGCTGCCAGCTGTTCCCCTCTGGAAGGTGATAGTCGGCCCTCAGCCGACGAACTTAAACCGGACCCGCTAGGGTCCGGTTTTTTGTCCGCGCGGCGTTCCCGGCCCCAATGAGGTTCCCGTAATGAGGTGAATGGATGTAAGCGGCGCCAGGCGAATGGCCTGCGCGAATTCATCATCACTCAAGACTCTCATTACGAGGTTGCCAAAAACGAGCTGCGCTTTGTCGGCGGGCTGGCAACCGTGCTGCTATTCGGTCGTTAAAGATCAGGCGGCGGTCACGAACTTGCGTTCAATGTGAACGGGAACAGTTCCGCCCATAATCTCCAGAAGGACGCGGACCCGGCCGGAGTCGTCGAGCCGATCCAGTGTCCCCAACTGTTCGGAGAACGGCCCGGCAGCAAGCCGAACCTGGGTGCCCGGTTGGAGAGTTTCCTGCAGATAAAGGAACCCCTTTGCGTCAACCGATGCGATCATCGCTTCCACAACGCCGCGCGGCACGGGGTGGGGCAGTTCCCCCTGCATAACCAGGCTGGTCACCCCGAAGGTCCCGTTGACGCTGCGCCACCGATGCTGAGTGAGGTTGAGGCGAATGAACAGGTAGCGCGGAAAAAACGGAGCGGGCACATTGGTCAGCTTACGGGCGTGTCGTACGGTCTTCAGCCGCCGCGGCAGGAACACTTCGTATCCTTGATTTTCTAGCTGGTCCTTGGCGCGCACCTCACGATGCGGCTGCGTGTGGGCTGCATACCAGCGCGCGGGCTCATTATGGACGGCTAGAGCCGATTGAGAGCTCGGACGAGTCTGTTCGGAATTGGCCATCATTCCCCGACCCACATCTGATCATGCCCCCGGCGGCGTGTTACTAATGCGCCGAAAATGGCGAGGTCAAGGGGAAATTTGATCCGAATCGTTCAGGAGGTGCAGCCAACGGAGATCTCCTGAACAGCATACGCGCGTACGATCAATGAGAACGCCGCTCAGCCGAGCAGCATCGGCAGCCAGGTCGCGATCGCGGGAAACAAAACGATGACGACGAGCAACACCAGGCTCATGCCGACGTACGGCACGACCGCGCGGAAGATGTGGGTCATGGTGACGGCCGGAGGTGAAACGCCCTTCATGGTCATCAGCAGAAGGCCATGCGGCGGCAGCAGAAGACCCAGCTGCATGCAGATCAGATAGAGCACGCCGAACCAGATCAGGTCGATGCCGATGCGCTGGACGATCGGCATGAAGACCGGCAGCGTGATCAGCATCATGCTCACCTGATCGACGAAGATGCCGAGGAAAATCAGCAGCAGCATCATGCCGGCGAGAATAGTCATGGGCGCGAGCCCATGCCCCAGGATGGTTGAAACAATACCTTCCGTAGCGCCCGAGAAGCTCAGGATCTGCGAGAAGGTCGTGGCGCCCAGGATGATGAACAGGATCATCGCGGAGATCGTCACTGTCCCCCGCAGCGCTTTGAGCAATACGTCCGCGCTCAGCACCCCATAGAGCGCGGCCAGCGCCATGGTAGCAAGGGCACCGAGCGCAGCCGATTCGGTCGGGGTTGCGAAGCCACCTGACATCGCACCGATTACGACGACGAAGATCGCGACCAGCGGCAGCACATAAAGCACCAGCAGCTCGTATTTGGCCCATCCGTGCCGCTCATCAATAGGGGTAACCGGCGCAAGGGCGGGGTTGAGCTTGACCCGCAGGACGATGTAACCGACGAACGCAGCGGCCAGGATCAGCCCGGGCACGACGCCGCCGATCAGCAGCTTGGAGATCGAGATGCCGGACAGGCTCCCGAGCAGCACCGTCAGGGCCGACGGCGGGATCAACATGTCGACCGCCCCGATGGCCATGAGGGGCCCGGCCGCCAGCACCGGATTGTAGCCGCGCGCGAGCATCACCGGCAGCATCAGGGAGCCAAGCATGGCCGTGGTGGCAATGGTCGAGCCGGAGATCGCGGAGAACACCGTGCCCGCGACCACTGCAATCACGGCGAGCCGCCCCGGCACCTGGCGCACCAGGCGTTCGATCCCGTCGATTACTTTCAGCGCAAGACCGGTGTGAAAGAGCACCTCGCCCATGAGCACGAACAGCGGAATCGGGGTGAGGGAAAAATTCATGACGGCGGCCGCGCTGTTGCGCACCATTTGATCGAGCCCGGCGGCACCGCCCAGGAAAATGACCGCGCCCATGATGTTTATCGCGATGAAAGAAAAAGCGACCGGCAGGCCCATGAACAGCAGCGCGGTCGAGCCACCGAGGAGCAGCAGGGAGGCGGTCTGCCAGGACATCGGGCGGTCGAGCTCTATGATGCGGACACGGCATCATCCCGCGGCCGCCGCTCGGCCAAGGCCAGCCGGTGCATGCGGAACACGAATTCGAGCGACAGCAGCGCAAATGCGACCGGCATCGGAAGGAGCAGCCACCATTCGGGGATGATGAGTGTCTTGATCGAGAGCGACCCGCCGGCGAGGCTCTCAAGCATTACCCGGGCGCCGTACCAGACGAAACAGAGGCAGCAGCTGAGGCCAACGGCGTCGCAAAGCCATTCCAGCATCCAGCCTACCTGCTGCGGCAGCAGGCGAAGCACGATGTCCACCCGAATGTGCTGGCCTTGCCGCAGCACACCGGGAGCTGCGACGAGCGTGATCAGGTAGAGCGCATCTTCCGACAGCTCGTTGCTGGGCGCGATGCCTCCAGCGCCAGCGTTGCGCAGCAGAACGTCCATCCCGATGAGCATCGTCATCGCAAGCAGGAGGAGGCACGCGAGCAGAAGCATCGCCTCGAGCAGCTGCCCATACCAGCGAGACAGCTTCACCATTCAGTTCGAGAACAGCTGCTTGAGCTTCGGTCCGGGCTCGGGACTCCGGTGGATGATTCCGGCCCAGCCCGCCTCGTAGGCTTTGTCGAGATAAGCTTTCGCAACGGTACCATCGAGCTTGATCACCTGGATGCCGGCGGCAGCTTGCCGCTCGATGTCTTTCTGATTCTCCCCGGCAAAGTAGGCGGCCGCCTCATCCTCCGCCCGCGCTCCCGCTTTGCGCAGGATATCGCGCTGCTCGTCGGTCAGGCTGTCCCACTTGGTCTTGTTCACCAGGATCGACACTTCGGCGGAATAGAATCCGGGGTCGACCCGGTACTTCGTCCTCTCCTGCCAACCGAGGTCAAATATGCCCGTGACCGGCCAGCCGTAACCGTCTACTACACCGCGCTCCAGCGCGGTGTAGACTTCGCCTGGAGCGGTTTGCACGACCGTGGCGCCCAACGCCTGGAAGAAATCACGATAAACCGGGGTAATGCGCAACTTCAGCCCGGTCAGATCCGCTTTGTCGATTGGCTTGTTCAGATAGAGATGGAACGGATTATTATCAGTGTGCCGGGCAAGGAATATGGCATTCATCTTCGCTGCATAGAGCCTGGCCATGTAATCGTAGCCGCCGTTGCGGCGCAGCTCGGACATCGGCCGCTGCGTGAGCTTCCACGCATCCGCTTCCGGCATCACGTTGGTGTAGAACGCGCCCGTCGCGTTGGCGACATCGATGACGCCGCTCTTGAGCGCATTGCCGACTTCGAAGGGCGGCATGGCCTTGGGGCCGCCGATATAGTTGATCTGCACGACGCCCTTGCCCGCCTCGTTGACCCGCTCAACGAAAAGCTCGAACGGTCGGGAATAGGTCGTCTTCTCGGCGAATGCCGAGACGGCGCGCAGGGTAGCTTCGGCCGCGACGGCCGGAGCAGCGCAGATCAGCGAAGAGGCGATTACGGCAAGGAAGCGGTACAGGCGCATGAACTCCCCCGGCTGGTTCAGGACAAGCAGGTCGGTGCCAGCGATATGTTGCATAAGATTATCGAAATAGCAGCCTTGCGTCTGCGCCTTCCCCCCTTGCGCTCAGGCCGAAGCCGCGCGAAGATTCACTGCGGGTACTCTGGAGGACGCGATGCGCAAGCTGTTTGTTGCGGCTACAGCCTCGGCAGCCATCCTGCTGGCCGGATCGTTGGCGTGGAAAGCCGAGGCTCAGACTTCACGCCCGGCGGCAATTGTCGGGTCTGGCACCGAGAACTTCAGCCCTGTCGAGAGAGGCACCATCCAACCGGCTGCCTGCCGCGGGTGGGGGCGTCACTGCCCGCCCGGCCGCATCTGGGTCTGTCGCCCCCGCGGATGTTTCTGTCGTTGGTGCTGACGCACCGAATCCAAAATCCTGATCTCATCTAGCGCAGTTCTGGGCTCGAGGCGAAGGCCAAGAACCCGGAACCACACGCTCCATTGCCGGCTGCCATAACACAAGGCAGCGGCCATGCGGCTCGATTTTGCCATGCTAGAATCATCGACCGCGATGTTAAGCCGTAGTACTGCGTTCGAGACGCTCGGCGCACATCCTTCGAGGCTCGCGTGCAAGCACGCGAGCGCCTCAGGATGAAGAGCCGCGCTGAGCTCCTTAAGGATGAGCTCAAACGCGCCCGCTTCCCTTCTACTATTCAAGCTCGAAAACTGAGAGTAGCCTTTCAGCCCAATGCCGCAAAAGCGATGGAGGCTGGAATGAGCACGGTGACCAGCGTCAGCCGCGTTAAGGACGAGCCGATCGACCTGGCCGACATGCGCCGGCGCATCAAGGCCATCTTCATCGGCTCGGTCGGCAACCTGGTCGAATGGTATGATTTCTACGCCTACGCGGCGTTTGCGCTTTATTTCGCGGCCAAATTTTTCCCGAATTCCGACCCGGTGGTCCAGCAGCTCAATGCGGCGCTTCTGTTCGCGGCCGGATTTCTGGTGCGCCCGCTCGGCGGCTGGATGTTCGGCTATCTGGCCGACCACCACGGCCGCCGCGGCGCGCTCATGCTTTCGGTGAGCTTGATGTGCTTCGGCTCGCTGATGATCGCGGTCACTCCCACCTATGACTCTATCGGGGTTCTCGCTCCCATCCTGCTCGCGGTCGCGCGTATCCTGCAAGGTCTGAGTCTGGGCGGCGAATATGGGACCAGCGCAACCTATCTCACCGAGATGGCCGACCAGCGCCATCGCGGCTTTTATTCCAGCTTCCAGTATGTGACGCTTATTGGTGGACAGATCTGCGCGCTGCTCGTGCTTCTGCTCCTGCAGAAGGTGTTTCTGACCGGAGAGGAAATACGCGCCTGGGGCTGGCGCATCCCGTTCGTCATCGGGGCTCTGCTGGCGGTCATCGCGCTGATCATGCGGCGCACTCTGCAAGAAACGGACGCGTTCGAGGCGGCTCAGAAGGTAGCGAAGCGAACCTCGTCGATTCGCGCCCTGATGAAATATCCGCGCGAGGTTCTTCTCGTCGTCGGGCTCACTGCCGGAGGCACCGCGGCATTCTACACCTACACCACCTACATGCAGAAATTTCTGAAATTATCGGTCGGACTCAGCGATGACCAGACGACCTTGGTGACCCTGAGCGCGCTCGTCTTCGGCATCATCCTGCAGCCGATCTATGGTGCGATATCCGACCGCATCGGTCGTAAATGGCTGCTCGTCGGCTTCGGAGTGAGCGGCGTTCTGTTCACGATTCCGCTGTTGACGACCTTGCAGCAAGCCAAGCGACCACTCGAGGCGTTCCTGCTGATTGCGGCCGCGTGGATGATCGTTTCCGGCTACACCTCGATCAACGCCGTGGTGAAGGCCGAGTTGTTCCCGACAAATATCCGAGCGATCGGGGTCGGGCTTCCCTACGCGCTCACGGTGTCGATCTTCGGCGGTACCGCGGATTCGGTGGCTTTGTCGTTCAAGTCAGCGGGGCACGAACCCTGGTTCTATTATTATCTCACGGGCATGATCGGCATCTCGCTCGTGGTCTATGTGTTCATGCGCGACACCAAGGCCGACTCGGCGATGCATCGCCACGAATAGGTTACGGCTCTACAAAGACGACGCTGCGCTGCCCTTCGTCCACAAGGATGAACTCCGTGAATACCAATTTTTCCGTCGGGCTCGCGTTCCAATGGGCGTGCACCGTTCCCGGTTTGACGAGCAGGTAGTCGCCGGACTTCAGCATGATCGGCTCTTTTCCGTCCTCCTGCACAGCCATGGTCCCCTCCAGGATGTAAAAGAACACTTGGCTTGTATGGTAATGCTTGCGAACCCGCGCGCCCGGCTGGTACGTGACTCGCGTCACAATGGCCAGCTTTCCCGGTGCGCCCGGTACCGTGGTGCGCGATAGCACCTGCGGGGTGATTCCCGGAACATCAACCGTGGGCCGGGGAAGCTCGGGAGCGGACAGTTTCTCCTGAGCGCGAGCTGGTGCATGAAGAAAGACAGCGAGGGCGAGCACCATTGCGCCACGGGCCGCCATGCCATGTGCCGCCATGAAGTGTTTCGCTTGCATGAACAGCTCCAATTCGGTTGAGCCCTGTTTTGTCGCGCAACGACGCGCTCGTTGCAATTAGAATTGCTCCAGCCATTCCTACCCGCTCCATCATGCCGAGACAGAGCCTGTAGCTGGGTCCGCGGCCCATGTAAGTTGGCCGCGCGAGGCGGACAGAAAGAGGAGTGCGGCATGGATCTCATTCTCAGGAACGCGCTGCGTCCCGATGCCAGCCGCGATATGACCGACATCGGAATCGAGAACGGCAGGATCGTTGCCATCCGGCCGGACTTGCCCGCGGCGGGCGAAACAATCGAGCTCGGCGGCCGGCTCGTTTCCTCCGGCTTCGTCGAGACCCATATCCACCTCGACAAGTCCGGCATTCTCGACCGCTGCACGTCCGATCGCGGCGATATTGAAGAGGCGATCGGCGAGGTGGCCAAGGCAAAGGCCGGTTTCACGCCGGAGGATGTTTACAAGCGTGCCAGGCGCACGCTCGAGAAGGCGATCCTGCAGGGCACCACGCACATGCGCACCCACTTGGAGGTGGACCCGGTGATCGGGCTGCGCAGCCTCGAAGGTGTCCGCCCGCTGATCAAGGAATATGCCTGGGCGATCGATCTCGAGATCTGCGTCTTCCCGCAGGAGGGCCTGCTCAACAATCCCGGCACCGACGAGCTGATGGTCGCCGGACTCAAGGGCGGGTGCCGCGTGGTGGGAGCGGCGCCCTACACCGACACCAATCCGTCCGGCCAGATCGATCGCGTGTTCGAGATGGCGCGCGAGTTCGACGCCGACATCGACATGCATCTCGATTTCGGGTCGACCGCCGAAGGCATGGACGCGGATCACGTCTGCCGCCGAACCGATGAGCACAAATACGGAGGCCGGGTTGCGATCGGCCATGTCACCAAGGCGACCAGCCTGCCCATGGACAAATTCGAGGCCATGGCCAGACGGCTCTCCGACGCCGGCGTGGCGCTCACCGTGCTGCCCTCGACCGATCTTTTTCTGATGGGCCGCCATCACAAGCACGATCACAACAGCACGCGCGGCGTGGTGCCCGCGCACAAGCTTCTGCCGCATGGAGTCAACTGCTCGCTGTCGTCGAACAACGTGCTCAATCCCTTCACGCCGTTCGGCGACTGCTCGATCATGCGCATGGCCAACCTCTACGCCAACATCGCGCAGGTCGGGAAACGTACCGACATGGCGGCATGCTTCGACATGATCACCAGGCGTCCGGCGCAGCTGATGCGGCTCAAGGATTACGGACTGGCGGTCGGCAACTCCGCCGATCTGGTGGTGCTCGACGCGACCGAGCCGGAGATGGCGGTCGCCGAGCTTGCGCCCGTGCTGTACGCCTTCAAGCGCGGACGCAAGACCTTCACCCGCGCGCCGGTCGAGCTGCACCGGCCGAGTTAGAGTTGCGTCATGCGCGGGACCCCGTTGACCCGCGCATCCATCAAAAAAGTCTTGCGTCGTTTAAAGCGATGGATTGCCGGGTCAAGCCCGGCAATGACGCCCCTTTATCAGCCCACCGACCATCGGCCGACCGCGTGGGCACGGCGCGGCGCAGTCTAGCCTGCGCAGACTGCGTAAACTTGTCTACGCGCGCGGTCGCGGTAGGGACGCTCATTGCTGAGCGCCCCCCCGCACAAATCCGTACATGAGGCTTTCCCTCATACGGCTCCCACCTCGGGTCCAAACGCATCACCAATACACGATGATACGCATGCGGCCATCGCCTCTCACACGCCGTATCCGGCACTGTGTCCGGAGCATGTTTGATGGCGCGCATTTCCCTTGGCCTCGGCCCTTCGCTCCACCAACTCCGCAGCAGATGGCTCTGCCTTGTTCGCCGGCTTCACAGCTACTATGGCCTCGTCCGACTTCCCACGCCCGTACATCATCGGCTACGGCTCCTCGCCTTCCCGATGCGGACCGCCGTACGCGAGAGCGAACTCTCAATCGGCGGCCAGACGGTGGGATCTCCCAAGTTCCGACACGATCCTTTTGCGCGTGATGTGCTCTTCGACCCCGGCAGGGTGGACTGCACCTCGCATGACGGTACGGCCCATGTGGCGTTCGGCAGCAAAGGACAACCTCCGCCCCCAGCGAAAAGGGTATTTCGGGGCTCAATCACACACCCCACGCAACCGCTGTGTACGCTTCGTGTTCGGCATTACTGCCGCCTCACGCAACACTCGCTTCCAGGCGGCTTGCTAGGCCTTACCTGGACCGGACTTGCACCGGCTGATCGCGCCAGCTTTGCTTGGCGCCTTCCCTTTGCCCACCTTACGGATCTTGGTTGCAGTTTTACATAATATATGTGTAATTTCATATCACATAGCCGCAGTAGCGCGAGAGCTTGAGGCAGAGCGCCAGCAGATCCTCATCGCCGCCCGCCCACCCGATGAACGACAGGCCAACGGGCGCGCCGGCAATGGCGCCGATCGGCAGGGTGACCTGAGGCAGCCCGCCCAGACCGGCGATGCAGGTGAGCCGCATGACGCGCGTGCGGAACGATTCCAGCTCCTCCGCTGGAGTGGACAAGAGCGGGGCAACGCAGGGCGAAGTCGGCAGCGCAAGGATGGTACCGGGCTTGGCGATTGCGCGGATGTGATCGCGCGCGCGTGCATGTTCCCGCCGCGCCTGAGCGACGTCGTGCTGCGGCACCTTGGCCGCAAACTCCATGCGGTCGCGGATGCCGGGCCCAAGCCGCGGCCGATGCTGTTGCATGAATTCTCCGAAGCTCGCCCACACCTCGCCTGCCTGGATGATGCGGAAGGCTTCCCGCCAGGAGTCGAGGCCGCCGGGCGCCATCCGGCTGCTCTCTGATTTGGGCAGATCCTGCGCCATGTCGCGCAGAGCGGATTGCAACAGCGTTGCGATGCCCGGGTCCGCCTGCTCGACCGCATCCTCCAGAATGATCAGACGTTCGATCGCGGCCGGAAAGTGCGCGGTATCGAGGAGCACATCGCCGACGCGCCGGAAGATACCCGGACCGTTTGCAAACCATCCTCCGACATCGAACGACGGCGCCATGGCCATGGCGCCGGTGAGATCGACGCGTCCGTGGGTCGGCCTGATGCCGTAGATCCCGCAAAACGCCGCGGGCATGCGCACCGAGCCGCCGGTGTCGCTGCCCAAGGCGAAATCGCAGGCGCCGGCCGCGGTCGCCGACGCCGATCCGCTGGACGAGCCGCCCGGCAACCGATCCGGCGCGCGCGGATTGACCGGCGTGCCGTAATGGGCGTTGGCGCCGCTGACGCTGTAGAAGAACTCGTCGCAGACCGTCTTGCCGATGATGCGCGCGCCGGCGGCGAGGATGCGCGCCACCGCTGCCGCATGCGAGGCGGCGGGTTCCTGCGCGGCGAGCCAGTCGGGGCTGCCTCCGCCGGTGCGCAAGCCGGCGATGTCGTACATGTCCTTGACGGCGGCGTTGAGCCCGGCGAGCGGCCCGTCGGCTGCTCCGATCACCGGCGCCTTCAGATCATGCGGGACGAAAGCTGAGCGCGAGCGTGCTGCCGCCATACGAGGGGCTCCGGGCTTGGGTCCTGTCGCAATCAAGCCGGAGTTCCGGCCGGCTTGGCAGCCGAGCCTCGTTCATCTTGAAACATTGTTTTCATTAGCTTTTCCTGATTGGCTTCGTTTGCGGAATTGGCTTCGTTTGCGGAACTTGGACTTCGTTTGGTTTGCGCAAAATGTCGACAAGGTTGCAACAGGCTCGGCAGAAAACCGGTGATAGATGCCATGGCAGAAAGACGGTCTACGGCCTATTGTTCTATATTTGTTCTAAAGCGCCGCGGGAAAATTTGCAAGCAGGATTCCGTCTCGAACCTTGTTCGCCCGGTTCATGGACGGTTCCGTCCCCACCCGACGGCGTTGAAGTCGGCCGGAGACGGCATCACCTCGGGCTCTTCTGTCGCCCTTCTCACAGTGATCTTGTCGCGCTTTCGGTCAGCCACTTCGATCGGCACGCCGTCGTTGTTCACCGCAAGGAGGCCGACCAGATCCGGAGGAGCGGCCATTATGTATCTATCTGCAACGTCGATCTGGCGGAGCAACTCCTCGCGAATGAAGTCGGCGGTCCAGTCAGCCGGAAGGCCCTTGAGGGCGAGAAACTCCTCAGCGGGGATGGATAGCGTGTGTCGGCGAACCTCTTCGAGCATGCGCCGCGGAGAAAAGTTTGGAGGCTTGCCGGCAGCAGCGAGCAGCAAGGGCCCGAGCGAACAATAGTTCTGGGCAACAGCAACAAGGTCCGCGATATCGCGGGCCTTGGAGCGCGCGCTCGCCGCTAGAACCTTGTTCACGGCAAGGTCGGCCTGATGCAGCCGGGCACCCCATTCCTCGTCCTTCATCAGCGGAAAGAAGCGGTGCTTGGTTTCAGCAAACCATTGGATGATTGTCTCCGATCTTCCATCGGAGACCGTCGCATCCACGCAGCCGTAGATAATAAAGTCCGTATGCGTCTTGTATCCCGCGGCGTCGAGGGTGGCGATGTCCCTCTTTGCCGCCTCCGTCACCTCTTCGTCGGTGTCATGGAATATGTCGATGTCGTCGGAACGCCTTGGCCAGTTTTTGTTGAGCATGAGACCGCCCGCCAAGTAGCTCCTTTCGGATCGGTTCTTGGCAAGGCAGCGCAGGATATCGCTCTGGAGCTGGGTCAAGGCCATTTCAGCAAGCGCCCAGACAATCGATGATCCGCCGCCCCATGGCAAAGGCACGCGCGTCACCCCGATCGATCATGGCGCGAGCGATCACCGCCGCGCGCGAGCGCAAGTCGGGCAGCCGATCGAGATCGACGTTGTCGAGGATTCGCGTACGGTACAACGCCAGCGCCTTGTCATAGAGCGCCCTGAGCTCCTTGCCGGAACGATGCTCCGCGCGCAGCCGAGACGCAGCCGCAAGGATTTCCTTGCGAGCCGATGGCGGGACCAGCACCTCGACACGGGTGAGATCGGCCGCCCCGCCCTGCGAGCGGTACTTCTTAACCCTTTGGCGAGCGGGCTTCACGGGAATTCTCCTTCTCGGCGGACCTGCAATCAGCGATGCAGATCAATCGCTCCGTCCTCTATCAATTAGAGCAAAGCCTCAGATAGGGCCCGTATCCCGGTTACGCAAGCGGACTCCCGGTTACGAGTTGCGAGAAAACGGAGTTGCTCGGTTCACGCAGCGCGCGACCAAAGGGAGGCTCGTTCGGCCGAAAACGCGTGATACTCTGCTGGGGCAGACAAAAAGGGGGAGGCATCATGAAGCTGACGCGCCGCCGCGTTCTGCAGCTAGCGTTGAGTGCTGTCGCGCTCGCCCCGATGTCGCGTATCGGCTGGGCGCAGGCCTATCCGACCCGGCCCATACACTGGATCGTCTTTTTCCCGCCAGGCGGATCGAACGACATCGTTGCCCGCATCGTCGGGTTGACGGGAACTCGATGGCCGCACTGAAGCATCTGACCGAGCAGGAAGATGCGGGCCCTATCCGAATGGCCGACGACACCTTGCACGACGAGATCGTGCGCCTGGAAGCTGAGATCGAGGACCTTACCGGACTGATAGAGCGGTCTCGGAAGCTCAGCCTGATTGCCAAGGCCGCGATCGTTGCCGGAGCAATCTGGTTGCTGGCCTCCACAACCGGGCTAATCGGTTATGATCCAGTCGCCCTGATCAGCGCGATGGCCGCCGTGATCGGGGGTGTCGTCGTCTTCGGGTCGAACACCAGTACTTCGAGGCAGGCTGATGCGCGCATCAAGGCGGCCGAAACGCGCAGGGCCGCGCTGATCGGCAGGATTGATCTTGATCCGGTCCGAGAGGTTACTCCGGATTAGGACGGGCGTGTTGCGTTGCTCGCGAGCTTGGCATCGAGGCCGCTGGAAAGCGGCCCGGAACTGTGGTTTGTATTGATGCGTTGTTGTGATGCCGTTGGTTCCATCAACGATGGAGGCTGCAATGTGCTGGGAAATAGACTACAGGTTCTTCGCCGAGCAACAGAAGAAAGCGCAGGAGGCTCGGATCAAGGAGGAGCGCCGTGCAGGCGTTATCGACCAGCTCCTCACCGAGGCCAATAAACAACCCGACGACACGAAGACGGAGGATACCTCGGTCGACGCGGTGGTACCTGCGAAATAGCCGAAGCGCTGACTCGGTCGGTTCCCTCTCCCCTTACGACGTTCTTACGGGGAGAGGGTTATGGTGAGAGGCGGAATTTTCAGCGATCGAAGGCTGATTTCAGCATGGCCGCGCTTTTCTCGAGGGCGCTTTGCTCCTCGTCCGACATCTCCGGGACCAGCACCTCGGTAACGCCGGTGCGGCCGACCACGCTCGGGAGCGAGAGCGTCACGCCAAAGCTCTTCTGAAAGCTGCCGATCGGAATTACCGCGCGCTCGTCAGTGAGCACCATCTCCGCGACCCGTGCCGACACGATGCCGATGCCGAATTGGCTCGCGCCATGCCCTTCGATGATGGTGATGTTGGCATAGCGCACGTCGCGCTCCAGCTTTTGCCGCAGCTCCGCCAGTTGCTCGCCGCGTTGCCGAAGAAGAGCCGCAACCGCAATCCCGCCCACGCGCGCCGATGACCAGAGAAACACCTGCGAGGTGCCGTGATCTCCGATCACCTGCGCCTCCACATGCGCCGGGTCCACGCCGAAGTGCTTGCCGAGATGGACGCGAAAACGCTGGCTGTCGAGATATGTCCCGGTGCTCAGCACGCCGGTCTCAGGGGCGATTGCGCGGGCCACGTCGGCGAGCGGATCCGGCGGATCGGTCACCGCCACCAGCACCGCCTTCGGCGCGGCCTTCACGATGCTCGGGACAATCTGCCGATAGATCGCAGCATTCTTGTCCAGGAGCTTGAGGCGACCCTGCGGATCATTGCGGTCCGTTGCTCCGCCTGTCTTCTCGTTGACGCCGGAAGTGATCAGCACAACGCCGGCGCCCGCGAGGTCGTCATAGTCGCCGTCCGAGATCTCGACCTTGCGACCCAGCGGTATGCCGTAGCGGATGTCGGTCGCGACCGCCTGGGCGGTCTTGCGCGTGCGGTTGACCAGAACGATCTCGCGCGCGCTGCCGCGAATCACCGCGGCCATGGTGCAGGCGCAACCCACATTGCCGGTTCCAATAATGCCGATTTTCATCTGCTCGTTCCGATCCGATACCGCGCACCCATTGCGAGCATTTCGCTCAGACGATCGTTTCGACGACACCGCCGTCGACCCGCAGCGCAGCGCCCGTGGTTGCCGACGCTTGCGGCGACACGGCGTAGACCACCATGTTGGCCACTTCCTCCGGGGTCGCTGCGCGGCCGATGATCAAGGATGGTCGCATCGTTTTCACGAATTCCGCGGCGACCTCCTCGATCGACTTGCCTGATTTCTGTACCGCCCCCTTCAACATGCGCTCCACGCCTTCCGACCGGGTTGGTCCGGGCAGGACCGCGTTGACGGTCACGCCGGTTCCGGCCGCGCGCTTGGCGAGGCCGCGCGAGATCGCGAGGGCTGCGGTCTTGGTGAAGCCGTAGTGGATCATGTCAACGGGGATATTCAGCGCCGACTCCGACGACATGAATGCGACGCGACCCCAGTTGCGCCTGAGCATGGCCGGCATATAGGCGCGGGCCAAACCTACGCCGGACATGACGTTGAGCTCGAAAAACCGGGTCCACTCGCTGTCGGGGATGTCGAAGAAATCCTGCGGCCCGAAGATCCCGACGTTGTTGACCAGGATGTCGCAATCGGGCGCGGCGCGAACGAGGGTGTCGCATCCGGCGGCGCTGCCCAGGTCAGCCGCTACTCCCGCTACTGCGTGCGCATCGACACAGCGCGCTTGACCCCGGCAACCGCCCTATCGACGGCGGCCTCCGTGCGCCCATTGAGGACGACGGTGGCGCCGCACTCCGCAAGCGCGCGGGCAACGGCAAAACCGATGCCGGCGGTCGAGCCGGTGACGACGGCGGTCTTGCCAGACAGATCAATGTTCATCTTCGCTCAATGTCGTGGAAAGGCCGAGCTGTCGCTTGGCTGGTATTGCTCTTTATTGTAGCCGGTTGCGGCGATCTGCAATTGCGATCACGGTTGTGGCGCGCTCGCGTGCATTCTATAAAGGCGACATGTCCGAGCACAGAGTGAGCTTGAATTGGGAGCGTGGCGGCGCCGAGTTTTCCTATCAGAAATATCCGCGCGATCATACCTGGATATTCGACGGCGGCCACACGATGACGGCGACGGCGGCCCCGGCTTATCTCGGAAATCCGGCGAATGTCGATCCGGAGGAGGCGTTCGTCGCTTCACTCTCGAGCTGTCACATGCTTACGTTCTTGGCGATTGCATGCAAGCAGAAGTTCGTGCTCGATTCGTACGAGGACGCGGCGATCGGCCATATGGAGAAAAATGCCGACGGCAAGCTGGCAATCACCCGCGTCGAGCTTTGCCCGAAGATTACGTGGGGTGGACAGCGAAAACCCACTGCGGAGGAGCTCGACAAAATGCACCATGCCGCGCACGACAATTGTTTTATTGCCAACTCGGTCAAAACCGTGGTGACGGTAACAAAACGCTAGGGCGGGTTTCTAAAATCGAACCGCCTTCGCACTGGGCAAAGGCGCGCGCGTAGACAAGTCTACGCAGTCTGCGCGAAGCTTGACTGCGCGCCGTGCCCACGCGGTCGGCGGTGCCGGTCGGCACGGCGCGCGAGATTAGAACACTCGGGAGCATGGGTCAGGCGCGCCTTAGTTTAGCCCACCCTACGAGTCTGAGGTGACTATGGTGGTGGAGCTTTTCGATCGCAGTTTTTGCACTTGAACTCGGGCACGGGCTGACCGGGCTCTACCATCACGGCGGAAAGCTCGCCGCACCGACCGCATTGCCTTACGACTTTCGTCGGCAATTTTATAATTGGCTTGGTCGCCGCTGCCATCGCTCGATCAGCCTGAGCTCTGAGCTGGGCTTTGCTGAGCGCAACTGTCCGCCGTCGTTCCACCATCGCAGGACCATCACCTCGGGCGCGCGATTCGGCCGCCCCATCGCATCGGCAATATCCTTTCCATCCTCCTGGCGATTGCGTCAATAGCGCTGATCCAGCGCCTACGCATTTCGCGGGCGCGGCCACGTCAAACGCCGGGGAACCGGGCTAGTGATTTTGCCGATGCGGGGATATATGGCTTTTTCAAGATCAACACCGGAATCCGTTCACCATCATCGATCACGTGTCCAATCAAATAATGGGCAGCTCCTGCGGCAGCGCCCGATGCCATTGCAGAGCATCTGCTATGCAATTGATCAGTACTGAGATGGCCGCTTGCGATATCAATGGATTACGGCTCAAAGCAAACATTTTACTCACCGCCAAATTCTGCCGTGACATTAACCCGCGGCGAAGTGATTTGATTGGAACCGAGCAATGCCGTAACCGTGCCCAGTCGCGGGGACGATACAAACAGGAGCGAATTATGAATAATCCAAATAATCCAAACCAACAGAACCCGGGCCAACAGAACCAAGGCGGACAGGGCAAACCGGGCCAGCAGCAGGGCGGCGGCGGTTCGCAAAAGCCGGGCCAGCAACAGCAGCAGCCCGGGCAAGGCGGACAACAGGGCGGGCAGCACAAGCCCGGCCAGCAGAGCGGCCAGCGTTAATCCTCTTTGATCGAGAGCTGCCCCCGGCTTTGGCCGGGGGTTTTTCTTTGCTCGTACAGCACTCAAGTCGTCCAAAACGACTTGACAAGCTCATGAGATCGTTCTAGTGCCCCAAGCATAAAGCTCGGCTTAACTGTCGAGCTTTTTGTTGTTACGAGCTCTCTATTTTCAGATTGGAGACAACATGGCCAAGAAGATCTCAAAGCGACGTGAATGGACCAGAGACGATATCCGCAACCTGAAAGCGTTCGCTCGACAAAAGACGCCAGCGCGGAAAATTGCCCGGACCCTCAAGAGGTCCGAAGGCGCAACGCGACAGAAGGCTTTCAGCCTTGGAGTCTCGCTGGATTCGCGGGCCTAGATCGCCAGCCGATAGGGCCCAAGGGAGATATGCAGTCCGTATTCCCCTGTGCCCCCCAATACTAAAACGGGATGCCGAATCCGTTCGGGTACGATAGGACTATTTCCCGGCCGCCTTCCGTAGCGCCGCATTGATCCTGTCCTGCCATCCCGGACCTTCTCCCTGGAAGTGCTCAAGAACGTCCCGGTCTATCCGCAAGGACACAAGCTCTTTCGCATTCGGCAGAGAGGGCTTCTTCGGAGCAATGACTTCGGGAGGAGGCTTTGTGGTCGCTGCCTTGAAGGCGGCTTCTGCCGCCGCTATCGCGTCTTTAGGTCGCCGTGTTCTGTTGAAAGGCATTGGTCTCCTCCAAACGATTGCTCTAAAAGTCACTTGATGCGATTGGCTCGAATCCAGGTGTAGCACGATTCAACGCGTAGACCCATGTCCTTACGCCTTAATCCGTGGTCCAGCTTGCTGCGCAATCTCGGCAGCACCTTGAAACGGTTGGCAGCAGCCTGCCGGTATGTACGTCGCAGATACATGAGCGGAATTGGCGCATGAAGACCGAGGTCCGCCCCATCACCAATTGGGCCTGCTTGATGGTGGGAGATCAGCTTCAATAAGGTTCGGCGCGAGCTCTCGTAGTGCGTTTGGAAGCCCCGAAAGCTCTGGACTGTCGAACGACTTTTGCAAATATCGCGTAGCGATATTTGCAGCCGCTTTGGCTTGTTCCAGGTCGCGCACGGCCCTTAGCGGCTCTCGGTCCTCCCGACGCGACACCCAAGCCTTGTGGAGGGCAAAAGCGCGCGGATCAATTGCAACGAGCCGTGCTGGATAGCCTCTTTCGTCTAAAGCTACCGCGTCCAGCCTTGGCGAATTGATGAGCCATCCAAGACCGAAGATTGCCGCCCCTTCCAGGTCCTCCGGCAAGTCCGAGAGAGCTGCCGGAAGTTTGTCGCGAAACACATCCTTTGCTTCTGCTCTTATAAGATCGACCAAATAGCCGTCTCGATTGGCGGCGCGGAAGCCTCTTGGTCTTGTTGGCGCAAATGACCCATCAACCTTTTTCAGGAGGCCGATTAGCCCTTCTGTGACTAATCCAGTTACCGCCAGGCTCATGTGTCGTCTTGCATCGTAGAGCAAATCGATGTCCCTCGTGGCAATGAGCCCACTTTCGATATGCACGCCAGCTTGAACTTCGTAGGCGAACATCGCGTTCGTGCCCACGACGATGAGCTGCTTGCCTAGCAAGCCCTGCTCGTCACACGCCCTAAGTATGCGAGCCGCAATGCTCGGCATTCGGCCAAGTCCCATCGCGACGTTCACAGGCGCAAGCTTGTCGAGCCGTTCAGAGAGCCCTACCAGTCGTTCGTTATTTTCGCTACGTCCCCGCGAGAACGCCTCGTAGGCAGCTTCAGTCTCCTTGTTGCGCAAACCCAGAGATGTTTCGGTTTTGCCAATCTTGCGCAGGAGATATTGCTTCCCATTGCGCTCACCCCACCTCATACTGCCGGCAAAACGGTGACTGCTGTCCGACCTTGCAGCCCGCCAAGCCTCGTAGACCTGCTGGGTGTCAATCAGCTGGCGACGCTGCTCTCCGCTTAAGCTTTTGAGTTGCAAAGGTTTTCCACTCTCAGTTCGGCATTCAGTTACAATAGTGGAAAATGCCGTAATCTCAAGCCACTAGAGGATTCATCCTTCGCAACCCATTGACAAATAACCGCAGATCAGCGCCCGGCAGCCTTGGGTCGAATCGAGCGGGTAGCTCGACGGTCGTGAGGTTTTCGCCAAACTCACCATGTCCTAGCGGTCGACCGATCTCCTGTTCCCACCACCGTGCGTCTTCGACGGCGTAAGCGTAGATCACCTTATCGGATCCCCCATGCGCTTTTCGATCCGCCTGGTCGTCTCCGTCGAGGTTGATGCCTCGAGCGTCGATCCGACCGGCGACAGGTGATTTCCAGATGCCACTCTTGGCAGGACGACCGTTGTATTCGAACTCCCGAACAGCGCCGACGTTGACCGAGAGAACCCTCCCCGCTTTAGTAGCCATTAGCTCTTCTCCTTCCCGTTTTACTTCTGCGCCTTCCATGAACTCCCGCAGCAGCACAGAAATCTTGTCGGCCTTGGTATCAAGGGCGAAGTGCTCTGGGTCAAGGACATAGACCCCCGCCTTCGGCCGTCCTTGGCGGTAATGTTCCGGCTCATCGAACGAGGGATCATGCTTGCTCCAGAGGACCGTCCGAGAACGCGCTCAGTCGCTCCGGCGTCCTTGCTCTTGTTTGGCACGGCCATCACCCCTTATCTCCATCGAGACCACTTCGATGTATTGCGAACTTAGAGAGATCAGCTCCTCTACCGTCAGACCGACTTGACCTCGCCACCGTCCATCCACAGTACTATGCAGGTCATCCACCGCGCTGTAGGCGATACGACGCACCCCATAACGTCCGCTATCTCCTCGGCTTCACCGTAGCGGGCGCCCGCGCGTCGGCGTTACGAGACTATCACTTCAGGAAATCGCGGATGCTTTCAGCGATCTCGCGTGCATGTGTTTCCAAGGCGAAGTGGCCGGTGTCGAAGAAGCGGACAACCGCGCGAGGATTGTCCCGCTTGAATGCCTCGGCACCAGACGGCACAAAGAACGGATCGTTCTTGCCCCACACCGCCAAAAGCGCGGTTTGTAAGCGCGGAAGTATTCCTGGAATGACGGATACAGCGCGACGTTGCTCTTGTAATCGCCGAAGAGGTCGAGCTGTATTTCATCTGCGCCGGGACGAGCCAAATAAAAATTGTCGAGGTTCTGGCCGTCCGGGGGCGCCCGGCCGGAACAGTGATGCAGTTCAGCGAGATCGGCCGCTGCACGGCCGCGAGCACAGCCCAATCTTCGGGGATGCGTTCTGTGCGAACGCCGCCGCGAAGGCTTCCTCGGGGAGCCAAATCAACGTTGCCCACCATCAGGCAGCTCAACAACATCGGCAGATGGCCGCCCGACAAAGCGCCACCATGCATAGCGCCTTCGGCTCACGGGTGGCTTACCGTCCATCGACACGAGATACGCCTTCATCAGCCGTTGGCCACCGAACGTTGATCGACGAAACGACCTTCGTCCATGCGAAGCCTGCGAGCAGGCAGGTCCATCTCGTCGAGATAGCGGTCATCGTGCGTCACTACGACCACCGTTACGCCCGCCCGATGCAATGCCGGCAACAGATCGAAATAGAATTTGCGCCGAAAGTCCGGATCCTGATCAGCAGCCCATTCATCCAGCAGCAAGATCGGACGCTTCTCCAGCAGGCTCACGATCAGGGCGAGGCGCTTGCGCTGGCCGGTCGACAGGTCGACGGTGTTAAACTCCCCGTGCGCGAGGCGGGTCTTGTCCAGCAGTCGAAACTGCGCCAGGAGCCGATCGACCTCGATGGGGTCTGGATCGGGGATCCCATAGAGCCGCTCGAAGAGATGATAGTCGACAAAGATCGCAGCGATCAACTGGCGATAAGCTTCGCGCGTGGTGTGGCTGACAAGTATACCGTCGAAAAAAATCTCGCCCGAATCTGGTTTGTAGAGGCTGGCGAGCAGCTTGAGGAAAGTCGATTTTCCCGAACCGTTGCCGCCGGTGATGAAGACGAGCTCGCCAGACCGCAAGGTAAAGTCCACGGGCCCCACCTTGAATACGGTCTCAGTCGACTTCTCGACGTAGGTGAAGACGATGTCGTGCATCTCGATTTGCTCAAACCGTCTCGCTGGTTCGGCAACGTCGCCTTGCGCGTCGGCGACGGTCGCCAGCAGCCGTACCTCCAGGCGCCCAATATTGGCCGCTGCAACATTTGCGGCGGACAGTATGGGCATTGTCTGCAGCAGGCCGAAACACGTGCCCATAATGAACACCAGAGCGGTTACGGTCTTCGAAATGGAGGCTTCGCCAAGCGCACCGCTTAACAGTGGGACCGCGAATACCATGCTTCCGAGCATCGCGTACATCGAACTCTGCAGCAACACCATCTGCCTGAAGGTTTCAGCTTGAGTGCGAATTTTGATATTGGCCGCCGTTCTCGACACTTCGGCAATATCGCCATACAGATCTTCGCTGCGCGAGCTGTTGAGCCGCACTTCTTTGAAGCCGTCCAGGAGGTCCATCAGCCGATTGAACAGCCGGTTTTCCCATTTGGATACCTCGTGCGTCGCCTCGGCTAGCCGACGGTTTCGTGAATGGAACAGCGCGCCTGCTACGCCAACGATGACCGCGCTCAGCGCAAAGGCTAAAAGCGACAAGTACGCGACATAGATCGCGACGAAGAGGATAAGAATTGAACCCTGCGCTATAAACCCGAGCGCATTGCCCACCAGTGTGAGGCTCGCAGTTTCCTTGGTAATGGCGGCAACAATTTCCGCCCGACTGATCGTATCGAGCGCAAGCAGCTCAGAGTGCCGCACATGATCCAGCAGGCGCACCCGCAACCTGCGGATGATGGCCTCGATCTCGGCGGTCGTGGTTAGCAGACTGAAATTCTGCGTTTTGATGAAAAGCAATAGCGCGACGATGAAGAGCGTTGCCGCCCAGAGATTGGGCTTGCCACTATCCACGGAGTGTGCACCGACGTTGATTGCAGCCAGGATCGAGGCAATGCTGATTCCTCCCAGGCCGAACATGATGAGGAGCCGATTCAAGGAGCCCTGCATTTCGCGTCGAACGAGTTGGAAGAAAGACATCAGTAACAATGCGGTCGGTTTATGCGCACGTGCGGTGACGAGCGCGCGAATCAGGAATGCAAAATACTGCCGCCTTGATCACGACAGCACTCAAAAGCTCTGCAGGCGCGGGTCATTCGATATCAGGCGATGGTCCTATCAGTAGCGACACGATTAGCATCACGACCGGAATGATGAAAACCGATTTGATAAATGACGACCATTATGCGCTGCGGGTAGGGGGCGCTGCGGATGGAGCAGCAGTCGGCACCGCTCCAGATCGGGTACCCAGTTTCTCCCTTTGCGTCCGGATGAACTCATGATAGTCGGGTGGACTGAAGTCGAGAAGCGTCCCACCCAAAGCAAAATGCTGGATGAAAACCTTACCGATCACCCAGGTGGCTCCGGCGGAGACCACCGGCATCGTCAGCGCCCCGATTGCCGTACCGATTACGGGCAAGCCCTTCAAGAGGCTGGCCGTAGTGGTGGCGGTGCTTGCCGGGATTGCTGCTCCCACCAGGCTGGTAAGGATCGATTTGCCCCGATTTTCGGAAAATGGAACTCGGTAGATTTCAGAAAGGCGGCGCAACATATAGAGCTGAATGCCGCCAACCGCGGCCATGTCGACAAACGGGACCGGGATGAGGCCAGCGGCTCCAGACCACAGCGACAAGCGGTCGACCAAATGCGATGCAACCTCATCGCGCGTGCTATCCGTCATATCGGCAGCAGCCGGGTCGGTCGGGACCCCGGCTGAATCCCTTCTTTCGGTTGCCCGAGATACCATCGTCTCCTGCGCCATAAGTGGATCCTTTCTTGTCTCCCCGTTGTGCCCGTGGATCAAATCTACTTAGCCAAGATTCACCAACGTGGCCATTGTGTATGCTACCATGCGGACGCACACGGTACCAGCATTTGCATTGAAGGCCAGACGTTTCCGGGTATCCGGCCAATTGACAAAGTGGTACCAATTGTTCGACCGCTGCAAACAGATCGTGCGTTTATCCGCCATGCGATCCCGTTACTGTGAATACGTACATCAATCCTGTCTCTGATCTCAACGGTGGTTCTGGTAACGGGCTGCAGTTAGACTGGGCGCGCGCTGACTCACTTCCACTGTCCGCTGCCCAGCTTGGGATCTGGTTCGCACAAAGGATCGATCCCTCGGCTTCCGCTTACAATATTGGCGAATATATTGAGATCGAGGGATCGATAGATCCCATGCTGCTCCAGCGAGCGTTAGAACAAGTTGTATGCGAAACGGAAGCACTGCGTTTACGAATTGCTGAGCAGGCAGGCGAACCACGGCAAATTGTAGGTGCCTCACCCGCGTGCTCGATGCCGGTTATCGATGTCAGTGCTGAGACTGATGCGAGAGCCGCCGCCGAAGTATGGATGAAGACTGATCTGGCGCGGCCGATTGAGCCAACTCGCGGACCGCTATTCGGATTCGCGCTTTTCAAAGCTTCGCCTGATCGGTTCTTTTGGTACGCCCGCTATCATCACATCATTATGGACGCCTTCGGCATGTGGCTGGTGGCTCGCCGCCTGGCACAGGTCTACACCCGGCTCAGCATCGATCGAAGCGCCGATGAGTCGTCTTTTGGCTCTCTCGCTGCTCTGCTCAAGGATGATCACGCTTATCATGCGAGTGAACAATTCACGCAAGACCGGAAATATTGGGGCGACTATTTGGTCGACCGGCCTGAGTGTGTCAGTCTCGGAACGAGCACATCGATCAAATCGAACGGTTTTCAACGCCTTACTGCCTACCTGCCAGCTTCGACTGTAAATCGTCTGCGCTCGCTCGCGAACAAGGCCGAGACGAATTTGTCGCGCATCGTTACCACCGCGGCAGCCATCTTCGTGCATCGGCTCACCGGCGAAGCAGATTTGGTGTTTGGGTTGCCGGTCGCGGCGCGTGATGGCGCCGCACGATCCATTCCCGGAATGATCTCGAACGTTCTGCCGCTGCGTCTGGCAGTTCACCCAGGTATGACCGTATCTGAAGTGATTGGTGAAACTTCTTCTCAGATTCGCCGAGGACTACAGCACCAGCGCTATCAAATTGCAAACTTGCGACGAGATCTTTGGGGTATCGCTGATGGAAGGTCGCCGTTCGGACTGAACGTCAATATCATGCGGTTTAATTATAGTTTCAAGTTTGCCGACAATCACGTTATTGCGCACAATCTCTCCCTGGGGCCGGTTTCGGATCTATCGATTGCTGTTTATGAGCGCTCCAGCAATGCCCCGCTCCGCATCGACTTCGATGCCAATCCGGCGCTTCATGCTGCATCGGATCTTGCTGATCGGCAGCAGAGATTCCTGAGGCTATTGAGCGCGGTCGCCGATTCCGATCGTGCGATCGGCAGCCTGGAGATTCTGAGCGGGGAGGAACGCGCGACCATCCTGCGGGGGTGGAACGACACCGCGCATGCGCTTTCGGCGGCCACTCTGCCGCAGCTGCTCGCGGCGCAGGTTGCAAGCAGGCCGGATGCGATTGCGGTGGTGCTCGAGGATGAAAGCCTCAGCTATGGCGCGCTCGATCGGCGCGCCAACCGGCTGGCGCATCACCTGCGCGCGCTGGGCGTTGGCCCGGAGACGGTGGTGGGGCTGTGCCTTGC
>Ga0185299_10000947_pt1 | contig 66066 bp, 51 predicted proteins | sample PaiPotPPA55metaG_FD_128002 | JGI IMG/M metagenome (GOLD analysis project Ga0185299, IMG submission 128002) | Iron sulfur acid spring bacterial and archeal communities from Banff, Canada, to study Microbial Dark Matter (Phase II) - Paint Pots PPA... ... | reverse complement strand
AGACGAGCAGAATGCTTGGGCTGTGTTCGAGTTGTTGGTTCGGTTGCACCGCACGCTGGGTTTGACGTCGCTTATCGCGACGCACAATCTGGCTCTCGCCGCGCGATGTGATCGTGTTCTAACGCTGGAACATGGCGTTCTTACCACCCGCAAGGCTACGGCCTCTGCGAGTGAGACCCCCGGGGGAGAAGCGAGCTAACGTGTTCGAACGTTATACCGAAAAAGCACGTCGCGTTATTTTCTTTGCAAGGTACGAGGCCAGTCAGTACGGCAGCCCTTACATCGAGACCGAGCACCTCTTGCTCGGTTTGATGCGCGAGGATAAAGCCCTGGCCAATCGCTTCTTGCGGCAACAGGGATCCATCGAGTCCATCCGCAAAGAGATCGAAGCCCGCATCACTATTCGCGAGCGCATCTCCACCTCCGTGGAGGTTCCTCTCAGCGCGGAATGTAAACGCATTCTCAATATGGCTGGCGAGGAAGCCGAACGTCTCGGCGTAAAACACGTCGGCACCGAACATTTGCTGCTCGGCATCTTGCGCGAAGAAAAATGTTTTGGCGCTGAGATTCTGATGGAGCGCGGCCTGCGTCTATCCACCCTTCGCGAAGAACTCGCCCGCACTTCCGGTGAGAAGACCACTGCTGCGCGCCCCAAGGAAACTTCTCTATTAGCGGAGTTCAGCCGCGATCTCACTCAAGCTGCTTCCGAAGGTTCGCTCGATCCGCTGGTCGGCCGCGACGGCGAAGTGGAACGCGTGATCCAGATTTTGTGCCGCCGCACAAAAAATAATCCTGTCCTCATCGGTGAGCCTGGTGTTGGCAAAACCGCCATCGTCGAAGGACTTGCGCAGCGCATCTCGGATGGCGACGTTCCGCCCTTTCTCGCCGACAAGCGCATTCTCTCTCTCGATCTTTCCTTAATCGTCGCGGGCACTAAGTATCGTGGGCAATTTGAAGAGCGCCTCAAGACCATCATGAAGGAATTAATGGAGAGCCAAAACTCCATCGTGTTCATCGACGAACTCCACACCTTGGTCGGCGCTGGTTCCGCGGAAGGCTCCCTGGATGCCGCCAACATTCTTAAGCCCGCTCTATCCCGTGGCGAAATTCAGTGCATCGGTGCCACTACCCCCGGTGAATATCGCAAGTCCGTCGAAAAGGATCGTTCTCTCGAGCGCCGTTTCCAATCCGTTAAAGTTCCTGCGCCCAATGAAGAAGAAGCTGTGCAGGTGATCACTGGCGTCCGTGAGCGTTATGAAAAATTCCACGCCGTCAGCTATACCGATGAAGCTTTGAAATATTCCGTTTATCTTTCAAATCGTTATATTCCAGATCGCTTTCTTCCAGACAAAGCCATCGATTTGATCGACGAAGCTGGCGCCCGCGTCAAACTGCGCCAGGCCTCGGTCCCCGAAGAAGTCGGCGAGGTCCAGAAGCGCGTCAAGTTCATCACTCACCGCATGGAAACCGCCATCGCCAATCACGAATTTGAAAAGGCGCGTTTCTACTCCGAAGAAGAGCGCAAGGAAAAAGAAAACCTGCGCGGCCTTCGCGAGCGCTACAAACTCGACGACGCGTCCACCGGCATCGTTACTCGCGAAGACATCGAAGAGGTCGTCTCCCGCTGGACCGGCATCGGTGTTTCCTCTATTAAGGAAGACGAACAACAGAAACTTCTGCGCATCGAACCCGAGCTGCACAAGCGCGTCATCAGTCAGGACAAAGCTATCACCGCTCTGGCTCGCGCCATTCGCCGCAGCCGCGCCGGTTTGAAATCACCTTTGCGTCCGGTCGGCTGCTTCTTTTTCCTCGGGCCCACCGGTGTTGGCAAAACCGAAGTAGCTCGCCGCCTCGCCGAATTTCTTTTCGGCTCGGAAAAATCTCTGGTGCGCTTCGATATGTCCGAGTTCATGGAGAAGCATTCCGTCTCCAAACTGATCGGCGCCCCTCCGGGCTATGTCGGCTATGAAGAAGGCGGCCAACTCACCGAGCGCGTTCGTCGCACTCCCTATTCCGTCATCCTCCTGGATGAAATTGAAAAAGCTCATCCGGACGTCTTTAACATATTGTTGCAGGTTTTCGAAGACGGCCAGCTCACCGACGGCCTTGGTAATACCGTCGATTTCCGCAATACCATCATCATCATGACTTCCAACCTGGGAGCCCGCCATTTGCAACGACGTACTTCCATCGGTTTCCAGTCTGGCGCCGACGAAGCCGGTCAACGCTCCATGGAAGAATTGGTGATGAACGAAGTGAAGCGCGCGTTCAATCCGGAGTTCCTCAACCGCTTGGACGAAGTGATCATCTTCAATCCTCTCGCTGATGAGGATCTCCTTAGAATTATCGACTTGCTCGTTGGCCAATTGAATGACACCCTGATTCACCGGCAAGTGCAGATTGTTGTTTCACCGGAAGCACGGCAGTGGATTCTCGAGAAAACGTGTGCGGACCGCAACTACGGTGCGCGGCCGCTGCGGCGGGCTTTACAGAAGTACGTCGAAGATCCGCTCTCCGAAGCACTGATTCAGGGTGGAATTCAGAGACCCGCAACGCTGCAGATTTACGTTGCCGCGGAAGGTCTCTCGTTCCGGCCTGTTGGCGAGGCAACCCCGGTAGTTCACTAACGAATCTGACACCAAACGCGTCGCCGGAAGGGTTTGGCCTTCCCGGCGGCGCTTAGCTGCTCGACGCCGGCCCACACCTGGTCCGGTAGGAGATGAACATCTTGGGTTTGGGGGCGCGGCCTTGAGTACTTCAACGGCCGCTCAAAGAAGAGAAGTCTGCGTTTCTCACGGAGTTTTGACGGGCCGGGTCCAATGCATCGCGATGCTTATACTTCTGTTCGCGATTACTTCACCAGCCGCCTCGCGAGACAATTCCGCTGCAGACGCGTCCCCTCTTTCATCCCCGCAGCAATCTACTCCTGGCGATCAATCGCTTTCGACTCCAACTATCCAGTCCCCGACTGTTCCCGTAACGCATGGGGTAATCAAGAGCATCGAGTTCGTCGGCAATCGCCGCATTCGTAGCGACACCTTAAGAGCTCGCATCTTCAGCCGCGTAGGCGATAACTACAACGAAGAAACTTTGCGCCGCGACTTCCAGGCGCTTTGGAATACTCAATTTTTTGAAGACGTAAAGTTGCGTGTGGAAGATTCGCCCGATGGTCCTGACGCAAAAAATATTATCTTCGACGTAAAAGAGCGCCCGGTCATCCGCCGCATTCGTTATGACGGCATTCATTCCATTTCCGAGTCCGACATTCTCGACCGCTTCAAGGAGCGCAAAGTCGGCCTCAGCGTGGAAAGCCAGTTTGATCCCACGAAAATCAAAAAAGCCGAAGTCGTGCTGCGCGAGTTGCTCGGCGAACACGGCCGCCAATTCGCCAAGGTCACCCCTCAATACGAAAGAATCGCTTCCAGTAACGCGGTCATCCTCGTTTTCAAAATTGAAGAAGGCCCCAAGGTTAAAGTCGGCCACATCAAATTCGTTGGCAATCATGCGTTCAGCGATCGCAAGTTGATCCGGGCCATGCGTCACGATCGTCCTTACGCGATCCCGCTGTACCTCACCGAAATCGCCGTGCTCTCTAAAACTTACGACCGCGACAAATTAACCGAAGACCTTGAAGTCGGCGTTCGCGGCCTTTATCAGGACAACGGCTACTTCAAAGTAAACGTCCCAGAACCGACTCTAGAAAATGTCGATGTCCCCTCTTACAAGCTCGGCGTTCCTTTGCCCTTCACCTCCCACGGTATCGGAAAAGCCGTCAACATCACGATTCACATCGAAGAAGGGGAGCGCTATCACATGGGCACTTTGAAAATTGTTAGTGCCGACCCCGACAAAGCCTTGTCCCTCAAAGTGGAAGCCCTCAAGAGCATTTTCCCCTTGAAACAAGGCGACATCTTCGCGACCGACAAACTGCGCAAAGCGCTCGAGAATTACAAAAACGCCTATGGCGAATACGGGTTCATTGACTTCACCGCTGAACCTGCCATGGACATCGACGACGACAAGAAAATTATCAATCTGACTTTGAAGTTCAACGAAGAGAAGCAGTACTACGTCCGCCGTATTGACTTCAGCGGCAATACCACCACCCGTGACAAAGTCATCCGCCGCCAATTGCTTATCGATGAAGGCCAGCTATTCAACAAACGCGCCTGGGAATTGAGTATCCTGCGCCTCAACCAACTCGACTATTTCGATCGCATCGAAGCAGACAAAGCCGCCGAACTAAAGCGCAACACCAAAGAAGGCACCGTCGACATCAATCTCAAGGTTAAGGAAAAGGGCAAGCAATCTATCGGCTTGCAGGGCGGAGTCAGCGGCTTATCCGGTACCTTTATCGGCCTGACCTACCAGACCAACAATTTCCTGGGCCTCGGCGAAACCTTATCCTTCTCCGCCCAGTTCGGCAATCTCCAGCGCGTCTTCCAGTTTGGTTTTACCGAGCCTTATCTTTTTGACCGCCCCATCCAGACCGGCTTTACTGTTTTCTCCAGCCGTTACAATTTCGATCAGGCTCAGCAGCAAGCGCTAATAACCGGCCAGTCCGTCAGTATCAATCCGCAATTTATTCAGGATTACAACCAGAACAGCACCGGTTTCACCACCTTCGCCAGCTATCCTCTTAAGAAACGCCCCTTCACCCGCGTTTCCTTGACCTATGGCCTTACCCGCACCAACATCACCGCCTTCAACCAGGCCTCCTCGATTTTGTTCGAACAACTTCAATTCCGCAGTGTTGCCGGGCCCAGCGCTCTCAACGGCATCGTGTCCAGCACCGTCACGCCCAGCATTACCTACAACACCATAAACAATCCGCAAAATCCTACGACCGGCAAAAGTTATTTTTACAGCTTGGGTGTTTCGGGTGGCCCGCTGGGTGGCAACGTAAACAGTATCTCCAACGTTTTCCAATGGACCAGTTACCGTCCGCACCGCAAACGACGAAATGTGATCGGCATGCATGTTACCGCTGCCTATATCACCGGCTATGGCGGCAGGGAAGTCCCGCCGTTCAGCCGCTTCTACATGGGCGGCGAAAACGATATTCGCGGCTTTGATATTCGCTCCATCTCGCCGGTTACCTTCATTCCTACTGCTACCACGCAACAGTTCGTATATCTGGATCCCACCACTCTGAGCGGCAGTGGATCGCCGACACAGCGTTTCTTGAATGTGCCGGTCCTCGGTTACACCATTACGTTCCCGGGTGGCGACTTGCAGGGTTGGAGCAACTTCGAATATAGAATTCCCATTGCCGGCCCGGTCACTGCCGGACTCTTCTTGGACATTGGAACCGTGGGTATTGTCCGCGAAAGCGCCTTGAAGCTTGATCCCACGGGCTTTGAAAACCTGCTCACCCAGTTCCCTGGTGCCCAGTCGCAAGCCGGCTTGCAGCAACAGCTTAAGATCGCGGGCGGCACAAATTTCCGCCCGCGCGCCTCCACCGGCGCCGAGCTCGTCGTGCAGCTCCCCATCATCCAGGCGCCATTCCGCATCTACTACGCGTTCAATATCAACCGCTTGCACCAGCAGATTATCGCGCCTCCGGACTACATCGAGCCGAGCGAGATCAATTTGATCTGTAGCAATAACTCCCTATCGGATTTCTGTAAGTTTCAATTACGCCCGACTCTAAATCAGTTCATCAACAATCCCGGCCGTCTGAATTATTTCGAGCCTTTGCGGACTTTCCGGTTTACCGTAAGTCGGACATTTTGAGGTTGGATTTCATTGGCAAATTTACTATAGCTAGGCGCGGCAACTTCGCTTCGCGAGCTTGATTTTCTCGCGGAAACAGCGAAAATTTTTGGGGGAAAAAGTGGGAATTAAGTTCGTCAATATTTGTAAATTTGCCGGGCTGGCCTTTGCCGCCGCCCTATGCGTGTGGCTCGCCGGATGCAGCAGCAGTACCAACGCAAACGTAGTGGTGGTCACCGTCAGTCCACCGTCGGCTCTCCTGGTGGTCAATCAGTCGCTCACCCTTCTCGCCACCGTAACCGGTGCAACCGACACTTCCGTAGTCTGGACTTGTACCTTCACCACCAGCACCACGCCAACGGGCACTACCACTCCAGTCGTGTCGGCCGCTGCTCCTTGCACCAATGCACAAGGCCAGCTATCCAATAGCCAAACCACCTCCGTTACCTACACCGCCCCCCCTACCGTTCCGAATCCGCCGCCCACCATCACCATCACCGCGACTTCCAACGCCAACAAGAAAAAAACTGGTACCTCCACCATCAATCTGGATTCCGGAATTCGCGTTACTGTAACTCCCGCTACCGCCACAGTCGCTACAGGTTCAGCCTTCCAATTCCATGCCACTCTCACCAACGACGCCACTCCCGATGACGTAACTTGGTTGGTCACGCAGGCCACCGGGACCGCAATTTTACCCACTGCTACGAGTTGTTCTCCAGGGTGCGGCTCAGTTGACGCCAATGGCTTGTACACGGCTCCCGCCACCGTGCCCGTTGTCGCGACGGTTGCCACTCCAACGGTCACGCTGATTGCCACCTCAAAACTGGACACCACCCGCTTTGCGCCTGCTACCATCACCATCGTTCAGGCCGGCCCCATCAGTTTTTCAAACGTTTCCCCCTCTGTCGCTCCTCAAGGCGGCTTGTTTCAGGATATTTTCTTGACCGCTTCGAATCTCACTTCTAGCGGCGTCGGCGTCACCATCAGTGGCGTTACCCCGCCCATCGATCAACTCTCTCAGGTAAAAGTTATTTTTGCTCCGAACAACTCGGCCTCTTCCATCGGTGCTCGTGTTCGTCTCAATGCCCAACAGCTTGCCGTGGCTGGATCCTTCACCGTGAGTGTCACCAGTACGAATCCCGCGAGCCCGGTGACCACCGTCCCCGGTGGAAACTTTACGATAAACGTTGTTCCGGTCACCCCCTCGGTGGTGGCTTCCAATCCGCAAAGCTTTCCTCAGAGTTCTCAGTTGGTGCCAGGTTTCGAGACTTCTGCCGGTCCCTTTATGAGCATTGACGGCGGCTACTACGGTCCCCCTGGGAATGAAGTGGTTTCTGCGCAGTTCAATGGCACAAATTTGGCGGCCATCGTAGACCCCACCAATACAGACGTTTCGACGCCCCGACGCCTGAACGTCACACTTCCGAATCTGTCGAATCTTCCAAGTGGTCCGGGCCTATATCCCGTCACCGTTACCAACAACAACACTTCGCCATCGACCGCTTACACCAACATCGCGGTCGTCCCGGATTACGCCAACACCAACAAGCCAGGCACGCCATCAACTATGACTTTGCCCCCTGGCTCGGCGCCCAGCGCTATCGCCGAGGACAGTGTTCTCGGCGTCGCGGTAGTCGCGGAAACCGGCACTAGCTCCATTCAATTTGTCGATATGCGTACCGCGCCCGCGCTGCTCGGCAGTCCAATTCCGCTGCTCGGCGGTCCCATTCCTACGGGAAGTATTCCCGCGAGCACCGCACCCGGAAGCCTGCCAACCAGCGTGGCCGTGGACGAAAATCTCCACATCGCCGCAGTGGTTAATTACGCGGACCGCAGCCTGTGGATTTTCCAGATCCCCACTCCTCCAGCGGCTCCGTCTGCAACCCCGCTTGGCAAAATCGACCTCAGCACATTGATCCCGGCAACAGCTCCTACAACTCCTCCAAGCGCCCCACCTTTTCCCTATGCGGTGGGCATCGATTCCCAGACTCATCGCGGAATAGTCGCATTCGCGTCGACTAACGTTGGATTCATCGTCAATCTCGATCCCACACAACCCGCTTCGGTGTGTTTGCCTGGCCAGCCGCCAGCCTCCACGCCAACGTACTGCCCCATCGCCTCGGTAACCCTGAATACCGGTTCGAATCCGCAGATCGCTCTCGAGCCCCGCGTCGATCTGGCCTACGTCACGCCTGGCGGTGGCGGTAACCTATCCGTAGTGGATTTGCAGCACGTAGCCACGCAGGCCCGCATTGCCATAGCCTCCGCCACCAGAACGTCCGATGTCGTGACCGTCACGACTTCCACCCAGCACAATCTGAACCCCGGCAATCCCGGCACCGTTTTGATAAGCGGCCTTCCCGCCGGGAAAAACGGCACGATTTTTGACGGCACCTTTAGCGTTACCAGCGTGATTGATGCCTCGACCTTCACGTATTCACAAACCGCCGTGGACGACACCACTGCTAGCACCTCGTCCAGTCAGGGTTTTGTCACCTACGGTACCGCATTCCTCACTTTCGCCCTGACTCCCACGGTCCAGGGCATCGCCATTAACCAGATCACCCGCACCGCGGTCCTCGCGGACCCCAATGCCAGTTCCTCGCAAATCAGCTTTATCGACTCGTTGGATCAAACTGTTAGTTCCTTCAGCCTCTTCTCTGAAACCACCGGAGTTCCCACCACTGGTCTCGCCCCGGAATCTGGTGTCGCGGACGTGGCATTCCAGCCCTTCACCAATACTGCGGTGGCCTTCAATCCCCAGCTCGGCGAAGTCTCCATGATTGATCCTGTACTCTTGCAGCGCGACGCCATCGTGAAAACCGGGCAAAATGGCCTGAAAACCATCACCTTCACTAACTCTGGCGTAAGCGTTTCGCTGAAACTTTCTAGCGCGGTGCAAGTGGATCCCGCCAACAACACCGTCTTGGTCGCCAATTCCGGGAGCGACAGTCTGACTTGGTTCCTGCTCAGCACCACCTTCAAGCCCGTTAACATTGAGCAGGTCATTACTCCTCCTATTCCTGGGGCGCTATTGCCGCAGTCCGCTATCACCACCAGCGGCAGCACTCCCGGAGCTATCTCCGGAGTTCGCATTCTGGGTTCCGGTTTTGATGCCGGTTCGGTGGTTCGCTTGGATGGCCAGACCGTGCCTGCCACCTTTGTAAGTGCGCGTGAAATCGACGCCACCATTCCATCTTCATTCTTGACCGCTCCGCGGCGCTTTGCTCTCGATGTCGTCAACAGCACGGGCGTCGTTTCTAACAGCACTGATTTCACCGTAATCGAAGCTGTTCCAATTCCCGCATGTTCCGGTACCGCTTCCGCTCCCGGCGCCGTGGCTATCGATCAGCAGCTCAACATCGCGGTGGTCACCGACTCCGGTTGCTCCGACGCTTCTATAATCAGTCTGAAGCCTGACTCCACCTTCGGTACCTTGACTAATCGCATTGCCACCGGAGCGAGTCCTGCCGCTGTCGCCGTGATTCCTCGATACGGCTTTGCGGTCGTCTCCAACAACACCGCCGGCACCGTTTCCATTCTGAATCTCAATACCAACATGCAAGCCTCCGCAGACGTTTCCGTCGGCACACAACCAAACGGCGTGGCCATCGATCAGGAAAACGGCACCGCTCTGGTGGCCAACACTGGTTCGAATACCGTTTCTGCCATTGACCTCACTCCCTTGCTGTCCGTGCCCGCGGGTACTGTCACCGCTTCTACGGTTGCCGTTGATCAGAGTCCCATTGCTGTGGCCATCGATCCTGATCGCGGCACCAATAATCGTGGCGAAGCTGTCGTCACGTCGTTGACGTTAACGGGCGCCACGGCGCCAATCGGATCACTGGACGTGGTCGATCTCGGTGTGTCACCGCCGAGCAAGAGCAGTTCGGTGCCGTTACAATCCAACCAGGTCACACTGACTGGCATCGCCTTCGACCCGGCTACAACGTTGTTCTATGCTACGTCCAGTCAAGGCAACACCATCACGGCCTTCAACCCCGACAACTCACAAACCCAGATCATACCCGTTGGCGTCAATCCCACTTCTTTGGCCTACAACTATCAGAGCAGCACCATTCTCACCGTCAACGCCCTAAGTAACACCATATCCATCGTGGATTCCCAGACCTTTAAGACCAGAGTGACGCTCGGTATCAGCGGGTCGTCGCAATTTGCCGCCGCCATACATCCGCTGACAAACTTGGCGGTCATCGCCGATCAAGCCAACAACCGTGTTCTACTTTTGCCTTTGCCGTGAGTCAGTCCCGGCCCGTTTTCGTCGATTTTGTTTCGTGAATTTGTTGTGCAGCTGTTTCGCCTATTTACTCGTCATAGGTAATACTGGCGGGCAAGAGAACAAAACTTGATTGGATTCAAACATGTTTCTTCGTTGCAGGTAAGAAAACGGCTCGCTATACTTCAGGGTTTGGATAGCTGCTGGACAATCGCCTGCTGCACATAGATTACTGCCAATGCAAATTGGCGCGGATTGAGCCCCTTGCGGGCCATCATAAGGAGAACAAAGTGAATTGTAGAAAGTTTTTTACCACCATTCTTGCCGGGGCTTTGGTCTTCGGCGCGTCGGCATCGGCCCTTCGTGCCCAGGGAGCCGCTGCTGCTCCGGCTTCGTCCGGCGTTGCCGGTAATAAGATCGGCGTCATTAACGTTCGCCAGGCGATCATAACTACTTCGGAAGGCAAGCAAGCGTCCGCCGAATTGCAATCGCAATTCGCAGCGCGCCAAACCGAACTGGAAAATCTTAACAAACAAATCACCGATTTGCGGCAGCGCCTGGCCGCCGGTCAGTCTACCTTGAGCCAGGATGAACAAGCGCGCCTGACCCGCCAGGGCGAACTTTTGGCTCGCCAGCTACAGCGCAAGCAGGACGAATATCAGGAAGATGTCAATGCTTCGCAAGGCGACGTCATAGACAAAATCGGCCGCAAGATGATTGACGTTCTCGACCGCTATGCCCGTGAAAACGGCTACGTGGCGATTTTGGACTCTTCCGCGCAGAACACCCCGATTTTGTATGCTTCTAATCAAATCGATGTGACCCAGGACATTATTCGCTTATATGATCAAGCCTACCCATTGAAGGCTGGCTCAACAACGCCCAAGCCTGCAGCGACCCGGCCCGCCGCCCAATCCACTAGTCCCAAGCCGGCTCCAAGTGCATCTCAGCCGCCAGCCGCCAAGCCTTGATCACTTCGGTTATCTCAGCAACAAAAAATCGCCTCCGGCTCTCAATCCCGGAGGCGATTTTTTTCTTTAACAACTCTGCCGCTTCACGGAGTCTGCGGAGGAACGTCCGGCTCTTCGGCTCCTTTAGGTTTGCTTATGTCATTCCTGGTATCCACGCCGAAAATCGCGTAATTCGATAGCGTGTGCCGGTGATGGTAGCGATGGTGATGCAGTTCGAGATACATGTCCGCGTACCATGGCAGCCACAGCTCCGTCTTCCCGTTTTGGAAATTAACCGGGCCGTAATCAATCGCCAGATGATCCCGCGTCAGTTCCAGTTCTTTCATCGGATCACGCAAATCTGTTTCGATGTGTAACACCTGGTATGTCGTGGCTGCCAGCCACACGCGGCCCTTCAGCGGTATCTCCACCGTTTGCTTTTGCGTCTCCCACAATCGCAGGTACGAGCGCTGGTTTGGCTTTTGGCGAAAGTACATGAGCCACGCGGCTTTGCCTCTCCACTGCCCCAGCCCCTCGCAGGTAAAATCCAGCGTGTTGGCGAATCCCGGTCGGAACACATATACGCCCAGTCCCATCAATCCAACCGTTGCCAGCGACGTTGGAAACGAACTAAGTCCTACTCCCCCGTCTCGGCTCTCTTTCAGGAATATCTGCCCGTCTTTGGCATGATCGATAAAAACCAGGTAAGAGAAATCGCGTGTTCGAACCGCGCCCGGTTTTCCGTTGCGATCGATTTCTTCATGTTCGATGTGCTCCGACGCCATGAACTTCTCAAAATTTTCGAGTTCCTCTGCCGAGGCTTGCGCAGTGCGCTTCACTATATCGTCCGCGGAACAGCTCACGTCGCCGGCCACTCCCGGCTTGATGCTGTCTACATCCGATGGTCCCCAGGGACGCACTGGCCCGGCGGCCAGACCACCACCACCAGTAAGGCTAACGCCGCCTGGCCGCTCGCCCCCTGGCGCGGACACCGCCGCGGTCACATGCGAAACCACCGCGTCCGCTGGCTTATCAAGATCTCCAAGATCGTTTTTGGCAACCGCTGCCGCCGGATCTTTCGGAAAGTCATGAATCACAACTTCAAATTCGTGCCGCGCAGCATTGCGGTTGCCTTCTCCCGCCAGGATTTCTCCCAGCAGCGCGTGCGCCATGGGAATTTTCTCTCCTGCGAGTTCGACAGCTTTCTGCGCATGTGGCTTGGCACTTGCGTAATTCCGCTGCTGCAGTAATGCTGCCGCCAGATAGAACTGCGCTTGATACGACATCGTATTCGCGCGCACCGCTTTTTCCAGCGTGGCCGTTGCTTCGGGAACCTGCTTGCTGTGCAGTTGTATTTCCCCAAGCGCCAACAGCGCATGTTCATGCGCCGGATACAACACGATAGCTCGTTCGAATCTCGCGCTCGCCGCATCGACGTTCTTTTGGCTGGCTTCCAGCGTTCCCAACAGATATTGCACATCCGGATTTTGCGGTGCACTGTCTGCGGCTTTCAGCAAGTGTTTTCTGGCCTCGTCCGGGCGATTCTTGTGCATCGCCTCTGTTGCTTTGTCCATCTCTTTCAGGACGTTCAGCGAAACTTGCGTCCTGCCGCCCGCTGGTGGGCTCTCAGATGTCAGATGCAGATAAACGTACACGTATTGATTTCGGGACATCAGCGAGTCCACCACCAGCGCGCGCTCGTGTGCCGGTTTATAACCTGGCGCGTTGACCTCGATCACGCAATCCCCCGCCGGTATATTCGAAAATTGTGCCAACGCCGTATCCTTGGTAGGCCCGCTCAGATTTACGCCCGCCAGCGGACATGACAATCTCACCGTGGCGCTCTCCGTGACCGGCAAGCCGTTGGGCTCGCGCACGCTCACATACACATTGGAAGCCGACGCCCCGGCCACGGAATCGCCCGGGTGCGTGTTTATCCCCCCGAGTTGCGCTGGTCCCTGATCGGCTTGCCCTGCCGCTCGTCCCGCGAAGAGCAGCGTACAAAATAAGATTTTGCTAATAATGCGACCGGCTATGAAGTACACGGATAATTGCTTACTGGCGTTCATCGAGATGGCCCCGAAACGTTTCAAATAAGGACACGCTGTGCGATTCAAAATTCGACTGTGTGATTCAAAATTGGAGATGGTTTTGTCAGGACGCCCTGATAGAATACCGCCATCGCCTCGCTCAATCTACCTTGGTCTGGTACAAAAGCCCCCTTTGTGTCGCGTGGATGCGGCGCTGATGCCGGTCTCACCGCGATGCGTGCCAATCCAGGTACGGAATCCAGCCGGGCACCGCAGATGCCGTATCTTGCATTTACCTTACCGCGGGAATATACTCTTCTTTCGCTCTGAAGCGGGTCGCACGAATGGGTGGGCGCAAGCCCACTTTTTTGTTGCTCGCGGTTACAGCGCTAGCTGGACCGGCATAGGCCGGGGAGTCTTCGCTTGGATCTGGAAAAAGTCCGCCAGGCTGCCGAGCGGGTGGCGCGTTCGGAAGGCCTGGAAATTGCCGACGTCGAATGGAAAGTTGGAAAACAACGCTTCCTCCGGGTGTATATAGACCGTCTCCCGGAACGAACCGCTGCTCCCGACGCCGCCGATGCCCAGGACCCAAATGGCTCTAACGCTTCCGAAGTCAGCAACCCTTATCCAAGAATTACTCACGGGGATTGCGAGCGCGTCAGCCAGCAGCTGAGTGTCATCCTCGATGTTGAGGATTTAATTCCGGGACCGGGCTATACCCTGGAAGTCAGTTCGCCAGGGATGGATCGGGCGTTGAAAAAAGCGGCCGATTTTGAACGCTTCCGGGGCCGCAAGGCTAAAATCGTCACGACCGAGCCTGTCGGCGACGCCAAGTTTTTTGAAGGCCGCTTGGCGGGTGTAGCACCCGGAAAAGTTCGCATCGAATTGCAAGGCAAGCAAGCGAAAGTGGTTGAAATTCCGCTCGATGCCATCCGCAAAGCGAACCTGGTTGTCGAATTCTAGATACGCGAATTTGAATCATTGACGCGCTGAATATTATTCTCGCTTCACAAGGGACTTTAGGAACGCGAAATGGCGAATCTGCTCTATCAACAGATTGAAATGCTCAGTCGCGAAAAGCACATTGAGCCTGAGGTCGTGGTGTCTGCAATTGAAGACGCCATGGTTGTGGCCGCGCGAAAGTATTACAAAACTGAAGAAGATCTGCGCGCCAAGTTCAACCAAGTCACCGGCCAGATTGATGTGTTTTCCGTGCACATCGTCGTCGAGCAGGTCACCGACTCTAACAAGGAAGTCAGCCTCACCGACGCCAAGAAAAAAAACCCCGAAGTGGAAGTCGGCTCGGAAATTATTCTTGCCAAGCCCACCGAAGTGCTGGGACGCATCGCTGCGCAAACCGCCAAGCAGGTAATTCTGCAAAAAGTCCGTGAAGCCGAGCGCGACACCATCTTCAACGAATATCACACTCGCGTCGGCGAGCTTATCACCGTCATCGTCAAGCGCGCGGAAGGTCCCGACTTGATTGTCGACATGGGCCGCACCGAGGCTCGCTTGCCCAAGCGTGAGCAATCCAAACTGGAAACCTATAACATCGGCGAGCGTCTTCGCGTGGTCATCAAAATGGTCGACCGCGCCGCCAAGGGCCCGCAGGTAATCGTCTCACGTGCCGACGCCTCGCTCGTACAGCGACTCTTTGAAATGGAAGTTCCCGAAATTTACGATGGCACCGTGCAAATCCGCTTTGCCGCACGCGAAGCCGGCGAACGCACCAAAGTTGCCGTCGCCAGTCGCGACAAAGACGTTGACCCCGTCGGCGCTTGCGTCGGCATGAAGGGCATGCGCGTTCAATCCATCATTCGCGAATTGCGCGGCGAAAAAATCGACATTATTCCCTACAGCGAAGAAACCGTGGCCTTCGCGCAAAAAGCATTGAGCCCCGCGAAAGTTACCCGCGTGCAGATCACCGACCCCGAAGCTCATAAGCTCGAGGTCATCGTCGAAGACTCGCAACTCTCTTTAGCCATCGGCAAGAAAGGTCAGAACGTTCGTCTGGCCAGCAAGCTCATCGGCTGGGATATCGACATCAAGAGCGAAGAAGAAAAGCGCCGCGAAATCGAAGACCAGATGACCCGCCTCACCGCGCCCGCTACGCCGCTCACTTCTCTCGCTGGCGTCGGCGCCAAGACCATCGAAAAGATGGAAGCCGCCGGCATCAACAACGTCGAAGCCCTCGCTGCCATGACTCCCGAGCAGTTGATGGAAATTCCCGGCATCGGCGAAAAAATGGTCGACAAGATTTATCAGGCCGTGAATCGCTTCTACGAAGGCGGCGGCGAAGCCGGGGCTGCGACCGAAGAAGTCGCGACGGTGGAGGGCGCAGAGGGTTCTGAAGCGGTCGCCGAAGGGGAACAAGCCGCAGAGGAAGTTGCCGAAGGAACTTCTGAGGCGTCCGGCGAAACCGAAACCAATGCGGAAGAAACCGCTGCCTCTGATACCGAGCAAGATAGCGGAAATGTGGAACAAGGCAGCGCGGAATCCACCGGCTCAAGCGAACATTCTGAAAAATCAAAACATGCTACTGCAGCAGAGGATGCTTCCGAATCCGCCCAAGGCGACTCGGAGCAACCGGAAGAGGCTAAGCCCTGAGCGAAGCAAATCAAGTCCGTATTAATGAGCTGGCGCGCGAGCTGGAAGTAAAAGCCAAGGCCATCATCGACCTTTTGCCGGGCTATGGCGTTACGGAAAAGAAGACTCACTCGAGTTCCATTCCTGAAGACGTCGCCGTAAAAGTTCGCGCAAAAATTAAAGGCGAGTCCGAGGAGGAATCTGCCGCACAGTCCGCCGCGACAGGTCAATCCCAGGCCAAGGAAGCGGCAGCCAAAGCGGCACGCACCAGGCCCGCTCCCGCTGCGCCCGCCCCCGTCGCCGCAGCGCCATCTGTTTCAGCCCCAACCCTGGCAGCTAGGCCGCCCGTTGCGGCTCCTCCGCCGCCAGCAACCGTTCCGGCGGTAAAACCTGCGACACCAGCACCGCCAGCCTCAACCGCGCCAGCAGTGCCATCCGTTTCCGCTACACCTGCAGCGCCCGCGCCGCAAGCTGTCAGACCGGCCGCGCCGCAGCCTGGTGCGCCGCTTCGTCCGTCCGCGCCGCCAGCGACAGCGCTTCGCCCTCAACCGCCAGCGCCCCAATCGGGTGCCCCGGCAGCACCACGGCCAGCCGCGCCCTCGGCATCGGGGCTTCGTCCGCAGCCACCCGCTGCCCGTCCTGCGGCTTCATCTACAACTCCGGCCCGCGCAGGTGCCCCTGCGTCGCGCCCTGCCATGCCTCCTCGTCCGCCATTGCCCTCCGGCAACCGCGGCCCGCTACCTAGCACCACCCATGGAGCTTCGCGTCCCCTTGGTCAGGGCGCCCAGCGTCCGCCCGGCGGTCCCCGCCCTGGCCAACCCATGCGCCCGCAGCAGCAGCCGGCGCAGGGAAGAACCTTTACTCCGCGTCCTGCCGGAGCCCCTGGCAGCGCGCCAGCTCGCCCCTTTGAACAGCGCCGTGGCCCCATACCTACTGGCACGCGTCCCGGTCCTCGTGCACCGGGCCGTCCCGGTATGCTTCCGCCGTTCCCGGAAAAGCTTCCGCCGAAGGCCGAGCCTGGCAAGCCGCTTTACACTCGCAAACCGCCTCAGCGTCAACGACCCGTTGCCGACAAGCGCGAGCAGGAGGGCGAGCGCAAGCTTCATCCCACTCGTCAACGCCCGGGCATGGGCGACCGCCGCTCCGCCACTGCCGTCGTCGCGCCCCCGGAGCCCCGCGCACCGCGCGAAGTCACCATCACCGAAGGCATCACCATTCGCGAACTCGCCGAAAAACTCGACGTGCGCGCCAAGGAATTGCTCAAAAATTTACTCGACCGCGGCGTCTTCGCCAGCATCAACCAGGCTCTCGATGTACCCACCGCCACCACGCTCGCCGAAGCTTTCAGCGGCGTAGTCAGCGTCGTCTCTCTCGAAGAAGAAATGGTTCTTGAAGTTGCCAAGGAAGAAACCAAGGAAAGCCTCAAGCCGCGTCCCCCCGTTGTCACTGTTATGGGCCACGTCGACCACGGCAAAACCAGTTTGCTCGACGCCATTCGCCAAGCCGACGTCGCTGGAGGCGAAGCCGGCGGAATCACCCAGCACATCGGCGCCTACAAAATCGTTGTCAACGATCGCGCTGTAGTCTTCGTCGATACTCCTGGTCACGAAGCCTTCACCCGCATGCGCTCGCGTGGAGCTAAAGTTACCGACATCGTTGTGCTGGTCGTTGCTGCCGACGATGGCGTGATGCCGCAAACTAAAGAAGCCATCGATCACGCCAAGGCCGCCAAAGTGCCGATCATCGTCGCCATCAACAAAATCGACAAGCCGGAAGCGCAGCTCGAGCGCGTCAAGCGCCAGCTAACAGAAAATGGTCTGATGCCCGCAGAATGGGGCGGCGATACCGAATTCGTGGAAGTGAGTGCCAAGCAAAAAATCGGTCTCGACAAGTTACTCGAAACGATTTTGCTGGTTGCCGACCTTCGCGAGCTCAAAGCTAATCCTGACGCTCCCGCGAGCGGCACCGTTTTGGAATCGCGCGTCGACAAAGGCCGCGGCCCAGTCGCCACCATCCTCGTACAGAATGGCACTCTAAAGCCCGGCGACTTTTTCATCTGCGGCTCGGTCTTCGGTAAAGTCCGCGCCATGTTCGATGATCGCGGGCGCCCCGTAATCGACGCGCCGCCGTCCACGCCCGTTGAAGTTCTCGGCTTGCAAGGCGTGCCCGATGCCGGCGACCACTTCCAGGTCACTGACGAAGCCAAGGCTCGCCACATCGTCGAATACCGCCAAGGCAAGCAGCGTGACGCCCAAATGGCTCGCAGCAGCGGCGCGCGTATCACCCTCGATCAACTCCACGAGCAGTTGAAAGCTGGCGACGTCAAGGAACTTGGGATCGTTATTAAGGCTGATGTGCAGGGCTCTGTCGAAGTGCTAAGCGAAATGTTGCCCAAGCTCTCCACCGATCAGGTGAAGCTCAAAATCATCGGCTCAGGCGTTGGCGCCGTCACCGAAAACGACGTGCTCCTCGCTTCCGCATCCGGCGCCATTGTCATCGCCTTCGGAATTCGCCCCGATCGCAAGGCCGCCGATCTCGCGCAACAAGAGCACGTCGACATTCGCACTCACACCATCATTTACGAAGTTTCCGACGAAATTAAAAAGGCCATGGAAGGCCTGCTCGAGCCCGTCGTCACCGAAACCTATCTCGGCCGTGCCGAAGTTCGCAACACCTTCCGCGTCAAGGGCACCGGCACCGTCGCCGGTTGCTACGTCGTGGATGGTGTGCTCAAACGTGACGGCCAGATTCGCGTGCTGCGTGACGGCGCCGTGATTTACACCTCCAAGCTCAGTTCCTTGAAACGCTTTAAGGACGACGTCAGCGAAGTTCGCACCGGATTTGAGTGCGGCGCGGGCATCGCCAATTTCAATGACGTGAAGGTTGGCGATGTTCTGGAATGCTTCCAGGTAACCAAGGTTTCTGCCGCGGAAGCCGCCGCCGAACGCAACATCAATACCGCTGCGACCTCGCGCAGCCGGTAGCCGTACGTTTCGTCTCCGGAGCCGCGCATGCCCGTCGGCCTGCTTACTCTCGAGCTTCACATCCAGCATGCGCAATCGCTCAAGGACAAGCGCCAGGTACTCCGTAGCCTGAAAGACCGCTTGCGCGCAAAATTTAATGTCGCCGTAGCGGAGCTGGAGCACGAGGATACCTGGCAACGCTCTGTGGTCGGCGTTGTCACACTCTCAAACGAAGAACATCAGGTGCAGGAATCTTTGCAGCATATCCTGGCCGAAGCGGACAATATTCTAGGCCCGTTTTTAGTCGGTCACGGCGTCGAGATAATTTGAATTTGTTTCGCCTTTGTCTAGGAAATATTTGTCGGCGAAATATTTGTTCGCGAAATACCCGGCCGGAAGCAAAGTTTGCTATCGCAGCCGCATCCGATTAAAGTGCTTCAAACTGCTTCAAACTTGTAAGCGTCTTACAGGATTACCATGAGTCCAGCGAATCATCGTCACCTCCGCGTGGGCGAAGAAATCGCTCACGAAATCAACGCCATGCTTGTCGGCGAACTGAAAGACCCCCGTCTTGAAGGCATGGTCGTCGCCAACGAAGTTCGCGTGCAGCAGGACATGAAGCACGCCCGCGTTTTTGTCAGCGTGGATGGCACCGATGAGGAGCAAGCCGGCGCCATAAAAGCTCTGGAGCACGCCGCCGGTTACATCCGGCGCGAACTAATCGAGCGCCTACAGCTACGCCGCGTTCCCGAATTACATTTCACCCTGGATCTTTCCCAGGAAAAAGTTCAACGCATCGAACAGCTCCTGAAAGAAGTAAAGAAACCCAATCCCCCCCCGCAAAGCTGATAAAATTATCGGCGCGTCGGTATTTCACGTTTCGAACGTCTCTCCGAACTAAAATCAACGGAGGGTGACCCATGCTCGGTTTTCAGCATGGGTCTTGGGTTAGCTTGTTGGTGTGTCTGCTTCCAACTAAGTGATTAGCATTCAAATTTCAAACTCCGAATAGGAAGCTATCTTGCGCCAGCAGCCACAACCCCCACCATTTGACGGCGCCCTCGTCATCGACAAACCGCAAGGCAAAACATCTCACGACGTAGTCGACGCCGTCCGTCATCTCGTAGGCTTTCGCCAGATCGGTCATCTCGGCACCCTCGATCCGCTCGCCACCGGCGTTCTCGTTTTACTGTTAGGCAAAGCGACCCGCCTCGTGCAGTTCTACAACGGTCGGCGCAAACGTTATAACGCTGGCTTCCGTTTCGGTTTTGCAACTGACACCTACGACTCCGACGGCGAAGCCCAAGGCCCCGATTCCGCGCCCCCGCTGGATGCCGCCACACTCGAGCGTTTCGCTGCTGAACGTGTCGGCCGCTTCGCCCAGATGCCTCCGTCCTTTTCGGCCAAGAAAATTCACGGGCGCCCCGCCTACGAACTAGCCAGAAAAAAACAGCCCGTCGAGCTGAAACCCGTAGAAGTGGAATTGTTCGAATACCGTCTGACAGAAATCGCCGGCCCCATCGCCCGTTTCACGATCGAATGCTCCTCGGGAACCTACATTCGCGCACTGGCCCATGAAATGGGCGAAAAGCTGGGATCCGGCGCGCATCTCGCGGAAATCACGCGCACCGCCGTGGGCGAATTTTCACAGGAACAAGCTATTCAGCTCGATGAATTAGCCGCCGCCGCGCGCCAGGGCAAAATCGAATCGTGCCTGATCCGCCTGGAGAACTTGCTCCCCAATTTTCCGCGCATGAACGTCTTACCGGTGATCGAACGCCGCGTTCGCCACGGCTCAAAATTTAATATTTCCGTCGCCCAAGTCCAACCCGGCCGCGTCGAGCCTCCGCCGGGCGCCACCGCTCAACTCGACGGCGGCGAGCCTCGCCCGCCCCGCCTCCGCGTCTTCAGCCAACAAGACAAACTAATCGCCATCGCCGAAGCCGTCGTCCCACGCACCTACCAGCCCGTCGTAGTCTTCGACCCCTTGCCCTAACCACCGGTTAATTTTTTCGGGAAAATATTTCTGACTTGCTGATCGGGGATCAGGTGCGAATAAAAAGCACCAGCCGCTTCACTTCCCGCGCATCATGGCGGCTGCACCCGCTCCGAGGGCAACGTACTCGGTGTACTACCTCGTTCGCCGGGCCCTGCAAAAATCGTCCCAGTCTCATGCTGAGGCGAACGTAGCCTATGTGGCGTAATCAAAATCATTAGTTCTGTATCAGACAAACTGTTGTTTCGCCCGCCAAACGCATACCCAATCCCGGGAAGCTCCGCAAATCCCGGCAGCCCCGTAATCGAGCGCGTCTCCTCGCGATCTGTCAATCCCCCGATCAAACTCGGCTGATCGTCTCTCACCCGCACGGTTTGCGTCAGCGTGCGGTTCGAGATAATGGGAATCCCATTTATATTTCCCCCCGCCAACGCCCGAATTTCAAAGTCCAGTTGCAGCGTAACTTCGCCATTCGGATGCAACGACGGCGTGGCCTTCACCTTTAAACCGATGTCCATGTATTCCGCGCCCGGATAGGGAGTTTGTCCGCTGCCGCTCCCCGCCGCCGCCAGCGCGGCCGAATCTTGAATAACGGTTACCACTCCTTGACCGGTCGTCGATCCTTGCGCCACCAGCGCCACGTCCGGAAGTCCGCTGCTGGTAAGCTGCGACACGATCAGCGCCCCGGGACTCGCGGGCGTGTTCAGTTCCACTCCGGTCTGAAATGTTCCTCCGCCAAGCCCCAGAAAAACGCTCAACGTGCTTTGCCCTTGGTTAGTCACTGCAATATCGGGGGAAGCGCCACCCGCAAAACTTCCGAGCTGCACCCCTGCTGGTGTGTTCGCCGTCGGCAACGGAGAACCTGGCGCGGGCGTGAACGTTCCATTGATCGTAGTGCTGCCCAGCAAAATCGATAACGTGTTGTCGCCTTGATTTGCCACTACCAGATCCCCTACGCCGTCTGCATTTAGATCTCCCGTGGCAATCGCTACCGGCGAAGTCCCCACGACGATCGGCGAATTCGCCGCTTCCTTAAAAGTTATATTCGAATTCGGATCAATGTTATCCAGCAGAATCGATACATTCCCGGACGTCTGGTTCACTACCGCCAAATCCGTCGCGTCTCCTTGCCGGAAAGTTCCCGTCACCATCGCCACTGGACCTGTTTCCGCCACGCCACTTTTGTTCAGCAGAAATGGCGAAGCCGGAAATTGCGTGAACGTTCCATCGCCCAGGCCGCGAAAAACAGAAATAGAATTGTCCGCCTTGTTAGTAACGGCAAAATCCTGAATCCCGTCTCCGTTAAAGTCCGCCACAATAATCGAGCTGGGATTTTTTCCCACCGCAATTGGCGAGCCCGGAGCCTCCGTAAAGGTTCCGTTGGGCACGCCGTTGACATCCACGTTGCCCAGCAAAACCGAAACGTTGTCTGACGTGGAGTTCACCAGAATTACGTCATGCGGCTGTGCGCTGGCGAATTTTGTGCTGTCGGTGCGAAAAACTCCCGTGCCGATCGCTACTTGCCCGGTTTCATTGGTGCTGAGAGTGATGGGCGGCGTGCCCACCTGCAAGAAGTTCCCGTTGTCCTGATTTTGGAGCACCGTAAACGTGTTGGTTCCCGCATTATTAAAAACCACTGCCAGGTCCGGCAGCGTCTGACCGGTAAATGGCGCCGCCACCAGCGCCGTCGGATTGTTCCCCACCGCGAAACTCGTTTCTGGGAAAACCGCGCCCGAAGGCGCCGCCGTGAAACTTCCGCCAGTGCCCAAACTGTTCGACAGCAGCGACAACGTAACCGGAAAGCGGTCTCCCACAAAGAACGTGGCCGGCTTGTTGTCTTGCGCGCGCAGCAGAACTTCTCGTCCGCTGCGCACCAGTGAAAGCGAATCCGAAAAGTCGACCGTGAGCCCCGGAGTCGTCAGCAAAAATGTCGACAATCCGCCGCCCACCAGCACAAATGGCGGGATGCTCGAGAATCCTTGCCCCTGGAATATTTGCTGCGCGTTGGTAAGTAAATTCGCCAAGTCCGTGGAGCTCGCCAGCCTCCGCACCATGTTAGGCGTCAAGTAAATCAGCGACGCGGACGTCGGGGGCGTGACCCCCAGTTTTTGCATCGTGGTGCGATCCACTTCCAGCAATTCGATATCCAGCAAAACTTCTCCACGCGCCTTCTCCACTTCGTGAATCAACTGTCCCGCCACCGCCAATCTCTCCGGCGTGTCGCGCATGGTGATCGAGCGGCTTCGCGTGTCCAGTTCTAGATGCGTCGCTCCGGTAATATCTCGCAGCACGCGCAACAGTTCCGTCATTTCGTCCGGCGCCACCGACGCCGGCAACGGGAAGATTTGTTGCGCTTCCGGGGCGTACTCTTTGCGCTTCTCGGGATTATCTGGGGCCACGAAAATCAGCGTCGGGTTCAACGCGCGCCAGAAAGTTCCCGTCTGCGTCCCCAGCAACATTAGCGCGGTGTAAAAATCGATGTTCTCCACCCGCAGCCGCACCTGCCGCTCCGCCACATCCGGGTCAAACGACGCTTTTATTCCGAATCGCGCGCCTAATTCCTCATAAACGGCTCGTGTTTCGCCGCGCAGATCAAGGTCTTGTTTTCCACTCTTTGGCTGTAACTTTGGCAGCCCCGTCATCTCCAGTTGCTCTTTTGTTGGCGGCTCATCCTCCATGGAGTTCATCTGCGTAAGCCGTTCGGCCACAATCGTATTTCCCGGATCGATGTGCAGCGCCTTCCGCAACTCTTCCGTAGCCTTTTCCATCCGGCCTTCCAGCGCTGCCCGCTCGGCCACGTCCACATGCGAGCGCACCAGTTTTGAACGCAGCGCGGCTTCTTTTGCGATGTAGCGCGCGTCTCTCGGTGCGTAATATGTCGCTTCTTGGTAATACAACAGCGCTTGATCGATATGCCCCTCAGCTTCAGCCTGGTCACCGTGCTCGGCAGCCTTCTGTGCGCGTTTCAAATCCACATGTACCGGCACGTCGCCCTTGGACGGTCGCGCCTCTTCCTGTTCCCCTGCAGTGGCGCCGCCCCACGCAGGGCTCGCCGCCTCCACCTGCGCAGCAAATAGCAAGGCAGACAGAAACACTAAGCCAAACAGCCGTTGTGTCACACGAATCATCGCTAACGTTGGTCCATCCATTCTACCGTGAGCTATCTCCAGCATTGGGCGCGGCTTGACCGTAAATGCGCGCGAGCGTACACTGGATCTCAGTTGCAAATGATTCACAACTGGAGATTGGAGTCCCGTTGCTCTCGGCCTTTCTTATCGCCCTCCGTGAAGGTGTCGAAGCCTCTCTTGTAGTAGGCATTATCCTCGTCTATTTGTCCCGCACCGGTCGCGCCCCTCTCGCGCGTTTCGTTTGGTTTGGCGTTGCAGCCGCTTCCGCCCTTAGCCTTGCCGTCGCCATCGCTCTCGAAAATTGGCATATCAACCAGGACGGCTTCGAAGGCCTCTTGATGCTGGTCGCCGCGTTCTTCGTCATTACGATGATCGTATGGATGAACCGCGTTGCGCGCCACTTGAAAAATGAAATAGAAAAAAAAGTGGAAGCCTACGCGGCTCGCGCCGGCACCGCTGCGGGCTGGGGCATATTTTTGTTCGTTTTCCTGATGGTCTTGCGTGAAGGCGCCGAGCTCGCCCTCATTCTTCGCGCCGTCGAACTCTCCAGCGCTGGCTTGCAGACCTGGATCGGCACGCTCGTAGGTATCGCCGCCGCAGTCGCCGTCGGATTATTTTTCTTCAAGGGAACTTTGCGTGTGCCCTTGCATCGCTTCTTCGCCGTCACCAGCGCTATTTTAATGCTTGTGGCTTTTCAGCTGGCCATTACTGGCCTGCACGAACTCAGCGAAGCCCAGTGGATTCCCTCCAGCAAAACGGAAATGGCCATCATCGGCCCGGTCGTTCGCAACGAATTATTTTTCTTCGTCTTGATCTTCGGCGCTGCCGCATTGATGGTTCTTCGCGAATGGCAGAGTGCCGCTCATAAGAATCGATCGCAGCAAGTCGGTGGGGAAGCAGAAAAGCGCTTGCGGCAATCGCAAAATCGCCGCCAACGAAATTGGATGATGGCCGCTGCCACGGCATGCCTCGTGGTCATACTTGTGCTCACTGCCGATTTTATTTACGCCCGCGCCAATTCTGCTCCACCATTATCAACCCCGGTGTCCGCCAACGGCCAGGAAGTTCGCGTACCACTCTCGCAAGTCGACGACGGAAAATTACACCTGTTCACCGTCAGCGTCGCCAACCAAACTCTGCGCTTCATGATCATCAAGAAACCCACTGGCTACGGCACCGCTCTCGATGCTTGCCGCATCTGTGGCGCCGAAGGCTATCGCCAGGACGGCCAAAACGTAGTCTGCCGTCATTGCGGGTCTGCCATTTACGTTCCGAGTGTCGGAGATCAGGGCGGCTGCAATCCCATCGGTGTCGCATCCCGCATCGATGGCAGCGACATCGTGATGGACCTTTCCAGCCTGGGTCGCGCCGCTCAAGAGGTTCCGCGTTAACCGCGCATCCTCTTCCAACATTTATGTTCCTCCGCCTCGTTGCCGATTCCTTTGGACGCCGTCCCCGCCGCAAGTTACTCACCGGTGCGGCGCTCGCTCTTGGCATGGCCGTGGTCACCGCGGCCTTCAGTGTTTCGCTCGACGTCGGCGATCGTCTCGCGCATGAATTTCGCGCCTTGGGAGCGAATCTCCTTATCACCCCGCAAGCTGATTCACTTCCCCTCCAAATTGGTGGCGTCGATTATCGTCCGGTGAATTCCGGCGCATATCTTCCCGAGCAGGACTTGGGCAACATCAAAACAATTTTCTGGCGTAACAATATCGTCGGCTTTGCACCAGTAATGGAAGTTCCCGCCGAAGTCTCAACCGCATCATCGTCCGCAGCCCCATTGAAAACCACGCTCCTGGGAACTTGGGCTCACCACTCCATCGCCCTCCCAGACGGCCGCATCTACGCAACCGGAATGGATCAAACCAATTCCTGGTGGCACGTGGACGGCCGCTGGTTCCATGGCGATGCTCCCGAAGCCCTCGTCGGCAAATCTTTTGCCGCGCGTTCCAACATCAAGCCCGGCGATACTCTCAATATCTACTCCGCGGGTCGAAGCACCGCCTTGACCGTCACAGGAATTCTTTCCGCAGCAGGCCCCGAAGACGACGCCATCGTCGCGCCCCTGCAAATCGCGCAGCAACTCGCAGACAAGCCCGGTCAGTACCGTCGTCTCTACGTCAGCGCGCTCACCAAACTCGAAGACGATTTCGCCCGCCGCGATCCCACCGCCATGAACGCCGCCGATCTCGAGCGCTGGTCCTGCAGCCCCTACGCCTCTTCCATCGCCTATCAGATAAAACAAATTTTGCCGGGCGTTGACGCTCACGTAATTCGGCGCGTTGCTGAAGGCGAAGGCAGCATTCTCGCCCGCGTCCGCACTTTACTCTGGCTTGCCTCTTTCGCGGCCTTACTGGCCGCAGCGCTCGCTGTTGGCGCATCCTCCGCGGCCGCGGTAATCGAGCGTCGCTCCGAAATTGGTCTCATGAAAGCCATCGGTGCGGGCTCCGGCACCATCGGCTTTCTTCTCGCCGCCGAACAACTCCTGCTCGCCTTTGTTGGCGGCGGAGTCGGTTACGCCCTCGGCATTGTTCTCGCCCGCTTTCTCGGCGAAAAAATCTTTGGCGTCTCTCCCGAGCCTTCGATCCTCGTCTTCATCGTCATCCTGGTTCTCGCTGCATGTGTAACTCTTCTCGGCAGCGCCATCCCACTTCATCGTGCTTCGCGCTATGAGCCGGCGCCCATTTTGCGAGGCGAATAAATGCCCGATCGCAAAATGTTTTGGCGCATCGTTCGCCGTCTCTTCGCAGCCCAGCGCGGCCGCCTCTTGGTAATTCTCCTGGCGCTCGGCGCCAGCGCTGCGCTTACCGCCGCCTTACTCAATCTTCAAGTGGATGCGCGCGATCGTCTAACCAAAGAATTTCGCGTCTTCGGTGCCAACATTATCGTAGCCCCACGAGACACCAAATCTTCTGCAGGTGCTGTCACCCTTGATGAATCTATCGTCGACGAAGTGCGTCAGTCGCTCCCGCTGCGCGCCTCCGCCGATTCCTATCTCTATTTGGTGGCCAGCGTCTTCTCGGCCAACTCCGCTCAACCGGTGAATGCCGTAATTGCAGGCAAGCGCACCGAACGCATCGATCTATCAGCGCTGAAATCCACCATCGCCACTCCGCGCGACAACACCAATCTCTGCCTCGTAGGTTTCCAAGCTGCGCAACAATTAAATCTCCAACCCGGCGCTAGCCTCACGTTGAAAAACGACCAAAGGGAAGAAGTCTGTGCTTCAGAAATTGCCGACTCCCGTGGCGAAGCCCAGGACAGCCAAATCGTCGTCAATCTCGACGCCGCCCAACGTCTCGCCTCACTCCCCGGCAAAGTCAGCCTCATTCAATTGAGTGTGCCCGGAACCCCTCGCGAAATTCGTGAGTACATCTCCACCCTCGCGCAAAATATTCCCGCCGCGGACGTACACGGCTTGCGCCAATTCACCGACGCCGAAGCCAAAATTTATACTCGCGTCAGCGGATTGCTCACGGCCACAACCGCACTGGTACTCGCTCTTACCGGCCTCTGCGTCATGGCCGCCATGACCAACGTTGCCATGGAACGCAAAAATGACGTTGGCTTGATGAAAGCCATCGGCGGCGCCACCCGTCGCGTTCTCCGCCTCTTCCTCGCAGAGGCCGCACTCCTTGGCCTCGCCGGCGGAATCGTAGGCGCGGCCGCCGGCCTCTTACTTTCCATCTGGCTTGGCAAAACCGTCTTCGGCGTCGCAGCGCGCCCTCGCCTCATTGTGTATCCTGTTTCTGTGGCCCTTACCATTCTTGTAGCCATCGTCAGCTCTTATCCACTTCGCCGCCTCGCCAATATTTCTCCCGCCTCGGTATTCCGGGGTGAAGCGTGAGCCCGCTCGATTCATCCAGGTCGGAACGAATCGCGCCAAACGCGCCACAAGTTGTGGTCGAATCCTTGGTAAAGCAGTACGGCCCGTTACGCGCTCTCGATGGCGTCAGCTTCACCGTTGCTCCCGGAGAATGGGTCGCGCTTATGGGTCCATCTGGCTCCGGCAAAACCACCTTGATCAATATTCTCGGCGGCTTGGACACCCTCACTTCCGGCCGCGTCATCGTCGATGATGTTGACCTTTCTAAGCGCACTGAGAGTCAGCTCGTTCGCTATCGCTCCGAAAAAGTAGGCTTCGTCTTCCAGCAGTTTCATCTCATTCCATATCTCTCCGCGCTGGAAAACGTCATGCTCGCGCAATACTTCCACAGCATCACCGATGAAAAGCAAGCCCAGGACGCTTTGCGCCGCGTTGGCCTCGGTGATCGTCTCACCCATCTTCCCGCGCAATTATCCGGTGGCGAACAACAGCGCGTGGCCATCGCTCGCGCGCTCATCAATCAGCCAAAATTAATTCTCGCCGATGAGCCCACCGGAAATCTCGACGAAGCCAACGAAGCCTTGGTCATTGATATTTTTCGCGCCCTGCACAATGCCGGCCACACCATTCTGATGGTCACTCACGATCCCGACATTGCTCGCCAAGCTGGCCGCCGCATCGAACTTGCCCACGGCCATCTCAGTCTCGACACCACGCAAACCGATACCGCCATTTCCATTGATGACGAAATTCGCTTCGATCATTTATTGGAGCGCATCTGGATGTGCGGCGAAGAGGGCACTAGCGCGCAACGGGATAGCCTTAGCGTTTCCGGAGCGCCCGGAGCGCTTGACTCCGCTCGCACCCTCGGCCGCATGGCCGACCTAAAACTCGTAGAGATGCGCGACACCGCCGTCCATCTCACTGACACCGGCAGCCGACGCGCTCGCGACGTAGTGCGCCGTCATCGCCTCGCAGAGCGCCTTTTCAAGGATACTTTCGCCATCGATGATTCCGAAGCCCACACCCAGGCCTGCAAATTCGAACACATCATCAGCCCCGAACTCGATCAACGCATCTGCACTTTTCTCGGCCACCCAAAAACCTGTCCGCACGGTAATCCCATCCCGCCAGGAGATTGCTGCGACGGAAACGCGAAACCCAGCCGTTCATGAAGCCTGAATCGAATCCATGCCCACTAATGTTGATCAACGCAAAAAACCTCTAGCTATTAAAATTCACGTCTCCAGCGGCACGGGTGTGGACATCATCTGGTCCGATAATCACACCAGCCACTACGATTTTGCTTACCTCCGCGATGAATGCCCCTGCGCCACCTGCAACGAAAAACGCGACCAGGACCAGCAGCACCCCGCTTCGAAGTCCGCCGCCCCTATTTCTTCGCCCGCTTTACCCATGTTCAAACCAAAAGTTCGCGCTCAGTCCGCCACCCAAGTTGGCAACTACGCAGTCCAGATTAATTTCAACGACGGCCACAACACCGGCATCTTCAGCTACGAACACCTCCGCACTATCTGCCCGTGCTCCGCTTGCGCCGCAGCCTTTCGTAATCTCGCTAAATAATCGATTTTTTAGTTGTCCCGGCTGCTAGACTTCACCCGCAAAAAGTGCGACGATTTTGGTCTCGGGTAAATCGATCCATTCATGAGTACGATTTCTAATCCCCCTGCTGCCGCAGGCAGCCGGGGTGCAGGGGTTCCGCGTGTCATTGTCGCGACCACGGCTCTCCTGACATTCATCTCGTTTTGGCGCGCCGCCGCCATCGTTCTCAACGACTTGGCATCTTCCGCCTATTACGCCGGCGGTGAAGCCGAAGCCTACATCGGCAAAACAGCTCCGTGGTTCATCCTCGCCATCATGCTTTTCTCGTATGCCGTTCGCGCGGTGTACGTCGAAAGCTGCAGCATGTTCGTTCGCGGCGGCGTTTATCGCGCCGTCAAAAGCGCTCTCGGTGGCACGCTCGCTAAATTCAGCGTATCCGCTTTAATGTTTGATTACGTTCTGACCGGGCCCATCAGCGGTGTGGCCGCGGGCCAATATCTTGCCGGGCTTATCAGTGACTTGCTGGTGCACATGCATATCAGCGGTCCGCTGGCACCCGCGAGCATCAGTATTATTTCCGCCGGTTTCGCCGTCGTGGTCACTGCTTATTTCTGGTGGGAAAACACCAAAGGCGTTTCCGAATCCAGCGAAAAAGCTTTGCACATCATGAAGCTGGTCACCGTCATGGTGGTTATGTTGATCGCCTGGTGTTCCTACACCGTCATCGTGCGTCATTCCGCCCTGCCTCCATGGCCGCATCCTCGCAACCTCCGGCTTGGCCCCAGCGCCTTGGGCTGGCTGGCCCACAGCAGTCTTCCTCACATGTTTGGCATCATCGCCATCTTTATTGCTCTCGGCCATTCCGTTCTTGCCATGAGCGGCGAAGAATCGCTTGCGCAGGTATACCGCGAAATCGAAAGCCCCAAGCTGCAAAATCTGCGCAAAGCCGGTCTGGTAATTTTCATCTACAGCCTCGTTTTCACCTCCCTCGTCTCTTTCTTCGCAGTGATGATTATTCCCGACGATGTTCGCCAGCACTTCCTCGAGAATTTAATCGGCGGCTTGGCCATGAGTCTGGAAGGCCCCATTTTAGTTCGCCTTCTGTTTCATGCTTTCGTGGTAGTGGTTGGTACGCTGATCCTTGCTGGAGCCGTAAACACCGCCATCGTCGGTTCGAATGGCGTCCTCAATCGCGTTTCCGAAGACGGCGTACTGAGTGACTGGTTCCGCCAGCCGCACCCCCGTTTCGGCACCAGCTACCGCATCATCAACATCGTCGTATTCCTGCAGGTCGTAACCATCATCATCAGTCGCGGCGATGTGACCTTCCTCGCAAACCTCTATGCCTTCGGTGTCATCTGGAGTTTCGCGATGAATGGCCTCTCTGTGCTCGTTCTTCGCTACACGCGGCCCGGCCAGCGCGATTTTCAGGTCCCCCTCAATTTCACGATCAACGGGGTGCAGGTTCCTGTCGGCCTCGGCCTCATCACCCTTACTTTGTTCTTGATCGCTTTCGTCAACTTGTTTACCAAGCCCGTCGCCACCGTAGCTGGCGGCGCATTTTCGATCCTGCTTTACATCGTGTTCACCATCTCGGAACGTCGCGGCCATCACACCAACGCCGCCCGCGTCGAAATGGATCAGTTCAATCTGGCGCTCGAAGGCGAACTCACCCCCGAAGGGGTCGGCGCGCGCCCAGGAAATATCCTTGTCCCGGTCAGCAACCACTACGCGCTCTACCATCTCGGCAACGTGCTCGATCGCATCAAGCCCGGCCGCCGCGACATTGTTGTCCTGCATATCCGCTTGTTGCGCCGCTCCGCTTCCGGCGAAAACGAATTAGACGTCGACCAACTCTTCGGCAGCATCGAGCAGCATCTTTTTTCTCAAGCCTTGTCCATGGCCGAAAAACGAGGCAAGTCCATTCGCCTCGCGGTCGTCGCTGCCAATGACTTGTGGGACGGCATTCTGCGCGCCGCTACCGCGCTGAAATCCAGCACCATCGTTCTTGGACATTCCGCCAAGGAAACCACTGAAGAGCAAGCTCGTCAGATCGGCGACCGCTGGGAACAACTGGGCGACCAGAAGCCGCAATTCAATCTCGAAATTCATCTCGCCAACGGCGACAAAGTCTACAAAGTACTCGGCCCTCATGCGCCCAATCTCACCGGCAATGAAGTCAATCTCCTTCATCGCCTCTGGCTGCGCTTCAGCGAAATGCTCGCTCCGCAAGAGCTTCATCATCACGACGTCGTCCACTTTGCGTTGGAAGAAGTTCAGAAAGAATTGGACGATGGCCGCGAAGACGAAGTCGTCAAGCGCCTGCGCGCCCACTTGGACGCCAATCAAACCAAGCGCAAGCCCACGCCCCAGGACAAATTAAATTAGCCCCGTAAGCCCCTGAAGCTTGCGACAACAAACGTGAACCGAATTACCGCCCGAAGTCCGCTTTGTGGGTCGCGGCTTCAGCCGCGACATGATCGAATCCTAAACACCCGAGGCTTTAGCCCCTGAATGCTGCAAGACACTAAGCCAACTGCGTGGTGCAGTGCGGGCAGCGCTTGGCCGCCAACGGAATCGGCATCGCACATTGCGGACAATCCCGAGTAGTCGGCGCGGCGGCAGGCGCCGGCTTCTTCCCCCAGCGGTTTACTTGCTGCACCAGCAAAAATATCGCGAACGCCACGATCAGGAAATTAATGATCGTATTCAAAAACAATCCGTAATTTATGGTTGGTGCCGCCGCTGTTTTCGCCAACGCCAAAGTGTCGTAATGCGTCCCATTCAGGCTAATGAACTTGTCAGCAAAAGTTACGTGTCCCAGTGCCATCCCGATCGGCGGCATGATGATGTCATCCACCAGCGACGACACAACCTTTCCGAACGCCGCGCCGATGATCACGCCCACCGCAAGATCAATCACATTCCCGCGCATCGCAAAAGTTTTAAATTCCTTGAACATATTTATTTCCTTTCGCGCGCCACTCCCGGCGCAACACCGTTGTGCAGCGGCTTCACCTGGAGCCTTCTCGGTGCGCCCCAGCGGGCCGTAACAATAGCACGGTTCCCGCGATACCTCGCGCCGCCAGCACCACCCCGGCACACGCCAGCAGCGGCCCCACCCACGCAAACGGCACCCGCGAAATCGCCAGCAGCACTATACCCAAAAGGGTGAGCGAAACCGCACGCGTATAGTCTTCCGGCTTCAGTGGCTTACTCCCGGGTTTTCTGTAAATCCCGCGAATTCCCCACATGGTCAACGCCACACTCAGGATCAACCACGACAATTTCCGCCGGTCAAGAAAAATGTGCCCCGTGAGCCCCAGCCACACCACCAGCAGCCCCAGCAGCACAAAAATAACTTCGATCACCAGTCGAAGAAGCCGCTCAGGAGCGAGCATCGCGATTTACCATATTGGAAAAAGTTCAGGGTCTACAAAAGCTGGAGCTACGCGGCAATCCGCTCGATCCGCACCTTCTTCAAGGTGATCGGAGTCTTCGGGCGGTCGCCGGAATCGCGCGGCGCGTTGGAAATCTTGTCCGCGACGTCTTGTCCTTCCACTACCTCGCCAAATATCGTGTGCTTGTTATCCAGCCAGGGAGTCGCCGCCACCGTAATAAAAAATTGGCTGCCGTTGGTGCCCGGCCCGGCGTTAGCCATCGAAAGCTTTCCCGCCTTCGAATGTTTTAGCGAAGGATGAAACTCGTCCGCGAATTTATAACCCGGTCCGCCGCGTCCGGTACCCTCAGGGCATCCGCCTTGAATCATGAATTGCGGAATCACCCGGTGAAAAATCAACCCATCATAAAAATTCCGCTTCTCTTTCTTCCCGGTCTTCTCGTTGGTAAATTCTTTGGTTCCTTCCGCCAGCCCGACAAAATTCTCCACCGTCTTTGGCGCTTCTTTTTCCAGCAAGCGAATCACAATATCGCCCTGCGAAGTCTCAAAAATTGCGTAAGTTCCTGCCGCTCTGCTCATTCGTTTTCTCTCCCAAGTACATATTTATCGTACACGACCCTTCGTCGCACGCGCCACCCGCGCTTATCAATCGCCGTTCGCCTTTTCGCTACTACTCTTACCAGCCTCTCAGCTTCCGCAACTCCGTAATATGCGCCGCATGATGCCGCCCGTGCCATTCGTAAACAAACAACAACCAATCGATCGTGCGTTCACCATGTTCCGGATGCACAAACACGCGCGAAAAATCTTCCGCCTTCAGCGACCGCCACACCCGGTCCCACCGCTCGTGTAGCGCCTCTAAGAGTCTCTGCGATGCATCGATCGGCGCGCCTTTCGAGTCCGCCAGATGCGCCCACGTGTTTTCGTCGTACGGTTTTATCGTCGGCTTAACCTCCGTCAGCGCCAGCTTCAATCGCACATACGCGTTCATGTGGCTGTCCGGCACGTGATGCACCACCTGCCTCACCGTCCAGCCGCCTTCGCGGTACGGCGTATCCAGTTGCGCGTCATTCAACCCGCGCACCGCCTCCTGCAAATTCTTCGGCGCCGCGGCAATCGATTCCATCGCCTGCGCCCGCTTCGCGCCAGTAATCTCCTTCGGCATTTCCATCTTCCCAATCGGGTATCGCGCATCCATTCGCTATCTCCTTCACAAATTCTGGCAAGCAGCCGGTAAGCCGCCCCCAACTAACTTTGCCAAATTTTCACTCCTGCGTTTCAAATCAGGCAACCACCAGCGACAAAACCCTCTCCAATTTGGCTTCCACAAGCTTCAACAGCAATCTGTCAGGTACAATGAACCGCTTCGCGCCATTGTATCTGCTGGGCACCTGCGAGAATCAAATAGGAGCAATGAAAATGCATAACGTAGTTGTCATCGGCAGCGGCTGCGCCGGCCTTACCGCCGCAATATACGCCGCACGTGCCAACCTGAAGCCCCTGGTCATCGACGGTCATGAACCCGGCGGGCAGCTCACCCTGACCACCATGGTTGAGAATTACCCCGGCTTCCCCGACGGCATCCTGGGCCACGAACTCATCGAAAATATGCGCAAGCAAGCGCAACGATTCGGCGCTGAATTCAATGCCGGCATCGTCACCGACGTCGATCTTTCCAAGCGCCCGTTCACCGTCACGGCCGGCAATGATATCTACGAGACAAAAACTCTCATCATCGCCGCCGGTGCCTCCGCGCGCTTACTGGGCCTTCCCGAAGAGCGCCCCTTGCTAGGCAGCGGCGTCTCCACCTGTGCCACCTGCGACGGTTTCTTTTTTCGTAATAAACCGATCGCCGTGGTCGGCGGCGGCGATACCGCCATGGAGGAAGCCAACTTCCTCACCCGTTACGCCTCCAAGTTGTATCTGATTCACCGCCGCAACGAATTTCGCGCTTCGAAAATCATGATCGACCGCGCCCGCGCCAACGAAAAAATCGAATTTGTCACGCCTGCTATCGTCGAAAAAATTCTCGCCGACAGCGCTGGCGTGGAAGGCGTTCGCCTCCGCGATCCGGGTACGGGCGAAACCCGCGAACTCGAAGTTCACGGCGTGTTCGTCGCCATCGGCCACGATCCCAACACCGCCGCCTTTCGCGGCCAGCTCCCGACCGACGCCAATGGCTACTTGCTCTCCACCAATGGCAGCAAAACCAGCATCCCAGGTGTTTTCGTCGCCGGTGACGTGCAGGACCATCGTTATCGCCAAGCCGTCACCGCTGCGGGTTCTGGTTGCATGGCCGCCATGGACGCCGAAAAGTTCCTTGAAGAGCACAAGTAATCACCACGAACTAGTTTCCTCACTCTCGCGCTGCCATAATTAACGGGCATGCTCCGCGCGAGCCTTCTTAAACTTTCCGAAAGCAAATATTTTGCTCATTGGGTCGTTTCCAACGACCGCACTCGCCGCATGGCCCATCGCTTTGTCCCGGGCGAAACTCTTGATGAAGCTATCGCCGCCGCCCGCGAGTGCAACAACCTCGGCATGTTCGCCAGCCTCGACTATCTGGGCGAAAATGTTTCTACCCAGGAGGACGCGCAACACGCTCGCGACGCCTACCTCGAAATTTTCGACCGCATCGCCCACGAACGCCTGCACGCCAACGTCTCCTGCAAGCTCACTCAACTCGGCCTCGACCTCAGCTCGGAATTCTGCGAGAGCCTGGTTGTTTCTATCGTGCAGCGCGCTGCGGACTACGACAATTTTCTGCGTGTGGATATGGAAGGCTCGGTCTACACCCAGCGCACCGTGGAGCTTGTCAAACGCGTGCGCTCGCAAAATCCCGCCATCGGCACCGTAATTCAATCCTATTTATATCGCAGCGAGGCCGACATCACCGATCTTCTCGCCTACGGCTGCCGCATTCGACTTTGCAAAGGCGCCTACAAGGAACCGTCCGATGTAGCCTTCCCCAGAAAGAAAGACGTGGACGCCAATTACGTTCGCCTGATGCAAATGCTTCTGGCTAGCGGCTTCTATCACGGCATCGCCACCCACGATCCGGCCATGATCGCCGCGACCATTCGCTTCGCCGCCGCCAAACAAATCTCCAAAGACGACTTCGAATTCCAGATGCTCTACGGCGTGCGCACCGATCTCCAACGCCGCCTCGTCAAAGACGGCTATCGCCTGCGCATCTACATCCCCTACGGCCGCGACTGGTTCCCCTACTTCATGCGCCGCCTGGCCGAACGCCCCGCCAACGTAGCCTTCTTCGCCCGCAACCTGCTCCGCCGCTCCTAGCCCCACGCTCCTTCCCAGTCGCGTGCTCGCCGCCACAATTCGATAGACCCTCGCGACACCATCCTCGATGTAGTGGTGGCGGCAGGACCGCAGCCAACTTAGCGCACATCGCCAAGCAGGAAAAAGTCCACGGAATCGATCATTCCGCCGTGAGCGTCGCAGCATTAAAAAAATGCGTCAACCTGGGTCGCGTCGAAATCCTTCACGATTCCGTCTCTCACTTGCCTTTTCCGAATAACATGTTCGATCTCGTCACCGCCGTGGAAACTCACTTCTGGTGGCCGAACTTGGTTGGTGACATCCGCGAAGTCCTCAGAGTTGATCTAGATCGCACCCCTCACAGCGACATTCTCACCTAACCTGCCGCCTCCACCTAGATACAAGAAATCTCTCTTCGCTCTCTCGCGCACCCCCGCCGATTTCCGCCGTTGCTGGGGAATTTTTTCCTCCGTACAGCCGAAACTGGTCAGGAACGCTGTGGTGTCACGGAGTCAGCCGACACCACTGCGCAGTATCGGACAATAGGAGTCGAAGGTAGCCTTCTCTTGAGAAGAGTGCAACCACAGATTAGCCACTATAATTCCCTTAATGCGACCCGACGAAGAAGTTCTCAAGCGATGGCGCGGTTCCGCTCCCTTCTGGGAGAAGCACCGCGACATTATCCGTGGAATGTTCGCGCCAATTACACAAGCACTTATTGAAGATGCGGGAATCGGCACCCAGGATTCCGTTCTCGATGTTGCCACCGGTCCCGGCGAGCCCGCATTAAGCGTAGCGGCTGTGGTAGGTCCTAACGGAAAAGTTTTCGGCGTGGACGCGATTCACGGGATGATCGCAGCCGCGCGCACTGAGGTACAACGTCTGCGCCTAAAGAACGTTAAATTTGATATGGCCTTCGCCGACGATCTGCCTTTTGCCGCCAACACTTTCGACGCAGTGATCAGCCGCTTCGGCGTGATGTTCTTTCCTTCCCCGGTGGACGGCGTCCGCGAAATGTTACGAGTGCTCAAGCCCGGACGAAAGTTGGCTTTTGCAGTCTGGCATTTCGCCGAACGAAATCCCTTCCACTCCGCGTTGTCTCGCGTCATGGATCGCTACGTTAATTCCCCGCCACTTGAGCCAGACGCTATCGACGCATTTCGCTTCGCGCCTCGTGGCAAGTTGCTCAAAGTTTTTTCTGAGGCCAGCGTGGCGGCCCCAACCGAGCGCCTGTTGCAGTTCAAAATCGAAGCGCCCGTCTCCGTGGAGGACTTCTGGAATCTCCGCCGTGAAATGTCAGAGAAGCTCAGTGAAAAATTCGCAACACTCTCAGAAGCGCAGAAACTCAAAGTGGCCCAGGAGATGCTCTCCTCCCTTGCCGAGTATTCCACCGCCAACGCCATAAGCTTCCCAGCTGAGGTTCTTGTCGTCAGCGGCTCCAAGGCCAGCCCCGCGTGATTCTTGGATCAACGCGGCGACCATCCCGCGGAACCTCAAAGGTGGTTACCGCGACCAATCGGAAGTTGGCCTGACACTTGCCGGACTTTGTGAGACCATTTCCCAAGACAGCGCGAGGTGCAGCATGAAATATCGAATTGCAGCGTGGGCTACCGCGGGTTTTCTCGTTGCGAGCGCATGGGCGATTTATTTATTAGTCGCAAGCAGGGGCCAGTTGACTCAACCGATTGTGTCCGCTCTTCTCCGGTTAACCTGCCCCATTGCAATTGCCGGCTCGCATTACCCCATCGGCATCTCTTCGACTCTTCTTGCAAACGTCGCCACGTATGCGCTGATCGGCTTAGTAGTAGAAACCCTGCGGCGGCAATTCAACCACTCAAACTAATTCAAGGCCGTTCGTGAAAGCGGGGGGAGATCGTGAATGAAGACTCTGCCAGATTTACTCCCCACGGGAAGCAAGTTAGTCATCATCGGATGTAATCCCAGTCCTGTCTCCGCCCGAATTGGATGTTACTACGCCGGTCGCGGTAATCAGTTTTGGTCACTGCTACATGAAAGCGGACTCGTACCTGAACGCCTAAGACCGCTCGATAGTGTGCGTGTAACCGAGTTTGGGATAGGGCTGACAGACCTGGTGAAGCGCCCCTCTAAAAGTAGCTCCGACGTGTTAGCTCGGGAGTTTGCTGCTGGCCGGAAACTCCTTCATCGGAAGCTCAAGAGAATCGGTCCAAGCGTGCTCGTGTTTAATGGCAAAGTTGTCTACGAGCGATTTATAGGGACAAGGTGCCAGTACGGACTGCAAAAAGAACGTCTCCACGGAGCGTCAGTGTACGTGCTGCCATCAACTAGTGGCCGGTGCGCACGCACGTCCTATCAACAAAAGCTCCGCCATTTCCGAGGCGTACATAAATTGCTGCAAATACAAATTGACAGACGTGACAGAGAATCGCAAATTGAAACCGTCCGTAAAGTGAAGTAAACTCACAAGATTCCCCGGTAGCTCAATGGTAGAGCGTTCGGCTGTTAACCGAAATGTTGGAAGTTCGAATCTTCCCCGGGGAGCCAATTATCAAATCCACATGGCGGCCGTGCCCAGTTTTTGCCTTCCTCAGGCGGGTTTCGCTTCTGGTTTTTCGGTAACGGACACAGTTTCTTGCCCGCTCTTCTTGCTAATTAAACTCACCGCGGCCTGATATAACTTTGACCGCATTGCGTAACGCTCGTTGGCGCGCGTAATGTAGCGCACCGCGATTTCAACCCCGCCACTCACCGGCTTTAAATTAATGGCCGGCGCAGCCGATAACGCACCCACGTTCCGCGACTGCGCGGCATTCTTCCATTCTTTTTCAGCTTCACCGGCACTCTCCTTGGTGGCTTCGAGCACCGTCTTTTGAATCGCGTCAACGACCGGATACGGACTCTGGCTCGAGTCCACCACCAGTGTGAGTTCATCCCAGAGCCACTGCCCCGAAGTGGAGAAATTAAAGTAGTGGCCCTCAATCGCGAAGTTGTTAGTGAACGTAACACGTCGTCCAGTCGGATGACCCGAGTCCGTCCAGTTGCCCGTTTCTAACAAAACCGTATGGAACATTCCCAGCTCCGCCACTTCCCCGGTCACTCCGTTAATTTCCACCCAATCGCCTAAACGAATTCCATTCCTTCCCATCAACACGAACCAACCAAAAAAGGCCACGATGAAATCTTTTAACGCGACTGTAAGACCCGCGCCGGCAAGTCCAAGGAAAGTCCCCAACTGGCCCGGCGGCCCGAAAATTACAAGAAGAATTAGGCCCAGAGCAATGATTTGCAGCGCCGTCCTGATCACTGCATGAAGCGTCTCGGCCTGACGCGCGTCCAATTTCAACTTGCCGAGAAGGCTTTTTGACCAGGTGTCAAAAAAAATCCCAATCAGCAAGATCCCTACAATAAGCGCCGCGCCTCTCAACCCTCTATGAATTACCGCCGCTTCCTGGGCATCAACCACGTCGATCCATTTTCGATACGTTTCGGCCAAGCGCGTTTGATCCTCGATGCGCTCGTCAACGTTGGTAAGTGCTTTCACGACGAAGGATCGGTGTCTCGTAGCGTTGAGGACATCGGCCGAATTCTCGCCGGAACTTTCGTTAGCTGAGCTGGCAGGTTTTTCACCAGACGGAGGTCCAGATCCACCTGTAGGCGCGCTCTGAGGTTTTTCGGGAACTGTCTGTGTCTTGGTGTTGACGCTTGATTGCAGAGCGGTGCGCTGTGTAGTGAACGCGGTTGCCGCCGATTCTGCATCCTGCTTGGCTTGCTGCAATTGCTTTATTTTATTGTGCAGCTCCGACCACCGCACGTAATGGTGAATCATCCCGTGTAAATCGGGCGGCTTAGAAGTGTTAACGCTTGTGGTATCCGCGACCTTCGATGCCTCGTCGTGCTGCTTAATCAACTCCTCAATCCGGCTTTGAGCTTCACCACCGGCATCGTTTAATTCCTGCTTCGCGTTGTCGACCTCGTCCTGATCCAGCTCTACCTGGACCTTCGCCTGTTGCACCTGATTGTCCAGGTTATCCTTTTTGGCGCCGCTCGCCTTTGCCAACGTGGCGGTAAGTTGGTCGACTCGTGCCTTATCTCGGTCGAGAGCGTTCTCCGCGTTTTGCAATCTGCCTTGGATCTGTTTCGCTTCGGCGCTCAATACCGCGGGATGCTCACGCACGTCCGACACTCCTGCCGCAAATGCCAGGTCCATCTCGCGGTCGCCCAGCCGCAGGGCCTCCTTCGCCAATGGCAATTCGTCATCAGCAGTTGGCATTTGCACCAACGAACGAGCGGCATACAGAGAACTCTGATCAATTGCCGGCGCATGCGCGGTACGCGATGGTTCGACCGTTACGATTACACGCGTTCCTGACCCGCCCGTGCGAAACCATCCGTAGACGATCGCTCCCAGCAACAAAACCAGGATGATCGTTGCAATTTGTCTCGTCGTCTTCATTCGCCTATGCTCTCCCCGCCTTAAGCCACCTTATAAGCAAATGTCAGGCAATCCGCTTCAAAAGTAATTTGCGCGACGCGCAATGGTCATGGGCGATCTCGGATTGGCCCAAATCACTTGCCACGATGACTTGCCACGACTGACCTTCGTGCGACTCGATGAGACGGCGCTCGCGTTTCTTTCGATGATTTTCGTCTGCTCACTCTGGGTCGCGGGACGCGGGGCTCGCAGTAGCAGCAAAGAAGGCGATTCACCAGTCTGCGCCCACGATTAAGCTGTATTCCGCATTTTCAAGCAATATCTTTTTCAGATCCCGTGGGGGAGAGAAACACAGAGTCGCCACGAGTCAATGAAGAGGGCCAACTTTTTCTTCCCACCACGCCAATTCAATAGCTATTTGAGATAGGTGCGCACAATCCCTATCAGATCATCTGCTGCCTCTTCAGACGACTTGCTATTTCTTGGCATGTGGTTGCGAATGTGGTCTTCCATGAGTTCGGCCATCAGGCTGTTGATCGCTCCCCTTGCGGTGGCGAGGCTTTGAAGAACCTCCGCGCACTGCTCGTCATCGCTAAGCGCGCGCAAAATGGCCTCCAACTGCCCGATTACCTTCTTTGTTCGATTGACAAGGTCTAATTTTTCTCCCGAGGTATGCGACATTTTATTTCAGCCTACGACATCAAACATAACTTTGTGTTTAGCTACAACTACGAATTGCCGCTTGAAACGCTAGTCCGCTTAAAAAGTCGGTTGACCGAAGGCTGGGCGGTCTCTGGGATCACTCGGTTTGCAACGGGATTGCCCGTGACTCTAAGCCAGCAATGGCGACAACTTCCTTGTCTATGCGCAGAATAACGGCATCAACTCGGTGAGCATAGATTTGCCCAACTTCGTCCCAGGGAATCTCGAACTCAACCACAACCCTCGCAACGGACAACCATACTTCAACACCACGTTGTTCAGCCCGAATTCTCTAGGGACGCAAGGAAACGCCGCACGTAGACTGTTCTACGGGCCCGGCGTCAACAACTTTGACGTGGCACTTCACAAACTCACCAAATTGACGGAGCGCAAATCTATCGAGTTTCGCTTCGAAACGTTCCACACCTTTAATCATGCGCAGTTCGATGGCAGTGGCTCCGTCGATGGGAACATCAACGATGCGACCTTCGGCAAAGCCGTAAAAGCCGCCGCTCCGTGCATTTCACAAATCGCTCTCAAGTTCCTGTTGTAGGTTGATCCGGGAACGGCTTGCTTCGTGTCGCGTCTCGAGTTCCAAAAAACTCACATAAGGCATAACCACAATATCGTTTTTCTAAACCTTCTCTTATGGCATCATCATGCGCCGTGAGATTTATTAGCCAGCACGTGCTTTTGCGCTTATATTTCTGGCGTGCCAGCAAACTTGCTTTTCGCTGACGCACAGGCCTAAGCACCCACCAAAATGCACACGGAGGCCACCTGATGGTAAATGTGAGCAGCAAACCCGGAGAAGTCGCACGGTCCTATTCCCCAGCCCCAGCCTCCACCAACGTAGCCGCCCTATCCCTGGTGACCGCCCTTTTCTTCTTGTGGGGATTCGTCACTGTTTTGAATGACGTTCTCATTCCGCATTTCAAGGATATCTTCAACCTGAGTTACAAAAGCAGCAGCCTCGTCCAGGCCTTCTTTTTCTCGGCTTATTTTATTTTCTCCATTCCTTCCGCAAAACTCGTCGACGCCATTGGATACAAAAAGACCATGGTTACGGGTCTCTTCACCACCGGCCTGGGTGCCCTGCTATTCATTCCCGCGGCCACTGCGGCTTCCTATCCGTTGTTCCTCGGTGCCTTGATGATTCTCGCTGCAGGCATCACCGCTTTACAGGTGGCGGCTAATCCTTACGTCGCCGTGCTAGGCCCACCAGAGACCGCTTCAAGCAGATTGAATCTCACGCAGGCATTTAATTCCTTGGGCACCACCATCGGTCCCTATATCGGTGGCCTGTTAATTCTGAACACCGCGGTAAAAAGTCAGGATGAATCTCAGCTGTCCGCGGCTGCGCGGCAGGCCTATCGCGTTCAGGAAGCTTCCTCGGTAAAACTCCCCTATCTTGTCATCGGACTGGCGCTGATCATTTTTGGAATCGTGATCGCCATGTTCAAACTGCCGACCATCCCGGGAGCTGTTCGCCACAGCGGCTCCGGCGTTAAAGCCAGCTTGTGGAAATATCGTCAACTCGTCTTCGGGACGATTGGCATTTTTGTATACGTGGGTGCAGAAGTTTCCATCGGCAGCTTTCTCATCAATTATTTTGGCCAACCCGAGATCGGAAGTCTGCCCGAATTCGCCGCCGCCAAGTACGTCACCTACTATTGGGGCGGCGCCATGGTCGGTCGTTTCATCGGTTCTGCCATTTTGCAAAAAGTTAAGACCGGCACGGTTCTCGCTTTCGCGGCTACGGCCGCCTGCTTATTGGTGTGTATCTCCATGTTGTCAACCGGCCACATTGCCATGTGGAGCATCATCGCCGTAGGTCTTTTCAATTCCATTATGTTCCCCAGTATTTTTACACTTGGGATTGCCGAGCTAGGCCCGCTGACAGGCGACGGCTCTGGAATGTTGGTAATGGCCATCGTAGGCGGCGCGGTTCTGCCGTACCTGGAAGGTGCGCTGGCCGATCGCATCGGCATCCACCACGCCTTCGTCATCCCCGCCGTTTGTTATCTTTATATTTTGTACTACGCACTGTGGGGCTCGCGGCCGACTCCAGTCGTCGTTGACCCAGTGGTTGTCGCTCAGTGATTGATACTTTTACTGATTGAAACGCCAAAAATTATCTTCAATGGCCACCAGCAACCAAAATAATTATTTAATCGGCGTGGATATTGGTGGAACCAAGGTAGCCGCTGGTTTTGTCGACCACGCCGGTGAAATTACTCATGTCACTCGTGTTCCCATGGTGTGCGACCATGACGCCGCCGCGGGCCTCAACTCCGTAATCAAGGCTATCGATACTCTTTTGTCCCAGGCTCAACAAAACCATTGGAGCATTCGCGGCATCGGCATTTGTGCCCCGGGTCCTCTCGACCCCAACACCGGCGTGGTCATCAATCCGCCCAACCTTCCTTGTTGGCGAAATTTTCCTCTCGCCGAGGAAATTTCAAGGCGCTGTCGCCTCCCTGTAAAAATCGAAAATGATGCCAACGCCGCCGCCTTGGCCGAAGTTCTGTGGGGCGCGGGCAAAGGTTACGCGAAAGTTTTTTACATCTCCGTCGGCACAGGTATCGGCACAGGCCTGATCCTCGACGGCCACATTTACAACGGCCGCACCGGCGCTGCCACCGAGGGCGGCCACGTCAGCATCGATTATCGTGGCCCGATATGCGGCTGCGGAAAACGCGGATGCATCGAAGTTTTCATTTCAGGAACCGCTATCGCCAAACGTGCTCAGGCAAAATTGCAAGCTGGCAACTTGCCTCAGTCGCCGATGCTCGATTTGGCTGGCGGAAAAATCGTCGCAGTGACTACAGAGTTGGTGAATCAAGCACACGCTGGCGGCGATCCCATCGCCACAGCTACGTTGCTCGAAACCGTTGAACTCCTGGCAGTTTATTTGGGCAACACCATCGATCTTTTGGAACCCGACGTAATCGTAGTCGGCGGCGGAGTCGCCGGCGTACTGCGGCCTTTCTTTGATGAACTTCGCGCTCGCATTCCCAGTTGGTGCATCAATTCTCGCTGCCGCGAAATTCCTCTGCTGTCTGCTCACTACGGCGCCAACTCCGGTATCGCCGGCGGAGCCGCCCTGTGCAACTGACCTCAGTCTTAGCAGCCTGGTCCCAATATTCCTGGAGATCACCATTCAATTGAAAAATCCGTCATCGCTGTTTGTGAAAAGATTTTCTGCTGTCGCTCTTTTGAGCCTCGTAATTTTCCTATCGGCCAACGAAATTGCCCTGCGCGCCTTTAGCGCCGTTCCCGCCGCAAAAATCTCCGGCTTTTCACCGCAACATGCCGCGGAACAGTCCGGTCTCGAAAACCAACTAAAAAACCTCATCTCCACCGATCAAATTCGCAAGCAGCATCGCTATTTCACCTCCATCCCACATCCCGCAGGCACCATTCATGATCACGAAGTCGCCGAATACATTGCGGAGCAATGGAAAAAGCAAGGTCTGGAAGACGTAATCATCCGGCAATACGACGTGCTCGGCACCAGATCCGTCGCCACCAGCCTCGAAATGGTCGCGCCCACTCACTATCAAGCTCTCCTCAGCGAAGCTCCATACGACGTCGACCCCGACACAAAAAATCCTGAAGTCGCCAGCGCCTGGCTCGGCTATTCCGCCAGCGGAGAAGTTACCGCTCCCGTCGTTTACGCCCACAGCGGCAATCCCGAAGACTACGACCTACTCCGCAAGAATGGCATCGACGTAAAAGGGAAAATTGTTTTGGTGCGTTATTCCAATCCTTACAGCTATCGTGGATTCAAAGCTCTCACCGCGGAAAAAAACGGCGCTGCGGCCTTGCTGATTTATTCTGATCCCGCGGAAGACGGCTACGTAAAAGGTAAAGTTTTTCCCGACGGCCCCTGGGGCCCCGAAACGCACATACAACGCGGCTCAATTACTTACGACTTCATCGTTCCCGGCGATCCGCTCACTCCAGGCTGGGCTTCGGTTCCCGGCGCAAAGCGCATTCCGGAAAATGAAGCGCGCTCGCTACCTCACATTGTCGCGCTCCCGCTCTCCTGGCACGACGCCAAGCCACTCCTAGAAAATATGAACGGTCCGACCGCGCCAAAAGATTGGCAAGGTGGGTTGCCGATCACCTACCGTCTCAGCGGAGCCGTGCAAGCTCACCTCAAAGTGCAAATGGACAATTCCACTCAGCCCTACTACGTTGTCGAAGCTCGCATCCACGGCGCGGAATTTCCAAACGAATGGGTGCTTCTCGGAAATCATCACGACGCCTGGGAATACGGCGGCGTCGATCCCAGCAGCGGCACCGCATCCATGATGGAACTTACTCGCGCCTTCGGAACTATGTTGAAAAATGGCTTTCGCCCCAAGCGCACCCTCATTTTCTGCAGTTGGGATGGCGAAGAAATAGGATTGACCGGCTCGACCGAATGGGGCGAACAGTTCGCAGATGACTTACGAAAAAAATTAGTCGCTTATATCAACGTGGATTCCTCTGCGTCAGGACCGAACTTCGAAGGCGGCGCGGTCGGCTCCCTCGGTCCGATGCTGGTGGAGACCAGCTATTCCATCGCTGACCCTAGCGGAACGAGCCTGCATGATGCCTGGATTAAATCCACTGCCGCGTCACAAAAGCACGACAAACACACTCAGCCGCCGAAGGACGAAAATTTAGTAAATACCCGCATCGGCAGCGGCTCCGACCACGCCGTGTTTCTAAATTTCCTCGGACGCCCGGTCATCACCCTGCAATTCGATGGACCTTATGGCGTATATCACTCCATGTACGACGATTTTTATTGGATGAACCACTTTGGCGACCCAGGCTACAAATATCACGCCACTATGTCCGTATTGTGGGGCGTCACCGCGCTGCGATTAGCGCAAGCGGACATCTTGCCCTTCGATTTTTCATTTTACGGCCGCACGCTAAACATTTTTATCGACGATCTAAAAAAGAATCCTCTATACGATGCGAATAAAATCAATCTCGATAATTTACAAAAACGTGCCGCAGCCTTTGAAGCCGCCGGCAAAAACGTAAAAACATTTCTGGACCGCAAGGTTGCCTCCGGTGAAATAGACCCGCAGGCCGCGGAAAATTACAACCAACCCATACTAAAGGTTGAAAGTAACTGGCTGAATCCCGATGGCATCCCCGGCCGCCCTTGGTTCAAACATTTGCTCTATTGCGCGCGTTACACCTACGCGCACCTGGAGCTTCCCGGTTTGACCGAGGCCGTCGAATCGCAAAAGTGGGATGAGGCGCAGCGTCAGTCTGAAATTCTTGCTAAAGCGATCGACACCAACACCGTTCTTCTGCGAGAACTGGAAAAGGAGCTTCAACAATAAACGCCGCGAAAACGAACTTCTTTATCTTTTCAGTGACGCCGCAATTCTTAGAACTGTCGAATCCATTTCAATCTCTTCAAGTTTCTTCGGCAAAGGAATACACCAATTCGCGCGAACGCCTTCTCGAGCCCCAGGCAAGTTGGGCCTTTTGTCCGCCCCCACTCCATCTTCCAAAGACGCCAACGTAATTGCCGCCGGCGATCGCGCCAGCGCCTCGTGCGTTTTAACAATTACGTCAGAAATGTGCTCGTGGTCATGCACGTTCGTCGCGCGTTTGAGATACCAGCGCATTTTGTCGGAATTGTCTCTACTGGGTTCCAACCCCAGCTCCGTCTGTTCATTAAAATCAGCTCCCGACCATATTCCCGCGATAGTCGGCAAATCGTGCGTGGAGACCGCCGCGACCGCCAACTTCGGATAATGCTCCGGCTGCTTTTCCTCGAACCACAGCAGCCGGTAAGAAAGCACCGCGTACTCCGCAAGCTTTTCGCGCACTCCTTCGTCCACGGTTCCTAAATCTTCGCCCACAATAAACGTCTTGGCTCGCGCGCTTTCCAGGGCAAGAATCGAAAGCATTTCGTCCGCATTGTAACGAATGTAAGTCCCATGCGCGCTCGGCTCTCCTACCGGAATCCAGAACAACCGGAATAATCCCATCACGTGATCGATGCGCAGTCCTCGCGCATAGCGCAGCGCGGTCCGCACCGTTTGGATAAACGGCTCGTACCACGCCGCTCGCAATTTGTGCGGCACGAATGGCGGCAATCCCCAATCTTGTCCGTTGCCGTTGAATAAATCCGGCGGCGCTCCCACGCTTACATCTTTCGCAAAAACGTCCTGCCACATCCACGCGTCCGCGCCGTCTGGCGCAACTCCCACCGGAAGGTCTTGCATAATATTCCCAGCCGACGAAGCCGCTTTTAATTGCTCGTCCAGCAAATACTGCAGCCATTTATGAAACCGAATGCGATCGCCGAATTCCACGATCAAAGCCAACACCGCCGGGCTATCCGGTGAACGATATTGCGGCGGCCACGCGCGCCAGTTCGCGCCGAATTGTTCGGCCAGCACACAAAAACTCGCAAACAGTTGCAGGCTGCGTCCGCGATTGCGTTCGAAATCGCTAAAAGATATTTTGTCGCGCATCGCCGACCAGATTTCTCCCAGGGCTCGCATTTTTAAACGGTAGATCTCATCGCGCTCAATCAAAGGCTTGTCGTTGAGCGCGCGCCCCTCTTCGCATAATTGTTCCAAGTCAGGCAGCGCTTCTCTCGCTCCGGCAATTTCCTCAATGCACAAATACAGCGGATTTAAAAACAGCCTGCTGCTGGGGTAATAGGGACTAGCTTGCTGCGGCAACACCGGAGCCGTTGCGCACAGCGGATTCACCATAACTACTCCGGCACCCAATTCAGCCGACCATTTGCACATACGGCGCAAATCTTCCAGATCGCCCATGCCCCAACTCGATTGCGACCGCAAGGAATAAAGTTGCAGCGCCCAGCCCCAGGTGTGCAGGTCCGCTGGAAGGAAACAGCGCGGCGGCGTCACGATCAGCCGCGATTCGCGGCCCTCACGATCAAAAATGGAATGGTAGCCAAGCGGCAAATCACGTGGAAGTTTACCGGTCGCGCGTAAACGCGTGCCATCCTCCAATTGCAATTCGCAGAACTCCGGAATGTTTACATCTGCGCCTTGACGGCAGACTAGTAGCCCCGGATCGCCAGGCCCTTCTTGCGCCGCCTGCATGGCGGCTAAAAATGTATTTTTGGTTGCCCCTGAAACCTCGTGCCACTGCCCGGAGTCGTCCCGATATTGTTCGTCGATCCCCCAGGCACTGAAATTTGGCACACAGACTCCGGGCTGCATTTGTTTCCGCATGGCTATATTACGCGCGTGTTGCAACGAGCAGCATAGAAGCCTTCGTGGCGCCGCGGCAATACAGCTTAACTTGTAAAAATACGAGGAGCGCCCTGCGATCTCTACTGTTGATTAGCGGTAATCTTCTCGGCGCGGCCGTTCAAGGTGATCACCAGCACGGAAGCTTGTCGATTTATTTCTCGAATGCGCGCGGCCAGCCATTTCACCTGCGATTCGTTCGCGCCCACGATCTCCAGCACAATGGATTTCTCTGGCTTACCGCGGTAATAACCGGTGGTGGGTTGCAGCGTGAAGCTCTTAAATTGTTTGGCGATGGCGCGCACAATCGTGGCTCGCCGTTTATCCTCGGTGTAAATGCGATGAATGGTCTGCTGGCTTATTGCTTTTCCAACATCGATTTTTTCATTTGCCGCAGCACTTACGGGTCCGGTCGAGATGGTGGTCATATATTCTTAATCGCTACTCGCGGAGTGGCTCTTTGCAGTCTTTTCTTCAGCGGACGTTTTGCGAGCAATTCTTGGATGCTATCGGTTCTAAAGGGTCCAGACTTTAGGAGTCGAAGGGTGCTTCTACCAGCAGTGTTAATCGCCATAAACAGCGTGTAATCTGTTAGATACGAGGAATAGCGGCCTAATATATTTGTTAGCATTGAAACAAATTACTTCGAGTCTTTTTCGTGCATGTGCATGTGTTGGTGCTCTTCTTGCTCTTTTCTATAGACCTCAGGAATCCCCAAGCTGCCTTTAGGCGGCAGGTGGCGCATGAAATTTACAAGAGTCCACATCTCTTCATCATCCAGAATACCTTTCCAGGAAGGCATGCCGGAAGGATTGATGCCATTTTCGATAATCCATTTTAACTGCCCGTCTTTATATTCCTGCACATCCGATGAACTCAAAGAGGGAATTGGCGGCGCCATTTTCTGCGCGAACGGCACTCCCGTGGCTTCACCGTCCAGGCCATGGCAGATACCGCAGTGATGCCCAAAATGTTTTTGTCCATCCGCGAGATTTTCTGGCGTCGCTGGAACGGGGTTGGGAGTATTTTTTCCGCCAACGGTGATCTTGTGTTTCACATCTTTGGCCATTTCACTTTCGACACGCCCGGGTTGGCTAACGCGGCAGCCGGAACAAATAAGAGCGCAGCCAATAACAATCGTGATTTTGACAGTGTTCATGGCTCTGGCTCTGTTAGACCTGACTACTGCCCGTTCGCTGCTAACGCCTTATCGATGGCGGCCGTGACTTGTGGCGAATCTGGTGTGACGTCCGGCTCAAAGCGAGTAATGACCCGGCCGTCGAGGCCAATCAGAAACTTCGTGAAATTCCATTTAATGTCGCCGCCAGTTTGCGGATTCGCGGATTTGTCCGTCAGAAATTGATACAGCGGATCTTTGTCGCCGCCCTTAACCGAAACCTTCGACATCATCGGAAAACTCACGTGATACTTGGTGGTGCAGAATGTTTTGATTTCCTGATTTGACCCCGGCTCCTGTCCGCCGAAATTGTTGGCGGGGATACCAACGATCACAAAGCCGCGGTCTTTATATTTCTCATATAGCGTTTCCAGCGCCGAATATTGTGGCGTGAAGCCGCAACGGCTGGCCACATTGACGAGCATCACGACTTTTCCCTTGTACGCCGCCAGCGGCGCCGACTGGCCGTCGATGGAATTCAAAGTAAATTCGTACACCGTCTTATCCGCGGCCATCACGCTCACCCCCAAAAGAAAAATGCAACCAAGCAACTTAATCATATTCCCTCCCTATATGTTTTTACTCCGTTGTGTCCGCGCCCGCAAATGGCTGCAGCGCTTCTGGCTTATCGCCGGATTTTTCCGCCAATGGGTTATTGAGCGAAGGCTGCCCCTGTTATAGACTCCGCAGGCCACTCGTTTATTTCATGCAGTCTGCACAAGGGGGTGCGATGCTGGCGGCAGCAATCGTGACGGTAACGCATCGCATTCTCGCTCCCACTGACCTGGTAATTATCGGAATTTATTTCGCTATTATTTTTGGCATCGGTTTTTATTTTGCCAAAAAGGGCCGGACCTCCGAGGATTATTTTCTGGCCAGCCGCAATATCGGCTGGTTCGCGATCGGCGCTTCACTTTTTGTTTCTAATATTTCCACCGAACATTTCATAGGCCTCGCCGGGTCGGGCGCCACTTCGGGCCTCGCCGTCGGCGATTTCGAGTGGCTGGCCTGCATGATGCTGCTGCTGCTCGGCTGGGTGTTTGTGCCTTTTTATCTGCGCTCCAATGTTTTCACCATGCCCGAATTTCTGGAACGCCGCTTCAATCGCAATTGCGCAAACTATCTCGCCACGATTTCTGTGATTGCCTATATCTTCACAAAAATTTCCGTCCATCTTTATGCCGCGGGCATTGTGCTGGAGCGCGTTGTCGGCTGGAATCAGTGGACCGCCGCCATCATTCTGGTGATCGCTACCGGCGTCTACACCATCGCGGGCGGGCTCGCCGCGGTGATCTACACGGATTTGGTGCAGACCCTGATTCTTCTCGCCGGCGCGATCGCGCTCACTTTAATTGGTTTGGATAAAGTTGGAGGATTTGCTGGTTTGCGCGCCACCCTGCCCGACAGTTTTTTTCATATGATCAAGCCCGCTTCCGATCCGGAATTTCCCTGGACCGGCATCGTTTTTGGCGCGCCTATTCTGGGTATCTGGTATTGGTGCACCGACCAGGTAATTGTGCAGCGCGTGTTGTCCGCGCGAGACGAAGGCCACGCCAAGGCCGGCACAATTTTTGCCGGGTTCCTGAAAGTTCTTCCGGTGTTCCTGCTGGTTCTGCCGGGTTTGATTTGCTATGCGCTCTATCCGCAACTGTTCACGGTGGTGGACGGCAAAGTCACCAACGGAGACATCGCATTTCCCACCTTGGTGATCAACCTTTTGCCGACGGGCCTCGTGGGATTGTTGATCGCGGCTTTGCTGGCTGCTTTGATGGGCGCCATGAGCTCTGTTTTTAATTCCGCTTCGACGATGGTCACGCTGGATTTTTATAAAAAATTCAGGCCCACCGCGAGCGAAAAGCAATTGGTGAACTTCGGACGCATTGCTACCGGCGCGATGGTGCTGCTGGGACTCTTGTGGGTGCCCTTCATTCATTTGCTGAGCGCGCAACTGTACATTTATTTGCAAAGCGTGCAGGCGTACATCAGCCCGCCGATCGCGGTGTGTTTCATATTTGGAATTCTCTGGCCGCGGTTGAATGGTGAAGGCGCGATCAGTTCGCTACTGGTGGGTTTTGTTTTGGGCGCAGTGCGTTTTATTTTTGAAGTGCTGGACAAAACCAGGCATTACAGTTCATCAACGTTGCGCTGGCTGGTGGACATGAATTTTCTTCATTACGCTGTGCTTATGTTTGTGGTTTGCGCCATCGTACTGATAGCGGTGAGCATGATGTATCCCGCGCCGGAGCGAAAGAAAATCGCGGGCTTAACTTTCGCAACGGTGGGAGACAAACTGGATACCACCGATCTGAAGGAAACGCCGCATCTGAAGCGCGAGACGCCCGCGGAGCATCGGGTGAACCTAGCGTTTACACTGATGCTGATCGCCACGGTGTTTGGTTTATGGATTTATTTCCGATGACACGGCGCCCAAGAGAATGAGATCAACATCCATTGTCGCGATGCGGCCTAACGTCACGCAGGAAGATGCCGTGCGGGAATTTTCGAGTCGCGGGCTTTCGTCGATGTACTGGAGAATGACCGCGGGCCGTTTGCAGCGAATCGCCGAGGCCTACGTTCCTTATCAATTCTACGAAGTCAGTTATGTAATGGCGCGAGCGCCGCAGACGCGCTTGTTCGCAATGGACGTGGTGGACGGTTCGCTCGATCTGTTTGAGTTTCTGCAACTGCCTAGCCGTCAGCAATTGGTGACGATGGATACACGCAACCGCGTCGAGCGATCGCTGTCGGCGGACGCTGCCGATGAGTTGCTGCGCGAAAAGGCGCTGCGGATTATTTTTCAGCAAGGCTTTTTCAAGGTGCGCGAGGCCTCGGTGCACTTTTCCCGCAAACCGGACATCGTGCACTTGCCTTATTGGCTCGGCTTTTATGCCAGCGGCGGAATTTGTCGTTGCCGGGTGATGGACGCGGTTCGTCGCCGCGTTGAAGGCGCCAAGGCTTCGGCGTTTTTTGAACAGTGGCTGGCAGCTTGAAACGTACCGCCGAGCAAGCGATAAAATTCATTCCGCCCGGACATCTACTTTCTTCTGGAGAGCTTTCTATGTCAGCCTTCGCGCGACGCATCTTGGTGGGAGTTTTGTTTTGCGCGATGCTTGGCACCGGAAGCAACGCGCAGGGCTGGCATCATCTCGGCAATGTCCAACACGTCGAAGTGTTACCGGATGGCGCGGAATTGACTGCTGGCTCCGCAAAAGTTCGCATCACCGCTTTTCGCGACGGTATTGTGCGGGTGCGAGTGGCGCCTCAAGGAAAATTTCGTGAAGACTTTTCCTGGGCGGTGATTCAGTCGCCGCAACCCCCGGCGGTAAAAGTTCAAGATGGCCCGAAAGAAGTACGCATCACCGCGGGCGACGTGAATGTGGTGGTGCTAAAGTCGCCGCTGCTCATCAATTTTGTGGATTCAACGGGCGCCGCGATTCTCGAGGATCAGCCGACGCTGCCGATGGCATGGGATGGCGAAAGCGTGCACATCTGGAAGCGTATGCCCGCGGATGAAAATTACTTTGGCCTGGGTGACAAAGCGGGCCGTATGAATCGCCGGAACCGTTCTTTTACGATGTGGAACACCGATGAATTCGGGTGGCAGGAATCCAGCGATCCTTTATACAAAACGATTCCGTTTTTTATCGGGATGCGCAACGGCGAGGCGTACGGATTGTTTTTCGATAACACCTATCGCAGCAGCTTCGATTTTGGAAAAGAATCGGCGGATTATTTTTCGTTTGGAGCGGTGGGCGGGGAGCTGAATTATTATTTTTTCTCCGGCCCGGAACCGAAAAAGATTATTGCGAATTACACCGCGCTGGTCGGACGCGCTACTTTGCCTCCACTTTGGACCCTGGGATTCCAGCAAAGCCGCTACAGTTATTATCCGGAAGCGCGAGGTCGCGAGATTGTCGCGACCTACCGGCAAAAGAAAATCCCGCTGGACGCAATTTATTTCGATATCGATTACCAGCAGGGGTACGCGCCCTTCACCGTAAACCGCCAATATTTTCCAACATTTGAAAAAATGATTTCTGATTTCCGCTCGCAGGGCGTGCACACCGTACTGATCACGGACCTGCATATAAAGAAGGATCCGAATCCCGCTTACGCGCCGTACGCAACGGGCATGCAACGGGATGTCTTCGTCAAAAATCCCGACGGCAGCGTCTTTGTCGGTCCGGTGTGGCCGGGCGACAGCGTATTCCCGGATTTTACGCTGACCAAAGCCCGAGATTGGTGGGGCGAACAATACAAAGATTTTGTGGGCATGGGCGTGGCGGGCTTCTGGAACGACATGAACGAGCCGTCGGTGTTTCAGCGCGCCGACAAAACTATGCCGCTAGACACGCGGCACCGCCTGGATGACGGAACAACGCGCGACCACCGCGCCATTCACAATGTGTATGGAATGGAAAACGTGCGCGCCACGTATGACGGCTTGCGTAAGTTGCAGCCGGACGAGCGGCCTTTTGTGTTAACACGCGCGGCGTATTCCGGAACGCAGCGATACGCGGCGACGTGGACGGGAGACAACAGCAGCACCTGGAATCATTTGTCAATGAGCACACCAATGCTGTTGAGCATGGGAATTTGTGGCTACTCGCTGGTGGGCGACGACATCGGCGGATTCGCCGGAACGCCGCCCGCCGATTTGTTGACGCGCTGGATCGAAGTGGGAGCGTTTAATCCCATTTATCGCGACCATACGGCGAAAGGCACGGCCGATCAGGAACCTTGGGTGCACGGACCGGAGCAGGAAATGATTCGCCGGCAGTTCATTGAATTGCGTTACCAGCTGCTGCCTTATATTTATACCGGCATTGAAGAGATGACGCGCACTGGGTTGCCTTTCATGCGTCCTTTGTTTGTCGAGTACCCGCAAGCGAAGATGGAAGGCGACGATCACAATTTTCTGTTTGGGCGCGATTTGTTTGTGGCCCCCGTGGATACAGAAATGCTGGACGCCAAAGATTTTCATCTGCCTCCAGGCGATTGGTACGATTTTTGGACGAGCACGAAAGTAGCGAGCCAGGCCGCGCATCTGGTGTTGCATCCGCAGTTGGATGAAATGCCGCTGTACGTTCGCGCGGGAGCGATCGTGCCGATGCAGGCGGTAGTGCAGAGCACGTCGGACATTCCGAGCGGGGGATTAAAATTGCGCGTATATCCCGGGGACGATTGCCGCGGGTCGCTGTACATGGACGATGGGCATTCCTACGCTTATCAGAAAAACGAATTTCTGCGCATTCAATACAGCTGCCAGGTAGCGGGGAATTCCGTGACGGTGAGCAGCAAAGTGGAGAACGGCAAATTTGAACCGTGGTGGAAGAGCGCGGATATCACGGTATACGGAGTTGCATCAGCACCAAAACAAGTGCGCATCGGGGACCAGGTTACGAGCGATTTTAGATATGACAATCAGACACATGCGGTCACGTTGAAGGTGCCGGGCGCGGCTAGAGAGTGGTCGCTGCAGATAAATTATTGAAAGCCGCGGTAAAAAAAATGTCGACGCGCCGACATTTAAATTAATACTTGAATTGTTCAGTAACTATAACATTTCAGTGACATTGCCAGGTTTGAATGGCACGCGTTCGAATGACTTTAGAAAATGTCGGCGCCGCCGTTCGAACGACGAAGCTCCAGTTCGATTCCTGCTCGAGATTAATCCGCGACAAAAATCGTTAGCGATTGAGGCGGCATTGCCAATTCCAACTGGCTGTCGGCGATTCGTCCACTTGCTTCGCCGAGCATGGTAGTAAGTCCGGCGGCGTCCTGCGCCGGCGTATCTTTCAAGGGAATTTTAAGCTGACGAGATTCTTTGGAATTGTTAAACGCGACGATTACCTTTTCTTCTTCGGAGTCGCGCTCAAAAACATATGAAGAATCATCGGAGCTCAGGTGCCACACCCGACCCTGCGCAAGTACAGGGTGTTCGCGGCGCAAGCGCAACAATGTCTGAACATACGAGAATATTTTTTGTTGTTGCGGTGTGCGGCCATCCGCAGTGAAAGCGTTGTTGGAGTCGTTACTCCAGCCGCCGGGAAAATCGTGGCGATTGTCCGGATCGGCACCGCCGGGCATTCCAATCTCGTCGCCGTAATAGAGCTGCGGAATTCCGCGCAGGGTGAGCGTCAATCCGTAAGCCAGCAGCAGGTTTTTAAATCCTTCATCCTGAGAATGTCCCGCGGCGTCCGAGGTGGCGCTGGAGAGACGCACAACGTCGTGATTGCCAAAGAAGGTGACAAGCGAATCGGAGCGGTTGTAAAGAGAATCGTGCCGCAGAATCTCGGCGATTTGTCCTGCCGGTGCTTTGTGCTGTAACACGTCGCGAAGAGTGAAGTACAAGGGAAAATCGAAGAGCGTGGTTACGCCTGAATCGATGCCGTCGTAACGTCGTTGTCCACCCATGAAAAATGAGGTAACGCTGGGATCGGGATGAAACACTTCGCCGATAGTGGAGAGGTTGGGATACAGGCGGCGTACCGCGAGATGCCAGGCGGCCCAGAACCTGCGCGGAATATACGGAAATGTATCGAGGCGGTATCCGTCGAGTCCGGTTGTTTCCGCCCACCAGATACTGTTCTGGAAAAGATATTGCGCCACGATAGGATTTTCGGTGTTGAGGTCGGGCAATACATTGACAAACCAGCCTTGGGTAAGATTTTTTGAAAGCCGCGCAGGCGCGTGGGGGTCCACGAGCGCTTCAAAGGAATCGTTCGTGGAAGACTGATTGTTTTTTCCGTAGAAAGTCCTATCAAGCGGCGTCGCGGAATCTGTATGCTGCGCGGATGTTCCGTGAAACCAATCGGGCAATGGCGGATTTTTTACCCAAGGATGATTTGGGCCGACATGGTTGATGACCGCGTCGAACAAAATTTTCATTTGTTCCTGGTGGGCTGCGGCAACGAGCTGCTGGTAGTCATTTACGGCGCCCAGATGTGGATCGACCGCGTATAAATCAACGGCGCCGTAACCGTGATAATCCTGTGCTGCGCCGTTTTTCAGGATGGGGGTGAGCCAGAGAGTAGTGACGCCTAAGTCCCTCAGATAGGGCAAATGTTCGCGAATGCCGCGCAAGTCGCCACCGTGATAGGCGCGAGGATTTGCGCGGTCATAAGCATTCGGCGCGTCGGCGGGCTGATCGTTGGTGGGGTCGCCGTTCGCGAAGCGGTCCGGCATGATGAGGTAAATCACGTCCGATTGCGACAGGGGGTGAAATTTTCCGGCTGTTGGGCTGCGCGAGGCCAGCGGCAATTCAAAGGAGGTTTTTCCAGTGGGAGTGGTGATGCGGCAGACCGCGGTGCCGGATCTGGTGTCGGTGGCAATTTTCAGCCATACAAATAAATAAGTTCCGGCGGCGGCAGACTGGGTATGCGTGACGGTGAGAGTTGGCAGGTTGCAAGAAACTTCGTTGGCTTGAAGGCTGTGGCCGGAGATCAGCAACATGACTTCGGACGATAAACCGATCCACCAAGTTGGTGGCTCAACTTTGGTGACGGCCGGTTCAATTCCAGTTTTGTCTTGTGGCGGATTTTGCGGAGCAGCGCCAGTGCAAGGGTAAAGAATCAGTGCGCAGTACAAGGCGAAAAGTGCGAGGGAAAATGAACGGGAGCAGTAAAAGCCAAACGCAAACCAAGACCTGAAGCCAAACCTAGATCCAAAGCCAACCCAAGACCCAGGTTCATACCTCAACTGCGAACCTGGGGCACCCTCCGTGCTAATTGAGTCTTGAGGGTGAGCAGTGCGTGAAGGCCGGAATTCATTCACGCCGGAGAGAATAGGAAAAAACTGAGTTTAATGCCAGCGGCTAATCACCGAGGATTGCTTCCGCGGCTTAGAGTTTTTTTCCCCTCGGTTTTACTGAAGGCATAGGCTTGAATTTTAAGTAGCCGAAGCGGTCGGGGACATGAAAGTTTGGTTGAGAAGAGTTGGTGGACTGCCAGGAAGAATAAAACCGCGGCTCGGTTGGTCCTTCGACACGGAAGAAATTGACGCGCCAGACCGCAGTGGGGTCGAAGGTTTGCGTGAGGCTTTTCAGGGGGATGGCCAATTCGGCGGTCCACGTTTTTTTGGGGTCATCGATGCTTACGCGGCGTTGTAGACCGCTTTTTATGTGTTGAAGCGCGCCGTTGACGATTTCCAGATCGATCCAAAAGCCGTTAGGGCTGACCTCGAATTCCTGGTAGCGACGCGATTGTTGCGGATCAGGTTGCAAGAAAACTTCAGCGACGTCGCGGTCCCAAAGCTTATCGCGGCGGCCGCCGGGTTCGGCATCCTCAAAGACAGTGATGCAGCGATAGCGAGCGACAAACTTCACATACAGAAATTGTGGTGTCCAGAGGAGGCGAACTTCGGTCTGGCGATGCACATCGGCATTTTTTCCTTGCCAGTCACTGTCGAAGCGCACGGGTTTTGCGGCGCGCCACGCCGTGGAAGGCGGGAAGGCAGCGGCATCGAGTGAGCCATGGAAGGCAGCCGCGACCGCTGTATTGGAAAGTTCTTTGGAGGGCGGGGCGAACCTTTTGCGCACGTGGGGATTTTTGTCTCCCGAAAGCATGGAATCGCCATGCTAGCATCGGTTGTTGTTGTAACTTGCCGAAATTAATCGGGGAATTTGGGGAGCAATATGATTGAGTCCGTCACCGACGATTATTCGACAAAACGAGCCCGGCAGGCGCCGGACGAATTCAAGCACATCAAATTTAAGGTGGAGGGGAACGTGGCGCGGCTTACGTTGAGCCGCCCGGAACATAATCTCCTCAATGAAGCGATGCTGCGAGAGCTTTCCGATGGCGTTAGCGTGGCGGGCGATCGCGAGGACGTAAAACTGATTGTGCTGGACTCTGCTTGCAAAGTGTTTTGCGGCGGAATTGACCTTGGAGAATATACGTCGCAGCGCGTGTTTCAGATGCTGGACGCTTTTCACGCGGCGTTTGCGGGGATGCTGGAAGTGGGCAAGCCGGTGATTTGCGTGGTGAACGGTCCGGCGATCGGGGGCGGCGCTGAGCTTGCGGCGTTTGGTGATTTTGTGATCGCCACACCGAAAGCGCGCTTTGCGCAACCGGAAATTTCTATCGGAGTGTTTCCGCCGCTGGCTTCCACGATTTTGCCATTTTTGGTGGGGCCGAAGGTGGCGTTGGAGCTGGTGTTGACGGGCGAGCCGGTGACCGCGGAGCGCGCGTTGGAATTGGGGTTGATCAATCGGCTGGTGCCGGAAACGCAGTTGCAGGCGGCGGTCTCGGATTTGATTCATCGCATTGGCAGCCATTCGGGCCCGGTGTTGACGATGGCAAAAAAAGCGATTCTTAGTGGAATGGGGATGTCGCTGAAAGATGGATTGAAAAATTCCATGAACATTTTTCTCAATGAATTGTACCGGTTAGAAGATTCGCAAGAGGGCTTGCGGGCTTTGGTGGAAAAGCGGAAACCGACTTGGAAGAATCGCTAACACAGTCGCACGCGGCTGAGGTTGAAAAAAGAAGGCGTAACAAATTCCCAGGAGTGGTGATTTGTTGACGCGTTTGACACACCTGCGATGCGCGACATACACTCGATTTTCAATTTGTAGGCATGGGCAGCGGGGAAGGCCGTGAAAATCGGCCGCGGTCCCGCCACTGTAATCGGCTAAAAAGCCGTAAGCCAGGCTACCCTCCGATGCCGCAGAGACTGCGCGTTCTTCGCGAGAAAGAGCGCTGCGAGTGCCCCGGTTTCTCGCGGGGCTTTTTTTTTGGGTTAGATTTTTTCGGCGAAGGACGATAGAGAATTGAAGTACGCCAAGTGCTTCGGACTGAAAGATATCGCCGGCATGTTGTTACTACCGGTAATTGTGGTGGCTCCGTGTGCTTGGGCGCAAACTTCATTACGTGGTCCAACAACTTTAGTTGCGCGAAATGGGGCGCCCGCACAATCTTTTCGAGAGGTTGTGGACGAAACGGGAAGGACGGTGCGAATTCCGCAGCCGGTGATGCGCATCGTTTCGCTGGCACCCAGCTTGACGGAAACGATATACGCGCTGGGATTGCAGGACCGGCTGGTGGGTGACACGGATTATTGCGATTATCCGAAGGAGGCGCAGAAGAAACAGAAAGTTGGGGGCGCGATCAATCCGAGTTTGGAAGAGATTGCTCATTTGCGGCCGGATGTGGTGCTGGTGACGCGACATTTGAATACTTTGGATACGGTCCACTCGCTGGATGCGCTGGGAATTCCTTCTTATGCCACCGACCCGCGAAACGTGGATGAAATTGTGGCGTCGGCGAAAAGGCTTGGAGATGTGCTTGGGGCTCCCGAGGCGGGGGCGGCGCTGGCAGAGGATTTGCGACATCGGCTGGAGATTTTACGGCAGAAGATTGGGGCGCTGCCGCCGCGTCGCGTATTGTTTGTAGTGTGGACTGATCCGCTGATTTCGATTGGGAAGGATACATTTATTGCTGATGCGTTGCGTCGGGCGGGAGCGGTTTCGATCATCGATTCCAAGCAGGATTGGCCGCAGGTGAATCTGGAAGAGGTGGCGCACTTGCAGCCGGAGGTTTTGGTTTTTGCCGATTCGCACGGGGAAATGACCGCGCGACATCTGGATATGCTGGCAACGCGGCCGGCGTGGCGAATTTTGAATGCCGTGCGGGATCGAAACTTTGCGGTAATCAGCGAAGCGGTGAACCGTCCGGCGCCGCGCATCGTGACGGCGATTGAAGAGCTGGCGGAGAAACTGCATCCCGAGGCGTTTGTGGAGAAGCTGGCATCGGAGAGGATCAGCGTTAACACGGTTTTGGATGCGAAGAGTCTATGCGCCCGCTAACTATCCAGCGGTTATTTTTGCAATGCGCGGCGCTGGCGGGAATTTTGTTTGTGGTGGTGATTATTGCGTTGAAGGCCGGCGCGGTGGAGGTCTCGCTATTTGCTCTGGGGCGCGATTTGATTCGGGTCATCGTGCACCATGGCAGCGAGATTAAGAGCGATTACGGATTGATCGTGATGAACATCCGCCTGCCGCGAATTTTGCTGGGAATTTTTGTAGGTGCATCGCTGGCGGTGGCAGGCACGGGCTTTCAGGCGCTGCTGCGGAATCCACTGGCTGATCCTTATGTGTTGGGCGTATCGAATGGCGCGGCGCTGGGCGCGATTCTGGCGCTGCTGATTTCGCCGCATCTGGCGCTGTTGCCTGCGGTGGCGGATTTGCTTACTCCTCTGGGAGCCTTTCTGGGAGCGGTCGCAACGATTGCCGCGGTTTATTTCCTGGGGCGGCGCGAAGGGCAAATCGACAGCACGACGCTGCTGCTTGGGGGCGTGATTACCGGATCGTTTCTTGCGGCCATCATCATGTTTCTGATGACTTCCGAGACGGGCAGCAATTTGCGCGGAATGGCGTACTGGTTGATGGGTAATCTTTCGACATCGTTGCAACCGAGCGTGTATTGGATTTTGTGGCTGGGATTCCTGTTGGGGGCCGGAGCGATTTACACCACAGCTTCCGATTTAAATTTGCTTTTGTCGGGCGAAAAAGAGGCCATGCATCTGGGCGTGGATCTTCCGCGGGTGCGACTTGTGGTGTATATCGCGGCGTCGCTGCTTACGGGGCTGGCAGTGTCGGTGAGCGGGTCGATTGGATATGTCGGGTTGCTGGTGCCGCACGTGATGCGCCAGATTTTTGGCTCGGATCACCGCGTGTTGCTGCCGACGGCCGCGTTTGGCGGAGCGATCGCGGTAGTGATTGCGGATACGATCGGGCGCACCGTGGTGCCTCCCGCGGAATTGCCGGTGGGAGCGATGACGGCGTTGGCAGGGGCTCCGCTTTTTATTTATTTGTTACGCAGGAGAATGGCGTGAGCATGGTTGCGCGCCGGACTGCCATGGTAGCGATGCGTTCGCCCGGGGAGGCATCGCGCGCGAATAACGAACTGCGCTTGAGCGTGGAGCAGGTGAGTTATGCGTACTCGCCTAATCCCACGCAGGCTCCGCTGTTTACTTTGGAGGCGACCAGCTTTCAGGCGCGCGCGGGCGAAATCGTGGCGATCCTGGGGCCGAATGCCAGCGGAAAATCGACCTTGCTGAAATTAGTCGCGGGGACGCTGGAGCCGCTTTCGGGGAAAGTATTGCTGAATGGCTTTCCGACATATTCGCTTACAGCGCGGACGCGCGCGCAACGGATTGCCATGGTGCAGCAGGAGAGTCAGCTGCTGTTTCCGGCGCGTGCGTGGGAGTTTGTGCTGCAGGGGCGGCACCCGCACGGGCGGGCGTTGCGTTTTGAAAGTGCGACAGATATCGCGGTAGCCAGAAATGCATTGGCGCAGGTGGGCGCTGCGCAGTTGAGCGATCGTTGGATGGCGGAGCTGTCTGGCGGCGAAAAGCAGCGCGTGATCCTGGCGCGGGCATTGGCGCAACAGCCGCTGCTTTTGTTGCTGGATGAGCCGACGCTGCATCTGGATATTGCGGCGCAAGTGGATTTGCTGCACGGATTGCGGCATTTGGCGGTGGAAAATCGTTACACGGTGGTGGTGGTGACGCACGAACTGAATCTTGCAGGGGAATATGCGGACCAGGTGGTGCTGATTCAGCGAGGCAAGTGCTTGCGAGTGGGGCCGCCGGGCGTTGTGTATCAGCGGGAATTACTGGAACAGGTTTTTCAGACGCCGCTGAGCGTGGAGCTGGGGCCGTCGGGCAGGCCGCGGGTAAATGTGGTGGCCGACCGAGAAAGCAGATAAAGTTTCGCAACAAAGTCTTAGTGACTGCGATTTTCACGACGAAGATTTCGCAAAAGGATTTGCAACCAGGATTTTCGCAACTTTGTGCAACTTAGCGCCGCGGTGTTACTGTCGCGGCAATCGCGTCACCAATAGCGGGCATTGCCCCACCACAATCACCGCGGATTTCGCGCTCGGGAAGACGGTTAGTTGAGGGATTTTTTCTTTAACTAAATAAGCCGTCGCCGCCGCGCGACTGTAAGGCGGAAATTAGGTTTCCGGCCACTGCAGCGAGCTGCTCATGTTTTATATGGGCGCCGATGCGGGAAGGCCTGGAGCCGGTAGAGCCGCCAAGCCAGGAGACCGGCGAAATCCGCAACCTGCGTGAATGTTTTCGCGCAGGACAACCTTCAGAGCTCCCGCGCGAGAGGGGGTGGAGGATGAAATGAAACTACGTGGACTTCTTCGGTTTTTCATTCTGCTATTGGTTTTTCTGAGCTGCAAAACTTCTTTACTGGCACAAAATAATTCCGGGAATGCTGCGATTTCCGGGACGATTGTGGATGCTTCCGGCGGCGCCATTGCCGGCGCGGTGGTGACCGCGACGCTGGAAGCAGAGACGGGGCGGGCTGCGGCATCGGCGACTTCGAAGGCGGACGGCACTTACAGCTTAATGGTTTCTGCTGGACGGTATCGGGTGCGGTTCGTGCGGCCGCCGTTTGGATCGCTGGAAGAGGTCGTTGATGTGGGCGCGGGAGAATCGCACGTTTTGGGCGAGCGGCTTACGCTCGCGCGGTTGTCTTCAAGTGTGATAGTCACCGGGGAAGCGGAGCCAACTTTGTTGGGGCAAGCTACAGCGCCGGTATCGATTATTTCGCGGGAGGAAATTGATGCGCGCCAGTCTGTAGATCTTCCGAGCGCATTGCTCTTCGTGCCTGGCGTTGCCATCGGTCGTACCGGCGCTGAGGGCGGGACGGCCTCTGTTTTTCTGAATGGCGGAAATTCCAACTTTACAAAGGTACTTGTGGATGGCGTGCCGATCAATCCGCCGGGCGGGGCTGTCGATTTTTCCAGTTTGACGCTGGACAACATCGATAAGGTTGAAATTGTGCGCGGCGCGGAAAGCGCTATTTACGGGACCGACGCAGTTTCCGGTGTGATTCAACTATTTACGCACCGCGGGGAGACGCGCGTTCCGGAGGTGAGCGTTTTTGCGGAAGGCGGAAGTTTTTCTACCGGGCGCGGGGGCGGTGAGGCTGGTGGAGTGCTTGGGAATTTTGACTACTCGGCCGCCAGTTCTTATTTAGAAACTGACGGACAAGGTCCGAACGACAGTTTCATCAACCGCACTCTCTCTGGGAATTTTGGTTATCGGTTTAGCGAGACGAACCACCTCCGGCTTACGCTGCGCAACAACACTAGCGATACGGGCATCGCCGGACAAACGGTATTTGAACCACCGAGCCTGCATCAGAAATATGACCAACGGGTTTTCAGCACCAACGCGCGGTGGGATTTTTCCAGCGGCAAGCACTGGCACCACGAAATCAGCGGCGGTGAGATGTACACGCGGCAGCACAATGACAATCCGATCCAGAGTTTTTTTGCCACCGATCCCAATGTGTTCTGTCCGCAAGCGAATCCCGCGTCTGTGGCGACGGCGGAATTCTGCGACTTCACGGGCGACAGCCGGTTTGAATACAACCGCGCCAACGTGAGCGCGCAGAGCAGCTATCTGCTCAGCAATTTCGGGGCGACTGCGGGTTACGAATATGAAGTGGAGAACGCGTTCCTATCCACGGTGAACGTCAATCACGCACGGCGAAATAACCAAGCGGGGTTTCTGGATTTTCGTTACCGGCCACTGCGGCGAGTTTCACTGAATTTCGGTGGCCGCGCGGAAGCCAACGCTAATTTTGGAACGCGAGTGGTTCCGCGGATTGGCGGTTCGGTGGTGGCGCGATATGGCGTTGGGCTGGTTGGCGACAGTTTGTTCCACGCATTTTATGGGCAAGGGATAAAAGAGCCGCGGTTTGATCAGACGCTAGGAGACAATTTCGGCGATTTTGGTAATCCGTCGTTGAAACCTGAATCAAGCAAGACCTATAGCGCGGGGATCGAGCAAAAGCTGTTGAATGATCGCGTGCGGCTGACGGCGGATTATTTCTACAACAGCTTCTACAACATTGTGAGCTTTGCGTTTTGTCTGCCGGCTGCGACGAACCCGGCGGGCAATAGCTGCGGCGTGATCATTCCGGGCGCACCGGCTACTGGGTTTGGATTTTTCTTTAACACGGATCGCGCGCTGGCACGAGGAATCAGCGTGACCGGGGAATCCAAGTTTTCTCGCTGGCTTAACGCGGCGGGAAATTACACGTATGACGACACGCGGATACTACAAGCGCCAAACGCTTTCGATCCTGCAGAGCAACCGGGAAATCATCTCTTGCGGCGACCGGTAAATTCCGGTTCACTCACGCTGAATGGGCAGTGGCGCCGAGTGGGTGTGACCATTGGCGGGTACTTCACGGGAGTACGAACCGATTCGGATTTTCTCGGGTTGGGACTTATGAGGAATCCAGGATACGCGCGGTTTGACATTGCCGGACACTACGAATTGGGTCACGGTGTTTTGTTGTACGCGCGGGCGCAAAACCTTTTTGATAAGCAATATCAGGATGCGCTCGGCTATCCGGCGCTGGGGCGCGATGCGCGCGTTGGTGCGCGCTATACGTTCAAGGGCAGGGATTGATGGACGAGCGCGAGCCGGTTCTTTTTTGCTGGAGTGGCGGGAAAGACAGCGCGATGGCGCTGCATACGCTGCTGCAGGATGGGAAGGTGCGGGTGGTGGCACTGCTTACCACGGTTACCGAAGGGTATGACCGCATCAGCATGCATGGCGTACGGCGAGAGTTGTTGCAGCGGCAAGCAGAGAGTATCGGGCTGCCGTTGCATGAGGTGTTTATTCCGCCGGAATGCGTAAATTCGGTTTATGAAGCGAGGATGGAAGCGGCGCTTCGCCAGCATTTTGAAAATGGGGTTCGCAAAGTCGCATTCGGCGATATTTTTCTGGAAGACTTGCGCGCTTACCGGAAGAAAAATCTTGCGCGCATAGGCATGACGGCGCTGTTTCCGATCTGGAAGCGAGATAGCCGCGAGCTGATCGATTCATTCCATGAGCACGGGTTTCGTTCGATTGCGGTTTGCGTGGACGCCAAGGTACTGGATCGAAGTTTTGCGGGGCGCGAGTTGGATGCTTCGTTCTTCGTGGATTTGCCAGCGCATGCGGATTGCTGCGGGGAGAATGGGGAATTTCACACTTTTGCTTTCGATGGACCAATTTTCAAAGAGGCGATCCGTTTTCAACTGGGGGAGTGCGTAGAACGAGATTCGTTTGTTTTTTGTGACCTCTTGATGGAAAGGGAAGGGCAGATATATGAATCCACAAGCAGGAAAGCATGAAGAAACTATATTTCGTACGATGTTGATCGTGGGGATGATTCTTTTCGCGGCGATTATGCGCATCGTTCCGCATCCTTGGAATCTGACTCCTGTTGGCGCGATGGCGCTGTTTTCAGGGGCGGTGATACGGAATCGTGTGATGGCGTTTGTGTTCCCGTTGCTGGCGATGCTGGTGGGGGACTTTTTTATCGGCTTTCACATTTTGATGCCGGTGGTTTACGTCAGTTTTGTGATCAGCACGGCTATCGGATTTTGGCTGCGAGAGCGGCGCAGCGTAGTGCGCCTCGGTGGAGCTGTACTGTTTGGCGCGATACAGTTTTTTCTGATCACCAATTTCGGTGTGTGGATGTTCTTAAGTACTTATCCCAAGACATTTGCGGGACTCACGGCTTGTTATGCGGCGGGAGTACCATTTTTCTCGAACACGCTCGCGGGAGATGTGTGCTATTCCGCGCTTTTGTTCGGCGGGCTGTTTCTGGCGGAGCGCACGCTCCCAGCGATGAGGCCCAACGTTCCGCAGTTTCCTGAGAGCCTGTAAGAAAGCCCCAAACGGCACTCGTGGCGCGGGTACCTTCGGGCCGATTACATGTCATTGACTGCAGCGTTCTGAGATGGCCATGAAAAGAGTTCCACGTTTTCTACATTACTTTCTCTGGGGCTTGATCGTCGTTGTTATCTTGGGTGGTGCGCTGTTTG
>Ga0185299_10000946_pt1 | contig 66117 bp, 88 predicted proteins | sample PaiPotPPA55metaG_FD_128002 | JGI IMG/M metagenome (GOLD analysis project Ga0185299, IMG submission 128002) | Iron sulfur acid spring bacterial and archeal communities from Banff, Canada, to study Microbial Dark Matter (Phase II) - Paint Pots PPA... ... | reverse complement strand
GTCAACGCTTCGACGCCGCCCTCGCGAGCGGCTCCGCATGACTCAGGGCCGATGTGGGTCGCTACTTCACATTCGTATGACTCTTTCATTCACTACACCTCGCCGGTTTAACCGGCGCACCAGGAGGACATAATGACGAAATACGGATTGTTTGGCGACAACCTGAAAGACCCGATGCAAACGTGGGGCGGGGGAGCGGAACTCTTTAGATATGGCGGCTCCGTCAAGACCGGGACAAGAATCGGATATGGCAACGGTTTCAAGTCCCGAGCCAAGATCACCGCATCGCAATACGAAGAGATTCTACGGCAGTTCTCTGGTAAGGAAGTCCCGGTCGGGACATCAATCAACAATCCACCCACTGGGAGCGTCGGAGAGTGGGTAAAAGCAAACATCAATAAGAGCGGACTGATGTCGTATATCGGCGCGATCCTTGTCCACGAGGGATTCGCGGTAAAGCCTAAACGCGGCTGGATTCGATTCGTCTGATTGAGTTGTACCTATAGTAACTCACGTAGGGGAGGGCTAGTCTTTAGGAGTCAAGGTCGAATGCCCGGACGTATTTGGCACCTTCCGATTTGATAGCGTTCCGATTGACGTCTTCGAGTTTTTCGTGGGACTGTCTTCAAGAGCAACCGCAAACGCTTCCTGCACTCGCAAAGCGTCACGCCCACGCCCATACCCTTCGACGTCGACGGTGATGTCGCCCGTTTCGTTGTCGATTTCAATTGTGATGATTCGCATCCTTAAGGCTACCACGACCGAATAGGTCAACTCTGCACGCATACAGTGACACCTTGAACTTTTGCTTGAACGTACATAAGATTCATGCTCCCACCGCAGCAGGCGGCAGGATAGAACAACCTATGTCGTGGACGGCCTCCAAAGTATGGCCGGTTTTGAACTGATCATGTATGGCCGCTTTTCAGGTGATCACTGAGGGCGTCCCACGAAGTCTTTTGTCTGCCCCGTAGAATTTCAAACTGAAGCCCTACCCAGCGGGTGCAGGGAAACAGCAGGGAAACGCAGGAAAAACGGGTAATGGGCTACTTTGAGTTTTCCTTTGCCTTGGCGTGATGTAGAGCGTTAGCGTATCGCAAATTCTCTTGTGCTCTTTTGATGTCCCAAGGTTTAAATAAATGGCTCCAGTTCGGGCTCAATACCAAGCTCTCTATCGATAAATCGAGCCTATTCTCGTCCAGCAGCCTTACCAGTCCTGATGCCTCTCCACCGCTAACCTCAAGCAGTTTACGCACTGCCGCCACTCCCCCTATGTATCGCTCGCAGTGAGGCACAACCATTTGATACAAACGCTTCGGCCAATAGCCAAATTTTCCAGACTCTTCATAAATTCGGAGAAGTTCGACATCCAAGTCGTGCTCATTTAGGCTTGCCATGATTACGCTGCTCTTTCCTCCCTCCGCTGTTCGCAGGCTTCCCAGAGGGCAACCAACCCCTCTTTGCTCCAAGCTACTTCTTTTTACAGTATGTCAAAGCTGCAGTACTGATTCTAGTCATTCCAGCAGGACACGGGGCAGCGATTTGTTGCGCCCAAGTCAACTCTTGTTTGGCAAGTGGTTGTGGTTTGGGAGTTGGCTGTTCCGTCGTAGCTTGCGATTTGTTCTGTTTTGACCAGCTTTCTGAAATCGCCACGTGCGACACTGCCGTGAAGACATGACACGAACAGAGGATTATCGCATTGACGAAATTGAAGTTAGCAAGGGTGGCTGACATATTGGAGCGGGAAGTGGAACCTATGACCAAGGAATGGCTGAGGCGGGTAAATCTGGTTCCAGAACTAACCGACATTCCACTAAGCGATGCCGACCGCACGAGCCATTTGCCCAACCTTTATCGTGACCTCATCTCCCGCCTCCGCCTTGCTGCGGATACCCAGTTGCCCATCTCCGTCGCCCCTACTGCGCACGGACAAATACGGCGTGCGCAGGGCTACACTGCCTCCATGCTCATTGAGGAGTCACGGCTGTTGCAGGTCACAACATTCGGCACGCTACATCTCCATCAGAGCGAACTCGATCAGTCTCGAGTGCTTTTAGATGTAGTGGAAATTGCGGACGAAGTGGATGCACAACTCACGGAAGCCGTGCGCAGCTTGATGGGAGCTAAACTACCCGAGCCCGCCGCAGCGTAACGCAGTGTTTGAACACTTAATTCCTAGTCATAAGAATTTCGTCATCGGAGGCTTTGCGATTGAGAAAAGAACTCAGCCCAAAAGAGTTGCTTGCCATCCAGTGCCCCACTTGTGGAGCCGCACCGGGAGAGAAGTGTAAACTCACCACGGGACAGCCTCGCACCTCGCCGCATCGGGACCGCCGATTGATCGCAAAAGAACCAATCGTAGAGGATTAGCAGGGAGAGGAAGCTGACCTGAACGTCTGAGATTCAAGTTCTGCTCTTAAGACGTTCTCATGGCACGTTTCCAGTGTGATGTTCTGCCGCCTGCTTTATTGCCACATGGCGAGGCGTCCCCGTGAAAGCACGAGCCCGAGCGTCGTCGCTTTCATCCGAACTAACCCGTAGATACATCGCTGTGGAGTTCAGATTCTTGTGACCCAGAGCCGCCTGAATCTCTTCCAGTTTGCAGCCTGCTTTACGCATCGAAATTCCACATGTGTGCTTCAGGGCATGAATGAATCGCTTGTGCTCAGGCACGCCTGCCAATGAGCCGTATTTATAAATAAGAGAGGTTACTTGCCAGCGGGTCAGCATGCCACCATCTGTATCGGGGAACAACAGATCGTTGGGCTTGAGGTTCTTGATAAATTCGGCCACTACCTGACGTTCATTAAAGAGAGAATCGGAGCAATCATTCAGCCGTTGCGTTGTCTTCTCGGAGCCCTTCAGACGTTGAACCGTGAGGAAGATCATGTCGCCATTGACAGCAAAATCTCGCCGCCGTAGTGCGATGACTTCGCTCACACGTAGACCATGAAGCGTGGTGATCAGGAATAGGACATAGGCCCGATATTCCTGTCCTCGGCTGATCGTCAGCAGGCTACGAAGCTCCGGATAGGTAAGTGCGACAGGCGTCATTTCCTGCCTGCTTTCTCTCGTTCAACGTATTCCTCAGCCGCCTTGCGGAGTAGATAACCGACAGGGCGGTCAAGCCGGTCAGCAATCTTCTTCAGTGCGTCAACCGTAGACTGTGATACCCACAGGCTTTGTCGAACCATGTCACTCTCTGGTTTAGGTGTCATAATCATCCTCGTGCTGAGTAGAGCATACTAATACATCCCTATCATGTCAAGCATAATCCAGCCGACACTACAGGATTCGGGCACATGAGTGAACGAGGAGCCTAAGAACGTGAGCCGTACAGCGGCAAAAATAGGCAAATCGGGCCACCCAAAGACAGAACGTTAGGAGAGAAACCCTCCATGACCTCCATAAGCGAGTGCTCGTTATGTATTAATAAAACGCACCTAACCCAGTCATGGAATAGTCCAGTCATAGTCCATAGTCTGCAGCCACGCCTGCCCTCAGACTAACGATCAGCAGTCAGTCTCATGTTGAGACGACTATATTTCTATAATTGTCGAAATAAGCCAAGTGGGATAGAACCCTCATTAGGCAGTCGAAGTGGACTAAGACCCGTCACACGTTACAACGAACGGTGTGAACCGTGTGTAATGGACACTAAATCCTTATGCGTCAACGATTAATGAGGATACGAGCCATCCCACCAGAATAGTAACTGTGAAGAGAAAGCGAAGGTTACCGACCAAGATCGGGAAAGTGGACATCGGACCTCCCTATGCTACATTTTCCCGATCTAGACCTAGAATCGAGCCTGATTCGCTGATGGCCGGATTCTGGGATCAAGGTAACCACGACCAGAGCGAAACATAGGGAAAGTAATCACGTGTAAGTTATTGAAAACAAAATAGGGTGTCTACCACCCTACCGAAGAGGCCGGGTGCGGTAACCCCAGCCTATAGGCCTGTGCGTGCGAAGCTTGGCCTCCTCAAATCAACACGACCACCTACACCCTTATGACGGTCTCACACGGGGTTGTGGACACTCTCAGACGGCCTTCCGTACACTCTCAGACGGGCTCCATAGGACATGGGGTCCCCTATTTCGGATTTTTGGGATTTCCTAGGTTTGTTATCTATAAAAGGAAGTACGGTCATTTCTCGTAGGCCGGGGTAGAATTTTTTTTTGGATTTCCCTATCGCTAATAGGCGCGACTCTCAGGTAGGTACCATCCGCTGGAGTCACGGGCTGGTTCCATATTTTTTTTATTTCTAACAATAGGGTGTCGGGATTCGGGCCGGTTCCTTGGCGCACATCGCAGCGCCCTAAGCCGCTCTGATCAGAAAATGCCCATAGGATTTTGGGAATTTCTTGTTATCTCGTAACATCGTGGGCGAGGGTCTTGGATTGCCCGGCAAACGTGCAAACTGCATAAGAAGGAACAGGCGGAGATGAAGCGGGCATCAGCGGCAGTGTCCGGGCTGATCTTGGCCGGAATGTTGAGCGGATGCTATGCACGGCAACCGCAGCAGGAAGAGCACCAACTTTCCCCGGCAGTAAAAGCAGCAGTGACTGCTGCGCTTGGTCCTCACGTGACCGATGCTGATTTGACCGAGTTTCTGCGCTCCGCCAAGCTTACCTCACGTACCAAGCAGGACACCGAGGTGGTTGCCATCCTCGACGAGGCGGTGAACTTAGTGCGATCTGCTGCTGAGGATGATTATCGGGCAGAGAAGTATCGTCGGGACGCGAAATCGGCACAGGATGCATTCGGCTTCCTTGAAGAGAGGCACACGGAAAACAAGGCATTCTGCGCCACTACGACGGACGACATCGCGATACGACATTGCAACGAAACCATGGGAAAGGAGGAAAAGACTGTAAACACACAGCGGGATGAGGCTAGACGAAACGCAGAGGCGGCGCAGGGTTACGAGAACGAGAGTAAGCATAAAAGAGATAGGGCGGCAGACCTAGTACAGAAACTTCGGGCGGAACTAAGTGAAGGACCGACTGCTTGGCGGCTCACCCTCAGGGGTAGTTTTGTATTAATAACATTGACTGAACGTCGATAGGCTGAACTCGGCTCCCAGAGCTGGTTTCGACGAGATATGACTTGACAAGATGACCATCGACGTGATATCTTAACAATAATAGAGTAGTTCGTGAGGGTTCCGCACTTACGTAAAATGCAGCGGCAGGGACGCCAGTCCCGTTGGGCAACAATCCAGCGAATAAATCCAAACTCAATATTAGATGTAAAACCAGTGCGATTCGTTCGTCCTAGGGAGGCAGAACTATGTCTGAAACAACGAGTAACGCTAATACGGACTGTGCTTTGAACGCTAACGGCACTAAACGGAAACCGTGCGAACACTGCGGAACAGACTTTCCATACGAGCGTTCGACGGCGAAGTTCTGTTCTGGCGCATGTCGCAAGGCGTTCTTCGACGGGCAGAATGCACGGCCCCCAAGGCAACTCGAAGGAAGTGCGTTGCTCTCCGTTCGGGCTCGCCAACAGCAGAAAGACATTGAGCGTGCCCAAGTCGCCGCTCGTAAAGCGGAGCGAACGGCAAAGAAGAAATTGCGTGACGACCTGAAGGCAGAGAATATACGACTGGCAATCGAGCAACAGCAAAACATAGAGAAAAGTAATGCAGACATTGCAGAGCGATTTTCACAACAGGCACAGATAGATTTAACAAACGGTATTCTCGGAAACAAAATTGCTATACAGGACAAACAGGAGGGACTATGACAAACGTGAAATCAGACAGCATCCTAATACCCGTTCTCACCGAACAGGAATCCCAACAACTGAGCGAGAAGTGGGGACCTGAGTGGGATGAGTACGAGTCAGAGCCCGGAATTTGTACTCCGCTCGACAACTTCACCGGCAAGGTGGTCGACTCATGGCACCGCGATGAGTACGGGGTCAGGCTAATCTTTACTGACGGTTCGAACGTCACTGTTGGCGATGCCGTGATTGCTGAAGGGAAAGCCGAAAACGTCTCAATGGCGAGCGTGCTCGGTGAGGATTGGAACAAAGGGGGATTATGACAACCGCGAGCAACGCAGTCGAAAACGCTGTCGGAACCTTCGGGTTCACGAACAACAAATCTGAGTATTGCCCTCGGAAGAAGGTTTATGTCGAGCATGTCTTTCCACACGGATTGTTGATGGTTCATGGGACGATGAAGCGCGGGCACGCAATCGTTCGTGAAACTGACTTCACGCCGTCTCGTGAAGCGTACTTCTCTCTCGGCTCGTATGTCGAGCCTGAGTGGCTGGGAGAATCGTGCATCTGCACTAACATCTGGTCTGGGGAAGACCATTCAACGGTGCTGGCTCGGACAGACGAACAGGCTCTGAGCATCGCGGGTTCAACGTGGGACGAAGTCAAGAAGCACTTCGGTATCGAGTAGTTGATTGGGTGGCAGGCTTTGCTGGCACCCATTTTTTAAGGAGAGCAAATGACAGAACGTGTTTCACGAGTACAGCAAATCCTTGCGGCTCTCATCGACCCGCTAGACACGACTTATCCCAAGAATTGGCATCGGTCACCGGAATCATATACCCGAGCAGCTTTGGCGAACTACGTCGAAGAGGTTGGAGACACCGTACCGCTCGTTGATGCTCTGACAAAGAAGACAACCTTCACCGCAGACACAATATCATGCTGTGGAGGAAAGCAGATGATGAGTTGCTAGCCCTCACCGAAGATATCGACCCCGAAGACCTCGACATCCCGGGCGGATGGACGGATCAGGAATTTGCGTACGCGGGCGTGATGGCCGTATTCAACAACCCGGCTCAGATGACGCCGTCCGTTATCCCGATGCTGGGTGTAGGTGAATTTCGGCTCGTCTGTGCCAACAAGGCTGCGCTCCTCGACCAGTTTAGTTTGTATGCAAAACCATGGGACAGCGTCCTGAATAAGCATGACCTCGTGACTCGGAAGGCGAGCACAGGCGAGTACGTCATCGACATCATCCCGAAGACGGAGGGAGAGTCTCGTCCACAGGTTCGTGGTTGAGCGTTTCGAGCGTCTTACATCTAACACGGCTTTGACAGGGGACGGTCGTGATTTGGTTCCGACCGTTGGCCCTGACAGGGGTCGATAGGGGGCGGTGATTTTAGCCGAACCCTAGAGTGGGTTTGGAACCGTCCCCTGTCTATGTATATATAAGAATATATTATAGTTATATACAGAGGACGGTCATTCAAGACAACCGTCCCCTGTGGGACAGGGGAACAGGGGTCGCTCCATTCTATAGCATACCTCTTGACCGTCCCCTAAGGCCAAATTACGGCCAACCTGTCGCAGCGGGTGCAAGAAAACGGACCAGAAATGGGTTCGGAATAACTCGGCACACCCGAGAGAAAGCGGGTACAAATGTATGAATCAAGTTCTAACCCCAGTTCTAATTCCAGTTCTCCTGAGGTCGTCTCAGGCATAGCAGCAGCCCTCGCAGTTCTCCACACCTCAGGCAAGGTCTACGAAGTCAGAATCCCCAAGTCTGGTTCGAAGTCCACTCAATCAGGATGGTTCGATAATCACGCGCAAGCAGCAACGGCCATCGCCCAAGTCGACGGTCAGTTCCCAGCGATATACACAACTCTGAACTCGTGCAATCCCGCGCTCCTCTCCCGCGCGGACAACAAGATTCTCGCCGCGAAAGCAACTACCAATAAGACTGACATCTCCCATCGAGATTGGCTGTTAATCGATGCCGACCCCGTGCGCCCATCAGGAATTAGTTCATCCGACAGTGAGAAGACAGCCGCGCTCGCGAAACTTCAATCCGTCGTGACGTATCTTGCGGAAAAAGGTTGGCCGTCACCAGTCACTGCGGATTCAGGTAACGGATATCACGCACTCTACAAACTCGATTTGCCGAACACTCCTGAAGTCGAGACTGCGGTTCATGACGCACTGAAGCATCTCGACAAGAAATTTTCCGACGACAACGTGAAAATCGATACTGCGGTTTATGACCCCAACCGCATCACGAAAGTTTACGGCACAATGGCGGGGAAGGGCGAGTCGACATCAGAACGACCCCATCGCCGCTCCGCCATCCGCCGGGTACCGAACCCCGTCGTCGCCGTCCCTCTAGAAACACTCACATCCCTAAAACTGCACGGCATTGTCATCAAGAAGAATCAATCGAACACTCTTCCCCCAGTGACAGCGGAGAAGATGGTGACGTTCTTCGACTTCTACGGATTGGATTATAGTGACGCCGAACCGTGGAAAGACGGCGGGCTCAAGTGGACGGTTCAGGAATGTCCCTTCAACCCCGAGCACGACTACGCAGTGTTCCTCACTACGGACGGCGTACCCGGATTCAAATGCTTCCACAGCTCCGCGAACTGTTGTGATAAACAGTTTGGGGAGTATCACAAACTCCTTCAGGAAAAGACCGGAAAGAAGTTTTTCTTCCACACGAATGTTGAAGTCACTCCGTCATCTGCCCCAGCAGTAGCGAAATTGAATGTCCAAAAAGCGAGCGAGATTAAACCTGAGGTCATCGATTGGCTATGGGACGGTCGCATCGCTATCGGGAAGTTGACTCTATTCCTCGGCATTCCGGGTATCGGCAAAGGATTGGCGACGATGGATATCGCTTCACGAGTGAGCACAGGAAAGCCGTTTCCTGAAGCCCCGAACAACAATCCACCGAGCGACGTCCTCATATTCTCGTCGGAAGACGCAGCGGGCGACACGCTCGTTCCGAGGTTGATGGTTGTCGGCGCTGATTTGACGCGCATCGGTATTGTGGAGACTACTACCACGAACGACGGCGTCAAACAGTTCAGCCTCGACACAGACCTTCCTGCATTGCGTGCGGCTCTGGTTGATAACCCGAAACTGAAACTCGTCATCATCGACCCGCTGCTGAATCATCTTGGCAAACTGAACGGTAACAAAGAACAGGACGTTCGTTCGGCACTCACACCGCTCGGAGAATTGGCAAAGGAATTCAAGGTTGCCATTCTCGTCGTTACACATCCGAACAAACGCACAGATGTCGATGCGATTGCATCGGCAGGCGGCGCATTAGCCGTCGTCGGATGTATGCGGACAGCGTGGCGGTTTATGGAGTCAAAGGACGAAGAGGGGCTTCGATACATGGCTCCGCTGAAGTCAAACCTCGCCAACAGCGGGATGTCCATCGCGTATGAGACCGTCGGGCAGATTATCCAAATCAACGGGAAGGATGTTGAGATAGGTCGTATTAAGTGGGGAAATGAAAGTTCAATCACGCTCGACGACCTTATGCCCGGAGAGAAAGTGCAGAAAGTCAAGAAGTATGACAAGTGCGTGACGTGGATGGTCGGTGTGCTCGAAAACGGGCCAGTGCCCGCGACGAAGATGGAAGCAGAAGGCAAAGGAATGAGTTTTGGCGAAGGGACAATCAAGAAGGCTAAGGCTGACCTTAAGGTCAAGTCGGTAGAGAAGAGTCTCGACGGTAAGAAGCAGTGGTTCTGGGCATTGCCGAACGGCAATCAGGAAGGAGGTTCCAATGAATAACGTTAGTCACGATTTACTGGCGGATCTGTCGTACTACAAAAAGCTGTGGAAAGCCGCAGTGCCCGAGTGCGTCGATACGCCATCAGACCAGATATTCATGCTGTGGATAGGTCTCGGTATCGGACGCATCGGCATACAGAATTCCATCCTGAAGACGGGGAAGAGGATGTTGACGAACAACGAACAGAACATCCCAACCCAGAAAGATGATGCTGCGAAGTATTGCGCGTCCCTTATTCGCTCGTGGAAGAACAGCCAAGACAGCCGGAACAGTCAAAAGACGGTATCGACTGATGGAAGTGCAGCATGAGTATCCCAATTATCAACGACCCAAACGAGCGAACATTCTCCGCAGTTGTCCGTAAGATGCTAGCCGCCCGAGCCGCAATGCCACAAATAGTTGCTGGGCTCGACGAGCGGCGTTTTACCACGGGAAGTAGATTGAGCGCGGGTATGACGGTCGACCCGAAAACCAACGGACCGACTCGTATCCCATTTAGTGATCCTGAGATCCACCGAGGCAAGAGCGTAATCGTTAAGCCGTTGGCTGTTGCGACAGCGGATGCTGACTTGGATGACGACGTTGAACAGTCTACGGATGACGCTGTCGAGCTAAATCTTGCAGAGGCTGTCGTCGAAGCAGGATTAGATACAGAATCGGAAACAATTTCCGAACAGGGGGGCGAGGAAGAGCCGGAAGTTGAAGTTGGTGCCGAGGAAAGAGATTGATATGGGAGGGGCCTCCAAAAGAAGAAAACAAGCGGGCAATTATCCATACACCAAGCCAACAGGAAAGCCTATATGGGAGAGAACCCCCACGATGACTACGTTCGGAAATTTTAAGGGGCAGACAGTCCCCTGCACCCTCGAAGAATATCGCGAAGGTGAGCGTGAGGGACGTGTGGCGTTACACGAGGCAGGACACTCTGTAGGGGCTTGGGTAATGGGGCTTCCTATTCGGGTGATGGCGTTCCTCGATAGCCCTGAAGCGTGTCGTGCTGTTGGTTACAGCGAAGCCGCATTCCCCAACGGTGCCCGTGCAGTCGTGATCCAACTTGGTTTAATCGAGGATAAGTTAGCTCTACCGCGTGGTGAAAGAATTGTTCTTGCGAAAAAGACGGTTTTCATGGAGTTGGCGGCGGTGTTTGGAGATGGAGCAGTCTCCTCGGATAACCCCTGCCTGAAAGACAGTACCCAACGACATTTTATTGGTGCCATGCGTTTTTATCAGATGTTCGTGGATGGAGCCGTCGGCACCAAGATTCTGCCCGATACCGTCGAGGAAATTGAGCGATTGACCCCGATAGTCGCAAACTTTTTCTCCGACAATCGAGTTCGAGCACTCACTCAAGGTCTCGCGAATTATCTCTTGGAAACACGACACCTTTCTGGAGATGAGATTTATGAATTCCTGAATGACGGGTGGGTTGAATGCGACCGGATTGTTCAGGAAATGGAAGCAGAGGAGGCAACAGTATGAGCATCCGATTTATCTATGCATACCGTGACAAGACGACGGGTCTGCCTGTCTATGTGGGCAGCGCGAATGACCCCGTGAACCGGGACAAGGAGCATTGCAACCGACCTGAAGTTCCCTTCGATAAGGAACTCCGTAAGCGTGGGGAGCGCGGTTTGAGATACCAGGAGGTGCAGCATGAACCTTTTAGATAAATTCGACACACTAGCACGGCTTCATAATCTTCTGCCCAACCAAGCCTCGGAACACCTCCGCATATTCCGCCAACTCGAAAACCAGAGTGCTGCTTGGAGCACCTATTCGCTGGAAGAGTTCAATACCAACGTCGACCTTCGGCTCGAAGCCCTATGCCGAGAATGTCGTGATGAGAATCTGTCGCTGATTGACGCCCGCCGCCGAGAGGCGATGGAAGACAGTTGGCTAAACAAACTGATATCCAATCCTCGCTCGATTACTAGGGATGAAGTGTTGCGATGGACGGCAAGCGCATCTATAGACTTCAATATTGAGTGCGATAAGCGTAACGAGAAGGTTTACGTCAATCTCACTCGGTTCAACAGTTTGAGTCGGTTCACCGTCGGCATCATAGAGTACTCATGGCTCGCAGATTTCAAAAGGCTACATCGCGGGCTATTTCTTAAGAATGATGAACGACTGTATGTTCGAACAACGAGAGAGGTCAACCACTTTGGAAAACTCAAACGTCGGGAAATACCCGTCATCAGCATCGCGGCAAGTGCGAAATACGGCGTTCCGAACTATGACGAAGTGTTGACCACCGCAGAAACAGTCAATACGAACCACCTTGATCTAACCTTTGACAACATTCGCATACCGTCGCTAGAGCGCACTCAACAGACCGCACGGAAGAATGAAGCACTCCTGAAAAAGTCTGTATGCGGGCTCGATACTTCTCGGGTGTGGGACAAGAGCTGGGACGTGGTTGAGAAGTCTGGAGTTGCTTGGGGTAATGGTCCTGTTCGACCTCAAGGCGAGAGCCCCGATTCTGACCATCTTGAAGACGCCGACTAACCCTTCGTAATTGAAAAGATTTATTTCGCCTTACTCCTCAACAACTTACCTTTTCCGTTTGGAGATTTCAAAGCTGTTCTATGAGAGCACAACGGGGGGACGCACGCTAATAGAGAACCCGTCAGCGAGTAACGCTAAGGAGATTTTATGAGTGACGTGAACACCAAAGTCGAGGCAGATATTGAGCGGGTTCTCTCCTCGAACTCGAAGGATAAAATCTGGCTGTCCGAGAACTGGAATCAGGCTGTGCAGTGGTATACGAACGAGTCAAACCGACAGACTGATCGCCCTTTGGAAGCGAACGGAGAGTAGCGCAACACCGGCACCACACCCTCGCCCGCGCTCCGTACTCTCATCGAAGAAACGAAGAAACCTCAGTTTCGTTAGTTCGTTAGTTCTCTTATTAATAACAAGCAACGTTTGGAGGATAAATGCAAACGTCCCATTTCCGAAAGGGCATGCGGAATGACCCACGACACTTCGTTTACACACAAAGACGATGTGCCTGTGGCGCAGAAGGTAACACCACCGTTCCCGCCTAGGGCTGCAGTAATGAGTTGCAAATTGTTTTGTAAGGAATGTGCGGGAACGATGAGAACACCCGTCGCATACAACGAGTCGGACGGCACCGTGAGATTGATTTGCGGTCACCTTCGAAATGTAGCCGAGGGTCCGGTGGAAGTGCGGAGATAGCAATGATCGACGGGTACACGACAACAGACCAGCCATTCGCCGCCATACTTTGTTACATCTTTTCCCAAGAAGCGCTTATTGAAATCGGATTATTGATTTCAGGCCGCACATGACTCTGGACGTCCCTAGTCTTGATGCTGCCGAATACTTGAATGAGTTTCAGAGCGGTACTCTCGCATGTTCAGATGCACAGGCGCTGTTCAAAGCATACGGAAGGATTCTAGGGGCGATCCGTTCGATGCGCCAGAACAAACAAGACAAATGGACGAGTCCTGCATACGCGTCAGCATGGCGCAACGGGGCTTGGCCGGACGGGCGTCGTATCAAATAACGGAGGGGATTATGACTGAGATTACAGGCGGAGACGCAGGACATCTCGGAAGTGCCATCGCACACACCGCAGAAAGAATCGGAACGTTCCAGCGGTCAAAAGACCGAGAGCGTGCTGAGGCTGAGTTTGCTGCGATGCAACCGAAGCAGCAGACATCCGAACACCCGTGGGTAGTTGAAGCACGAGCCGAAGAGGCGAAGAAAGCCGCCGAACGACAAGCAAAACTTAAATCAGGGAAACTGATAGTCCATCCTGATGGAAGTTACACCGAGAAATTGTAGGGACAGCATAGGAGGGGATATGGAAGACCCACAGCTATTCGCACGGCTTCAAGCGGAACCGAACGCCAATCGGAGCACTTTGGAAATTGAACACGATAGGACAAAACGTGAACGCCAGCGAACACTCACGGGTATCAGGAAGCCTGTTACTCAAGTCGAGCGGGAAGAACAAGCGAGACGTTTTCGTGCCATTCAAGCACAAGCCGAGTTAGAGAACCAACTCGAACAAGATTCGCTAATCGCTCAACGTGAGCGCGAGATTCAGCAACTAGTCACAGCCGCTCTTGAAGTAGCGACAGAGGAAGAGCGGGCCGCCGTACTTGAACGAGCCCGTCCGAAGTTACGTCAGTTCGCTTTGTACAGTACGGATGTGAAAGTAGCGGACTGGTGCTGGGCTCAGATTCAGCAAATCCGTGCCGACAAATCGGTTATATAGGGAGGGGTAATGGAAACATTAAGAGAGACCGACAAGTTCGCAGTTTACCGCCAGCAAGTCGCGGAAAAGAACGAGTCGCAGAATAAGATGTCTGAAACTGCGAAGGCAAAACTTCGGGCATTGAATGAACACGAGCGTCAAGGTGCAGCCGCAGACAGTCGATTAGTCAAAGAGTTCAATAGCGGCGAGTGGTCAGTCGAGCGATTGATGGATTTGTTTGCATCCGCGTTCGGTGGCGCGAAACAGTCACCGCGCCGTCGTGCCGTCAAGGCGGCATATCGACTCATGAAAGGCATGAAGGTTTATCACATTAACGACTTGTCCCTCTTCGGGGAACTTCTGCCTGATGAGACCGAGAATAATATGCGGATGTCGAAGTTTCTTGCGAGATACCCCCTCCCAGAACCAGAGGCCGTAACACCCGCGAAACCCGCGAAACCAGAAAACAAGCCTGAACGTGCCGCTAAAGAGCGACTGTGTAAGTCGGGGTCAAAATGCATCTGGAAGCGTAGGAAAGCAGCCTTATCAGTCGGCAGGAGCCTGTATTGCACCCCTGTTTGCCAGCAGGCAGACCGGGCTCGTCAAAGACGAGCCTCTGTGACGCAGCCAACAGCCGTAGAAGCCTCGATAGGCTCTCTGGCAGCCGCATAAACATTGGCTACAACTAGCCTCGTTTGTAAAGAACCATGATACATGGGTACGGACATCATTGTTGAGGATTTGGGTAAAAAAGGAAGAGACATGCCAAGCAGGATATATGACAAGCACGACCCATCCTGAGGCAGGTTTTGAGGGCTAGTTCTGGCGTTTAGGGTCGGACTCGCGGTTGGGGTCACCTAAGTCAAATTCGAGGGTTCCTAGGCGGCCTGTGGTGGTTTAAGCCACTTAGTCAAGAATCGTATTAGTAACAAAGAGGAGGAATTATGCCATCAAAACAGAAAGAAGCACAGGTCGCTGAACGACTGGCGGATTTACGGCTACGAGCCAGCATCGCAGGAACAGGTCACGAAGTCACAAGCGGATTTCATTTGACCCAAGCTCAAATCGAAGCGGCTAAGAACCAAAAAGAGTGGGACGAACTAAAAAGACAGGACCTTGTCGAGGCTGAGAACCAGCGTAGACAGGAACCCGCTTTTAAGTTTCAGACGGAGCAGTGGTCTCGACCAATCGAAACCTTGAAGGCTACTCGGGGATTGTTACTGCCTGACGTCGCTGCGAACCTGCCCGTCACCGACAGAGCGATGGACACTGCGAAAATCCAGACGGCGTACGAAGACTTACTCGCGGTTATGCAAACCCGTGGACAAGTTCTGTCTGCCTCTGGGAAGCAAAGATTTCTGCTTTACGTTTCAGTTCAGGCGGGAGCGACTCAAGTCAAAGGCGGAAAAGAATATCGGCTGGCAGCCGATGACATCAATTGCCTCATTGCGTGCTTGAATCGCATGATTGATTTAGGGGCGTTCGAGTCTGACGAATACGCCGCTTTGCTCGAAGACGATTCGCAGTCAGAACCCGTCGAGCAATCAGCGGACGAACTTCGAGCCGCCGCCGAAGAGGAATGGTCAAAATTTCCTCTATGGCACTCCTGGGAGCAAAGTTTGGAATCAGGCTTCGGCATAAAACTAACGGATTCATACAGACGGATTGTGTGCGGTGAGTTCGAGCGTGCCAACCTCTCGCCCTACGCCGCAGAAAGCTACAACGAAATTCGCCGTCGACTTGTGGCTCGTGAGCGATTTCCGACACGCCCTAGCGGCGAGCCTGCACTGACGGTCGACGAACGCATGGCAGCACTGACGGAGAACTATGACCTCAGGAATCCCGTGCAAAAACGGGCTTGGTGTCACGAAATCGGTCGCCTTCGCTCGGTATTGGGAGAATAAGTTTTTAAGAGTGGGGTGTGCCCCGCTCCGGGAAGCAGGGCTCTATGGAAGGCGAGCACATGTATTGGCTGTCAGTCAGTCCTTATGCTGCTCGGACACGCCCGAACCGAAACGCCTTTCTACTCTCGCTTTCAATTCTGCGGCACTGAGTGGTTCAGTGGGAAGTGAAGCACGGAATCCGTAACTGCTATACGGAACGCCTCTTGCTTGCCACCCAGCGGCGGTTTCGTGTGCTCCACAGTTGAGACAGACGTTCATGTCGAGGTTAAGGTCGTAGCAAGCGTTACCACCGCAAATACCACACCCCCCGTCCCCGTTGCTGATTGCCATATTGTTCTCCCAAAACAACCTTACCACGGGGCTTTGGTGGGGCAAGGTAATTTCTTTTTACTCATGTACGTTGACCACATGCGGCGAATGCGTTCGAGTACGCCGCAAAACAACAAGGCAGGTTTCGGATGAGCCTGCCCCCCTTTCTTACCTTGGAGGAGAATATGGTACTCCGTCGCATCATCGCATACTTGATCGAGCCTCTCCTAGCCGAATTACGGACCGAACTACGGGGAGAGGTTGCCGTGCTTGAAATGGCGTTAAACAAGGCTTTCGTCACTCTGACAACCGAACAAGTAGCATCCGTGCGAACGGACACGAGCAAGGAACTGAAGAACGTAGGCTTAGCCCTCATTGAGACTAGACGGGTGATAGAAAACCTTGACCATAAGATGAAGATGCTGGCGATGGATGCTCAGGTACAGTCGCTACGACTTCAATCGTTGGAGCCTGTTGTTAAACCCATCGTCAAGCGTAGTGCGGGTGAGGTAGACCTCGTGGAACATAGTCTCGGCAACACCGTGAGGTTAGGCAACGAATAGGAGGAGACATGGGAACCAAGTATAAGGACATCACAAATCAGACATTCGGTCGACTGAACGTCATCGAACGTGTTGAGAACGACAAACACGGATTTGCGGTATGGCGGTGTCGCTGTGAGTGTGGCGTGGAAAAGCCAGTTCTAGGAACCTCTTTACGAAGCGGGAATACTACGTCCTGTGGATGCCGCATGAGAGAAGTATCGGCAGCGGGATGTGTGGGACGGTCTCACGGGAATACGTGGGGCACGTTGAATCGTGGGGTAAAAAGACGTGTGGTTAAGAAGACTCGAACGGGAGCACCTGTCCGCAGCATGCGATTTATCGACCTCACAGGTCGAGTATTTGACAGGTTGACCGTCATTGAACTCGACGAGCGCAGCGCCAATTCCTATTGGCGATGTCGCTGTTCGTGCGGAGTTGAGAAGCCTGTTAAGGGGAACCATCTTCGTGAGGGAACAATCAGGTCTTGTGGGTGTCGTGCAATCGAATCCCGAACCAAACATGGGCATGCGATTGGGAGAATAAGCCCCACATATAGCAGTTGGAAAAGCATGATAGCCAGATGTCTGAGGCTTAATGCTACGGGTTATGCTCGATACGGCGGCGCAGGCGTGAAGGTATGTCCTGAGTGGATAACGTTTTCTGGCTTCCTTAGTGCGATGGGCGAGAGGTTGCCAAACACCACCCTCGGACGCATCTTGGATTTGGGGAACTACGAACCTGGGAATGTTGTTTACATGACGGATGTCGAGCAGAAGTTAGCCCAGCGGAATAAGCGAGCGCTACTGAAGTGGGCGGCACGTTAAGAAACAACATTAGCGCAAGTAGCATAAGAAAGTAGGATATCTATATGCCACGAGGACTTCGACGAACAGACGCTAACAATTCTGACACTTTAGGACAATGCTACAGGGCGGGATTCGTAGTGAATGAGCCGCTTGAGTTTGGGACAGAGATCGACCTCCCACACGAATTTGGCAACGTGCCGCCGTTTGATGAAGGGAACGTAATCACTTTTACGGTAAATCCTAGTCATTTTGGCAACATCGTATTACTAGGGTCAACACCACCCCCGAGTGACGTTCAATTAATCGCACATACAGGAGCGACGAACAACAACAGTTTCGCGGGCACAATTACGACTCTGGGTATCAACACGACAGGGGCGGACTTCATCGTCATCGCAGCATCGTGTAAACAAGACACCTTTGGCACCCTCTTCGTAGTCGATAACATGGGCAACACTTTTGCGGCAGCAGAAACACAGTCGGAGGGGGTAGGCGCGGGGGTTATAGTCACCAATCAACTACGCTATTGTTTTGGTTTGCCCAATGTGGGTATCAACCACACATTTACTGTGCTTAACTCCGCAGGTTCGGGCAATGCTGATTGTGCGATAGCAGTCGCAGTCTTTAGCGGTATGGCGACAACAGACCAGTTAGAATCGGGTGGTTTTGTTGGGGGATTCACTACCACACAAAGTATTCAAGGCTCTCCTATTACTCCAGCAACAGCGGGCGACCTCATAGTTCAGGCATTCATGGATGCGGGTGTAAGTCTGGGTGCCACGGTCTCCATCGATTCGGGATTTACGATTCCTGACCAGAACGGAATCAACACTGGGACAGGTGGAGCAGGTGCAGCCCTTGCCTACTTGATAACCGCTTCACCCGTGCCCGTCAATCCAACATGGAGTTGGTCTACAGGTTTTGGGGCTACCTTGGGAATCGTAGGCTCCCCCTTTGCACAAGCGTAGTTCTTAGGAGACATATGCCTGAAGTCAACCCAATCAGCCCAACCAACCCAATCCAAACCAAGACGATTCTAGTCCCCACCAACAACCAATCGCAGATTGCACCTGCAGCCTGCTCAGTCTACGGCGGGGAAACTGTCCGTCAGCAGTGCCAACTCTCAGTATCAAGTCCATCGCCTTGCACGCTGACATTCGCTAGTCAGGTCACTCGGAACAGTACGATACACGTCGTTATTCAGTTGTCAGGCGACACGGTGCAATCGGTGACTGATGACGCAGGCAACTCATATAGCCCGTTAGCGGCATTCACGAATCCAGATGGTACGAGGACGGAAGTCTGGGGGGCGGGGAATGTTCAGACAGCACCAACAGGCGTCGTCGTGACGACAGCCAATTCAACCTCGATAATCGCAGCCATGGTTTCCGAACTTTCGGGCAGTCAGGTGACCAAATAGGAGGAAATATGAGAGTAAGAACCAGTAGGAACAAGAATTATCTTCGGGCTTTAGCGATTGTCGAGGGCAGGCTAGAAGAAGAGCCTAAGTCTGCAGAGGACAGAGAACTAGATAGGCAACTTGCCGAATGGACAGCCGACACCGCAAGACGTATCGCCCTAGAAGGAGAAGGACAATTATGAGCACCCCAACACCAATTCTAACACCCCTCGTAAACGGGGGCTTTTCAGACTGTTCAGGCAGCCCGTTAGCACTGGGCTATCTGGAGTTCAAATCAAATCAAGCAAGTGCAATTTCGGGGGTAGGGTATGTCGGTACCCAGACTATTACCGTCCAACTAGACGCAAACGGCAATGCCGTCTCAGTATTCGTAGATTCCCTAACAGGTCAATCTCTCTGGTCAACGGATGTGATGATTGGACAATCCGCAAACGGACAGAACACCGTCGCATATCGTGTGAAGGCATTCAGTGCAGCGGGTCAACCTGTATGGGGATTGAATAATCAGACGGTTCCTATTTCTCTGCTCGCCTCAACGACCGCAATCAGTATATCCGACGGTGTCCTGACTGTGATTGCAGCCAATACTTTTTCAGTCGGGGATACACCCATGGGCTTTCAATTCGCAGGTATTACAGCCCTGAACGGACTCGTGATCACCGTCGCCACTGCGACACCTACAGGATTTACGGCCCTTGTTGATTTACCTGACGGCACAGATACCACAGGGATTTTCCAGACTGTTCTAGATTTGGGAACGTGGATTCCGAATCTCCTCGGTTCACAACTCATTCTGTCCCAGACACCGTCAATCGGGTCGTACCAACCTTTGCCGTTTATGGATGCTGCTGGGAACCCTGTGGCTGGTGGGACGATGACGATGCGGCTTAGCGAAGATGCCGTTTCGCTGGATGGCAACCAGATATGTGCGGGCATCGTAATAAGCGTGCCTCTGGATGATGACGGTGTGGCGAATACGCTGCTCTACGGCAGCGATGTCCTGAATCCCCCATCGACATACACGCAGGAAGTGTTCACAGCACAAGGGGCGAAGGTTTATAGCCAGAATAATGTATCCGTAACAGGTTTACCTGCACCAACGCAATTAAATGCACCGACGTTTGACCCGCCCGCAGGTACTTACGATTCGCCAGTGACAGTCACTCTAAGCAGCCCGAATGCGACGGGGTATCTGTATAGCCTCGACTTCAGCCAGCCCTCAATATTCACGACTGGCACGGTTCTTATAAGTTCAATCGAGACGCCTCTGCTCGCCATTGCGATTGGTGAAGGATTTTTAGCAAGTCTCGTATCTTTTGGAGAATATTTCGTCGCCTAGGGTCTAACAGGGATGCTGCGGCTTAAACGAGGAGGAAAAGATGGAGAACGAATCAAAGTCGAAGGGCAAGAAGCCCCGCATGAAATCCGTGGAATCGGGCATGAGAACTTGCTTCAACGAAATCGCAGAGTTGTTAGCAAGTCCGACGTTGCGAGAAGTCACAAAGGCAGGTTTGATTCAATCGAAGTTGTCGTGCCTTCAATCTATGGCATTGATGCAGAGTGAAGAGAAGAAGGCTCGACTAAAGAATGCGGATGTAGACGCATTGACGAAAGAAGTCGAGCAACTCCGCAAAGAGAACACTGACCTTCGGGCTGAACTCGACAAGAAGACCGACGTGAAGCCTGATCGTGTGGAGAGTTTCGAGGAGCGTTTGGCAAGGCTTGTCCCAAAGAACTGAGGAGGCATCATGACGGAACACTATGCAGGGCTCACATCATTGAAGGCGGAATTGCACCTCGCCCTCAAGGATGAGGGGTTGAGCAAGGAACGTAAGACGCTCGCTATGGATTTGCTTGACTTCATCGTAACGGCGTCTACACCTACGTACAAATTCGAGAAAGACGAATATTTCCCCGACATCGACTCTACGGTGCTGCGGGAAATCAAGATTTCAGTCGCTGTGCGGAATAAATGGGCCGTCCCGATTGAGTTTGGAAAGGCTGCCCATCCACAGAGTTCTCAACCCGTTCCGACCGTTGAACCAGACCTCTTTGAGGAGTTTTAATGGAGCACTTCGGGAGAGAGCCCCTCGCCACGTCCGACTCCGATTACATCCCCGCGATGCTCGACCTGCCTTTGGAATACCGTTCGAGGGTAGTTAATCGCAAGATTGTTCGGGGGACAGAATTCGTCTCACACGACACGAATTCACCAGACCCTGAAGTTCGATTTCATGACGATGTGGGTGCGAAACACAAATCGATTTATTTGGATTTTCACAACAATGTTGGCGAACGAAATCTTGAACTGGTCTGCCACTACAATTCTTTGAGACGGGAATTCATAAACGCCGCTGTAAAAGAAATGTCAGCCATCCATGGAGAGATTAAAACGGTGACCGTCACGATGGCACGAGCCAACGCCCGTGTTCACCTCCTATTCCTTCAGGATTTGGGATTCAAAAGGATTGCTGACCCGAATCGAACGTCGTGGGCATTCTCTTGCGACCTCACCAAGCGCAGACTCCGCAAGAAGCACAGGACGCCCCGACCGAAGCGAGTTGTAGATGTAAAACCCGAGCCTAAGCCAGAGCCTGTCGAAGACATACGATTCACGATGAGCGTGGACGAACTTAGGGCAAAACAAGATGCCTTGGATGCTCTGCGGTTGAAGATTAGGGAACTGGAGGATGGAGGTGCAGATCCGATCAGGGTCGACTAGGAGCAGGCTTAATGTCGTTTGCTTCAGTTCGCGTAGTTTCATCGATGCTTGCCACAGCAACCCCAGACCACGGAATATCTATGTCGCCGCACACTGCGTGAAAATCTGCATACCCGTAGAGGCCGACCTCAAACCAGGAGCCCCTATCTAACCAGCGTGAAATATTCTCTCTCGTGAATTCACCAATGAAACACAGGTCAGCTTTGCTTAGTTCACGCCTCAAACTCGCGATTTCACTTACTGTTTCAATGTACGGCATTAATCCCTCCAGTCGAGGTCGGCTACTCTAGTCCACATTACACTATATCTGCACTGCCCTTAGCGGCTCAGCTTAGGTGCTTCTTCACCTTGCTCCAAGTGCCCTCTGGCGTTACATACGCCCCGCAATCGCGACAGAAGATAAAATGCTCGTGTGGATTCAAGTCAAAATCTCTCGATCCGCAAAATCCGCAGTTTGAAAGTTCGTCACGCCGTTCCCATAGTTCTCGATAAGACGCGTCTGCTTGGGAGCAGGCTGCACACGGTGCATGGTTGTTCGCTTCGCATGTGTGAACTTGAACACGCATACCATCAAATTTGCGAGCCGTGATGCTAAGCCTTGCCCTTTATCTTCGCCCAGCGTGCTTTCTGTGCGGCAGCCATCTTCCTACGACTCGCGGCAGAGATCACCCGTTTTGGTTTGGCTTGAGCACCCGGCTTCTGTTTTGCCCACCGTGCCTTCTGCTTGAGGCTCATTGCCTTCCTCTGGGCGGCTGTCCACTTGTGCCCTTTTCGTTTGCCGCCGGACATACCGCCGTCGGTGTTGGAAGCTCGGCTTGAAGAAGTCGTTCCGCCCTCTAGGAGATCGACAACCTTTTGTAAACGGGAAATTTCGGATTTGACAGCTTGAAGAATTTGGTGAGTATCCATGCGTGGCAGTATAAACCAGAAAGGATCAATCAATCGCCCGACACACAAATTCATCCCCTTCTCTGCGACACTTCCACTCGGAAACGGTATCCCGATCAACCCCGCCCCAAAATTTCACGGGTATGCTGTGATCCTGATGCGATGCGTTTCCACTGCAATTGACTCGGGCTACTCTGCCCTTGTCGTCTGGCAAGGTCTGACAAGTCCGCTCTTCATTGTTGAGCCAAAATGAATCCATGTCGGTATCTACCCGCAAAGTGGTAGGCCAATAACTGGAGAGTTGAGCATCGTCATCACGCTGCTTCTGTTGACGCTCGTGAGCCGCCCGCTGTTCAATTTGTCTCTGCTGTTCTGCCGCTTGTCTCTTCAGTTCTTCCGCCGCACAACGCCCATCATCTGCCCACCAATAGTGCCCGTTATCAAAGGAGAATATTTGTGTGTTCGCCGTAGAGATTGCACACCTGTAGGCGTCGTGAGCAGTCCCGGCGACATTCCTCCGCATCTGCTCGTAGGATTCGGGCTGGGTTTGATTCGCCAATTGCAGGCGTTTCGCTTCCTGTATCGCTAGACTTTGACGCTGACGCTCTGCGGCTGCTTCCTCTTGAAGTCGGATCACTTCCAAGAGCTTGTGAGCGTCACCGTATTGAGGGGCGTCAGGCGGTACTTTGTTTAAGTGCGGAGTTGCTGTAGGGGGGTCGGCACAGATACTTTTATATTGTGCCGTACGGCAAGCTTCTTGAGCCAGTCGCAAATGTTCAGCGGGAGGTAGATGGTTAAACTTGAATTCGTCGTATGCCTCCGACAACTCCATATAAATCAACGCTCCTCCGATTAGGACGGATGGCAACACGACAACGGTGCTGAATGCGGAAATAGTAGGGTGAGCTTTGTTCGCACGGCTCCAAGACGCGAAGAATCGACATATCCCTCGCCACGCCGAACCGATCCACATCGGCCCTCCTAGGCAGGAAAGACAGGCCGTACTACACTACTGCTTTTGCAGTCGTTAATAGGTCGGCCATGGGTGGCAGTATACCCACGTCTTATCGCGGATGACAATGACCTCGGGCTTAAGGTCAATTCCCGTTAAGCCCAAATTGTCGCGTCATCAGCTTCTTCTTCCACACCGCCTCAATTTGGGCAACTATTTACTAGACTGACCTACTTTGCTATCCTTGGCCGCCATGCAAGAAGCGTTTCACGGCATCGAGGAAAAGCTAGAACGGGCCAACGAGAATATCGTCAATCTTCAGTCGGAGGTTTCCGGGTTCTTTCAAGAGTGCGCGTATCCCGTCATACCGAAGCTCAGCGACGAGAAAATCCTTGAGGCTTTGAGTTATCACAGAACGATGGTTATCCCGCTGCGATTCAGTGTGCTTGCTGGAGAAGTCGTTCACCATCTCCGATCCTGTTTGGATCATGTTGTCTGGGAGCTTTCCTCCGACAGTTACCGCTCTTCGCCCAACTTCCGGTACATCGAGTTTCCCATTCTTGATAAGCGGCCAGCGCCTAAAGACGAATTCACCCGATACGCACGAAAGATAAAGGGAGTGCAAGACCCCGACGCTCTCAAGCTCATCGCCGAACTTCAAGCCTTACCTCAGAGTTAATCCCGTTCTTGACCCGCTGCTAGTCATCCACAACATGGACATTGCCGACAAGCATCGTGAGTTGGTCATCATCAGCACGACGGGCTTGATTGAGGGCCTTGACGCCAATCTGGCGAGAGCGTTCCGTCGTCATGTGAGCGGAACAATTAAACCTTTCAGCCCTGAACTCAAACGACAGTTCGATCAACACAGCAAGATCGCAAGATCACCCCGCAAGTATCGTTCAGGGATTTTGGTGGGGGGATAATCCATCCTATCGTCCCACGACTGACGCAACTCGTGAGCCACGTCAGAAGCATAGTTGCTCGATTCGACCATTTGCATTAGAGGAGTATAATTCGCCGCGCTATGACGATTGGAACCAAGATTGGCGCATCCTGCGCATGTGCATCAGTTCTCGTTGCTGGCGTTGTCTTTGAGCGTATACCCGCCCCGGGGAACGCGTGGCTGCTTCTCCTTACGGGATTGACTATCGCACTCCGTCCAGTCGCCGCCATCTGCCTTGTTGCCGCAGTTTTAGCGAGCATCCGAACTAAAAAGGACCCATGATTAACGAGAACGCTCTGAGGGATGTGTTGGTGACACTGGCCGAGATAAACAAGAGTCAGTATTCGCTGATCGTTGACTTGACGGGTGAAATAGCTGCGCTAGAGAAGACCATGAGTGCTCTCGATCCCACTTTCGCAAATACCTTCGCGCAACGGCGGAAACAGGCGGTCCAAAAAGTTCTCGCATCATCGCAAACTGCGCTTGCGCAATACGATCACCCTTCTCGTCGTCGGCACGCTGGTCTGGTCATACAGCCAACTCTCCGCCGCAAAAGCAACCTTCGTCGTCATCGCTGCATTCTCGTTCTTATCTTTGCTAGTCGGAGCGATTCTCCGAGTCGGCGGGTACATTTCTGAATCAGGGTTCTTGGCAGTGTGGAAGGCTGGATTCAAAGCCGTGACCTCGTTGAAGCGTGAGGGCGCGAAGACAGATAAGAAGTGACTCCTACGCTGATGCTGCTTGCGATTTCGGCCTGTCATCCCGTGTTGTTTCTGGCGGAGTGACGTTAGGCCACGCTTTTGCGATATTCCGTGCAATGAATGTGAACGTGCGATTAAATCGCGTCAAGCTGCTCTGGCAAATCATTTCTTTGCCCGTCGTCACGTTGAGGTAAACGACGTTCTTCGCTCGGATTTCAGTGTAGCCACTACCCACAGCAGCTTTCCGCATCACGGTCAAAAGCATGTCCACGTAGGAAGGTTGCTTCTTCGCAATCCCAATCTTCAACAAGACCTGAATGCCTTCGTCCTCATCCATGACCCACAAGTCGGGCTGTGCGGTGAATACGACGCTCCCGACTTCATACCCGATGCGATGATTTCTCAGAACGTGAAAGCGCCGCTTCCCGTAAATGGTTCGATAAGCCTCAATCGCATCGCGGTTCTTCTCGAACTTCACACTTTGCCAATCCTCTTTCGCCGTCGCAGCTTTGCTACGCAAATCGGCCAGCGCAGCGTCGAAAACCTTCGGGTCGTTTCCATTCGAGTGATAGCTACGAATCGCTTTGAGAGCATGCTGATAGTAGCCGCTTCGGGCAAAGCCCTCGCCTCGCGTGTTGTACTTGAAAGGCCGCAGGAGCAATGCCACTGATTCAGCGGAGCGATTCGGCGATTTCATCAACTCAGCCAAGCAGGAGACTGAGACCCTCACAAGTGTGTCCGCAGTTTTTCCCTGTTTCATGCCTATAGCGTACTCCTCCGTCCGTGCAAAGAAAAGGCGAAGATGGAGCGGAAAGCTGTGAAATCCCTGTAGAATGCGCGATTATCTTGTGGATTGTCTGCACACAAGAAGGTGCACAGGCTCCGACCGTTAGACAGCGATGGCGGTTCGGTTCTTCGGGATAATTTGAACGTGCTTGTCGTGCATACCCGCGAACTTGATTGCCATGCCGAGGAGTTTGTATTCGTCTTCATGGAGAGACGCTGCGAAGGCGTCCTGATGCATGAGAACGAGGTCAGCGCCGGAGTCGCGGCACATCCGTGCGAAGTCTGGAAGCTCCTGCTCTACGATTGCAATTAGGTGTGATTCGCGTCGGGCAAACTCGTCCTGATTTTCCATTGACCTCTCCTCGCTGTCATTGCTCATCTCGGAAACGCCAGACGCAACCGAATCTGGGCGTTACATTTCGGACAATGAGCAAACAGACCTTGCCTCTTCACCTTCCCCGGCTTCTGCTCGTAAATATAGAACAGACCCTCATTGTTCTGACCACACCCACATTTCAAGAACTTCCGTCTCACGTCATCTACCTCGACGTAATCGCTCCATTGGCGTGTCGATTCCGGCATACCTCAGCCTTCGACAGGACAGCCGACTTGTCAATTAACCGACGAGATGCGTCTTAGTGGAGGTGGGTCACTCACTAGCGACAGCAGGAAAACAAGCGGAACATGTCAGCGTTACGGAAGTTAATCTTCGAACAACACATCCTCGCGGTATCCGTAGAACCGCCCGATTGCTTTGGAATCGTTTTCAGGCGGCTGCTCTCCCCAGCAGACCGTGTGGCAGGCATCACGGTACGGAGAATATTCGATGCGCACGCTGGGAAATCCCGCGTGACCATTCAGTTGGTGATACGCGGCTTTTGCCCAACGGATGCTCCCGCAGGAGATGTGCCCGCCCCGACGAGAACCGACTGCTGGAACCGCGAGGTCGATAAAGCGCCCGTCGACCTTTATAGGAATGGCAGCGTCGAGCAGCGTCGTGTCAGCAAGCCGTTCGCTGTACCACTCTCTTTGTTCACGCTCGAATTTTGTCACGTTGACTCAGTTCCGCTGCTAGGTCTCCTCATCGGCGGATGACGTTCGTCAATCGCCTTCATAATCTCCTCAGCCCAACGAACGGCGTCAGAAATAGCGGCAACAGTCGCAGGGACTCGCTTCCCACCGTCGTACGGAGCGAGTTTCCGAGCGGACAGAATCGCCGCCATGATTCCGATCACACGTTTGCGGCCCTCGTCCACGTCGGCATCGTAGCACATCTTTCGCCTTTGCTTCGCCAGTGAGATGTGGTAGCTTTAGCTCTCAGATGTTCGCTTTCGACAAAAGCGTCTTTGAGGTTCCGTGCCCGTCGTGCAAGTTCCCCAACGCTGTCACGGTGCGAGAGGCCCGCTTCGGTTTGACAATTCCGTGTCGAGGATGCAAGACAAACATACTTCTGGTGCCAACGGCCGGTGGTTTTGCAAAGGCAAAGAGAGCACTCGACAGTTTCGTTGCCGAGCCTCCCGAGATAATCAAACTCACTTTCAAGATTTGAGGCTTCATGCTTGCAGACCTAAGAGTCAAACTCCGCACTTGTCGTTCTCGTATTGTGCCCTGTGGTTTTGAAGACTTTCTGCCACAGACGAGACAGTTTTTCGCATTCCTGGACGGCAATTCCGTTTTGAAAGCTGTCATCAACGAACTACTCGCACGTAGTAAGAAGACTGTCGCCGAAGTACAGAAAGTCGGCCCTGATATGCGTGTCTACGGCGAGACAGGAGAAGAAGCTGCAACGATTGGGTATCTTAAGTGGCGAGAGTTTTCGAGCCAGAATAACGAGAGCGGATTTTATTCTCACGCGCTTGGGTCTGGCGATTTCCGGGAATCCGCTGGAGTCTATAAGGATTGGTACGTCGAACCTCTTTTTGACTACCTCGACGAGGTTTTGGATGATGCAAACGCCGTTCTTGCGATGCTTATTCGCTACAAGCAAAAAGTTGAGTGGTACAGGCGAACAGAGGTTCTTAGATTGTACGAGGACGACAGCTCAAGGGGTGAGAAGAACGTCAAACAGCACATGTTCGAGTTCCTTTTCGATCAAGGCTTGCCGTTTCACGTCGAGCCAGCCGCAGCATCGGGCGAACCTGATGTCGTCTCGCTCCATGATTCCCAGCATCACTTCATCGGAGAGGTCAAGATATTCGACGCGGAGAGTCGAGGAAAGCCTTACATCAAGAAAGCCTTCTATCAGGCATACCGGTATTGCTTGGATTACAACGAGCCTCTGGCCTACTTGATTGTGTTCAACGTCTCGAAAAGGCAATTGAGAGTCGAGATTCCCTCAGACCCCGATGGCGTGCCGAGATTTGAATACAACCACAAGACGATATTTCTAGTTGTCATCGACATTCATGAACAGGAGGGCACGGCAAGCACTCTCGGCATTGCAGAGACCGTCACGATTACGCTAGCCGAACTGGTTCACGAAGTCGAAGAGGGCACGCAAGCAAAGAGTTAGCGTCAACGCTTTCAAGTCTTCGATGGAACATTGTTCCAAGAAGAGGACAAATGACGACGAGTCAAGCATCTAGAACGTTGGAGACGGCAACTCTCTTTGGCATCGCAGTCGAAACTGCGAGGGAAATCAAAGCGGCTCCTCGGGCTGGTGGTCAAAGACCCGCCCTCATCAGCGTCGTCTTCTCGGTCATCGCTCTGGAATCGTTCATGAACGAGATGACGGATTACGCACAGGACATGACTGATTATCAGCCCTTTGTTGAGGGGCCGGAAGCCCTCGTCTTTGCACAGGTCATGGGTGATGCTGAGGAAGCTCACGCAAGACTTGAATCGAAGTTCACCCTCGCCAAGTGGATTCTGTCAGGCCGAAACATCGACAGGGGCGGACAACCTTATCAAGACTTCGCACTGCTCATGCGTCTCCGAAACGGCCTCGTTCACACCAAACCGAACAAACTCTTCATCCACGGCGTGACAACAAACGGGGAAGCTCACGGGACAATGTTGGCGAGGTTCGGGGATAAGAACATCCTTGCCGACGACCTGAACTCGGGGTCGTGGACATACCTAGCCCAGACCAAGACAGTTGCTGAATGGTCATGCCGGACTGCGGGTCACGTCGTCAACGATCTGTGCTCTGCGGTTCCTCAAAACAACTTCAAGACAGTCTTGGATTTCGTCAACGCCTCTTTTCAATCCCACATCGCCACGCTATAGTGCCTCGTCGGAACGAGAGGCCAGAATCGCATGCCTTACAATCTTCAATTTCCAAACACCCTGTTAGAACCAATCGACCCCGCCAACATCGAGCGTTGGTAAGTCCGTGAGACGGTTAAAATCGAATCTGAATCGGTGAGACATGTCCTCCACCACGTCGCAGGCCAGTAAGTTCGTTGGGATATTCGTATGCTCCTAGACGACATCATCGATTTGGCTACCGACGACAAGCAGTCGATCACGGTGCTGCTGAGGAAATGCACGATCCTCGCCCACCAATTGAAGAACGAGCGACTGCAAAAGTGGACGAACGAAGAACTCAATGGATATTCCTCCCAGAAGGAATTGCCCGAATATCGCATTCTGGACGCCGGAGCAACTGGCCTATTCGCAGGGCCGGGATGGGCACAGGTTCATCGGAACATACCATCGGCGCTGTTGCAGAACGAACACAAGGAATGGGCGACGAAAGTTTATCTCAGCCAGCCAGTAATGACTTTAGAGCACCTACTGGAATCGAAAGACGACGGCGTTATCACTTTTCCGTGGGACGACAACCTCGTGTTGCGTTACCAAAATGAGCTACTGCGAGGATGGGGATTGTTGAAGGCATACCAGCAGACTCCAAAGAGCGTCATCGCAGGGCTGCTGGACACGATTCGAACCCGTGTTCTGAACATGGCTCTGGAGATCAAGTCAGAAGTCGGAGAGACCGATGCGGACCTGAAGAAAATAACGCCGCAAGGGGCGAAGCAGGTTGATCAAACTATCGTGAACAATATCTTCGGTGGGAATTTCTACGTTTCGACCGGAGGGTCGACTATGAACGCCACGACCATTCAGCAACAGCAGCAAAATATCGTCGCCGGGGATTGGGAGCACTTGGCGAAAGTGCTTCGTAGCTCGGGCATATCAGAACCGGAACTCGACGAACTGTCCACGGCGGTCAAGACAGACGGGGAAACGCTGGGGACGAGGGTAAAAGGTTGGGTCCACAAGACCGCCCCCAAGGTTCTGAGCGGTGGAATCAAGATCGGCGTCTCTGTCGGCCAGTCTCTGCTTTTGGAATACCTGAAGCAGTATTACGGCCTGTCCTGAAAACCTCTGATCCGGCTTCTCGAACACCGTGCAGGCGGCGCGGTATCAGCATCTCGCGCCTACCTTTTTGCAGGACGCAGTGCGCGGTTTGGATGGAGTGTTCGGACCAGCATTGGCGGGGCAGGAAATTGCACCAGTCGGAGAACCGTTCCCCAATGCGGCGCTTGAGGTTCCTAGGACTAGGGGGGAGGCCCCTAGTCTTTCGGCACCTCCGATGTTTCCTGCGGCAGCGTCTTCGTGTCCCGCGCCGGTCCACCTGAGAGTTGAGCGGAAAGGAGTGCTGCCCGCATTCGCTCGACTTCGGACCGAAGCAACTCTTCAACTCCCATTTCATCCTTCCGCTGTAACTCTTCCGCCTCGGCCGGGGACAATGCCTTGTATTGGGCGCTGTCCTTCGGTGAACCGAGGATCAATGCAGAAGCAGGAGGCAAAGGTTGTATGTTACGGGCCGCACGTAGAAGGTTGATCATTTCGTCCGTAGAGTGGTGCCCTCCCGAGTAAAACGTTTGGTTTCCAACCTGTTGAATCAGGAATTTGGGAGCTGGCTCAGAAGGTTGCGGTTTGCCCAGCAGAGGAATGAGCACGATTGCACAAGCTAAAGCAAACGCCCCTACGAGGAAGACTACCGAGACTGTCGTGATTGGGAGATGAGTTGCGAATATCCAGAGGCAGAATCCGCAGAACGCGAGCCCGGCAATGACGACAACCGATCTGCCTTCGACCTTCGCGTTGACCGCCTTCAAGAAGTCGAGATTCATTCCACCGTAAAACCAGAATCAGGTTCTATCTTCGCACGCAATCCTTCGACAAGATATTGCCAATTGCCCATCAAAATGGAAGATAGCCTTACGACCCGCAGAGCGTTTCCATAAAAATAAACTTTGCAGCTCTGCATGTGACAATCCTTAATCCGGAAATCGCCAGTGGAGGTTGTTAGCTGGCAGTTTATGAAAACGCAGTTTGAGAAAGTGTAGCCGTCCAGGCTGAGGCCGACGTCCTTGTACACCCGACTTTCAACCACAGGCGATTGATGAACCAAACTCGCGCTTGGTTGAGACTGCGTGAGCAAAGAGTATAGAGACAAAGTGCTCTCTTGGTCCATGTTCGATAGTCCTTTACGATTCCCTTCTTAATGTTATGCAAGTCTAGGATAACGCGACCCCGGTTGTGAAGAGCCTTTTCTTCCGCTCCGCGTGTCTCGCCTTGGGAAAAAAGAAGCAAATTCAGTAACGCTACGGTAACGATAGAATCGATAAACCCGTACCAACGGGTGCTAACCTCGGTACGCTAAATTTACGCATAAATGATTGATGGGTACAGGCTTAGGTTCCGCAAACCGAGCGGGATCAGCTACTTGCAAAACCGACTAAAAGGCCCTTTCACAGCGGTAACTCGGGTTCAAATCCCGTCGGGGACGCCAGCGGTTTCCGGGCCGTAAAAAACAAAACCCAGCCTGATAGGCTACTCTCGGACGACGGGTCTGACGGCGAAACGATTCCTGATTTGCCATATCTATGACCACGGGTATCGAAGGCGTTACTTTCTTTTCAGAGCCTTTATTTGGGCGCTAGATGTCGGAGTGGACATCGACTGCACGCCCTGCTGCATAAGCCACTTGGCGATGGCAGCCGAATCGAATCTGACACACGAGCCAACACGAAACGACGGAATGCTGCCCTTCTTCGCCCGTCGGAGAATCGTGAGCCGTGCGACCTGGAGCAATTCAGCAAGCTCTTCTGCAGTCAAAGCACGGTGAATGGCTTTGATGCGCGAGGCGAGGGACATCAGCCGATGCGGATTTGGGCTATCGAGAACGCTGTTCATCGTTGAACCTCCTGAAATGTCGAATTCACTTTGTCTTTTACTGTCTGGCTTCGTGATGGCTTGAGATAGCGCATCGTGCTCTCCATGTCAGAATGACCCAGCCACATCTGCACCGTGCGAAGGTCTACTCCGTTCCACAGATGCCGCGTGGCGAAGGTCGCTCTAAACTTGTGCAGCCAAAAGTTGTCTTCATCAAGCTCGGCCCGCTCAGCGACGGCCTTCAGATCATCGAGAAAATTCATCTTCACATTGCACCCCGAGGTCGGAAACACGAGGGGGCACGTCTTGTTTGCCTTCGTCTTCCATGCCTTCAAACTCTTGACCAGCTTTGCAGGGATGGGAATCTCGCGTTCTTTGTACGCCTTCGGTGTCCACCCACGGTCGGACTTGTGACTGACCCGAACTGTCGCATGAGTGAAGTTGATGTCCGACCAATAGGTGTACATCACTTCCTGCTCTCGCATCCCCGTCATCAGAAAAAACTCGTACCAAAGCCTCTCTTTCGCGTCACACGCCGCAAACAGAGAGAGCAGTTCGTCATCCTCGTACGTGTCAGGTTCCTCCTCGGTGTACCGAGGCCAGTCGTTCTTCCCAGCGATGCCGCGAATCCCGTTTGTCTTTAGAAACGTCATCACGTTTTCGAATTTGTTATAGACCGAACGCGGGGCTTGTTCTTTGTCGTCGCGGAGGAATGCAGAGAATTTCAGCAAGTCCCTGCGTTCGATGTCGTCGAGATAGAGCTTGGGGCAAGATTCCTGAAAATAACCCAGAGCCGTGCGATACGCGGCCAACGTCTTCGGCTTTTTCGTGAGCCTTGTTTCCTCCAGGAAGTCGGTAACCGCCACCGCGAGCGAGTTTCGCCCATTGTCGTTCTCGGCCAAGATCTCAAGCCCGTTGTTCATGGCGTTCAGTTCTGCTTCTTTTTGAAGACGACGTGCGGTCGCGGTAGACGCATCCTTGCCGACCGAGAGGCGCATCAGACGCTTCCCGTCGTACCAGGAGATGTAATACGAACCTTCGGGGTGCCGTTCTTCTTTGCCGTTGACTAGGACTGCGTCAGGCTTGATCTTCCCGTTTCCAGAGAGGATAACGGGACAATAGCGAAGACCCTGGGGCGTCTGGATTCGTTTGGTGACGCTGCACTCGCGATTCAATGATGATCCTCCACTTCGCTACGCTATGAGACAATCCTGATATTTCTTGCTCTTCTTGTTGTTGCATCCGCCCCGTCCGTGACACAGCGGCTGGATATTCGTAATGTGATTCAGTCCATCTTTAACAATGGGCACGATGTGGTCGGGGACAAGTTTGCGTCCCAACGCCGTCAATTCGGCTTCAGTCTTCCAACATCCGACGCAGCGATACCCTAGTTGCCGCTTGAGGGTTTCCCATTCGGCGGGCGTCCACGATCCGCCGTTGCCTTGAAGTCCCGCTCGGCGGCGATGCTTTTGGGCTTTTACTTTGGTGGGATTTTTCGCACGCCACGACCGTAGACGTTGACGGGCTTTCTCAGGGTTAGCAGCAGCCCATTTCTTTGTGTTTGCTGCAGCCCTTATCGCCGCTTCCTCCGGGTGTGCTTTTGCCCAAGCGTTCGATTTTTCTGGATGGGCCTTTGCCCATGCGAGGCTAGTCGCCTTCAACTTCTCAAGATTGGCCGCTCGATAGGCACGCCAATAGCAGGGCCTGCAGAGTCCTTTGGCGTATTTTGGTTCGTGTTCACACATAGCACTTGCGTCGCCACCCTTTTCAGGGCTGATATCACTTCTAATATCACCACGACGTAAGTGCTAGATTACAAAGGTAATGGCGGAGAGGGAGGGATTCGAAACGATGGCGCTCCTTGAAAGGACGCAAGTTACTGATTTCACAAACGGCACGTTCCGACAGAATCGCTAGAATCGCCCAACCGAGGTACATGGCAGGTACACGATCTATCGGGCGCGCGCTAACCGGCTTGAAGTGCTGCGCGTCATCGGCTCACCAACCACGTTGTAAAGTTGAGCCAAACATGCGTGCTGCCGATGATCATAAATACGGGGAGGGACGACAAAAGCGCCAGCCCACCCCAAGCGAATCCGGGATGCAAACGACGGTGTTTGATGGTGTCATATAGGATGCACACGACCGGAGTGATCTCTGTAAAGCCGACCATTTCCCACAGGCCGCCCGCATGAAGGAAATGCAGAGGAATGCGTTCGAGAAGGCGTCCGACCCCCGGAAGAAGGAGACCGCAGGAAGCGAGAACGATCAAGCGCTTGTGGATGCCACCGCGACGACGAAAGTAAAGCGCGGCGGCAACAAGAAGAGCGAAGGTCAGGCTGCTCCCGAAGTCCAGAGCGAGAGGGCGAACGCTAAGGACTGTCAATGAAGCTGGGTTTGCCAGATAGCTTCGCCGCCCCGCATGAAACGCAACCGCAATAGCCACGCAAGCCGCAAGCGGGGCCAGGACCGCCCCGAAAGTACCCAACCGGCGATGAAGGTCTACACGATGCCGCGCAATTAGGCGTGCCTGAATGAAAAACAACGCGAACCACAACGTAAAAATCAGTCCGTGCAGATGCAGAAGCAACGGAAGTGCAGGAGTGCCGAACAGTGCCTTCAAGTAGTAAGTCCGTGCAAACCCGGCAAAAATAATCAGGAATGTGCCGACCGCAACCCATGTATAGAAACTACCGCGTGATTTGACTTGAGCAGTAGGTACATGAGTATTCATTCGCGTTCGTCCTCCCCGTGCTGCGAACTCCGCCAGCACATAGCTTTTCGACACGATTCGCCGTTCGCTCCGAGTGGGGTCGTGTCCTAATTTCGTTTTTGCTGCTATTGTGCGTCATTTTCCTGAACCCTAAACATTTCTGACGCGATGGTCAAAATACCCGCCGAACTGGGCGAAGTGAGACTTGCCAAAAACATCATCGTAAGTAATCTTGGCCGAGAATCTAAGAATAGCCTCGCCCCTGAGAAACTTGTCGAACGTTTCTCGTGTGAGCCATTCCCTAAATCGGTGAAACCCGACGATCTGGGTATCCCCAGCCCCTATAATCACGGCCACATTGTCGGGAACAGCATCATCGTTCGGAACATCTGGGAGTTGCAAGGAAACCGCGAATCTGTTGTTGTTTGCTCGGGTGCGTCCGAAATTCTTAAACTCCATCTCCACGTAAGCATCTCCATCGAATCGCTGTGTGCGTGGGCTGGGAACTACACTCACTCGAAGGAGTAACACGTCGGCGCGTTCAGCGAGCGTCGTAGCGACTTCCGCAAAGTCGGCGCTTTTCTTGGCTGCATTGGCCGCCCTTCGTGCCTGAATCACCGAGTTTCTGAGATGGGTGGTCTGCCGCCTCATGCTGACGGCTTGTCTCTGAACGGCCCGAAGCGTCTGGATCGCATATCCAATGCCTATACCCCCGACTATGACAAGCAATCCCGTGAGTACGACGTAGGTCTTTTCCCATCCCGAGACGGAGGTGGGCTGCTGAATGACGACGGTTACGTGTTTATGGGGATTGCATGGTGTTTGGCTGGCCTGTTGGTTTGTATTGGGACTATCAGAGTTATCGGAGGGAAGCGACGCGCCGGAATCTTCCTGCTTCTTGGCGGCATTGTTTTGGATGACTTGGCTACCGCCAGCGGTGTTATTGGCTGCCTTCCGTGGAATTGGTGGGGCTGTCTGCATGACGGCCAAGAGCATGATGGAGTAGATGAGGTCGTTCCAAGCAATAAGCATTTTCTCCGCTCTTCGGCCCTGTCCCCGACTGATGTCACTCAAGGAGCTAGGCCGGCCCCACGTTTTCGCCTGAAGTATAGACCCGGAGTGCCTCATCCTAACGCCGCTGCCCTCGGGAAAGCCTTTTTCGGCAAACGAGTCCCTTTAAGGGCCGGCCAGACATCGGGCATGATTTCAACAAAAACGGGGCATTCTGACCTTTTAGAGGCTGCGCCCCCGCATGCGCAGCTTCCTAACTAGTTGATTTTAAATGGTAGGCGCGGCAGGAATCGAACCTGCAACCACCGGATTAGAAATCCGGTGCTCTATCCGTTTGAGCTACGCGCCCTCCTGCAAAATTTATCACAAGGTCTTAGGTGGAGTATTATGCGGTTTCGCATGACGCCCGCTCTTCCATCCCGCCGGCTCGGTTATATCGATTGGATGCGCGGCCTGGCCTGCGTCCTGATGTTTCAGACTCATTGCTATGACTCCTGGCTAAGTCCGAGCGCCCGCCGGGGTAAGTTCTTCATGTACTCGCAACTGGGAGGAACTTTTCCGGCCCCCCTTTTTCTATTTCTGGCCGGCGTATCGTTCGCGCTGGTAACCGAGAATCTGTGGAGGAAGAATTTACCCCCGGTGCAGATTGCTCGGGCCACGATCAGACGCGGCGCAGAGATCTTTGCCTTCGGCCTGCTTTTTCGCCTGCAGGAATACATGATTGCCTGGGGTTGGGCGCCGCTCAGCGACCTATTGCGCGTCGATGTGCTAAACACGATCGGCCTCTCGATGATGCTGATGGGCGTGCTCTGCTGGTTGGTGTTGTCATTTCGAGGCGGAGAGCATGCCAGGACTGCGATCGTCCTCGCGGCAGCCGGAACCGCCCTATTGATTTCTCTGATCACTCCTCCGCTGTGGACGACCTGGCGTCCAGATTGGCTGCCGTGGCCTCTGGAGTCTTACATCAACGGAGTGCACAACCTGGGCACGCCGCAGGCTTGGCTGTTTCCTGTTTTTCCCTGGACCGGTTTCGCCTTCGCGGGACTGGCTGCCGGATTTATTTTGCAGAGCCAGTGGGCGCGCCAACGCGAAAGTCTGGCCTTCTCTCTAGCGGGTGCGTCTGGCTTAATCCTTGTCGCAGCTGCGCGTTGGCTTGACGCCCGGCCGCATCAACTTTACGCGGTCTACGATTATTGGCACACCAGTCCGAATTTCTTTCTGATCCGGCTAGGCATGCTGCTCGTCATCCTGACTTCGAGTTATGCCTGGTGCCGCTGGGGCGCCGGACAGTTGGGCTTCAGTCCGCTGATTCAGTTGGGCCAAGCTTCGCTACTGGTCTATTGGGTGCACCTCGAATTCGTCTACGGACGCGTCTCCATCCTGCCCAAACATAGCGATACGATAGGCATCGCATCTTTGGGATTGCTGACGATTTCGCTCGCGATGCTCGCCCTCGCTCGCTTTCGCACACGCTTGAAAGGGCGTGGGATAAATGTGCTGACTTGGTTTTGGCGCCCGGCTCGCGCGAACTGAGTCCGCCGCTGTTACAAACTAACCTTTTTATTGAAACTGCCTGGCGAATTCCACGACTTCGCGCTCCGCCCAGCGGCCATCATAGCCCGGATCGCCGTCGCGTTCGCCGATGAACGCGCAGTGGCCGCCGTCCTCGGCTTCGATGTAGGTAACATTGGGATTAGAAATCAGCGTATGTCGCGTTTCCGGCAAAATGCGAATAAAGGGGTCGTTCACCGCGTGAATCACGAGCGCAGGCTTGGCAATGCGTTCGATCACATTTGCGGCGGCGGCCCGGGCGTAATAATCGTCAGCACCTGAAAAGCCGCAATAATAGGCTGTCACGCGGTCGTCAAACTCTCGCAATGTCCGAACACCCCGCAAACGCGAAGCATCGAAGCCGCCGGGAAAGAGGCGCGCTTTCTGGCGGAATCGGCGAAACAATTGCAGAAGAAAATAGTATTCGTAAATCCGGTTCGCAGGTTCATGCAGCGCGTCCGCCCCCGCAGCGAGGTTTACCGCCGGGCATACCGCCGCGACAGCGCGAAACTCCGGCGGCCCATCGTTTCCCCACTCTCCCGCGAGCTTCAAAACCAGATTTCCGCCCATGGAAAAGCCGATGAGCACGAAATCAGAGACCCTGTCGCGCTCGACGACGTCGCGTGCCACGGCTGCTACATCCGCCGACCGGCCTGAGTTGTAAAGTGTGGGAGCGCAGTGATCCATGCCGCCGCAGTTGCGCTGGTTCATGCGCACTACATTCATGCCTGCAGCCAACGCGTTGCGCGCGATTCCCAGGATGTATTGCGATTCACTCGATCCCTCGAGCCCGTGCACCACGATCAAGGTCAGCGCTCTGCGATCTTTCTGCCAGTGACAGTGGCAAAGCACGGGAACACCAGTTTCCACTTCGATCAGACGGCGCTCAGCATGCGGCAAGTGGATTCGGCGCGGGAGAAAAAAGGCGGCGAGAGTTTGCACATGCCCCCCCGCGAGCCAGCGACGGGGCCGGAAAATGTTGTTTCCAAACAGCGGTGGCGCCGGCGGCGAGTCCTGCCGTTCACCCCTAGATCTATCATTCCTCGGATCAATTTCCGAATCAGGCGGCCCAGGCGTTAGCGCTCCAGTTTGCGAAGTTCCCACAAATTGATTCTAATAGGAGTAGTCCGCTGGATGGGAGTCAGTCATGCCGATTTTCGAATACATCTGCCAGGAATGTCAGCACGAGTTCGAAGCCCTAGTCTTCGGCCGCGACAAGGCAAAATGCCCCAAGTGCGATAGCAAGAAGCTAAGCCCACAGCTTAGCGTTTTCGCCGTATCCGCAAAAAGCTCCACCGGCATGGCGGCCGGTACGGGTGCCTGCGGCTCCTGCGGTGATCCGCGCGGTCCGGGCGCCTGCTCGCCGGGCGATCTCGACTAAGCGGCTCGGCTGCAGGGGCACCTTCGTCACCAAACTTTCGACACGCGATACGGGTGACCGCAGTTACCTTTGTTTCCTTGCCTGCTCCCCCTACGATGCTCTTACCCCCCCCAAAAAAAACTAAGGAGCATCGCATGGATCGGCGTCGTCAATCGCGTGTTTTCGTTGACCTTCCCGTTCAGATTTGGGGTATGGATACTCATTCCCGACCCTTCACGCAGCCTGCCAGCCTCCGCTCTATTAGCGGGCGCGGCGCCACGCTGCAGTGCGTGGACGCTCAACTGAAGCCGGGTGAAGTGATCGATGTTCTATACCAAGGCACAAAAGGGCAATTCCGCATCGTGTGGTGCGGCAAACCTGGAACTGAAATGGCGGGAGAAGTAGGACTTGAGAATATTTCTGCAGACGCCCGGCTTTGGGACGTCGACCCATTGCGCTGTGCCGCGACGGTTGGGCAGGGTTGAAGATTATGTTCTCCCGGATAATGGACCGCGCAGTTAGTTTTCATTCCGTTTAGCCTCAAGGGAAATTGTTACTTCGTTGATTCGAAATCTGATGAAGAAAAACTTCGGGGATTTGTCAGGTTGTTCAGAAGCACCTTTGCTCTTAATTTTCTAGCTTTCATTTCCGAGCATTTATGTTTCCGGTGTGTTTGTGGATGACTACGCAGGTTTGAGTCCCCAAGGACACAGATTGGCGATTGCTCTTGGGATCCCTTTGTTTTTCTGGCTGATGCTTGGCGCGCTGGAAGGAATGCTTTGGGGGTGTACAAGAAGACGGTTCCGAGCGTAGCTGCCTCACTGAGCGAGGTCGGACCTGGTGTTAAAGGTCAACTACGAGAGATCTCTCGTCGGCCAGTCAGGTAGCGCTGGGTATTCTTCTCGCCTGTCTCGGCGCTCTGATTTTGATAATTGGTGCGGTCTTGGTTTGGCAGCATACGCGCAATGGGAGACCGGGCCCCGGCACCCTCGCAGCGGCCAGCACCGGAAGTTCGATCTCACCAGTCCGATGAATGCGTCGCTGGTCGCTTCACGTGTTACGACCTTCAAGTGATGCTCGCAACATTGGAAATCCAGAGCGGGCACAATCGGCGTCGATTCATTGAGGCAGAAGTAAAGAGGGGAGGGCGGGAGAGAGCTGGAACCCGCGTTGCGCGGGCTTGTTCAAAGTATGCAGCGACTGTCGAGCGAAAACAAGCGGAAAGCGGAGAAGCAACGCTAATTCTTGCTCAGAGTTGTAGAAACTTTCATACTCACTGCCAGTCCGTCGGGAAAAAGTTGCAGTTTCTGTCATGTTTGATCGCTTTGCGGGGACCTCGACTGCGCCGCCAGAGGTTCTCACGAAATTATCTCCCGCAGCAATCCCACGCTGTAAACTCGCAGAGATGCGAGTAAAGATTCTTGGCTCTGCAGCTGGAGGCGCCTTTCCGCAGTGGAATTGCGCCTGCACCAACTGTCGCGCTTTGAGAGCTGGGACATTCCGCGGCAAGCCCCGCAATCAAACGCAGGTTGCGATCACGGAGGACGGCCGCACCTGGTTCCTGTTGGGCGCGTCGCCGGACTTACGCGCACAAATCGAAGCCACACCCGAGTTGCATCCACGCGATGGCTTGCGCCAGTCGCCCATCTCCGGGTTGGTGCTGGCCAATGCGGAGCTCGACCACGTTCTTGGTTTGCTTCTGCTGCGCGAACTGCAACCCCTGCGCGTTCATGCCACAGCGTCCGTCCGGCAGATTCTCCGCGAGAACAATTCGATGTTTGGCATGCTGCAACGAATCCCGAACCAGTCGGTATGGACCGACTTTCGTTCCAACGAAGAATTCCAGCTATGCAATGCGAAGGGGGAAGACTCGGGGCTGGGCTGCAAGGCGTTGTCGTTGAATCCGCATTTTCCCACCTACGTCACAGCGGAGCGGCAGTCGCAACTCGCGCCCGGCGAAGCATCGATGGGCTTCATGATCCAATCCCCTGCGGGTTCGCGATTAGCCTATATGCCCTCCGTTCCTGTGCTGGATGATACCCTGCTCCAGCAACTCGACACATGCGACGTACTACTGTTCGACGGCACGTTCTGGAACGACGGCGAACTGATTCGGGTGCAAGGAAGCGGGCAAACTGCGCGAGAGATGGGCCACATCCCAGTGGAAGAGACCTTAAAGAAGTTGGCGGGAGCGCGCTGCCCGCGTAAAATATTTCTACACATCAACAACACCAATCCCATGCTGGATGAGGCAAGTCCTCAGTATCGCCAGGTGCGGGGCGCGGGCTGGGAGGTAGCGGAGGATGGATGGCAGTTCGACCTGTAGAAAAACAGTCGGCAGCGCACACGGCCGCTTTGCTCTCACTTGAAGAATTGCGCAAGCAGTTACAAGCCACGGGGGAAGAGCGTTATCACCACCAACATCCCTTTCACTTGCTGATGCACGAAGGCAAGCTCACCCGTGGACAACTGCAGGCCTGGGCCCTAAATCGCTTCTACTACCAAAGCATCATCCCGATCAAGGATTCGATCATTCTGTCGCGAGGTCCGGACCCCGTCTTCCGCCGTGCCTGGCGGAAACGCGTAGTGGATCATGATGGCGACGCCACCAGCGAGGGCGGGATCAAGCGCTGGATAAAGTTGGCGGAAGCCACTGGGCTCGATCCGGCAAAGGTTCGCGCCGGCAAAGGCATTCTTCCGGCCACGCGATTCGCGGTTAACGAATATTTGAACATCGTTCGCAATCGCACCTTACTGGAGGCAGTCGCGTCTTCGTTGACGGAACTGTTTTCCACTCAATTGATCACCTTGCGCGTGGAAAAACTGCGGGAGCACTATCCCTGGCTCGCGGGCGGTCTGGATTATTTCGAGGCAAGGCTTTATCAGGCGCCGGAAGATTCGCAGTTCGCGGTGAACTATGTATATGAGAACGCCAGAACGCGCGCCGAACAGGAGTTAGTGATTCAAGCCTTACGCGACAAGTGCGACATTCTATGGGCTCAGCTCGACGCGCTCTACTTTGCTTACGTGCAGCCAGGATGGACGCCGCCCGGAGCCTTCCAAATTGAGGCCGGCTAACGTGACGCCTCCAGAGGATTCCAGCCAGCCGCGCCTGGCGGCCGGTTGCCGCTGGGGTGGCAGCGAAGAGGAGCGCATTGTCCTGTTTCCCGAAGGCGCAATCAAGCTGCAGGGAACGGGCAGGAAGGTGCTGGAGCGCTGCGATGGCGAGCGCACTTTCGGACAGATCATCGGAGAACTGCAAGCTGAGTTTAGCGAAGCCGATCCCAAGAAAATTCGCTCCGACATCAGCCAATTTCTCGAGCAACTACACCACAAGCGGATTGTCGATTATTAGCCTACCCGCGCTCCCGCGTCCGACGCACAGGCCCTCTGGTCGCCGGACAAATGGCTCCCGTCCTTCTTCCCCTCCGAAGGTAAACGTGCCTCTGCTAAGGAAGCGACAATTCTGCGACACGGCCTGGTAAATGGCCCACTAAGAAAATGGATGGCCAATTCCCGTGCCAGACGCCGACCTTCAGCTGAAGCAAGAAGTGCAAGCAGAGGTTCGCCCACATAGCAGTGCAAAATCGGCGCGTTTCAGGTTGCAATTTTCTTCATATTGCGAGCGATAGAGATGGGGACCTTAGACTGGACGAGTGGTGAAATCTGTGGAATGAGGAGATCGCCGCAAGCCAGATCCCAATGAGATTCATCAGGTTTAGTCTATTGCTTTTTGCTGTATTTGGGGTCGGCCGCTGCTTTCGGCCAAATTCCATATCCCAATCCGATTAATCACGTCATCATTTATTTACCAGGAGAACCGCAGTCTCGACAACCTCTTTGGCAGCAACTCTCCCAAGAACAAGTACAACTTGCCGGGACTCGACTTCTCCACTACCGGAAAGGCGAACAAAGTTGTCAATGGCGTGAAGACCGTATTTACCGTGAACGCGGTTCCGATCCCTCTGGCATCTACGCCAGGATCTGCCAACAGCATCGCCGCCGATGACTATGACCCCGATCACTCCCACAAACCCGCCTGGCTAAACGCCTGCGACGCGCCTGAAGTTACCGATCCGGGCACCCAATGTGCCATGGATGGATTCAACCACGTGAATGTCACCTGTCCGGCAGGAGCAACCGGATGTCCGGGTCCGACCTACCCTACGTACGCCTACGTTCGCTACAAAGATGTTGTCCCTTATTTCCAAATCGCCTCCCAGTACGGTTACGCAAATTACATGTTCCAGACCAACCAGGGACCGAGCTATCCAGCCCACCAGTTCATTTTTGGCGGGACTTCACAAGCCGGGGTGGGTAGCGAGCCCACCTGGTTCGTAGCCGAAAATATGATTCCGATCGGGCAGGAGAACAATGGATGCGTTTCTCCCTCCACAGTGACTGTTGCGCAGGTCGATCCCGCTACGCAGACTGAGATCACCTTGTACCCGTGCTTTGCTCACACCACGCTGGTCGATCTTTTCGCGGATCACACTCCCCAAATCACATGGACTTATTACACGCCCGGCGAAGGGGGCATTTGGACGGCGCCCAACTCTATTTCGACCCTCTGCACCAACAACGACGGAAACTGCGCGGGTCCGTATTGGCCTCCCTGTTCTTCCATTGTTAACGGATGCATTGACATCAACAACCCGTCCGATGTGCTTACCGACATCGGCAACTGCAAACTGCGGCAAGTGAACTGGGTCATTCCCACAGCCCTCGAGTCGGACCATGCCGGATCAACCGATGGATCGGGGCCGTCCTGGGTCAGCTCCATCATCAATTAAGATAGGCGCGAGCCCCTGCACCGACGTCGTGCACGGCAAGACTCTCACCTATTGGGAGGACACGGTGATCCTGATCACATGGGACGATTGGGGCGGGTGGTACGATCACGTTGTGCCCCCTGAAGTCTCGTCTCGTGCTCCCGCAGTCGCGTCATCGTATGTGTATGGCTTCCGGGTACCTCTGCTCGTCGTCTCTGCCTACACCCCTGCGGGCACGGTCGACAACACTATGGGTCTTGACTTCGGCGCCATGCTGAAGTTTATCGAAGAGGTGTTTGGCGGCCTCGGAACCATTTCAGACGACCCCTTCAACCCGTACGCCGACTACTACGCGAAGGATGACCTCCGGGGGGGTTTCCAGTTCAGCAAGCCCGCGCGTCTTTTCGAACCCGTTGCCGCTCCTCTGAAGGAAGAGTTCTTCCTCAATCCCAACCGGCCGATGGAGGCCCCAGACAACGACTAGCGACCGCAGAGGTTAACCAGACGATTGCCATTAATTCGTTCATAATATGAGGGCGGACCCAATGATTCCCAACCCGCTTGCCCTCATCGCCGAGATCACGCACCGCTGCCCGCTGCATTGCGTTTACTGCTCGAATCCGCTGGAGTTGTCGGCGGTGAATTCGGAGTTGCGCACTGGGGAGTGGGTCGATGTTTTTCAGCAGGCGGGCAAGCTCGGGATGCTGCACGCGCATTTTACTGGTGGCGAACCGTTGGCGCGTCCGGATCTTACAGAACTCATCGCCGGTGCACGCACTGCCGGCCTCTACACAAACCTCATTACCTCGGGCATTGGGCTTGGCGAGCCGCGATTGCAAGCGCTGGTCGACGCCGGACTCGATCACATTCAAATCAGCTTCCAGGATTCGCGCGAAAACTCTGCCAACTGGATTGCCGGCGCCAAAGCGCACGCCCACAAGATTGAATTGTCGCGCATGATCCGCCGCCACAAGGTCGCTTTCACCGTAAATCTTGTGGTGCACCGTCAGAACATTGATCATCTCGGGGAGATGATCTCTTTCATCGAGGAACTCGCGCCCGACCGCATGGAGATCGCCCATACCCAGTACTACGGCTGGGCGTTACACAATCGGGCTGCGCTGCTGCCGACGCGAGAGCAGCTTGCCGAGGCCGTGGGAGCCGTAAGCGCTGCTGAAGAACGCCTCGCCGGGCGTATCCGCATCGATTCAGTAGTGCCCGATTATTACGCGCGCTTTCCCAAGGCTTGCATGGGAGGCTGGGGCCGTAGATTGATGCTCATCAATCCCGCAGGCAAAGTTCTTCCCTGCCACGCAGCTGAGATAATTCCCGGTATGACGTTTGAGAATGTTCGACAGCAAAGTCTGGAGTTCATCTGGCGGCAGTCTTTCTCGTTCCAGCGCTTTCGGGGAGAAGAATGGATGCCGGAGCCGTGCCGCAGTTGCGACCAGCGCACGGCAGACTTTGGCGGATGCCGCTGCCAGGCTTTGCAGCTGACCGGCAACGCAGAGGCCACGGATCCCGCCTGCTCACTCGCCCCTGCGCATTACATTGTCGAAGCCGCATTGGCAGAAGCTAATTCCGGCGCCGCGGTTTCGCAACCGGCTCCGGCATCATCGTTCGTGCAGTTACAAGAACTCGCCGGAGATCTCTGGAGCTACCGCACGAATCCCGAGTAATTGCGGCTACGTAATCGACTGGTGACGCAAACCTTACCAGCGCACGCCGATCGTAATCGGGCGTATGTCGGTGGTCGTGTTGTTGGCCGATCCGTGCATCAGACGGTATTCCGCGTAGATCTCGACGCCGCTCGGCATCTTGCGCGCCACGCCGGCGCCCACGTTGTATCCAAATTCGTTCTGGTTGGAGCTGACAAAGCTTCCGTTGAGGGGAATAGCGAGACTTGAGCAGGCGCCCCACCAGGTCCAGAAGGGGTTACAACCTGAACCTGGGACCGTGGTGTCATCGTGCAGACTGCCGCCGCGATGGTAGAAACCGCCCCCGAACAGAACGTATGCGCTATAAACCTTGGTCACCGGAACGTTGATGATGGGATCGAGCGTGAGCGCCAGCAGGTAGCTGGAAGCTCCTCCACTCGCCTGCGCCAGTTGCAGAGTGGAGTCCCGCAACGGCAGATCCGCAAAAATAAAATCCGCTCGCAGCCCGAGATATTTGTTGGCATTGCGAGCTACGCCGAATGTGCCTCCGACGCCGCCGCCTCTCACGAAGGTCTTCGTCGCGCCGCTGTCCACATTGGCGCCGACACCGATATTGTAATTCCAGTTCTTGTAATCGCGGGCACGCTTCTTTCGGCGTGAAATCGATTCTTCATCGGCTGGTTCCTGGTTATTGTTGGGCTGCGCGGCAGGTTGTTGTGCAGCGGTTGCTGGTGCGGCAGGTGTTTGCGCATCAGGCGTGGGCGCCGTAGGCGCGGCCGCGGCAGGCTGATCTGCGGGCGTTGTCTGAGCAGAACCTCGCGCCGTCAACAGACTTGTCAGAATCAGCAGCGTCACCGCCATCGCAGTCGCGAACTTTCCGATCATCCATTCTCCTCCCATAACCGGGCGTGGTGGCGGACCGCAGCGCTCGGCATGGAGAGAGAGGCGCCGTTTGATAAAGGTTCCGCTTGTGATTCCTCGCAAGGGGGGCGTGCCCTGCTTGCGGTGAGATCGCATCATCTTACCAACTTTGATGCTGACTGTGCCTGGCAAGCCGCCTGCGCTCCTGTTCGCTTTCCACTTCGCGCAGGCAAGAGTCACACGTATGATAAGAATGTTTTTCCTTCTCGAGAAAAGGCTTTGCACAAGACTCCATCAGCGCCGTCACTGCACGCCAATCCCGGCGCCACCCCAGGGGATCGCATTCCCGCGCGCCAGGTCGCTCTCGTGGGCTTTGGAACGGTTGGCCGAGCCGTCGCTAAGATCCTGTGCGAGCGCAGCAATTTGTCGCTTCAGCTAAGCCATATCTGCAATCGCAACGTTGAACTCAAGAAGCAATCCTGGGTGCTCAACAACGTAGTTTGGACAGAAGACTTCCATACGATTTTGAACTCCGAGGCAGACATCGTGGTGGAGCTGATCGGCGGCTTAACGCCAGCGGAGGATTTGGTGCGTAGCGCTTTGAGCGCGGGCAAGTCGGTGGTCACGGCAAACAAACAACTCATCGCCCGTCATGGCCCGGAGTTGTTGCAGCTTGCGAGCTTGCATGGCTGCCAGCTTGAATTTGGAGCATCGGTTGCCGGAGGGGTTCCCGTTCTACCCGCGCTGCGAACCGGGCTGTGCGGCGACCGCTTGCACGGCATTGCCGGGATTCTGAACGGCACCTGCAATTACATTCTCAGCCGCATCGAGAGCGCTCGCGTCCCTTTCAGCGAAGCGCTCGAAGAGGCGCAGGCCTGCGGCTATGCGGAAGCCGATGCCAGCGAAGATCTCGATGGCGGTGACGCCCGCGCCAAACTTTCTATCCTTGCCCTGGCCGGTCTTCAGGTGCGAGTTTCTCCAGCAGACATTCGCGCCCGCACCATTCGCACCATCGACGCGATCGATTTCGACTATGCTGCGGAACTCGGTTGCACGATCCGCCAGATTTCGCGCGCCGATTTGAAAGAGACTGCATTATTTGCCGAGGTTGGCCCCAGCCTGGTTCCCACTTCATCGCCTTTTGGACGAGTACAGCGAAATCTGAATCTGGTTTCTACCTCGGGAAAATACAGCGGCGACGTGGCTTTCCTGGGCGCGGGCGCGGGAGGAGATCCGACGGCCGTAGCGGTCGTCTCAGACTTGATGTTCATTGCGGAAAACCTCGCGTCTGGGCCCCGGCCGCACCGTCCCTTACAGCTTGCATCGCCCAAGGTGAGCTGCGACTTTGAGACGCCCTGGTATCTTCGCTTAGTGGTGAAAGATCAGCCGGGAATTATCGCGAGTATCGCCGCAATCCTCTCGGCTCACCAATTAAACATCGATGCTGTGCTGCAAAAGCCGGGATTCGATAAAAACACGTTGCCCTTCGTCATGACGCTCGAGCCTTGCCGCGATGCGCAGCTACACCCGGCGCTTCAGGAGATCTCTGCATTGCCGTTCGCGTTGCGCCCATGCCTCTGTTTGCCCATCTTGCGCTAGATGATGACCGAATGCTGCAACCCAACGACGATCTGTCAGCCGAGCGAAGTAAGGGATCTTCGTAGTTGCCAGCGACCGCAGAATCAGGCTCAGGCCAAAAACCGAGATCCCTCGCTTCGGCTCAGGATGGCCGCAGGTGTTAGTTCACTTCCAAAAGGGATTCTTCAACCCAGCCGGAGCAAGAGCGCTGTTCGAGCTTTTCGCTTCCGTGCCGGAGTCGTCTGAAACCTTCTCGTCTAGCAATCGGGACGAAGGCGGATGCGGATCTTCTTGACAATAGGACGGCATCATAGGAGAAGAATGTTCTGATTCCATCGAGCAACCTCCACACAGGGATTTATGGTCTAGTTCTATTGAAACACCTTGAAGGCCATCCGTAGGCCGCAAAATCTTGATCTCTCACATCGAAAAATTAACGGCCATGAAATTGGATGGAGCGGCTTTATTTCGAGTGCCCCAGCAAAACTGCTAGGATGTCAGGTCGAACCATGCCCTCGAATCATAAATTCATCCTACGGAAGACATCTTCATGAAATACCGCAAGCTGGGCCGAACTGGGTTTGAAGTCAGCGACATTGCTTATGGACTTTGGGGCATGAGCGGTTGGAGCGGATCCGACGATCAGCAATCGCTCGATTCTTTGCAGCTTTCCGTCAATTCTGGCTGCAATTTCTTCGACACGGCCTGGGCCTACGGAGAGGGTAAGAGCGACGGCCTACTCGGCGAAACCATGGCGCGCAACTCAAAAAAACGCCTGTTTGCCGCATCGAAAATTCCACCAGCCAATGATAGGTGGCCTGCACTCTCGACCTACAAATACCGCGATGTGTTTTCCCCGGACCATGTGCTCAAGTATGCCGATCTGATCCGCAAGAAGCTTCGCGTGGATGCCATCGACCTGCTGCAATTCCATGTCTGGGACGACAGTTGGAGCGACGTTCCGGAATTCCGCTCCACGGTCGAGAAGTTGAAAGATGGCGGCTGGATTCGCTTCTTTGGTCTCAGCTTGAACCGGTGGGAACCGGAGAATGGCATCAAGGCTTTGCACACTGGATTAGTGGACGTAGTGCAGGTGATCTACAACATCTTCGATCAGGCACCCGAGGACAAATTGTTCCCGCTGTGCCAGGAACTCAACGTAGGCGTAATCGCGCGCGTGCCTCTTGACGAAGGCAGCCTGGGCGGCAAGATGACGCTCGAAACCCGGTTCCCGAAAAGCGATTGGCGCTCCGGTTATTTCGGACCGGAAAATCTGGCGCCCACTGTTCAGCGCGTCGAAAAACTGAAGAAAATTTTGCCCGCAGGCATGACCCTTCCCGAAATGTCCTTGCGCTTCATTTTGTCGCATCCCGCGGTAAGCACCACAATTGCAGGCATGCGCAGTGCCGAGCACGTGCGCCAGAATGTTGCCGCCAGTGATGCTGGCCCGCTCGACTCCTCATTGCTCGCCGAATTGAAAAATCACCGCTGGGACCGTACTCCGCAGCCCTGGTCGGATTAGTCGCCGCCTAAGCTGCATAGTCACTGATCGCTACGACCTCTGGTAGTAGCAGGTGCGGCCGTCTAGTCTCGCTACGGTCCAGAACATGAAACCAAATTCGCGCCAGACCCCATTCTCCCTGACGCTATTCGCAATTCTGCTCGCGGCGAATCTCCACGCTCAGAACCCGCGGGGATCGCTCCGCGGCACAGTGCAGGACGCCACTGGCGCCCGCGTCACTTCCGCTAAGATCGTCGCACAACTGTCGGACTCTTCCGTGCAACGCGAAGCCGCCAGCGAAGACCGCGGGGAGTTTCGCCTCGATGATCTTCAGCCCGGCTCCTATCGCGTCACCGTGACCGCCAAAGGTTTTAGCCAGGCCACTGCGGATGTACCGGTAGAGGTCAGCGTGGTGCGCGATATCGCAGTCACGCTTAAGCCGGAAAACGCGCGCGAGACGGTCAACGTGCAAGCAAATTCTTCCTCGATCACAACCGAAACCATTGACACGTCGAGCGCGGTTCGCGGAGGCGTAGTCGGCAGCCAGGACCTGGAAACTCTGCCGCTGCCGGCACGCAGTTTTGCCAACATCGCCTATCTTGTGCCTGGGACCGAACCCGTCGAGCCTTCCGATCCCACCAAGGCGCGCATTACAGCCGTCTCTACCGGAGGAAGCTCCGGGTTGAACAACGAACTGTCGGTGGACGGCGCCGATAATTCCGATGATTGGATCGGAGGCTTCCTGCAGAATTTCTCGCCCGATGGCGTTCAGGAATTCGCGGTGCGCACCTCGAATGAAGACGCCGACACGGGTTGGACCACGGCCGGGTCGGTCGTGATTACCACCAAGCACGGGAGCAATGAGTGGCACGGAAGCGGGGCGTTCTTTGATCGCCAGGCGGCGCTAAATGCCCGCTTTCCCATCGAGAATCCGGCGCCAAATCCGAAGCAGCCGTTCTCCCGCCAGAACTATGTTGGAACTTTCGGCGGTCCCATCGCAAAAGACAAAGTGTGGTTCTTCACCTCATTCGAAAATGTGCACGAAAACGCGAGCATCGCTTACAGCCCGGCCAGCACCACCCAATTTGACGCGTTGGCACAATTGGCCTCAGAGGAATTGATCACCGGCATTGCTTCCATCCCGGTTCCCGCCACGGTTCCGATTCCCTTTCGCGACTACCTCGGTTCGCTGCGTTTTGACTGGGCGCAGTCGTCGAAATCGAACTGGTTTCTGCGCACATCGGAAGACAGCTACATAACGCGCAACGCCCTGGTGCAGCAGGCGACGTTGCCCTCGACCGGTCTGCTCACACACAACAATTACTGGAATGTTGCGCTCAGCAATACCTATACTTTCAACTCAACCTGGCTGGGCAATCTGGTTCTCGACGCCAGCCTGCTGCATCTGACGCAGACTCGGAATTCGGATCTCGGATTCGCCGTACAGTTTCCCTTCAGCGTGACCGCGCTGACCGTCTCCGGCTTTGAGACGTTCGGCGACAACCAGTTTGCCACTCCGATCACTCTTTTTCCCGACCTCCGCAACCAGGACAAATACCAGTTCCGCTACGACCTGAGCCACGTTGTCAAGGATCACGCACTCAAGTTCGGGATTGACTTCATTCACGAACCGGTGCTGAGCGGGGCGTTTGCCTCGACCGCGGAGCAGTTCACCACTTATCCCTCCAATCCCGATTGCTACATCAATCCGCCCGGCCCCGATTGCGGCGGAATCACGACTGCCTTGCCGTTCTATTACACGCCCCCTAGCGCGCTGTGCAATCCGATGCCTAATCCAAGCACCGGTATCGGTTGTACCTTTACGCCCGCCGGCGACGGCAGCTTTTCACAAAATGTCCAGCGTCTGGGACTCTACGTCGAGGACTCGTGGCGAGTCTCGCACCAACTCACGGTCAACTACGGCTTGCGTTATCAGACGACGTGGGGGCTATTCGTCGGGTCGGGACGGAGCCAGGCCGATAACGCCGCGCTCGTGACGCTCAAGGCGTTGCAGATACCCATTGTGCCCGGCGTACCGAGTGACTATCGCAGGCAAATCGCGCCACGCCTTGGGGTCGCTTACTCCCCTGGCGCCAGCGGGAGGACCGTAATTCGTGCCGGCTTCGGCCTCTTCTACGACGATCTGGCACAGAACGGATGGGCAACTGCGTTTCAGGGCGTTAATAATTCTGCCTTCACGACTGGAACCTGCAGCCTTACGGGGGGTCGGGGCACTTTTGCCCTAACCGGCGCGGGTTGCCTGCAAGGTGGCGCGGCCGCCACGGGTAATCTGATCGGCTCCTCTTACAAAACGCCCTACTCCATTCATACCACCGGCGGGGTGGAGCACGCTTTCAACCAGCACTGGCTGGCGAGCGCCGATTACGTACACGAGCAGGGCAATCACGGATACCGCGGCTTCCCTTACGCCGGCGGCAGCAACTTGCTCAGTCCGCTCATTCCTGCGGCGGATGCCACCGATCAGATGGCCGTGGTACCGAATGTGAATGTGTTCGAGTCCGACAACCGTTCCAGCTACAACGGGCTGATGCTGCATCTGCAAGGCAACATGCGCCTCTTCAATCTGGTCGCCAACTACACTCTCTCGAAGGCGCAGACATGGGGATGCCTGCTCGGCGAACTGTTTGATTATGTCGATGGCGTCTGCCCTCAAGAACCTGGCCGACCCAATGCCGGATTCCTGAATGCTTTCGGACAAGGCGACTACGGCCCGTCTGGCGAAGACGTTCGCCACCGCTTCGTGATTGCCGGCACGGTGCACCTCCCCGGCGGCTTCGAGTTGAGCACCATCAATCAGATTGAAAGTGCGCGCCCTATCACGATCACGAACGCCGACAACACCGACCGCATTTACGTGAACGGAGCTTATACGAGCCTGGACGAATTCCGCGGCACGCCTTACATCCAGTCGGACCTGCGCGTCACGCGCCCCTTCAAAATCAACGAGCGCTGGCAGGTTGATCCGTTCATCGAGTTCTTCAACCTGTTTAACCGCAACAATCCGGGAGCCAACTTCGCCGTCAATGTGGCGCAACTTCCGGTACCCGCGGCCCAGATGGCGCCAGATCCAGTCAGCGGTATCACCAATGTCACCAGCATTTGCACCAATGCGAGTTGCACCCAAACCACGCCCATTACTAGCCTGAAGCAACTCGAGATACCCGAGGGCGGGCTAGGAGATTTCTTTGGCCCCGGTACCACGGTAGGAATACCGTTCGCTGCGCAGGTGGGTGTACGCGTGACTTTCTGAAGCAATTCCTCCGCTCACGTCACCGGATATCCCGTAACCCTCCTACGATGATCCCATGATCATCCTTGCGCTGATTGCTGCCCTCGCGATTCAAGCTCCCAACGCCGATCAGACAATAAGATTGCTGCGCACAAAGGACCAGGCGCTCCTGGACGCCTATGCGCCCGGCGACAGAAAAGTTTGGGATGACGCGCTCGCACTCGACGCGGTCTACGTCGATGAGAACGGCACCATCATGAACCGTGACCAATTCCTCAAGCAACTCGAGCCCTTGCCCGCCGGGGCTTCCGGCAGCATTCAGATTGCGTCTTATTCGGTTCATTTTTCTGGAGCCTTAGCAACCGTAGTTCACACGGACGACGAACAGGAGAATTACCACGGCCAGACCTTGTTCGCGCGCTATCTCACGACCGAAACCTGGCGCAGCGAATCGGGAGAGTGGAAGCTGCATCTGATTCATGTCTACGCGGAGCTCAAAGACCCGCCGGCAATCTCGCTGCCTCCTGAGTGCTGAAGCAATACGCGGGCCGATATTCGGGGGGGCAGCGACCTTGTCTACCTAGTGGAGTGGACCGGAAAACAACTGATGGGTGGCCGGCAGGGAGGACCCATGAAACCTTTACTGGCCGAGGTCCGCGATGTGCTTTTCATCGCGGGCCAGCCGCGAACCCGGAAGATCTTTCAGCGGGACGCGGAGGGCAACATCACCGGGTTTGTGGATCGACGCCAAGCCCGGGACCTGGTATGGCATCGCGACCACTCCGGACCTTCTTAAGCCGGCCTTTACCGAACTAACCACTCTGTGGCCATGTGTATCTCTGCCAGTAATTGGGGGTAGCTTAGCGCCAAACTAGCGGTGACCGCTGCCACAACGCACAGCGCATATCCTGACGAGGATCTTCTTGCGGGTGGTCTCTCCGACCACGTAATCAGCCGCTCCACACGCGCGTTCACGGACTCCGCCGGACGATGCACCAAAGCGGTGGTCAATTCGGCCGGCGGCTCGAGCGAAGCCAGCCGCGACAACTTGATCAAAGCCGCAGCCAGATCGAGAGCTTCGGAGGCGCTTGAGACTGCGGCATCATCGGCGGCCATCTCAGTTGCTTCCCGCCATGCATTCTCCAGCTCTGCCATTCCGGGAAACGCTACTAGACACAGCATCAGTTTTCGCAAGTTATCGCGGCGGCGCACGTGCACCACCTCATGCCGCAGCGCGCTCTGCAATTCGCGTTGGCTCAGCACAAACTCCGCCGCTGAGGATAACCATATGCTCGGGTGAAAAACACCTGCAACCGTAAGCGGAGGTGCGCCTGCCGACGGGCGCAGGACGGAAACCGAAGACATCGAACGGATCGGCGAATCGACCCCGCCGGAACCGACTTCGCCTGCTTCGCGGGACCACAACGCAACCACTCGCGAAGCCCTCACGAGTGCCCATCCTGCATTCCACGTTGCCGTCAGCACTACGGCAATCCCGCAGACACCGAGCACAGCGGGTATATTGCTCATGGATTCGGTCACAGCACGCGGTTCGAGTAGAAGGAACGAGGGCACAGCAAGAATAATGGTTACTCCGAGGGCGATAATGAATGGAGCCATCCGCAAGGCAAAAAGCAAGTCGGCGCAGCGTCCAGCAGAATAGTATTGGCGCTTATGCCAAACTCCCCGCCAGAGTCCGCAAACTGTCAATGAGAGGGCGCCATAGAGCAGGACAAAGATCGAAAAAGAAACCGCGATCCCTCGCACAGCGAACATCACTCGGTCTCCTTCGCCTCAGTATGCGATTGGCCCAGCTTCCGTTGACCCGGTTCTCGCGAGACCAGATTCGATTGGCCCAGTTCACGGCGTTTGCGTTCCACCAGCTTTCCCAGATCGTCAAGTAATCGCGTGTCCCGCTCGCCCAGGATTTCCACCAGAAAGGAAAGCGGCAAAGAAGAAGCTGGGCTTGCATCCAGTAATTGGCGAAAGGCATTGCTTGCGGCCTCGCGATGCAACTCTTCGCGGCTGAACCTTGGAGCGTAGCGAAATGCCCTGCCCTCTTCCGATCGCTTGAGCAGGCCCTTCTTGAACAGGCGGTCCAGAGTGGTCATCAAGGTGGTGTAAGCCAGGTCTTGATAGCCGTTTTCCACGAGTTCACGGACAGTCGCGCTGCCGCGGGCCCACAACCCGTCGAGCACGCGCTCCTCCAGCCGTCCTAGCTGGCGCGAAGAATTTCGAAAGAGATGGAAAATCTGCTTCATTCGGCTTTCGACTGAAGTCCACATTCTACCCTGAGTCAGCCGTTCGCGGTTAGAGTCATTACGGGCTACCACCTTAGGCGACTGCCTCCCTATTCTTCTCGGTTACGTCTTCGATCGCCGGCACGATAAAGGGATGGCCGGGCTGCTCTTCAACGCCGCAAGTGTTGAGCAGCATCTCGCGAGCTCCGTTTAGTAGAAAATCAAGGTCTGGGCAAGCAGGAATAATTTCTTCTGGTGTGGCTAGGAGACGAAAACGCTCCCACGGCAGGTCAGGTAGGAGTCTCAACCGTAAACGAGAATACTTCGTTTTGGGACGATGTGCTGCGGGACCAGTCAGACCCTGAAGCCGCCGGCACAAAGGGAAGCCAGCCGCAGCCCGCTCACCCTAAACCAAAGGTCAAGGCATGTGGAGCGTAGGTACTACCGGCATCTGCGGGTCTAAACAAGAAGTCGGGGCAAGGTTAAGAGAAATCTGGGGTGGGAAACGGGAATCGAACCCGCAACCGTCGGAGCCACAGTCCGGTGCTCTGCCAGTTGAGCTATTCCCACCGCCATGCTGATTATACAACCGCGGCAGAGAGATGGGTTGGCAGGTGCAATCGCGACTGTGCAGAGGTTCCGGCCTTTCAAGAGTCGCGTGGTTCGACGATTTCAGGGAAGAGGCAGGACGCTGTTTTCGCCCCGCCCAACGGAACGCTTCCAGTACCCAGTTTGAATCTCAAGCGAGAGAGAAGAGGCAGAGCAGCACAAACCTCATTCATTCGTGCGGGACTGAGCTGGACCATGCGTTCCCCAGGCGCTGTTGGGGCACTTAACTGCATTGCGCAGATTCACCGCGCACGGGAACTTCATGCCGCCCTCCTCAGTCAGGACGGCGGGGAATTTCGCGCTCGCGTGGCGATTCCAGAGATTAAAGATTGAGGAGGTGGGAGGGGGATACCCGCGATTCCCAACGTCGGAGTCAGCCATCCGACACCGCAACGCCGCCGCAAACCTTATTTTCGAATCGAAATCACAGGAAGTTTACCCGCGCCCAACGCCGACGTATTCAAACCCCATGGCGCGCAGTCGGACCGAATCCAGCAAATTTTTCGTATCCACGATGATCGGTTTCTTGAGCAGATGCTTGATCCGTTCAAAGTCCAGTGCGCGGAACTCAGGCCAGCCCGTGCCCACTACGAGCGCATCCATACCTTCCGCCGCGGCATAGGCTGACTCGCAATAGCGTACTGAGCCATTCAGGCGTGTCTTGGCCTCGGCCAGCGCGACGGGGTCGTATGCCCGCACGCGGGCGCCCTTGGCTACCAGTGTCTCGGCCAACCGTATCGCGGATGATCCGGCTACGGAATTCGTATTCGGCTTAAAAGCCAGTCCGAGAATTCCGACATCTTTGTTCTCAACTGAATTCAATGCCGCTGCTATCTTCTCGACCAGACGGTCGGCGAGAGTGTGGTTCACATCCCGCGCCGCGCCCAGCACCTTAAGAGGAAGGCCATTGGTCTGCGCCAACTCGGCCAGTGAATCCATGTCGGACTCGGCAAATACTCCTCCCATGCCTGCTCCCGGCTGCAGACAACGTGGTGCGATTTTCTTGTCCAGGCCTAGAGCCAAAGCCAGGCTTACCGCGTCTGCGCCCACACGCTCGCATAACGCCGCAACCTCATTGATGAAAGAAATCTTTGTCGCCACGAAGGCCGTCGCCGATTCACGCACCAGTTCCGCCGTCGCCTGGTTGGTTACAATCACCGGCACACCGCGCATCACCAACGGATGGAAGATCTGTTTCAGAACCTGCACCGCTTCGCTCGAGCTTGACCCTAGAATGAGCCGGTCGGGCCAGTTAAAGTCTTCGACTGCGCAACCGTCGGTAAAGAACATGGGCTGCGAGACGATAATCCCCTCCAACCCGGAGTCCTTCAGGGATTTCTCCAGCGCTCCCGCCGTGCCTACCGCTACGGGAGTCACGATGATGAGAATCGGGGGCTTGGCTGCGAGGCGTGCAATCCGCACGGCCACATCGGTCAAATTGTCCGCTCCATCTTCCGCCAGAAAAATGACCTGAGTCTTGCGTGCGAAGGATTCGATATCGGTCGAATACGCGAGCCGCCCAGCCCGCACGTTTCGCCGGATGATCTCTTTCAGGTTCTTTTCGAAGAACGGAATGTTGCCTTGGGCCATTTCGACCATGCGCGTCCGGTCAGGATGACAGCAGGAAACCGGTGTGCCAAAGTCTGCCAGACAAGCCGAAATCACTGTTCCCAGATAACCCGAACCGTAGACCCCAATCTGCATGCGTAGCCCTCCGGCATGGCTGAAAACCCACGTCCGAAGCGGTATCCGGCGCGGGATTCAGTTCCATTCCCCTCTATTGTGTTTACAGTGCCTCCCGAGCCTCGGCAACGCACGGGAGGGAAATGTACCAGAGGCCATGACAGCCGCGCAGGGGGTAACGTAACCGGCAGGTAATCACGTGGAGTCGTTATAGAGGCAGCCCCTTAGCGCGATACTAGGGTGCCGCCAAGAGGCACGGGAGCGAGGTCAATCCAGCAGTTCGGCGCGTCCTCCCGCACAAAAGTAAGGCGGCTGAGCAGGATGCGGCGGCTTCCCGAAAACTGCCGCCAGCGCAGGCGGGCCGTCTCGAGAGCTTGTCCCGCCGCCCGTTCTGTGGCCATCGTCCCAACTGTGAGGTGCGGCACATAGGGCCACTCTTCGGCAAAGGCGAGTGCCTGTGTATTCAGTTGAGCGTGCAACTCTTCCAGACGCGGTGCACCGTGAGCCACCTTGATATAAACGGTGAATGTGGTTGGAACAAACGATTCCATGTCGCCCAGGGTCACTTCGAAAGGTTCGACGCGGCCACAGATCCGTGCCAGCGTCTCCAATGCCGCGCTTTCTGCTCCCTGCAGCGGCCGCGGCGGCAGAAAAGTGAGATGTGCCGCGAGATGAGGCAGGTCCGGATGCAGCTCTCGCCGGAGGTTTTCGACGAACTCTCCCACTGGACTCTTGACGTAGGCAACTAGCGCATACCGCAGGCTCGGCATATCCAGAGAAAAATTATAGCGCGTTCCGCCTTTTATGATCGAAGCAGTCGTTGATTCTCTGGAGTCGTCTACCATGTCGGGGCGTGGCGCAGCCTGGTAGGCGCACCTGCCCTGGGCGCGGGAAAAGTTCATCCAACCAGCCCATTCCGGGACTTGGTTTCTATTTGTTTTTCAATAATTTGGGGAATCTGCTCTTGGTTCAAGGTTAGCCGAAATAACCCCAATTTCGTCCATAAGCGCACCGTCCCTGGAGCCATACGGCACGCGCCACGCAGGTTATGATGCACGGATCGGTTTATCCCGTTTTTTGAGGAGCATTTGCATGGAATCGTACCGCGTTGGGTCGTTGGTATTTCTCGCCTCAGTCCTTGCGCTGGCCGCGTCCGCCGCGCTCGCCGAAGAAGCAATCTTGGTCACCGTGGACGCGACTAGAACTCAGCAGAAGCTGCTGCACACGCATTTGGTGATGCCCGTCAAGTCAGGGCCTCTCACGCTCTACTACCCGAAATGGATTCCCGGTGAGCACGGGCCCGATGGACCCATCGCAAATCTCACGGGCCTCAAGTTCGAGGCGGAGGGGCAGACCATTCCGTGGCAGCGTGATTTGCTGGATGTTTTCACCTTCCACCTGGAAATCCCTCAGGGCGTCAGCCATCTTAGTGTCAACTTTGACCTTATCGAGCCTGACGGCGGCTCAGCCACTGACAAATTGATGGTTCTCGAATGGAATGAGGTCGTAGTTTATCCGGCAGACGTCCCCGCCGAGAAGCTTACGTATGAAGCCAAACTTGTGATGCCGGATGGATGGAAATTCGGCACAGCGCTTGCCGTAGAAAATGCAGCCGGGAACCAAGTTTCATTCAAACCGATCTCTCTAGACTTGCTCGTGGACTCGCCTGTAATTACCGGAGAGTTCTACCGGAGCATCGACCTCACGCCGCCAGGCGAACTCATCCATCATGAAATCGACATCGCTGCCGACAGCGCAGATGCTTTGAACATGAGTCCCGAAAACCAGAAAGAGATGATCAGTCTTGTGGCCGAATCGGGCAAACTCTTCGGCGCTCGCCACTATCGCGACTATCATTTCCTGCTCGCGCTCAGCGATCATGTGGCGCATTTCGGCCTCGAACACCACGAATCGAACAACAGCCGGTTGCCGGAGCGAACTCTGCTTTTGCCCAGTTCCGGCATGTCGCTGGGCGGACTGCTGGCGCACGAATTCGTCCACTCCTGGAACGGCAAATTTCGCCGCCCCGCTGATCTGACCGTTCCTTACTACGAACAGCCCATGAAGACGGACCTGCTATGGGGCTATGAGGGGCTAACGGACTACCTTGGGCCCATGTTGGCGGCACGCAGCGGCTTGTGGACGCCCGACCAATACCATGAGTACCTGGCCAGCGTCGCGGCCATGCTTGGCCCGGGACGCCCCGGCCGTACCTGGCGCCCGTTGCTTGACACCGCAGTTGGAGAACCCGGCCTGGGCTTCGGAAGAGGGGGCTGGCTGAACTGGCGCCGCGGCACCGATTACTACGACGAGGGCGATCTGCTCTGGCTCGAAGTGGCCACCATCATTCATCGCGAGTCTGGCGGCAAGAAATCGATTGACGATTTCTGCCAGGAATTCCACGGCGGGCCCAATCATGGCCCGGAGGTGAAGACCTATACCTTTGACGATCTGATGAAGACGCTCAACGCGTTGGCGCCTTTTGATTGGGCCACATTCTTCCACACCAGGTTGAACTCCACTTCTGCGGAAGCACCCGTGGGAGGAATCGAAAATGGCGGCTGGAAAGTCACGTTTAGCGACAAGCCTACGAAGTTGGAAGGCCGCCGCGGCAATATCGGCGAACTCTATTCCATCGGCCTCCAGGTGGGCAGCGATGGGGTTGTCACCGACGCTATCGTCGGGAGTCCCGCGTTTGAGGCCGGCATCTCTTCGCAGATGAAAATAATTGGCGTCAATGGCCGCGTCTACACCCAGGAATTGCTCTCGGACGCGATCAAGTCTGCGAAGGACGCTTCACAACCGGTCACACTCCTCGTCGTCGTGGACGATTATTTTCGAACATGTACGGTTACTTACCATGACGGCGCACGTTACCCGCACCTGGTGCGCGATAGTGAGCGGCCGGACTATCTCGACGAGTTAATCAAGCCCCTGGCCGCGAGCCATTAGAGTTCGCCAGCCTGGTCTTTGATAAGGTTCCAATTGCAAGTGCATGAGTCTCTAAATCGAGCGCAGAGCGTCGATTGGATCCGCGGATGCGGCACGGCTTGCGGGAAGCACTGACGCGAGAAGCGCCAAGAAAATCATGATCAGGACCCCCATTACGTAGATGAGAGGGTCGGTCGCGCTGACCTCGAAGAGGAAAGAACTGACAAGGCGTGACACAGCTAGCGAGCCGAGCACACCGAGGCCGCATCCGAGCAGCGCCAGTCTCGCGCCTGAAATGAGCACGAGTCGGGCGATGCCAGTGCGCTTGGCGCCGAGCGCCATGCGGATGGCAATCTCCTGGGTGCGCAGCGAGACCGAGAAAGCAACCACGGCGTAGATGCCAGTGATGGCGAGCAAGAGAGCGCCCGAGGCAAATGCGGTGATGAGGTCGGTGTTGAAACGGCGCGGCGCTTCCACATTCGAGATCACATCATCCATGGGCTGCACCTGATCCAGGGCGAGTAGCGGATCGATTTCGGCGATGCTCGCGCGCAGGGTTTGGGTCAATTGTTCAGGAGGAAGGGACGAACGAAGTACGATGTATCCAGCAGCCGGGTTGGTGAGGGAAGAGGCATTCGCGCCGAAGAGAATAGCGGGCTGCTCCGCCGGAATATACCACTGGTCATCGCTGGGCTCATCCCGTGAGCCGCGCTTGGTATCGGCGACGACGCCGGCTACGGTGGCCCACGGCAGTCCTTTGTGCGGGTTGCCCACGTGGATATGCTTTCCGATGGCGCGCTGATCGGGCCAGCAATGTCTCGCCATGGATTGGTTGACGATGACGACCAGGGGTGAATCGGAGCGGTCGTCGATGGTGAAGTACCGGCCATCGACCAAGGGGATATCCATGGCCCGGAAATAGTCGCCGTAGGTAATCGTGAACATGGAGAATTTCAGCTTCCAAGTCTCTACCGGTTGGTCCTCGATGGTGTATGTAGCTCCCGAAATAGCGCCGGATGCGGGAAGGATGTTGGTTATGCCGACGGCCGTGATTCCCGGTTTGTTCGAGAGGCGATCGATGACGGAATGGTTGAAGGAGTCGGCCGAAGCATTCGTGGAATATTGCTGGAGCGGTAATTGATAGCCGGCGACCAGAACGTGGTCTGGCCGGAAGCCGGGATCGACGGCGCGCATCTTGTGGAAACTGCGCAGGAAGGCTCCCGACACGGTGAGCAGCACGAGAGCGACGGCGATCTCTGCGACGACCAGGATTGAGCGCAGCCAGGCATGGCTCGAGCTACCCGAGCCGCTCCGGGTGCCCTCTTTGAGGCTTTCCGTGAGGTTGGTCTTCAAGGCTGCGAAAGCTGGCGCGAGGCTGCAAAGCGCGCCGCTTGCCAGAGCGAGGAGCAAAGCGAAGGCGGCAACAGTTGCGTCCATAGAGATAGAGTCGATGCGCGGCATGGACTCAGGCAGAAGGTATAAGGCGGTGCGAATCACAGTCGCGGCAAACGCGAGGCCCAGCAATCCGCCAGCCAAGCTGAGCAACAAACCCTCAAAGACAGATTCACGGATGATGACGCCGGAACCGGCACCCAGAGCCAGTCGAACGGCATATTCACGACGCCGGCGGATAGCCCGGACCAGCAGAAGGCCGGCGACATTAACGCATGCGATGAGCAGGACAACTGACACGGCGAAGAACAGAGTGCGCAGCAATGGTCGTACGTCGGCGACAGCGTACTCACGCAGCAACCTGACATCGCCGTGAATATGGATCGCCGACATGCCCGCGGGAAAATCGCGCATGACCTGCTTGGTGACCCGATCGGTATCCTGCGCCGCTTGCGAGAGGGTCACGCCATCCTTGAGGCGGGCGACCATTTGGTATCCCCAAGAGCCGGCGTTCTGGTCCGAAAGCTCGTCGACCGTCAGGCTCATGGGCACCCAAAGCTGTGCCTGAGCGAGGCGCCCGTCCACCACGGGAAACTCGAAGCTGCGCGGCATCACCCCTATGATCGTGTACGCCTTGCGATCAAGAACGATCGAGTTTTCGAGGACGTGTGGGTCACGGTGGTAGCGGTTCGTCCACAGGGGATAACTGATCACGGCGAGCGGCTGATGCGCGTCTTCTTCCTGTTGCGTGAAGACGCGGCCCAGGATCGGAGGAACGTCTAAGGTTGGGAAGACATCGGCGGTGAAACGGGCGGCGTTGACTTCTTCCGGAGTTGCGCCACCGGAAAGCTCATAAGTGGTGGCGATGTAGCCGCCAAGAGAAAAAAAGGCGCTTGTTGCGTGCGAGTATGTGCCGATCTCGCGGGCGGTGACGGGAGTATTCGGGCCATTTCCGATGTGATCTCCCAACACAACGAGGCGGTCCGGATCGCTGAATGGGAGCGGACGCAACAGGATGCCTTCGACGAGCGAAAAGATGGCGGTGGTGGCGCCGATGCCGAGGGCCAGGGTGACGACGACCGTCAGGGTAAAGCCTGGCGCCTTCCGCAGTTGGCGAAATGCGAAGCGGACATCCTGTGCGAGTGCGTACATTCGTCCTCCCCCAATCGTTGGATCGCCTGGGCGATTGCGCAGCTAACATCTGGACGGCTAACATTAAAGAACGTTATGCGCCGCTTTTCAAATCTGGAAGACGAAGAAGTGTTTCTCGATACGAATCGACGCAACCCCGATGAGTCCGGCCTTTGGTGATTCGATCGAAAAGACTGGAAACGTCTGAAATTCTATCCGCGAGCTTTCTGGGGGGCTATCTTCCGAGGCCAAATCGATGGTTCGGTTTGCGAGTCGGTTGGGCGAACGCGATCGGTCTCCTCCGCCGGTTTATCCGACCTTCGACTGGCGAGCGGAGTCAAATCTCGTCTGCCCAAGCAGACGTCCGCTGGCTCGCTGCCCACTGCCGGGTTGGTTACACGTGCTGAATTCGATCCGGAAGATATTTGCGTTTTTCGTTGGCTTTCGTTCTTGGCCTCACTCTTTGAGAAAATTTTCGCTGTGATTAACATTGCCGTAATTGTCATGGTCAGAAGTGCGAATTGGCGCCATCCATTCAGCATTGACGCATTGCCCATCAGCGTGAGACCTGCGAAGCAAAAGAAAAGATGTACGCAAAAGACCTGCAGCGAAGATTGTCCCATCAGCACCAGTGGCTTTATCGCAGCCATTTTCGTGATCGGTTGCGAAAGAATTAGCAATGCGGCCACCGCCGCGAAATCGAGCATCCTTACCGGTCCGAGATGCCACTTATCGAAGAGAAATTCCAGAGCGCCCAGAGCTAAACCGTGCGCGATTTTTCGCCGCAGGACGAAACATAAAACAGCGACAATCGCAGCTGGAACAGCCGCCCGCCTGGCCCACGATTCAATCGCCAGGTTTTCCTGGGCCCAACGCACGCCCAGCCATACACCCACAAACCAGAGAAATTGCCAGGCCCAGAGGTCGAATGAACCCATCTCGTTCAGGGGAATCCGCGTATGAATGTAGCGCATCATGAATGTGTGTTCAGCGCTGCGAAAGCCGAACTGAGCGAGAACCCAGACAGCGAAAGATATCCCCAAGATCGGTTTCCATCCAATGCGCCGCGCCAGCGGAATCGCAATTGATGTGAACAGCAGAAAAATGATGTACATGGGCAGGATATCGAGCAAAGGTGGCCGATAAATCAGAAGAGCCGCCTCGGTCACAGCTTGCTTGGCCCCAGCCATGAAGTAAAAATCCAAGAGGTTGTGAAGCCCTGGCCGGTCGCCACGGGAGGCAACGGGCACCGCGACTAAGAAGGCAAAAGCCAGCAAGAGCACGTGGTAGCCATATAAGCGCAGGGTACGCGCCCACAACTTTTGCGTCATGGCTGAATAGCTGTCGTGCTCTGCGATACGGAAGTAAATCCGTCCAGTGAATAGCGCCGAGAGAAAAATAAAACCCTCAGCCGCTCCCACGAAACCAAAAGGTTGATTTACCCATGAACTCGCAACGGTGGGCAAATGTGTCAGAGCGATCCACACAAGCATCACTCCCCGCACCGCATCGAGTTCTAATCGGCGTCCTGTGCTCACATCCCTTTAGACGCAATCCGGCCTCCAGTGGACACTCAAATTCGCACTCGGATACAAAGCTCGCGCGACTTTACGCAAAATTACATGCTAAAGTTTACAGTCGGAGAAACTTAAGTGGCTGTTGTTTTAAAGGCTTTGAGCGCGTTGTTGTTTCTGTACCTCTTAGTCCCGATCCCGGCTTACGCAAAAAAGCACGAGACAGGGTTCCTCGACCGCACTACTACCATCCAAACAATTACTTACAAATACGAGGTATTCGTTCCGGAGGATTGGACGCCTCACCGAAAGTGGCCTGTGATCCTCTCTCTTCACGGCGCTGGTGAGCGCGGCAGCGACGGCTTGCTGCAAACTGATGTTGGCATCGGCACTGCCATCCGCTCAAACCGCAGCGCGATCGAGGCAATCGTGGTTATGCCGCAGTGCCCAAGAAATCATTGGTGGATAGTGCCACCCATGGGCGACCTGGCAATGGCCGCACTGGCAGAAGCGACCAAGGAGTTCCACGGGGACACTCATCGCACCTATCTCACCGGCTTATCTATGGGAGGCTATGGCGCATGGCATCTTGCTCAGAAATATCCTGGAAGATTCGCAGCTCTCGTGGTGATCTGTGGAGGTATTCGCCCGCCTGCAGCGGCAGAAAAGGCCTACCCCGATCTTGCAGGAGTCACACCACCTGACTCACCCAAATCGTACGCGGCCGCAGCCGAACGAGTAGGCAAGATCCCAGTCTGGATATTTCACGGCGCCGACGACGACATTGTTCCCGTCACCGAATCTCAACGGATGACCGCGGCAATGAAGCAGATTGGGGCGGAAGTCCACTACACCGAATATCAAGGCGTCGGACATCCCTGCTGGAACAAAGCCTACGACGAACCAAAACTGTTTCCATGGCTCTTCTCCAAGTCTCTCCCGGATTAGTGATCACCAGAAAGCCACGCCCCCGAAACCTGAACCAGCTACGGGCAGTTGAAAATGTTCGGGTTAATACCGGAAGACTTGGAGAATCGATCGCTTCTCGTCGTGTATAACGGGCAACCCGGACGTTATTCCTGGAGAGAAGTCGGCTTGTAGGGTAGGTCCCCGAGAAAAACCCGCAAGCGGGGCTGTAGTTCTGAAATCGTGGAATCTGAAATCGAAATTCCGTTGGGGTAACGTGCACCTCTGCGCTACTTCATATCGAGCAGCGCAGCCATCGTTTCCACCCCGTCCCACAGATTCTGCAAGCGCAGGTTCTCATTGGCGGCATGCTGATCGTCATCGTAGTTGGCGATCGGTACTGTGATGGTGCGGGTCTGCGCCGCACGTTCCATGGCTCCCAGCGGCACACTCCCTCCCATGGTGGGCAGCAGCACCACATCTTTGCGCGCGCGCTCCACGGCTTCAATGACCTCCCGCGCGATGGGCAGATCCATCGGCGTGCGCACGGCGTTGTAGCTCGCCTCATCGCGCATAACCATCGCAACCCGCGGATGCTCCAGAAGGATTTGCTGCGAGGGTTCACGATCCACGATGAAGTACCCGCTGGAGCGAATGTAGTCTACGACGCGTTGCTGCTGCGCGCGCCAGTCGATCCCGACCACCAGCCGCAGATCCAAATCGGCGATCGCGGTGGGAGGAATGACATTGGCGGCCCTGGCTCCGGTTTGGCCCGATGAGAGGCCGTTGATGTTCAGGGAAGGCTGGTTGATCAGCTCAAGCAGATGCGCGCCTGCGCCGTCGACGTGTCCCAGCCAAAAGGCATTCATCAGCATCCGGTCGTTCACCGGCGCACGGGCCAGCGCTTCTTTTTCAGCCGCCGAGAGCGGCACAATTCCGTCATAGAAATGCGGTACTAGAACGCGGCCGTGTTCATCTTTCATCCCGGAGAGCAACTGCGCCAGCATCATCGCCGGGTTCGGCGCCCAGTTTCCGTAGTGGCCGCTGTGCAACCCGTGGTGCGGCCCATAAACCGTGATCGCCAAATGCGCATCGCCCCGCGCTCCAAAGACTACCGTCTGTCGGCCGCTCTGATCGACCGGTCCGTCACACACCAGCCACACATCGCCGTGGACCAGGTCGCGGTTGGCATTGAGGATCTGCTCCAGATGCGGTGATCCCGCTTCCTCCTCGCCCTCCCACACGAAGCGAAGGTTCGCCCGCAGCGGGATCCCGGCCGCCTTTAACGCATCGAGCGCCGTAAGCTGCGCGAAGATCGCCGCCTTATCGTCGCCGGCCGATCGGGCGTAGATACGCTGCTCGCCATTTACTTCCCGCACTATCGGCGTGAAGGGCGAGCCGCCGTCCCATTCCGACGGAGTAACTGGCTGTCCGTCGTAATGCGCATAGAAGACAATCGTATGTTGGGCACCCGGCACATTGATCTGGCCGAAGACCACCGAAGGAGCGCCGGGGAGGGAGAGCAGCCGGGAATCGATACCGCGTTTCCGGAGCTTTTCGAGCAGCACGTCAGCATTGCGCTTC